>Ga0118677_10000007_pt1 | contig 329345 bp, 260 predicted proteins | sample AliMusrvi5mmetaG_FD_86154 | JGI IMG/M metagenome (GOLD analysis project Ga0118677, IMG submission 86154) | reverse complement strand
CAGCAGGATATCCTGCACCATAGTTTCGAGTGGAAGCGCTCTGCCAAGGTCAGGATGATGCTCGTGACGGTTGGTGCCTTTGAACTTGATGGCTACTCCGTTGACCAATAGATTTCCATTCTTCATCTCAACCTGTCTAAACCCAACATTTATTGGTACAACTTCTGTGACTTCTCCGGAGGCATTGAACAGACTCAGCAGCAATTTATATAGATATGGTGTTTCAGCAGTCCATTTCTGGGGATTCGTAACTGGAATACTGATCCTGACAGAATCTGATGTCACCTTGCAGAATGCCTCTGCCACAGGTTTGTCGTTCTTGTCTACCAGATGAGCTTCCAGTGCACATCCATCAATTGGACCAAGCACCTGAGCGTTTATATCCAAAGCTGCGTCAGTATAAGCAGCGTCCAGTTCAACCTCAACACATGCGTCCCAGATATGAGTCTCTGGCAGTGCGAGCAAATAGACATCACGGAAGATTCCGCTCAACCACCACATATCCTGATCTTCACAGTAACTGCCGTCAGACCACTGGTAGACCCGGACTGCAAGATCGTTTATTCCATCTCTTATATAAGAGGTGATATCAAATTCTGAAGGTATCCGGCTGCCTTTACTGAAACCGACTGCCTTACCATTGACCCATACATGGAAAGCCGAATCGACTCCCTCAAATCTCAGATGAATTTGTTTCCCATTCCAATTAGCAGGAATCTCAAACTCGCGCACATATGATCCGGTCGGGTTCTCTGTGGGAACTCTTGGAGGGTCAACAGGAAATGGATAGTTTACGTTTGTATAGTGGGGATATCCATATCCTTCCATCTGCCAGCATGAAGGCACTGTAATCTCATTCCAATTATCTTCTCCAGCATCGCATGTGCAATCACAGGATGATTCAGAATCCGTGGAGGAATCCTGAAGACCAAACAAAGAAGCATATGGTTCACTTGGAGGAATTAAAGGAGAGGATGAATACTCGAACTCCCACGTCCCATTTAATAACATAAACCAGGGGGAGACGCCTCTCTGAAAACTTTTAGCCGAAGTTTCATCCGAATATGGAAATGTATACGTCCTCCCGGGAAGACGGTTACGATTAGTTAGTTCAGGATTTTCCCAATCATGCATATCTGTTTCTCCAGTCTGTAAAACAATTCAATATGACAAATAGTCGTTTGCCATATTGAATTGTTAACCACCGGTATCATAACATCCTCTATGAAAATGAACTGCTATGGCTCGCTCATAGCACAATCCACATCGTTTCGTTGCCATTAATTGGGTATATGAGATACTATGAACTGATTCCACCTCATTACAATCTGAATGCTGACAAGGAGTATAACATGCTAAATATACGCCACATCACATTACTCGCGTTATTCTCAGTTACGACGACTCTCGCTCTGTCCATCGCAGTTCAAAGTGCAACTACCAAATGGGAACCCATCGGCTTGTCCGGTGGAGGTGGCATGTTTTCACCTGCTATCAGTCCGGTCAATCCAAAGTTAATGATGATCAACTGCGATATGGGGGCTGCATATATATCATCTGATGGTGGACGTAAATGGCAGATGATCCACTATTCGCAGCTGCGGACAAATACCAGCTGCCGTCCTGCGTTTCATCCAACAGATCCCAAGACTATATATGCTGCTAACGATTGGTCAGGTCTTGCTATCAGCAAAGATGCCGGAGTGACTTGGAAATCAATTGGTAATCTGCCGGGAAACCTTACCGGTGAAATCGCCATCAATCCCTCTTCCCCTCAGCAGATGCTGGTTGGCGCTGGAGGAGGAGTTATGCGCTCGGATGATGCAGGAGTAACCTGGACTCGTTGTGATGGTCCCAGTGGAGAGGTTCTGGCGTTCCATTTCGACCAAACAACTCCAGGCGCTTGTTTTGCCGGAACCACCGATGGAGTCTGGATTTCCAAAGACGATGGAAAGACCTGGGAGAAGAAGACAAGTGGTCTACCTGCTGATGGAATCCTCGATTTTTCCGGAGGATCGAATGCTAAGGACGGCTGCCTGCTATACGTCACTACCCCTGGAAAGGAAGAAGATGGCAAGTATACCGGTGGCATCTATTCTTCGACTGATCGCGGTAATTCATGGCAATGCATAAATGGTCAGGGATTAAACCTGGAAACAAAACCATTTGATGAATGGCCTATGGATAACATAGCACAGTATAAACATATCGCAACAACCAATGTCAGGCCCCGAACGGTCTATGCGTTCAATTCCAGTACAGGTGTTCCCCCACCCCACAATGCGAGTGTTTATCGCTCAGACGATGCTGGTGGAACATGGCGTGCAAGTTTTCAAGCTGATCCGCGCTGGGAACCGATGAATGTGGAAAAGGATTATGTAGTATACAACGATGGTCAGTATTATCAGGATATACCCCGGATAGCAATCTGCGCGACCAATCCTGATATTCTATTGACTGTAGACAACGGGCATGCTTATACAACAATCGACGGTGGAAAGTCCTGGCAGCTTGCGTACACTCAGCAAGCTCCTGAGATCGCAAATAAACAGCGACATTGGATATGCAATGGCCTGGTAGTTACAACGACCTGGAACTACTATATCGATCCATTCAAACCGGCGAATCACTACATTTGCTATACGGACATGGGCTTTGCCCGCTCAGAAGACGGTGCCAAGACCTGGGAATGGTGGGCTCTCAAAGGTCGTGCGCCATGGACCAACACATGCTATGAACTTGCTTTCGATCCTGAGATACCAGGGAAAGTCTGGGGAGCATTTTCCAATGTGCACGATATCCCAAATGACAACATAATATCAGGCAGGCACAACGGCAACGGTCCTGGTGGTATCTGTATCAGCACGGACTATGCAGCAACCTGGACCCCAAGCAACCAGGGACTTCCAGTCACTGCAACAACATCTGTAGTAATTGATCCCCGAAGCCCCAAAGGCAACCGCACACTATATGCCGGACAATTTGGGAAGGGTGTATTCAAGTCAACAGACGATGGCAAGACCTGGACAGCGAAAAACGAAGGACTTGGCGCTCCAGGAAACCTGCGTGTATGTCGGGTTGCCCTCCACAAAGATGGAACCCTGTTTGCTTTGGTAACTGCGCTTCGCCGTAATGGCTCATTCACAAAAGAAGGGGTCGGTCTGTTTCGCTCAGTTGATGGCGGTGACCACTGGGCAATGGTAAACGAGTCTCAACTTCTGCTCTGGCCTAAAGATTTCACTGTAGACCTAAAGAGCAGCAAAATCATTTATATTGGAGCCGCAGATGCACGTGATGAAAAACAGGGGGGATTGTGGCGGACAACAGATGGCGGTGCTACCTGGAAATGCATACTAAAAAAAGGTCCTGAACACTTCGGCGCATATCTTCATCCCAAACATCCAGGATGGATATACGCAACACTCACCGAAGGCGCCCCTGATTCCGGACTCTGGCTCAGCAAAGACAATGGCACTAGCTGGTCAGCAATGTCCGGTCTGCCTTTCGGAAATGCCCAACGAGTTACATTCGACCCTGCAGATCCCGAAACTATATACGTAACCACATTCGGTGGCAGTGTGTGGAAAGGCCCTGCACATGAATAGCTTGTAATTGTACGTTTATGAATTGTGGTGTAGGCTTCCAGCCTGCCTGTATGCATGGGCAGGCTGGAAGCCTACACCACAATTCCGTATACGAAGACTTATATGGGTTTCTGCTCTAGATAAGCTGGTTTTCCCAGCTTCGTGGCTCAGAATGAATGCCAATCTCACTTCACTACTGCACCTTGAATATAGTAAAAGCCAAATCCCTTAGCCGGTATTTTAACATTCAATACCTTATCAACGGGCAGGATCTTGCCATTCAAGGCATCCTTGATAGTCCTGACTCTACTAAATGGCAACTTGACTTTGACTGATGCCGGGAGGGAATTATCATAGTTTCCAAGCAACAGGAGCATTTCGTCTCGACCGTTCCACCAACCTGAAGCCAACACTCCTGGTGCATCCACCTTTACTTTGCATGAAGTGCCATTCAAGAACAGTTTCTGATATGGTGCAATAGCAGCCAAAGCTAGAGCGTGAGCCTGATAATCCAATGCTGTATCGAAATCAGTGAAACAGTAGTATGTAATGCCTGTAGCCCCATTCATGAAACACTCCAGGATCAGGGCTTCAATCGCAGAGGAATCCGCTTCTCCATATGTGCCTGCGGTCAGCCAGGGCAAAATTACTCCCTTTTTACCTTTGAGAGCTTCGAAGTCCGCTCGGACGGTATCGTGTGCATATTGGATTCTGTTCAAGCAGTAGAGACTCGGTTGGCTGACTTGAATAAGTTTCGGGTATTCCAGGTTGAAATCATCAACAGATTCATAAACCGGATCGGATGCATTTAAGTCATACATTCCAATAATTGGCATTTTGCGACCAAGTTTCTTACTGCGTGCCTGGATTTCATTATACATATCGGATTTCATCTGAGCACCCATATCTACCAGGCATTCATCCATACTCTTACGGCTTTTAGCCTGCCACTCAAGACACCGTGAACACAAACCGGCTTCCCGAGCGCCGTTATACCAGTATTCTATATCGTAGAACACAAAGTCGCCTGCACACATTTCATAGCAATCGCCGACGCGTTTGATTTCCTCCTGGTAAAAACGTCCACGATAAGATGGACAGGGATTCTGTGAAGAACCACCGGCAAGCTGGCTGTTCATTTCCGGCTCATTTGGATGGTCCGAACCCATTACATGGAACGGTGATTCACTATAAATCACCTTAAAACCACGCTTTCTGGCTTCATCAAGCCATGCGGCAACATCGGGTTTGATCTTCCCATACCAATAGCGCGGGAATGTGTTCACAGCATTGAATCCCATTTGCTTCCAGGCATCAAAGAAATTCGGCCAGTCGAGGGCATCGTTTTCACTCATCCAGGCCAGACTGATATGCATGCTGTCAAGTTGGGGAACCTTCGGGATCTTTATAGGGATCAATGGGAGAGTTACACGGTTCGGTTCGAAACCTTCACAGCGTGCATAAAAAACAGCTTTGGGATTCTTCGGTAGTTTGCCTTTTATAGAAAGATAGAAAGCTTTCTGCCACAGCTCTCCTTTGGATGGCATAGGGAAGGACCAGCGTTTCTGTTTCACTCCATCAGCTTCAAAATCTTCACTCTTAATGCCCTTTGATGCATCGCTAACGAGGAACTCTACCTGCGCCGGTAACTCAATCACGCACACAGCCTCTTTAGAACGAGCCTCAGCAGGTCGGCAGTCAAGTGTGCGGAAGAAGTTGGGGACATTTATATTTGTTGCGATGGCAAGTTTGGGTTTCATCGGACCGAAGATAATGCCTTCAGTAACGAAACTAACACGGTGATCCGGTGTAAATTTGCTCGCAGCACTTGATGGGAAGTTCCCTTTCAGAACAGCAATTTCATCACAAAAGACCGCATCTGTAGCTCCAACTACTGTCAGACCTATATAACGTGCTCTGACCTTAAGTGGAAATGCAAACGGATAGACATAAGCAGTGCCATCCTCAGCAATATAATAGTTGCCTGGTTGATCAGCTCTGTCGCGTTCTGCGGGCATCAGTTTCACCAGAGAAGCTACTTTGTAGAACTGTTTTCCGTCCTCGCTGGCTACGACTGACATCTCGTTTGGAGCAAGCAGGCTGCCTTGTTCGCCACCACTGAGGAAACGTGCGACTACCTTGCCAACTGGTTGGATTGAACCAAGATCAATAAGAATATTAAGACCCTGCGTTGGGCGCGCACTGTCATACCAACCTACAGCATCGCTGTCAAACCATATCTTGTCATCTCCACGCGTAGATAGCTTGCCATCGGTCAGTTGATCGTTATCCTTTGCATCTGTAGTTAAGCCATAATCGGGTGTAAGCGAATACCTGGCGCGCTTTCCCAGCGCCAGATTCTCTCCCCTGGTTTCCCGCAGCCACCGCAAGCGATTTTGCACTGTCAGGGGAGTTGCTCCATAACTGTTGATGATATCGAGTTTCCGGTCAGTTTTGATATCGAAATAGAAAGGGGAGTAAGTATGCACCGACTCAGCACCAACGACAGCAGAAGCAAGGACTGCATTCAATCCATTCCGTGATGTCTTGAGCGATTCCAGACTAATAGTATCAGATCCGATGGTGATTGCCTTCGAGTAGATGTGATCTCCCGCTTTCTCATCACCGTTCTTGCCATCGTCTTTCAAAAACACTGAGTCTTCGCCGTCGAAACTGTATGGCAGCATGTTTGAGGCAAGTAATAGGTGGACCTCCACTGGTTTCTCCAGGGATTTCTCACCGGCGTAGTAGCGAAGTAGGATGGTTTCACCCACCTCAGCAGTTTGGTTCGGTTCGCCTTTCTCAAGCAACTCCATGGTCAATCCGCCAACGGGTACTTTGACACATTTTATCCAGTCCACATCCAGCCACCCACCTGGAGAAGTTCCCAGTTGACCCGAAACAAAAAGTGATAAAGCCCAGTTCTGTTGCTTGCCATAAAATGACTGGGGAGCAAGGTCTATTGTTGTAACGCCGGTAAACATCTTGCCCATGCCCAATCCACCAGTATTGGCATTGCTTAATGAGAGACCGTTTTTGATGTCCTCAATCGCAGCTACACGGATTTGAAGGTATCTGTAGTTGCTGCCGGGTCGGCAGTCGGCTGGAACATAACGCTGCAATACTCCCCAGGATTCCGGTGCTACCTCCCGGAGACGGGCTTTGCCATCGATCTGTTCAACACTCACCTGATCCGGATCAAAGTTACCCCAACCGGTCATGCGGTCATCGTTAAGCTCTATGGTATTGAACTCTTCAACCCACAGAGTATTAGGATTCGGGTTCATTACCAGCGAAGCATTTGCTTTACACCCCAAACATACTCCGAGAACGATTGCTGCAATGATCCAGAGCCACTGATATTTGCGCATAATAATACCCCCAACTGACATACTGACGCATGAGGAATCTGCTTTTGATGGTAACGAAAAGCGGATTCTTCACTGCGTTCAGAATGACAAAATCGATCAGCTATTACTTATCCCAGCATCTGCTTCACGGCACCCTGAGCTTCTTCCAGAGTCAGCTCTGAATCGCTGGCAATTATATAAACAGGCCGCCATATTCCACCCATCTGTGCTGCATTGTAAACACGCACTGACAGTAAATTCAATTCACCGGACTTCAAGCTATTAGTCGCTTCGAACATAAACGGAGTAATCCAGATGTGGTCCGGTGCGAGTTTAGTGGTGACACACGTGTGCTCGAATGCGGGTTTGTCACCCCCATTCAGATAAATCCAACCCTCTTCATCAATAGCCTCAAAATGCACATATATGTGCTTCTGCTTGATCTCAGCTGGAAGATCAAATTTCTGCCGGTACCAGCCAAATCCTGTGTAACCGGGATATCCCTGCTTTTCCCAACCACAATCGTAATCAGTCCGGTTTTTACTCCACTTTGTATCATCAAAGCTTGTGGCAAACCATTTGTCATTTATCCCTGCTTCTTTTGGATCCGGAGCAAACAACCATGTGGTTGCCAGGCGCACCACGGTGATATCGCCTCTTGCGGTAGTTACTGTTTGAACGGTCTGAGAAGCACCGTTATCAGAGACCATCCGCCTCATCCGTTTAGCCCAGTCCAGTAGTTGGGCTCCCTCAGATATCATGGTAATATTTTCACGCTGAGCTATTCTGATGAATTTTTCAAGTATACGGTCCAATTCCTTGAGATCGTCAAGTTTACCGTCTTTGAAATATTGGGCCTGTATCTGGCTGATACGTGAATACATTACTGACATTTCCGCGATCTCAACACGACGAAGATATTCAGGCTTATCAGCGACCGCAGACAACGCCTGCTCGAAGATCTTCGCTGATTTGTCCAGAATAGCAGGAGCCACATATGGTGCATTTGGTTGTGCTCCAATGCTCATATAAAAGTTCGACTTAGCTTCGGTATCGTGGATCAGATTTATGTAGCGATTGATGTGAGGAGCAGCCGGACCATAATAGCCGTTCAGGAATTCTTTCAGGAGGGCTTTGTCATTTGAATCTGGATTCCAGAGAAGCTTCCCCAGCATCCAACTCCTCAGTGCACCAAACTCACTCCCCACGCACTGATAATCTCCCTGTTCAAATAGACCCTTGACATGATTCTTTACATAGAACCGGACATTCGGACCTATAACGCGCAGATTTGGATGAGCCTGCAAGTAGTGTGCAAAGTTGGTTACATAGTCCCAGATATACAGCCTGTCTGTAAGTTTCGACCAGTCAGCAATGTCTTTTCGGAAAGACATATTGCTCTTATCATCCAGTGGCTTTGCAAAGTTACATTCGATACTACAGAGTCGAACTACCACATTTTTTCTGGGCTTGGTAATCTTCGGCGCTTTTCGGGTGTATTGATATGCAAAAGTATCAACTGCTACATTTGGGAACTCGGGTTCAATTGCCTCAGCTACAGCATTAACAAACCGGATCATAGTGCCGGACTGCCCACCCTCTGCATCATCCACGGCTTTACACTTCGCACATGTGCACCAGCCGGCATTGTCATTCTGAGTCAGAGATATATATGCAGCTTTTGGATTGTCTCGCAGCCACTGCTTGACCTGTGAAATCACAAACTTCAGCAATTCTGGATTCGTAAGACAGAGCTGGTTACCAGTTGCAATTCGCACTCCATTGATCTCCGAATACCAATCCGGATGTTCAGCAAAGTATTTCTCTGGCGGCACCAAAACAAAGAATGTGTGGCAACCAGGTCCTGCATAACTAAGGTTTCCACCACGCGAATCATCTGTTCCGTAAAACCCGTTGTTCTTGGAGCGCACAGCGAAGTCTTTTTCGAATGCTTCCACATAGTATGATTCACGTCTCTCAAGTGCTGGGACATAACGTATATTGAGATCATCACGAACCTTGAGGGATGATTTCTTTGGTATAGTGGTCTCGCTACTCGTCCACCACCGAAAACCGACATAATCCTCAAGAAATGTGTAGACAGCATAAAGAGTTCCCCGAGGTGCGCCTAACCCACCTGTCAGTATGATATTGGGAGATGTAGCCTTGATTATTATGCCATCTGCTCCCAGACCATTCAGAGAGAGATCCGGAGCAATCGCTCTCGCAGCTCCGAAACCAACTGCTAGTTGTGGTCTCTTGCCTGCTTCTGCCGGTGTGCAAATCGGAAAATTTGCACCGGTTGCCTGCTTTAGCAATTCAGACAGTTCTTCAGCAGCGTGTTTCTCAGGAGCAGATGCCCTGGTATCAATAGTGATCACGTATTTAGTGATACTATTTTTTGCCAAATAGATTGGTAGTTGCATACCTAAAGTGGCAATCGGAATAATTGCCAATAGAATGCTGAAGCACACAACGTGCCAGCAGCGTTTCATATAGTCTGTTTTGGAGAGAGATGTTAAGGTTTTAATCAAGCGACTGGACCTGCTTTCTGATTTGAAATCCTATATACGGAGACTTTCACGCAATACTTATGAAGAGATTCTAGCATCAGGGGAGTCTCTGGTCAATTGAATCTTTATAAACTTGAGAAATGCAATGCATAGAGTTTTGCAGACTGCATACGAATGTCTAAACGAACGAACTGACCGGCTAGATGTGACAGATCTTCCTTTGTCCGCCAGGACACAGTATGAGCAAGCTGATTCAAATCTACACGATCACAGTCTGAATGTGTGAAACCTTTCAGCGGAGTTCCATCTGCATCCTGGATTTCTATACTACCTTCACCTAATCCACCGCAGTCGATATTCAACACAAGTTTGCCACCTTGCATCTTGAATGGATGAGTTTGAAAACTTCCCCCTTTTGAATCTGCTGCAGCAGCGATGAAACGGTCTTTCTCCTGAATATATCTGAAGATTGAGCCAATCCGCTGCATTTCACCTGGAGAAAACACTCCGTGGGTCTGATATTGTCCGAATCCGTATTGGTAGATACTATCATCCTTATGGATCATGCCGATACCGATGCTGTTAATCCCACCGTCGACGCCGCCAAAGAGTCCCGGCGAGATATAAGCAGTGCGGTCGGGACGATTCCAGTGGTGTCCATCACGGCTGACAGCAAGTTGGGTTTCCCAGGTGCCGTCATTACCTTGCGCGAAGTAACGGCTGCTTTCTCTCCCGTTTTTATCCAGACTTGCAGGCGGGTATTTTCGAAATAGTGCGGGAAAACCAAACCAGGTGTTGGGTCCATAACGATGGGCGTTAATGTGGTTTATATCCAGGCCAGGGAGTGCGGGATCTTCATCATCGATATCAAGGACGGTTTCCAGTTCATCAGTAATATAGCGTGTGCCTGTTTCATCTCTTGCGTGTCCATACTCGGTATATGGCCAGGGTATCTGTTCTAGACTGTCGAATTCACTCCATACAGTCGTTCTTCTGCCTGGAACACCTCTCAGAAGAGCAATGTATGTGTCTGAATCGGGATTATAGATGATCTGGTTTGTTGTATCGGCACAGAATGGCAAACATGGCTCAGATTTACGTGTCCAACGCAGTCCATCAGCAGAGACTGACAAAAATAGATTGCCCTGGTATTCGACGATACCAACAAAGCGTTCTTCCGGAGGACCTTTAGGATTGATTGCAGGCACACCGCAAGGGCCTTTTATAAGATTGTTTCTTGAGTTACCCCGAAAATCAATCAGTCCAAGATTTGGTCGCTCCCATTGGATACCGTCCGATGACTCTGCATAACAAGTCCCGAACATCTCATTCTGCAAATAGTCGATATCGACCAACGGCCAACCGCAATCAACACACACGACCTTGATGCCGGGATTCTGTTTGTAGCATCTCGGACAAACTAGATCATGATCGACTCCAGGATGGGAAGCTATGGCAGAATACCACATTTTGAATAAGCCATCGTGTTCAATCACACAAATCGGAGAAACACGATGCGCTTCCCATTCACGTTCAGCAGCCAGAACTATACCTTCACAACGGGGCGAATGCACACGAAAGCCGATACCCGCAGACTCAGCCATCCATTCTCCGTCGAGAAATAGATATGGTTCATCTAAATGGATGGCAACCGGTTGTATCATAGTCTAGTCTCCGACTTATCTAGATTAGCCTGGCATTCAGAGTAATTTCTATTGCAGCAAGTGCTTCAGATACAGGGCAGGTCTGTTTCACATGTTCAGCATATTCCTGGAATACAGTTTCCTCAATATCAGGAACTTCAGCAACAGCATCCAGATGTATTCCGGCAACTTTGAAACCGGCTCCGTTTGGTTCCAAATGAACATCTGCATTTGTTAGCACGTGTTTAGGAGAATATTTATCCTTGGCCAGTGCTGCTGTCAATGCTCCACTGTAGCACCCGGCTAATGCAGCCCCAAGAACTTGAGTTGGACTGGTACCGGGAGCTTCTCCGACTACGGAAGCAAAGTTATATCCAGCCTCGAAGTCACCCGAAGTTATTGTTCCCTCACCAGTCCTGAAATCACCGAACCATTCGGCCTTAGCACTCTTGATTTTCATGATTGCACCTTTCTAGACGTATAGTTTTGCCGACTGTTATAATCGCTATTTCAATATAGATATTGGCTTAGATTCAGCTTTTTCTAGAAGTTTCTGCACATTTTGCCATTGGATTTTCTGTCTATCAGTTTCATCAGGGACACTTATATTCAACCTTGCCTGGAATGCTCTCGGTTCATAACTGCTGTAATCCGTCCCATATAGAAGCCTGTCCGCTCCCATAATCTTTACTGCTTTTTCCAATGCACCAATATGAAGTCCACCTGCGCTGCCGCTGATATCCAGGACAATATTTTCATACTCAGCCAATCTCGGCAGTAAATCTATATCAATATGCGAGCAAACGATAGAGAGTCCAGGAAATGTTTTCGCTACATCTAATATTTCTTCACTGGTATGCAGTTGCAATATGTGCCCGTATTTTTCGCACTCAGCACACAGGTCGAGAAATGCCTGGTCTGTGTATCTGTAATCCATACAATAAAAAACCAGTTCTCCAACCCATTTATAGCCCAGTTCCATATAGCGGATCAACCATTCTTTTGACAGTTCGGGATATACGGGATTAATTGTCAGACCTGGATACAGGAACCCGTCATATTCTGCAGTAAGATCCAGTGCATCAGCATTAGCTTTATCTATATCCTCAGCATTCTTCGCCAGAACTCCCTGCCACGTATTAAATATCGCTGCATTTGTCCCCGAATCCCGTAAATATTTAACAGCATCACCCACACTCAAAAAATTACGGGGATCATCCGGCCAGTGGACTGCCGGCATATGAACATGCGAATCAATCAGCATTACTGAATAACCTCTTGTGGACGGATTACTAACTTTTCTTTTTTCTCCAGCCAACTTCAACTTTCAATTCCTCAAGGACGTTATAGACAATTGGACAGAGAACAGTGTTTGCCACTACACCTAATGAGCGTGATCGAAACTCATCCCTGTGAAGAAATGGAAAATCTTTGCATGAATCAGGTTTTGAGTCACAGAGTATGCAACTCATATCTTTTAAAAACGGGCAAGGCGTTTCATTCGCCTCCACATCACCGAATTGGTTCTTAGTAAGGAATTTATCACTAAAATCATCAACACTCATACCTAATTTGGCTGCAGCGCTTGATATTTCATCCGATTCCATGCTTGCTGTTGACTCTATACAGCAGTTACGGCATTTTGAGCAGTCTATATGTTTTTTCACATCTGCCAAAATGTTATGGACAGTTGTATCCAGCTTCTTGTCACTCCATTTCAGATAACCTTTAATATAGGAGCGAAAATCATAATTTTCATCCTGCTTTTCCTCAGCAAGGCGTGTTGTTATTTTTGGATCTGTAATGTATCGAGAGTTCGCATCCTTTTGTACTGCTGCCTGTGAAATATAAATCACATTGTCCGGTGCCGCATCATTTCCGGGTACTGATTCCGGTTCAAGACCATTTTCTTCCAGCCATTCCAGCAATTCACTAATATGTCTGTTTTCCAGATACTGATACCAACGCTGTTGCTCATCCGGATAGTCATAGAGGGCATCTTTAAACCGTCTGAAAGCTCCTTTACCTGAAATCGTATTTGACAATTTGTTTCTTATTTTTGGATTACCAATAGTATCAGTAAAAGCTTCCATTGCCTCATAATCATCACGTGAGTTACGTAATGGAATGAACAACAGACTATCATCAGGTTCCTCATCCTCATAATTCCACTCTACTGTATCTATCTCACCAGTTGTTATATCCAAATATGACTTCATTTCAATTCCTTGGAATTCGGATTCATATGCTAATAGCAGACTATCCCAATCTATCTTTATCTTTTTCATTTAAAGCTCCTGGCTTTCTGTAAGCTTACAGATACAGTATATAATATTGAAGGAGTTTCGTGGAGGTGTTTGATGCAATTAAAAGACTGGATCGCAACGAGAGTGTTAGTTATCATTTGTTTACTTGGTATGTCGGTGAGAGCTTTCGCTGCTTTCGGTGGGCAGCCTTCTTTAGGGCCGGATGACAGCCTGCGGCATCTATTGAGACCCTATGATCTGGTAAAACTGAATTATCTGGGGATGAACTACTGCCAAAACCTCCTGGATGTCAGGAGTAATCTGGTCAGCTACACACACCTGGGTTTCGACTCTCCTACATCAGATGCCTGGAACCTGCAATTTCCGGATGACAATGCCCGGCTCCTTGAGGGTATCGCCTGGGAGGATGAATATTCCCCGGTTGTGCGTCTGGAACTTGCGCGACGTGTTATGAAAGGCCTTGTCGCATCTCACATCCCGGGAACTAAAGGATATTACTCATTCAGACATCGAATCGCTGGCAAGACATATCTTATTTTCGATGATGCAGGATCAGAAAAGCAAGGCAGACTTATGGTGTCCATGTGGGGGGATTCACTAAGCGGAATGCTCAAAGTCGGTTTTCGGACTCAAACAAAAGGCAAGTGGCAGGAAATCAATGATTACACATTCACACAAACATTCACCGATGCAGCAAACCCGTCAGCAGCCAGAAACAACAACAATTGGAACCGCTCACCCTATATTTTCGCCAGGCACTACACTACTCCTGTTAGCAGCGTTGATGTTACAAGTAAATACTGGATGAGTGATGAGGACAAACCGCTTGAGTTCGGTTTCACATCCAAAAACACAGACAATCTTCAAGTTGTAATAGGTGAACCCGGGGCTGCAATGCCGATGATGGGAGACAGCTCTGCACCAGGGATCATTCATTTACCTGATGGAAAGACCCAGTACAGTTCCAACGACGGTGACCGGGTGATAGACAACCCGGCTTTCAAATACATCATTCTTCGAAAACAGACAGCCTGGGCTTGCCCGGGATACTCAACGGCACTCCTGGTAATGTGGTCTGAAAATCCCAAACAGATAGAAGCAATAAAAGAGAATGGATTCGGACAGATCAGGCTGACTTTCAACCGCAGGAATGCAAAAGTCTGGGTCTATCCATATCTCTGGGTAGATCAGACGGACATGGGACATATTCACAGAGATGCGGAGCAGTTCCTGAAAATTGGTACACTGGTGCACAATGGCTACCCATCGCAGCAGCTGGTGAATGCAATCCCCGCAGGTCTGGCCGCAGGGGCATATCTGCTAACCCGTTACAGCGATCCATATGCTCCGACTGCTAGAGCAAATGCACAGGCTGCAGTGGATGCATTGATTGCCGGAGAATCGCAGAGAAGAACTTTTGTCAGGATATTTTTCTCAGTCCGGGCTGCTGCATGGATGATCAAGCTTGCTAGAGAACTAAAAGACCCGGATATGATCGCTAAATACACTGCACTTTTGGACAAGACAGCAAAGCGCATGATGTCGCCGGAACTGGGATATGACGGCAAGGGCTGGGGCAGCGGATGGGATCATTTTAATGCACTGAAAGCTGTCTGGCTTGCCTATGATGCAACGGGCAGCAAAGACTACCTGGATGCATACAACCGAGCACAAAGCGTCTATACAATTGATGAAGCAGGGATCTATAAGTATGGTAAGGCAATGACCGCGCCTGGTGGATTTGAGACTTACTTTGGTTCGATGCCATTAGGCGCATGGGGCCATGCTGGCAAACTTGATTTTGTAGACAAGTTGATCAACCTCTCTGTCCCCGCAGATTCAGCCAATCCCAACCAGACATTGAAGGACCTATGGAATGACGCAGGAGCAGGTCCGTGGGCACAGGACGATGCCAACCCGGAATATGTCGGATTTGCCCTCAAAGGCGTAAACATTCCAGTCAGCAAGAAGTATATCTTGCCATTGGGTGTTTATCCAGTTTACGATTCCAAAGGCAATGTGGAACTATCCAGCGATCCGATCGTAGTGAACCCATTCTCCCCTACCCCAAACGATCCTCTTACTACTCTAGAAGGTGACAATAGAGCACTGCCATACACTTTCAGAAACACTGAAATACTTCCTGGTGGATCAAATGAGCTCACATCACTTACTCATGCAGTCGGTAAATTGAAAAATGAAACCCGGACTTGCAGAGGTAAAGAAACCCTGGTCTACAAGCTGGATACATCAGATGCAATTGGTGCAGCAATGGATATGCAGATAGAGGGTAATGGATATGCAGTGGATGTGTCTCCTGATGGCAAAAAATGGTTCAGACGGTTGGATTCCTGGTCTGAAAAACTCACACCAAGATCTGCAGACTTCTCATTCCTGACCGGAAGTAAAGATGAACAGGTGAAGGTTGTCTCTGGCAATCCTTCTGATGACAAAGCATATCTCATTCAAGACAAATCCAGTAAAACAGTGGACGGGCGTAGATTCCTGGGAACTGATGGAGTTATATACAAACTCAACTTACCATCAGCAAATGAATGCAGAGTGGAACTTATCCTATCTCCCAACAGCAAAGTAGAATGTTCAAATGACGCAAGAAACTGGTCTGAACAGATCGACAGTATCTCATACAAAGCCGGTATAAGCGAAGGCATAGTCAGAATGATCAATCCGACAGCTTTGATAATTACGAACAAGCCACTTTACATAAAGATAACAAACCCAACTCCCGGGGCATTTATTGACCGATTAACTGCCTATGCATCCTTTGATTGCCCAACGGTATTTGTGCGTATATCCAATATTGGAACAGGATTGAGTGATTATTTCAAAGTTGGAAATGTGGAGTTCCGTATTTGGGGGAGATGATTTAGTAATTCGCATTAATCATGATTAGCTCAGTTTTTGTCCCTACTGCCGGACAAAAGCGAAATATAGTGAACAATGCGGGTTAGTTGATTACGAAAAAGCATCCCTGGTAATAGTAACAATCGGGGTAGAGCCTTTTATGTGCTCTACTTCCACTACATCGAATCGCACTGCGCAATCTTCGAAGCCTTTCGAGGTTATATAGTGTTGAGCTGCGTACATAATGCGGGTGATTTTGCGCTGGTTAATCGTCTCGATGGGTCTGCAATAAGCAGTGTTTGTGAGGCTTCTGACTTCAACAAATACGATGTATTCGCCGTCTCTGGCTATCAGATCAATTTCGCCGTATCGAGTGCGGTAATTGGAGTCGATAATGAGGTAACCGAGTTTTCCTAACTCAGCTGCGGCGATGATTTCTCCCTTTTGTCCTACTCTAGACCTGGCAGAACGCAATTTATGCTCTCCTGCTTGATCGGGGCAAAACTCATCCGATGGTGGGGACATGGACCGTGTTTTTGAATAGCTTCAATGTGTTCCCGGGTTCCATAACCCATATGAGCAGCGAAGCCATACTGCGGATATTCCAGATCAAGCTCCTGCATCATACGATCACGGGTAACTTTAGCCACAATTGATGCTGCGGCAATGGAAACACACCTTGAGTCTCCTTTGACCAACGCAGTGCAATTAGCGCAGAGTCCTTGAACAGGAAGACCATCGACAAATACGAAATCACATACAACACCCAGGTTATTGAGAGCAGATTTCATGGCTATATGAGTAGCCCTGAGTATGTTAATTTCATCAATAACAGAAGGGCCGATGATACCAAACCCTACGGCGGTAGCATCGGCCATTATTCTTTCATATGCTTTTGTTCGCTGCTCAGCATTGAGCTTCTTAGAATCATTGATACCGGTGCAATCGAAATCCTCAGGGAGGATAACAGCGCCAGCAACAACCGGGCCAGCAAGTGGCCCTCTGCCAACTTCATCTACGCCGGCAATCAATGAAAAACCTTTGGCCCTGGCCTCAGATTCAAACTCCCAACCAATCAGTGTACCCATCTTACACGCGGAATCGGCCAGAATATAAACATTGCCTTACCCTGCATACGATCTCTGTCCAACAACCCCCAGAACCTTGCATCGAAGGAGTCATTTCGGTTGTCTCCCATTACAAGCAACTTGCCTTTTGGTATCTTCATTGATTGGAGGCCACGAACTGTAACCATATTAGTTGAATCACTCGGATTGATTTTATACAGATCCGGATAGGCATCGTTCGGGTCTTCCAGTGTATATGGCTCAATCAGAGGCTGGCCATTAACGTAGACCGTGCCAGGAATAATTTTTACCTTGGCTTTGGGATCGCTTACTTTGATCTGGGCAATATCCGCTAGAGACATTGGTGTCCCCTCAACTATAGCGCCGTCCCTGGTAAACTTAACCTGAGCTTTTTTATCCAGGCTTTTGAATTCACGGATCGATTCACGTATATCTTCTGCAGTATATTGAATATCGTTTATCAATATAACAGGTGCTGTGATTCGAATAATATCCCCCGGAACACCGATCACACGTTTTATGAAGTCTCTCTTGGCAGGATCACCACCATTGGCTGCAAAGGGTGCTCTGAATACTACTACATCCTTGAACTTAGGCTCACTATACCGGTAAACCAGTTTATTGACCATGATGTGATCAGCTTCAATCAGTGTCGGATGCATGGAGGCTGAGGGTATATAGAAAGACTGCACAAAAAATGGACGAATGATGAGGAAGACGAGTCCCAGCGCTAACGCCAGGGACTCGCACATCTCCCCAATTGACTTGAGGGTTTTGTTTTCCGTTTTGCGAAGCGCAAAGCGTATCGCCAGGAAAACAGCAACTATTATCAGTACTTGTGGAATTGTTAGATTTGCAAGGGTGTCGATAATTCCCTACCTCATCTCGCTGTCTGGCGTTCCTTAATCTTGGTTGCTTTACCGATCTTATCGCGCAGATAGTAGAGTTTGGCTCTTCTTACGGCACCACGCCTCACAACTTCCAGTCTGGCAATTCTCGGAGAGTTCAACATAAATGTTCTCTCGACTCCGATTCCGTGGGAAATTTTACGGACTGTGAAAGCCGAACGGATACCGCCGTCTTTCTTTCCGATGATTACCCCTTCAAAAACCTGAATACGCTCTTTGCCGCCTTCGATAACTCGGGTATGAACCTTGACGGTGTCTCCGGGCCCGAATACAGGGGTATCGGTTCGTATCTGTTCTAGCTCTATATGGTCGATGACGTTCAACTGATATTTCTCCTCGCAATTTGTATCGCTAACTAACGATTATCAGAACTACTCTTTAATGTCTTTTCAGCAGACTGCTTATCCTCAGGGGAAAGAAGATCAGGTCTTCTTTCCATTGTCCTGCATAGCGCCATCTGCCTGCGCCACTTATCAATCTCCGCATGATTGCCCGAAAGCAACACATCCGGAACATTCCATCCTCGAAACTCAGCGGGTCTTGTATACTGTGGATATTCCAGCATACCACTTGAGAATGACTCAGCCTGGCTGGATTCATCATCCCCCAGGACTCCGGGTAACAATCTGCATACCGCATCGGTAATGATCAGAGCTGCCAGTTCGCCTCCGGTTATGACATAGTCCCCAATAGAGACTTCATCGGTAACCAGATGCTCTCTTATTCTCTCATCAAATCCTTCGTATCTTCCACAGATAAAGACCAGATGGTTCTCACGAGAGAACTCCTCAGCCATCCTCTGATCAAACCTCTTACCTTGAGGAGTCATCATGAGGACTCTCGGCTTAGGACCTGAAGCATGTGAGAGAATATCCTCAACCGCTTCAAACACCGGTTCGCACTTTATAACCATCCCGGGTCCTCCCCCATAAGGGGAATCATCGGTTGTGCGATGCCGGTCGTGCGTATAATTGCGCAGGTCTACAGCATTTATACGGACCAAACCATTAGTTCGTGCCCTGCCAATTATACTTTCCGAAACAACAGGCTCAATCATGCCTGGAACAGTAGTTATAATGTCAAAGTTCATGGGGACTCAGTCCGCCAACAGCCCTGCCATTGGGTGTATCGTAATTACTTTGGCAGTAGTATCGATATTCAAAACAACCTGCTTTAATGCCGGAATACACAATCCAGTTGAAGTGATGTATACATCATTAGCCCCGGACTGCACAATCTCAGTAACAACACCAAGTTCTCTGCCATCGTCAGTCAGTACATTGCAGCCAACAATTTCGTATATGTAGAAGCTGCCTTCCGGTAGTGTTTCTACTTCCGACCTGTCAACCACAAAATCGGCATCACGCAACGCTTCAGCCGAAAGACGGTCCACACACCCATCCAGCAAAGCAACACTGACATTCTTGTGCTCCCGGAACGATCTAAGGCGGACATTCCGCCTGCTATCGTCCGGCATCACAAGTGTCAATACTTTGCCAGCCGTAAACCGTTCAGGAAAGTCAGTGAGAACTTTTACTTTGACCTCACCTTTGTTCCCAAACGGGCCAAGAACTCTACCAATGACAATATCGGAATCAGTTAACATTCCACTATTTATCAAGGCAGGATCTTCACGTAGACGTTCTTGTGGTCCTTGAGGGCTGCAGCCTTGGCTACGGTCCTGAGAGCATTAGCAACACGTCCCTGCTTACCAATGATCTTACCCAGGTCATCAGGGTCAACTGTGACTTCATATGTCACAGTCTGTCCATCACTAACTTCCTCGACCGAAACTGCCTCCGGCTTGTCAACAAGGGCTTTTACCAGAATTTCAACGAGACTATCCAAGCTATTAAGCTCCTTTTATTACCTGATTGTGATACAGGCATCCTGCCTGCCTATAAAGCGAGCCTCTACCTGCTTACCAGTCTGATTTACCGGTGCAGATCACTCAATAACGCCCTGTTTCTTGAGCAGTGATCTAACTGTATCGGTAGGGATAGCGCCCTTGCGAATCCACTCCTGAGCTTTTTCACCATCAAGTTTGATTTCAGGTGGATCAAGGTTGGGATCATAGTATCCTATGTTCTCAATGAACCTACCGTCACGGGCACATCTCTGATCCGCAACAACTATTCGGTAAAAAGCACGCTTCTTCGCACCCATTCTTCTAAGTCTAATTCTGACCACTAATAATCCTCCATCTGAGTTTCGAACATATATTCATTATCATCCAAAAAATGGCATGTTTGGCATCCGCGAACGCTTTTTGCCTTTACCCATACCGCCAGTAAGCATCTTCATCATCTTTTTCATTTCGTCAAACTGCTTGACTACCAGGTTGACATCTTGAACACTGGTTCCACTGCCCGCCGCTATTCTGCGCCTGCGGCCAGCATTTAGAATACCCGGGTCTGATCGCTCATCCAATGTCATCGACTGTATAACAGCTTCAACACGTTTGAGCTCTTTCTCATCTACCTTGGCATCTTTAAGTCCTTTGACTCCACCCATACCAGGTATCATACCCATTATTTGCTCTAAAGGCCCCATCTTACGCACCCGTTGGAGTTGGTCAAGATAGTCCTGCAAATCAAAACGATTCTCACGGAGCTTTCGCTCCATTTTGATGGCTTCTTCCTGGTCTACCGACTCCTGAGCCTTTTCGATGAGGCTGAGAACATCTCCCATTCCGAGGATACGGGAAGCCATCCTCTCAGGGTAAAACGGTTCAAGACCATCCATCTTTTCGCTGGTTCCCAGCAGTTTGATAGGCTTGCCGATAACCGAACGGACAGACAGCGCGGCGCCGCCTCTGGCGTCACCGTCCATCTTTGTCATTATGATTCCATCGATATCCAGCGCCTGGTTGAACTGCTGTGCGACATTCACGGCGTCCTGCCCGGTCATAGCATCCACAACCAGCAGCATCTCGGTCACCGGAAGCGCTGCTCTCAGCCGAATCAGCTCATCCATCATTTCCTGGTCGATGTGCAATCGACCGGCAACATCAATTATAACAGGATCGTGCCCGTGTGTGTTGGCATATGCCAGCGCAGACTTCCCAACGGCTACGGCGTCCTGTTTGTCACCGATATCGAATACATCAACTCTAACCTGTTCACCCAGGGTCTGTAGCTGCTTGATAGCTGCTGGACGATATACATCTCCAGCAACCAACAGAGGCCGCTTGCCCTGTTTGCGGTACATCAAAGCTAATTTAGCGACGCTGGTAGTTTTTCCCGATCCCTGAAGCCCCGCAACCATATAAATGGTCGGTGGCTTGTCAGAGACTCTGAGCTTTGTACTCTCGCCGCCGAGGAGTGCAACCAGCTCCTCGTTCACAATTTTTATTACCTGCTGTGCAGGATTGAGACCTTTAAGGACATCCTGACCAATTGCCCGTTCTTTCAGCTTCGCAACAAAGTCCTTGACGACCTTAAACTAGACATCAGCTTCCAGCAACACAAGTCGGATTTCGCGCAATGCGTCGTTAACTTCGGCTTCGGTCAGACCACCGTGGCTCCGGAGTTTCGAAAACACATTCTGCAGTTTTTCCGACAGGCTTTCAAACAATCAGAACACCTGCTCCGTCACAGACGGGCACCTAACAAAATCTCATCCCAGCCAACAAAAATAGCCGCCACAGCGGCTATTAAAACCAGCAATTGGTGACCTCTCTGAACACACAGTTCTAAGAGCACGCACCAAGGATAAATTATAGTGCTCAGAGCGCCTAATGTCAAACTTTCTAGGGAGAATGGTTTGATTAGACGTCCGCTTTACCGGCAGAACCCAGCTGGATCATCCATCGTTCCACAACAGCCCTGGCTGCAAGTTTGGCTTCCAACACTCCATGTGTCCACCAGAAATTGCCGCTCCTGGCATTGTGAAAATCTACTATTGCATTTATGTATGCTTTGCCTATTTCGCTGGCTACATTAATCTTTGTAATGCCAATGCGAACGGCTTCATTGAGCTGATCAGGAGGAGTTCCGGAACCTCCGTGCAACACCAGATGCACGTTGACTCTGTTTCTTATCTCCTGCAATAATGCGAAATCAAGGTGCGGCAGGGACGTATACATTCCGTGAGAATTGCCGATGGATACCGCCAGCGCATCAACTCCAGTTCGCTGCACAAACTCGACAGCTTCATCAACGTCAGTCAGTGTGGTTTTGCCGCCTTCAACCGTGCTCTTGTCGCATCTGCCGATAGCACCGATCTCACCTTCAACACCGATACCTCTGCTGTGAGCCTCTTCAACTACCATTCGAGTGTTTTTAATGTTTTCCTCAAACGGCAGGCTGGAACCATCATACATTACCGAAGGAAAACCCGCGTCCATACATTCCCGAACAAACTCCACAGTCGGTGCATGATCCACGTGCAGACCGACAGGAACGCCGCAGCCTTCTGCGACACATTTGACAACTTCCACTAGTCTCTTTGGAGTAAGAATGGGAGTCTCTTCGTGGCTGGCTATGAAAAGGACAGGTGAACGCAATTTGCTGCCAGCCTCAATTGCAGCCAACGCGGTTTCTGCGTTACAACAACAAAATGCTCCCAATCCATAATGGTGCTTCTGGGCGTGGTCAAGCATATCGGTGAAATTTGTTAGTTTCATGAGGATCCAATGCTCCAGTGGTTTATATAAGTCTATTGTGGCTCTATATATAAATCTGACAGATTCTGCGTCATACCGGACGATAATCTATTATACCACCTGCCTACCCATCACCAGAAATTGGCGTAATAACGCTCTCCACAAAAGCTGTGACACGATATGTCACAGCTCCATGTCACAGCTTGTCACAGCTCTTGATATTCGTAAGCACGATTGGGGTCAGTGGTGTTAATCGCAGTCTCTCGAATAATCCCTTTTTCCAGCATAACTTTAATATCACGCTGGAGAGTTCTTCGTGCTGTCTGCGGAAATAGGTGTTCAAATATCGCAATGGTAATAGAATGGTTTTCCAGAAGGTAATCCAGTAATGCTGTCTGTCTAGGATTTAATTCATGATCACGAGCAATTGAGCTACTACGAATAGCTATTTCACCACGTGTTTTTACTTCTTCCAACTGGGTTGCTAATCCGTGGACAAAATATGTGAGCCAACCGGTAAGATCCATGCATTGATTTCTCACGCTTTGGATTGCACTGTAGAATGCCACACGATCACGATCATAAAACTCGCTTATTGTAAATAAGCGCTTGAAATCATATCCTGAACGGTATAAACACAGAGTGGAGAGTAAGCGAGATGTTCGACCATTACCATCCATAAATGGATGGATATGCACCAGCTGGAACTGTGCAATACCGGCTACTAGCACAGGATGGATAATATGTTCATCCCGTAGCCATTCAACTAATTCATACATAAGCGATGGGACATCGACCGGCTGCGGAGGAGTATATATAATCTCTCGTGTAGTACTGTTTGCAATATAATTCTGTACTGTCCGATATGCACCTGGATATCCTTGTCCCCCACGCACACCATCTACCAAACATTTGTGAATCTCACGAATGAGACCTTCTGTGATAGGTTCACCACTATCAAGATACTCTGCAACAAGATTGAATGCATCACGGTAATTGAGTAATTCCCGCACATCATCCGCATCAGAATGCTCTACACTCTGTCCATGCCAAATCCTATCAGATTCATCAAATGTAAGATGCGTACCTTCAATATGGGTAGTGTAATGAGCTTCCAGCAGCAATGCATTCTGACTCACTCTACGGATCCAGTCTTCAGATAACGACGCAGCATCCATAAATCCACGTGCGCGCTCGATTGCAGTAATATCTGCCATAATATTGTGGGTGATGCTGAAAAACGGCTCAAATCCTGAAGCCATATTAGCACCTTCCAATAATGTTGTTTAGGATATTTGTATTCATCGTATACCGAGTAAAACCAATGCAACACTGTCTCTATCGATTTGTTTAACAACCAATCGATTATACCAGATGGATCGGCACCACGTCCTAAGATATTCGGCAAAAGCCTCTCTTATCTGCTCAGCAACTCCGCAGTATGCGTTCCGGCTGCTGGCAGCCTTTGTTTTGCAGCCAGAATGATTATGTCACCTGATAATGATGCTGGAACTGATACACCTTTGGAGTTATCCTCTGAGAGATCGCTCAGCACGTGCCATTTACCACTCAATACTTCACCGGCTTGAACTGCAAGGGCCTTGTTAGCGACTGTAATGTGTCCACCGTGCAGAGCAACTATCGCCAGTTCGGAGGACAAGGCGATATCAGCTCCGTCCAAAGAGACTATGACGAAATGTCCTTCTGCCTTTACGATTGTCTTGTCACCACACAGGACATCACCCTGAGCTTCCAGACCAACCATTCTGCCATTCTGATATATAATTGTAGCCTGCCGGTGTGATCCTACTATTAGCTCGTGAATGACATTATTGATCGTAACAGACACCTGGGCCTGCTTTGCTGATTCATTGCCTATGACTACAGCTTCACCTTTTTCCATAGGCACCTGCAGAACTCGAATGCCGGCACCATATGAAGCACCTTTAATCTGCATCTTAGCCGGGTCTTTATAGAACACCACATGGTCAGCAGATAAGTCTTTAAACTTGCGTGCGTTTGATGGTTTCCGGTTCTGATCGAACTCGATATCGTTCGATAGATGCAGCGTGCCGCCGTTTTTAATCCATGCAGCCAGGAAGTTATAGGCCTTGTCTGAAACAGCAAACGACGCAGGCATTACTAAAGTCTTTGCTTCAGCTGGAAGCTTTTCTATGTCCCACTCATTTATCGTACCAAACCTTATGTTGGCATTTATCATTTCATTGGCTGTATTTTGTATGGATTCAAATATGCGTCCGCTGTCTCCACCAAACCTGGATTCATCCGGCAGCACCAGGTAGGTATCAGGAGCGACATACTTCGGATGCAGCTTTGTAAACAAAAGCGCCATCGCTCGATAAGATTTTGCAACAGGTTTTGGAGTCCAGTCAGAATATACGATCCCGTACGGGAAGATATTGGTGGACGGATCTCGATAGTGCCAGTTGCTGGCAAATAACCCACCGAATCCAAGAGCATAATGCCCGACATGCAGAAATCGTTCCTCCTGCTGGTCTATGGTGTCAAAATTATGCATACTTTCGGCGAATGTAGGATAAGTCTTTGAACCGAACTCTCCGAGAGACGGGGCTTTGCCCTTGTATCGCCTGTCACTCATCACAAATTGGGCTTCCCAGGTCGCCAGGTCGCTCACAGGGCCATACCAGTGCCTGTCGATAAAGTCCAGCGAGTCAGATGTTACTGCAGGATCCATCGTCATCCCTGCCCACCACTGCAAGTACCCCACCGTAGCAAGCCGTTTAGGATCCTTGCTCTTGATCGCTTTTACGATAGCATCCACCCAATTACCGCCAGCTTGCAACAGGAACCGATATGTATCCCGGGAACGAATACTTGACCAGTCACTGCCTGGCATAGTTATCTTAACTGTAGTGATCTCTTCTCCAGCCGGCAGTTCATTACTCCAGGCAGCGCGGAGCGACTCCGTAGTTCCGTATTGCTTAAGGAGATAGTCGATAAAGGCTTTCTCGGTACCCGGTTCATTATTTGACCTCAGCAGTGTCGGCTCATTCCGAATATCAATCATCATCCCCGGGACGTCCTTATACCGGTCAATTAGTGCACTGGTATAGTCGGTGTCCTTCTTTATAGACTCCGGATCTATATTTGCGTCCGCCATTCCCTCCACGAAAAATGCCACATGGTGACGCTGAGATGCCATTACCAGGGAATCAATATATCTTTGATCGGCTCCTTTGGTAAATGTCCTGGAAATTCGCATGCCCATGTCCGACATACTAGCAAAATCCCGCTCTATAAGCAGAGGGTCCATCGCAGTGACTGCTTTCCAAGGGTAAAACGCCTGCACTCCCAGCATAAACCTGGGGGTTCCATTATCTGTAAGGTAGTTATTTTTGTATGACAATTTCATACCATTTGCAATGGTTTCCGGGTTCCACACATAAAATCCTGTCCGCTGTTGGTCTACTACTTTAGCACCATCATTCAGAGTGATCTCAACTATATAGAAATCATCTCCGAACAGTTTGGGCTGCCAGGTTGTTTTTATCTCTGTAGTCTGTCCTGCTGCAAGTTCGATCACTTTTCGGTCCCTGCGGACTACGTTCCCGGCTTCACTCTTAATAACACTATTCATTGTCACTTTGCATGAAGTGGTACTATAATTACTGGCATTGGCTAAAATCTCAACCGGTTCTCCCTGCTTGTAACATGCAACAGAGGGCCGAAGTTCGTGTAAAAACACGCCTCTTTTCAATCCATTGATAACAGAGAGTAATAAATCTTTACCCTTGCTTCCTGCAAAGATATCTGTACTTTCTAATCCAAAATAAGCCCAGACTGATCCCATATATGGTCCGGAATAGTTCACCATCAAAGATCCGGCATTTCCACGAAATCTGCCATACTCATCGTGGGTCTCCAATAACGGGATCAACCTGCTTCGGTCTGATGGAGTTGTGTAGTACCAGTCTGATCCTGTTGTCCCGGCAGCAGCCCATCCTTCAAACTTGCCATTTGCAGCGTATTTGTCCGAGACAATGCCCTGATCGTGTGCAGGAACTATTCCCTTACCCCCGGTCAGCCTATAGCCTGCATCGAACACCCCAAGCTGTTCGGGCTGCCACTCAAGGAAGTCGTTGGGTGCTCCATAACGCATATTGATTGGTTTCAGTAGGGACAAAATATCCGGTGAATCAATAGATTTCCCGCGCGGTGTCAGTTTTATTCGTTTAATAGCAATCCCAAGCATTCTACCATCGCCGTTATGCTCAATTTCGTTTGGCGACCATAACTCAACATCAAAGACTATATCCAGGGTTGTCTTGCTGCCGATTTGTGCAGGGGTAACTGTAAGTTTGAGTGTCTGGTCTTCGATTGCGGGAATGTCGGCAGCCAGTTTACCGTTCAATAGGATCTGTCTTTTAAGTTTGGCTGTCTTAAGGTTGGTTGAGAGCTCGATCTCGAGATCATATGTAGTCTTATTCTGGACAGGTAGGCACACACCAGCCATTTTGCCGCTCCAACGCTTGGTATAAGTGGGGAGTTTCTCCGGCATGTTCCACTCGCCTATCAGGTAGTCCTGATCTCCAGGTGCTCCTATCTGCAGTTCTTTGACAGGGACAAGAAGCTTGGCCTGCCTCCGGGTAATCCATTTCCCCTGCCATTTGATAACCGGATCATCGAAAGCATAGCCACCGGTAGAGAGGAAATCTCCACCCCCACGCAGAAACGCTAGAAAGTTGTCCCTTGCGTTCGCTGGAAAATAGCTGCCATAGGGTAGAATAACCAGTGAGAATTTTGATGCATTGAATATTTTAGGATCAGCCAGTTGAGTAGAATTAACGAACTCAACTTTATCCCCTGATTTCTGTAATACTTTGGCGATGGTATCCGGGTCAGAGTGTGAAACCAATTTCGGAAAATCGTCTTTTAACACAGCGATATTCGCTGCATCCGCTATACCAGAGCCGACTATAACCATAATCGCCACCAATCCCAATATTACTTTTCGCATCATATTCTCCCAGTTTTTTCTACGGTGTTAAGTCCACTACCATCACCTCACCTGCCGGCAAGCTGACGTTGAATGATGAACCTTTGACCACGACGTCTTTTCCTGAAAAGAGATCCCTTGCCTGGAATGCAGGTTTCAGGTTCAATTTGGCTGTGTTGATCTGTATCTCCGCCGATTTGCTCTCTTTGCCATCGTTCATTACCGTTATATAGCGTTTCCCAAAACGTTCCAGAATCACATCCTGGTTAGAACTTCTGGCATAGGTTATCGGCTCCCAGCCAGCTTCTGAGATTCGCTTTATGATCGGTATGTATTTCTTGAACAGGTGCCTGTCCCTGTTATACCACTTCGGATTGTCAAAGTATGCTTCATTAGCTGCATCATAACTAAACATACCGGGAAATATCCCATAAAAACCGCTCCGCTTGAAATATTTCTCAACCATATCAACACCGAAGTCGTTAAACCTGGTATTCATCAAGAACAAATACGGTTTTCCATAGCACAATGTTCTGCGCATAATCAGGACATCGTCAGTTTCCGGAACATACTTGCCATTAAACAGCCAGTTTGTCTCTGTTCCCATAACATCCAGCCAGGGACAGAGGTAGGTAAACCGATAAGGAACACCATTTGCAAACATCAATTTTCCTATGCGGTGCACATCACCAGCAATCCATTTTACCATCTCATATATTGTCATGCCCTTAAAAAGAACAGGTCTTCTCTGGTCATCAAAGGTCAGTGGAACAGTCGTATATTTGAAATGCTCACGCTTATAGTTCAGATCACTCGTCACGTAACCTTCAAGAGAGTCCAGATACTCCCCTGCTCTTACGTTTTTAGCTGTTGGACCATAATCTGCTTCGCGTATTTTATCGTTCCAGAGCACCGAACCGCCATTTGGTAATTGGGGAATATAAGGATTGGGATTCATATTCCAGACAACTCCATCACACCAGGGGGTATCCAGGACCTGATAACAGGGTTTACCCCGGGCATCCTCCATACCGGAGTTGATCACTGCTTTGGCCATAATGCCATCATCAGTGGCAGCTATGCGGTCTCTTTCAGCCATAACTGCCGTCTCACTGCGGTCACCACCTTTTGGCATCGACATCCACCAGGTAGTTGGTTCAGAATAGCGGAACGAGAGGATATCGTTAGCCAGATCGAATGGAACGTTGTCTATCCCCTCTTTGTATCTGAAACCAAAATCCTGCCATCCCTGGACACGGCTGATGTCTCCAAACGGCATCCATATTCCATGCTTTGTAGAGCGGACTTTGAAGTAGTCCGGAAATATCCGTGCAAAGTCAGACCAGGACTGCCTAAATCCCCACTTTGGATCAAACTTATAGATAACAAACGAAAACTCAGCAGAACTCGGGAAACGCTGAGTCTCGGGAACGAGCCCGAAATCATAGGAGATCGCAAGCTGATGAGTAGATGAATTGTAGAACACCCGGTAGACTGCAATCTTACCCATATCTATACCGATGCTCAACCCGTCAGTTGGTCCCGTTATAGCCGCAACAGGATATACCGAAGCCGATGTAGTGGACCCACATGGAATATCATTAGACTTAATATACTCAAGTCCAACATTATCTTTGGTGATTTTTGTGATATCGCGACCGCGGCGCATATCGTCCCACCACGTCCATCCGGATGCATCTACAGGTAGAGCAAACATCAAATTGATCGCCCTGTCCTTGCTCGTGGTGTCCACTATATTGCCGGTAACTCTTATAAAATCGGGATTGGATTCAAACCTGGCATCCAACCTGACTCCCATTTCGGGGCACTCAGCTGCAAGTGATGTCTTCGTGGTTTTCACTTTGGAGAACCCGTAGTAATCAGAGTTCTTACCTACATCCCGGACAAGAAAACCAGATGGAGTCTCGCAGCTGATCAGTTTGTTGCCTGATTTCAGAGAAGCTACCGAAGCGCCATCCATACTCATACTCAGACCGTTATTTGTGCTAATGTCCATGCTTTTCGCTCTCTTGCCCTGTATTGGAAGAAGCTGAATAGCCTGCCCTTGAAGCATTTTCACACCGGAAATAGTTGTCAGTTCCTCTATACGGACATCATCAAACCAGACCTTGCCTTTTCTGTTCCGAAATAAACAATGGGCCGCAATTGACTTCACCGGTCTGGTCGGATATATAACATACTGCCAGTGATTCCAGTCACTTGTGCCTGTTGGAAATGCCCGCAGTTGTCCCCATATAGGGGTTCCATCGACACATTCAAGATCAAGGTATATGGAGTAGTCAGAACTCGCTGAGCCGTCAACACTTTCACACTTGCTCCAACACGAGACTCTGATAGGATAGGGTTGCGTTTGGTTCAGAATTATAGCCTGACTTCCGCCCAATCTATGCTTTACATCCGGAGATTCGCAGTATAAGGCATTTGATCCATTCCTGCCTGCTCCCTGCGCAACTGTATATCCTTCTTCATACTGGTTCCAATCCGTAAAACTACCACCCTGTATGCTCTCAAAGTCGCCATTCATAGACAACAACTTACCGGTCTCCTGGGAACTCTCAAGTGTTTTTATCGCCGGTTGGCAGAATGCATTTAGTGCTGTAAGCAAGAGCAGGAACAGAGATACAATAATCAGTTGCTTCATAGGGTCCACCTCCACGATTTACGGTCTTAGGATACCATGAAAATCTGCATATGTAACTACATGACATCATTGACAATGATCCGGGTGGTTGTTATAATCTGAACGTAACTTATGACATAAGTTAACAGTAGTAATATTTATCAATCATAGCATATTGCAACGATCCCTTATTTGCCAATCCACAAGCACCATTCCGGAGGATATAATGCGTTTTCACTTACTCTTTGCGGCGATTATCGCCATGTTTTCTACTTGCGTGATAGCTGGCACAAACCCATCCCCCACAGCCACAGTCGCGCCAGCTGTAAAATCTCCAAAAGTCGATGGGATAATCTCATCCGGAGAATATGACGGCTGCGCACGACTGGGATCATTTGCCATTTTTCCAACTAATCAAATAGCCAAAGATCAAAGCGAAGTATACGTCACCTATGATGATAGTAACTTCTACATTGCATTCAGGTTTTACTTCACTTCAGGAGTTCCTAAGGCAACTTGTGTCGGAGTGGACGGAAAGCTATGGGAGGATGACGCGGTGGAGCTGTTTATCCAACCGGATACTACGCAGTGGAAATACGTACAGTTTATGGGCAATCCTACCGGAGCTTACCTGGATCAGTATTCCGCTGGAGAAAATCAGAAAGACTTCAACTGGAATGCCCCCTGGAATTATAAAGCCCATGTTACTGCTGGCTATTGGGAAGGTGAAGTAAGTATCCCCTACTCTGCTCTCAATACATCCAAACCTGCAGTTGGTGCCATGTGGGGATTCAATGCCTGCAGAGACCAGCAATTATTGCCTGCGGTGCTCTCAAGCTGGTCTATCATACGGGATTATGGTTTCAACAATCCGATATCGTTCGGAAAACTCACTTTTGCTCCTCAGTCTGCTATAACTCAGTTCAATCTCAACAGCAACAAAGAAACCCGGAAGATTGAGCTTACCGGAAACATAGTAAACAATTCAGAGTCAGGCAAACACATCACCGGATATCTTGAGACTACCCGCGAGGGTTCAGAAGCCAAACGAACGGAAATTGATCTGAATGCAGGTCCTGGACAAACCAAAGCAGTCAGCATACAGGAAGTACTGGATTTTGGTGACTATACGATTTTCTATGTATTGAAAGACACCGATGCCATTATTACCAGCCAGACATCCTATTTATCTTTGCCATCTCCATTGGTTGTACACAAATACTTCTTCCACGACAAGATCGGATTGTCTCTACCTGCTGACAAACTGGTCGGAGCAACCTCTATCCGATACATCGTGCTCAAAAATGGAGATCCAGTCATTACGGTTCCACATAACTTAAAACCGAAATCCGGAGAAGAAACACTACTTGATATTTCCAAACTGTCAGCGGATAAATACTCAGTGACAGCTTCAGTTATGAAAGGTGCAAAACTGCTGTTCAGTGCCAACGGAGAGTTCGAAAAACCGGCTAAGCCCGAATGGTGGGACTCCAAAATCGGGATTTCGGACAAAGTGCTTGCACCATGGACTCCTCTGAAGCGCGATAACCTTATGATCAGCTGCTGGGGACGGACATATGTATTTGATGGCATGCCAGTTCCAAGCCGGATATACAGTAGAGGAGTGAAACTCCTTGGGCAGCCTGTCACTCTGAACGCATCAGTGAACGGCAAGACAGTTAAATGGAAGTCTGGTGCGCCTAAAGTTACTGAAGAAACTCCAGCACGTATTGTCCTGAAAAGCACTGCGAAGTTCGGAACAATCACACTTAACGGTTCCACTACCCTTGAATATGACGGATTTGTACGCATCGATATGAGTATAAAAGGCCGCAAGACCGATACTATGGACAAACTGGTAATGGACATTCCGATGGACAAGAAGACAGCTGAGCTGTTCTTCGCTTCCACAACAGAGTCCTATCTCTCACCGATCTGGCCATACTGGAAAGGCGGAAAGAACGGACTCGTAAAAGATAAGATCATCACCGGACCTTTCTCACCGAGTGTATGGCTGGGAAATAACATGCAGGGCTTATGGTGGTTTACAGAGGGTGCGAAAAACTGGGCTAACAAGGATGACCAGAGGGTGATTTCCATTGTTCCACAGGGAAACAACGTAATATTGCGCGTTGCCTTTGTAGATTATCCGATACCACTAAATAAAACTCTAGACCTTACATTCGGCTTACAGGCAACCCCGGTAAAGACTCCTGCAAAGCCAAAGAAGATCTGGCGTGGACATCTTGACTACGGCACTGAACAGAATGTCAGCATACGTAGTTCGAATGTCGGAATGCTCAAATATCCGGCGAAAGGCAACATCAATCCGGATAAAGGCTCAGTGCATATCTGGACAACAATAGATTTTGACCCGAACGTGCAGGTTGAGCCTAATATCCCCCGAGGAATGTACAATCAGAGCCTGTTCAGCCTGGAATTTCCGAACAAAAACGCACTGGGGTTGTATTGGAATATAGATGTTCGGGGTATGGTCTCGCTTGTATCTCAAAATGGCACATATCCGGTTCTCAATAATTTTAAGGCTGATTTCAAGAAAGGTGATAAACACCTGATAACCCTGTCATGGGGAGATGAGGTTTCGGTGTTTGTCGATGGCAAACTCTGCTCATCCATGCCCTATAAAGGTTCTCTACTCGACGATATCAAGGACGGTATCATAAATCTGAGCGGAGGCTTCGGAATAAGTGCTATCAAGATAACTAATCTTCCATACGATGGGGTCAGCAAGATAACACTGGCTGTAGATGAGCATACACTGCTGTATGATACATTTTCAGATATGGGTGACAATACTACCACAATAGCAGAAAAATGTAGTGGAGCTTCAGGCGGAAAGCTTGAAGGTAAATATATGGCAACACCCCGCCTGATTCGTTTCTCATCAGACAGCAGGCCTGTAACTGTGTTCGATGATTGGAAAGACCAGGGATTTGATATAATCCACTTCCACGAACACTGGACTGAGACCGAGGGTTATCCAAAGACAGTCAAACACGCTGCAGAACTGAAACCTATCGTCGATGCGGTTAAGAGAGCCGGGATGAGGATGATGCTGTATATAGGTTTTCAATTGGGTGATAATTCCCCGGAATGGAAGCTGTATAAAGATGAAGTCCGCACTGAGCCCTGGGTCGAAGGTCAGGGTTGGAAACGTGAAGACCATATAGGTTACGGAGTATCTTATGCAGGCAGATATTCCAACTTCATGCTCTACAACATGCGCAAACTCATAACGGATTATGGAGTTAATGCATTCTATTTTGATGGCACTATATATCCTCCAGCTGACACCAACAAATGGCACGGCGCCGGATACATCGACCGCAAAGGCAAACTCCAACCGACCTGGCAGGTGTTTGCTTACAGAGATTTTCTCAAGCGTGTCAGGACTATGGCTTCAGAACTTGATCCGACTTTCTGGATCGACATGCATGTGTCTGGTGGAATCTTCACACCGACAGCCTCATTTGGAGACACAACACTATCAGGTGAACAGTATGCCCCACTGGGAGAAGCAGTCGGCAGGTCACTTTCTGCTGTAGTGGATCCGGACGACTTCCGTGCAGAAGAAGTAGGCACGCAGTATGGTTTCCCTCTGACGTTCCTTGCGTATTTTGACTATCAAAGCGCTGATGCGTTGGCGTTTACTCACGGTAATATACCGGCAAATGAAGTATCCAAAAAGTTGGGTATTGATTTGAGCACCGCGAAATGGAGTCCTTATTGGGAAAACTCCAAAACCATAAAGACACCTGCAAGCACTATTCGAGTGAGTTATTACCAGACCCAAAAAGATGGATTGATATTAGTAGCTACTAACTACTCAAAAGCAGCAGTGGACGCCGATATCACGCTGGATCTGACTGCTTTAGGACTATCTTCAAATGTAACTGCACACGACGTGCTCAGCAGTGAAATGATGGTGAGTAGTGGAGGAGTATTGAAGCTGCATTTGGAACCCTGGCTTGTAAGGTTCATCAGTGTAAAGTGAACAAAAAACCACCCGTAGAGGAGGCCCACCGCGACCTCCCGCAAGGTTTACATAACCCCTGGGACTAATATCCAGGAATTCTCACAAAGTAAGCGGGCGACCACAGAGGGTCGCCCCTACGATTTTCAGATTAATGCTTAGCCAATCTAAATAATATGGCATCCCCGGCTGCAAGGTCCATATTACAGGCAGTATCGGCTCCATTAAGCTCTACGGCCAACTTAGTCTCTTTACCGCTCTTCCGGCTTACTGTGTTTGCCTTGACCTTGCCGTTAAATGTCACCCTGGCTTGCGCACTTTTCTTATAGTCCCTGTTTACTATCATTGCATAGATATTTCCATTGCTGTGTTTGAAGAATCCGACTACAAACTCGCCGTTTTCTACACTCTTAATAGGTAGATTTCCAGTTGACGGAAGATTCTTAGCTCCGTCAGGTACAGTTCCTGTATGATATACGCCAGTAGACTTCAAGCGCATAAGAACTGGAGAGAGTGCCATTACTTCTGCATTTATCTTCTGTGAGTAGTAGTATTTCTTTGTAAGATTTCCTTTTCTGTCTACAAGCCCGTCCTGGAAATCGGGTGATGCAAACGTTGGTACGAAGAATTCAAAATACATTATGCCTTTAGCACCATAAACAATGCTAGTATATATCTGCCATCGAAGCTGGGCTTCATCCGGGTCAGCGAATATGTCGAAGCGCATGGATGCTATAGTCGTTATCAATGGCAAATCGTGAGCTACAGCAGCATCTCTGCACGATTCCAGGTTCTGGAAATACCCACTACCCATTGTGCCATCGGCACGAATAGTATAGTGGTCAAATGCCAAATGACTCGGTTTCACGGTTGATAGATAGTTCTCCAGATATGAGGTATAATCAGGACTGCCCAATTGCTCTTTAGATGCATAATTCGGGAGCATGTTGATGAATCCAACGTGCATCGGATCATTCTCTTTCAGGTAGTTCATAATGGTAGTAATGCGTTTATTTTTGCCAGTGTTAGGTTCATCGATAATTGAATAACCCCACAATGCCGGATGCGAAGACCAGTCTGTAATCATAGCCTTAAGGTTTTTCTCAATCACATCCTGAGTTGGTTCACCCACGTAGTCACGCGCAATATCGTTCATGCGCGAGTCTTCGACCAGTGCTTTCAGACCGTGTTTTTGAGCCAGGTCCATATGAAACTTGGTACACCCGGGGGCGATCATAATCATATTGAAGTTTGCATCTGCTATCTGTGCAAAACGCGTATCAATGTCCACCGAGTCATTGGAATAGTAAGTGGCCGGTATGTCCCCGGGAGTATGAGTGACAAAGGAACCTATAACAAAAGTATCTTTAAGCAAAGTTCCGGACTGGGCAATAGTAGACAAAACTAGAATGAAAAGAACAGAAAATATTAGTTCACGCATAATAACCACCTGCATGTAATCCAAAAAAGCGGACGCGATGGATTGAACCATCCACGCCCGCTTTACTTTCAAGTAAGCATTAAGGCTATGAGTTACTCAGCCTTAATACCACCTCTCTTGCTCCAAAGAACAGCACCAGCCAGGAGAGCAAGTGTAACCACAACGATAGCCGTTCTGGCTCCTACACTGATATCCTGAATAGCGATAGGAGCAGCAAGAATCGCGACGAGGTTCATAACCTTGATCATCGGGTTCAGTGCCGGACCTGCAGTATCTTTGAATGGGTCGCCAACAGTATCACCGACGACGGCTGCTTTGTGCTCGGGAGTTCCCTTGCCACCAAACATACCATCTTCGATCTTCTTCTTAGCATTGTCCCAGAGTCCGCCGGTGTTTGAAAGCATAACTGCCATCAACTGACCAGTCAGAATCGCACCTGCCAGGAATCCGCCAAGAGCGGCAGTTCCTTTCAGAGGTCCGCCATATCCAAGGCCGAATGCAACCAGAATAGGAGCACAAACAGCCAGGACTGCAGGACTCATAAGCTCTTTCTGAGCAGCAGCGGTTGAAATAGCAACGCAGCGCTGATAGTCAGGCTTGCCTACATCAGAACCGGAGCGAGGATCATATTGCATGATTCCCTTGATCTCGCGGAACTGTCTGCGGACTTCCTCAACAAGCTGAAATGCAGCGCGGTTTACAGCGTTGATTGCAAAGGAGCAGAACAGGAACGGAACAGCTCCTCCAATCAGCAGACCAACAAATACTTCGGTCCATTCAACGTGGATACCGGAGTTCAGAGCTGATGCAACTGCATCCTGTGCAGAAGCTGATGCGTTAGCTACATAGAGAAGCCCGGCATCCGCCATAAATGAACGGAACAGAGCTGTAGCTGCAATAACAGCGGTAGCAATAGCAAGACCCTTTGTGAGAGCCTTGGTTGTATTGCCGACTGCATCCAGTTTAGCAACTATCGTATTGGCATTGGAATCTTCTCCAACATCCTTCAAAGCGCCTGACATCTCAAAGATACCATTTGCGTTGTCGGAGATGGGGCCGTAGGTGTCCATAGCCAGCATGAAGCCGGTGGTGGTCAGCAGTCCAAGTCCACACAATGCGATACCATATGCTGACATTGCAGGATCACCCTTGAAGAGGAGCATAGAGGCCAGAATTGCCAAACATACAGCAAGTATACCCCATACACTGGATTCAAGTCCGGAAGCAAAACCGGAGAGAATGATTGTAGCTGGGCCTGTTCTAGCAGCCTGAGCAGCTTCTGTAACTGGCTTCTTGTCAACGGCTGTGAAATATTCAGTCATCCAACCAATTACAAGAGCTAACACTATACCAGTGCAGTTTGCCAGGGCAAATCTCCACCACTCGAAAGCTATAGGATTTGCAGGGTCTATGCTGTTAATTGGTGCAACAACACCAAACACATAGTATGACAAACCAAAGAATCCTGCTACAGCTATTGCAGAGGATACACGGAAACCGAAGTTAATCGGCTGCATCGGGTCCATATCGAGGTCTTCTCGACCTTTGACGGAGTATATACCGATGATGGAAGCGAAAACACCAACCGCTCTAATGAGCAGAGGATAAACAACCATCGCAAGAACGCTGACCCCACCGCCGACTACAGAGGATGCAGCAGCACCAAGGATGATCGCGGCAACCAGTGTAACTTCGTAAGACTCAAAGATGTCAGCAGCCATACCGGCGCAGTCTCCAACATTGTCTCCAACGTTGTCTGCAATGGTAGCGGCGTTGCGCGGGTCGTCTTCAGGAATGTCCTGCTCAACTTTTCCTACGAGGTCAGCTCCTACGTCTGCAGCCTTGGTAAAGATACCACCGCCGATTCTCATAAACAGAGCGGCAAGACATCCACCAAATCCGAATCCGACAAGAACCTTCATCGACTGATTATCGAAGAGGAAGAAGACTATACAAGCACCTAAAAGGCCAAGGCCTACAGTTGCCATACCGGAAACACCACCGGCCCTAAATGCAACATACAGAGCACGCTTGAAACTTGATAAAGCAGCATTAGCAACGCGGACGTTAGCTCTTACCGCCATCTGCATTCCGATCAGTCCTGCGCCATAAGAAGCAGCAACTCCAAGTACGAATGCCAGACCTACCCCGACATATACGGGTATGCCATGTCTCGCAACCTGGAATGATTCAACCTGACTATACATTGCAATCAAGCCGATGCAGATTGCGATGACAAACCAGATCATAGTCTTGATCTGCTTCATGAGATATGCCCAAGCGCCTTCTTGTACGGCCTTGGATACCTCTACCATTCCTACGCTACCCGGACTCTCGTTCATGATGGCTTTAAACCACATCATGCCGAAGATAAGACCGATTATAGCGCAAGCGAAAACGATGTAAATTGACGTCCACATCATAGGAAGCTGGCTGAACTCTGGGAGTTCAATAGCTTCTCCAGCGTGGGCGGCACTTGGAAGCAGTGCGGCGAAGGCACCGACCAGGAGTGTGGTCAGTAATGGACGTAAACGTCCATATTTGCTGTTCCTAAGCATCCTTTAGTTTCCCCCTTGCAGTATTGTGTGATTAGTATCGGACAAACAAAACGCCGCTACTCAAATGAGTAAGTCATCTTGAGTGAAGCGGCTCAATTGTATAACTGATTTACAAACACAAGCCTACTCGGTTTGCGCAAGTTCTGCTGTTTGCCTAGAAAATTATAGGTAAAGTCAAGCAGTGTGTCAAGCTGTTGACATAGTTCAATTCTAGGGGTATAATACCTACAGTTGTTTACAATTCGACCTTTAACACCAGTCCCGCGAGGCTGGTAAGGTGATACGTAAGAATTGTTGTACGTAAGCCTTTCATCCTCCGGGTGGAAGGCTTTTTTGTTATGTCTGATGCAATGAAAGTAATGGATGAAAACGAAATCCGCAGATCGATTACGCGGATTGCCCATGAGATCATCGAACGAAACAAAGGTGCCCAGGATGTTGTTATTATCGGGATACAAAACCGGGGAGTCCCATTGGCAAAACGACTGGCGGAACAAATCGACCGCATAGAGGGAACAACCATCCCCATAGGCAGTCTCAATGTTGCAATGTACCGGGATGATTACGATACAAAACCCGCAAGGACTGTATCAGCCAGCTTGATACCTTTCGATGTCACCGGAAAATCAGTGATCCTGGTCGATGAGGTTTTATATACAGGCAGGACTACCCGCAGCGCACTGGATGCAATAGTCGATATGGGCCGGCCCGCTGTTATTCAACTTGCCGTTCTTGTTGACCGCGGTCACAAGGAACTGCCGATACGGGCTGATTATGTAGGCAAGAACCTGCCTACTGCACGCACAGAAACCGTAGATGTCTGCTGGATCGAGACCAGAGGTGAAGACGCGGTATACATAAGTAAGTCACAACAATAACCATTGTTGTTAGTCTTTGTCATCCTGAACGCAGTGAAGGATCTGCTGTTTCTCTTTTCATAAAAGCAGATCCTTCGTTCCTCAGGATGACAATAGAAGGATGACAGTAGAACACTATATACTGAATCAAGATCAAGTTCGGCCTGATGAGGCAGGGGATGTGGATATGCAACTACAGAGAAAAGACATACTGGGTCTGCAGGAGATGTCTTGTGAGGAAATCCGGCTGATACTTGATACGGCTGTTTCCAACCGTGAGATTCTCTCGAGACCGATTAAGAAGGTCCCTATACTTCGGGGAAAATCGGTCTGCACTCTGTTCTATGAAAACAGCACCCGGACCAAAACAAGCTTCGAACTGGCAGCAAAAATCATGTCGGCCGACACTACAAGTATCTCGGTTGCCGGCTCCAGCATAAACAAGGGTGAATCATTCAAGGACACTCTGCTTACCCTGGAAGCAATGGGAGTTGACCTGTTCATCATACGCCATGGCGCAACCGGTGCCCCCCACTTCGCAGCCAACCTGCTGAAAGCCCACATTGTAAACGCTGGAGATGGTACGCATGAGCATCCTACACAGGGTCTATTGGATATGCTGAGTATCATTGATGCAAAAGGCAAAATAGAAGGTCAGAAAGTTCTAATAGTCGGAGACATAATGCACAGCCGGGTTGCCAGGAGCAATATCTGGGGACTGAGCAAAATGGGAGCCGAAGTCAGAGTCTGCGGCCCTACTACCCTACTCCCTGCGCAGATTGAAAAACTGCCGTGCAAAGTCTACACCGACCTGGATGAAGCTATCGATGGTGTTGATGTAGTCAACGTTCTCAGAATCCAGTTGGAAAGAATGGACAGGGGGTTCTTCCCTACTCTACGGGAATATTCAAACCTGTTTGGAATAAACAAAGACAGGCTGAAATCGGCCAAACCCGATGTCACCATTATGCATCCCGGTCCAATGAACCGGGGGGTAGAAATCTCCCCGGACGTAGCTGATTCTGATCAGGCAGTCATTGTTGACCAGGTGACTAATGGACTTGCTGTAAGAATGGCAATTCTGTATTTATTGCTCGGAGGAGGCAACACCAATGTGGCTTCTGCTTAAAGGCGGACATATTATCGACCCGGCCAACGGCATCGACTGTATTGGTGATGTTTTAGTGCAGGGAACCAGCATTGATCAGGTGGGTGATGTTGACTGCTCTGAACTGGATATGAATGATGGAACAGTCTATGATGTCTCCGGACATGTTGTTGCTCCCGGTCTTGTAGACATGCACGTTCATATGCGTGAACCGGGTTATGAGCACAAAGAGACCATACAAACAGCCTCCGAAGCAGCTGCTGCCGGTGGGTTTACTACTATTTTAGGTATGCCAAACACATCTCCAGCAATTGACAACAGAGCGCTGGTTGAGTTTGTCCTGAATACAGCTAACCTTGCTCCTGTAAATGTCCTGACCTCCGGGGCTGCAACCAAAGGCAACGAAGGTAAAGAAATGGCTGAGATTGGTGACATGGTTGCAGGCGGTGCTGTTGCAATATCCGACGATGCATTCCCTGTCCAAAACACAGACCTGATGCGCAGGATAATGGAATACTCGAAGATGTTCGATGTCCCTGTTCTCACCCACTGCGAAGACAAATCAATGACAGCTGATGCAATAATGAACGAAGGCGTTGCTTCCACAGTCTTCGGACTGAAACCGTGGCCGAGGCAGGCTGAAGAGATGATGATCTTCCGTAATATATCTCTCTCCGAACTGACCGGGTGCGCGGTTCATATACAGCATGTAACAACCCGCAGAGGAGTTGAGCTTGTTCGCTGGGCAAAAGACAAAGGTTTAAATGTAACAGCTGAAACTTGCCCTCAGTATATTTCGCTGACTGATGAAGCTTTATCAGGTTATGATTCTAATGCCAAGATTTGCCCTCCGCTTCGGACCTCTGATGATATTGAAGCGCTCAAGCAGGGACTGGCCGACGGAACCATTGAAGTAATAGCTTCAGATCACGCTCCGCATGCACAGCAGGACAAGGAAGTTGAACTGCAGTATGCAGCTTTTGGATCAGTCGGGCTTGAGACAACTCTACCGGTAATAATCACCGAACTGGTAAATACTGGTGTAATGAGCATGAGCAGTGCCGTAGAAGCAATGAGTGTAACTCCTGCAAGGATCCTGGGAGTCGACACAGGCAGCCTGGCTGTTGATGCTGTAGCTGACATTGTAGTCTTTGACCCGGAAGCTTCAATCACCGTCGATCCATCAACATTCCGCAGTAAAGGCCGGAACAGCGCCTTCGCGGGAAAAACTTTCTCTGGTAAAGTGACAGCAACAATATCCTGGGGACAGATTGTCTTCGGGGAAGATAACTTGAAAAGAATATAAAACCGTATCCGAATCTATGCCGTTGTTTAGGCAGAAGGAAATACTACTGTGAATGAGCTGTATGACAAAATATTTGAAGCCGGATGCATCAAGTTCGGTGAGTTTAAACTGAAGAGCGGGATTCTATCCCCGGTATATGTCGATTTTCGTGGATTGATCTCAAAACCTGCTCTGCTTGCTGAGATTGGCACCGCACTGGCAGCTAGAGTCAAAGAAATCGGATGTGACAGGATCGCAGGGATTCCTTATGCAGGTCTTCCTCTGGGAGTTGCAACTTCACTAGCTGGAAATATACCGATGATATATGCCAGGCGCGAAGCTAAAGAGTATGGCACCGGCAAACTTATCGAAGGGGATTACACCCCCGGTGAACAGATCATGATGATCGACGACATCATTACCGATGGGCGCAGCAAAGTCGAATCTATAACACCGTTGACAGCCCGTGGCCTTATAGTTCACGATGTGCTGATTATTCTGGACAGAGAACAGGGCGGAAAACAGCTGCTGGAAAAGGCCGGATTCAGGCTGCACTCACTGGGCACTCTTTCCGAAGTCCTGGACACCCTGGTTTCATCTAAAAAAGTCTCTGCAGTAACCGCAGCACGGGTCAGAGAGTTCATTAAAGAGAACCAATTCGCGTGATAATAAGATGCGCCACTTAATTCCCCCTTGGAGAAGGGGGAATTAAGTGGCGCCGTTTACAAAAACTGGATTGTTAGATACACAGTTACAATAATAGTTACAAACAAATATAACGGAGATATCATTTGAAAGCTATCCTCCTTCTACAAGATGGGACGACGTTCGAGGGCGAGGCTATAGGGGCATCCGGGACCACTATTGGGGAAGCGGTGTTCGCTACGGCTATGACCGGGTATCAGGAAATGCTGACTGACCCTTCATTTGCCGGTCAGTTACTGACCCTCACGTATCCATTGATTGGAAATTATGGGGTCAACCCTGAAGACATTGAGTCAGGAAAGATCCAGGTTGAAGGGTTCATAGTCAGAGAACTGTGTGATGAACCCAGTAACTGGCGCTCTAACCTTAGCCTAAGGGATTACCTGACTCAGAGCGGCGTAGTGGCTATGCAGGGAGTAGATACCCGTGCCCTGACAAGACACCTCAGACTCAGCGGTGTCATGATGGGTGCCGTATCCACCGAATTGACCAGCAGTGAATTGATGAATGAACTCCGTAACACTCCCAACTATGGGGATATCAATTTTGTAGAACGCGTATCCACTAATAGTGTCTATGAATGGGCTGGTGACGATTGCAGCAGGCTTGGAGATTGTCCCGTACCCAAATGCCGTATTTCTCTGATTGATCTTGGAGTCAAACGCAACATCGCTCGCTGCCTGGTGCAGGAAGGCTGCACTGTGACGGTTCTCCCCTGCAATGCAACAGCCGATGATGTGCTGGCGACCAAACCTGACGGAGTGGTATTCTCTCCCGGACCTGGTGATCCCACCAAACTTGTTTCGACAGTAGAAACAATGCGCAGCATACTGGGGAAGAAACCTGTTCTTGGAATATGCCTTGGACATCAGATGCTGGGTATGGCAATGGGGGCAGATATCATCAAGTTGAAATTCGGCCACAGAGGCGCCAACCATCCTGTAAAGAATCTGATTAACGGTAAAGTGAGTATCACTGCACAGAATCACGGATATGCAGTAGATCCTGGCAAACTCAGCAGCGACGCCGAAGTCACCCGGGTTAATCTGAACGATGGAACAGTTGAAGGCCTCAGGCACAAGAGTCTGCCGGTGTTTTCAATTCAGTACCATCCCGAAGCCTCCGCTGGACCGTTGGATGAAGGTTATCTATTTAAAGAGTTTGTGGATAGCGTGATGGCAGGGAAGTAGAACTCACATTTCCGATAAAGTGAGACTAATGATTACAACCTTTGAAACAAACCTGACAATTGAAAAGTGTTCAACTCGTCTCAAGGAGCTTCCGAATAAAAATGATGTTAAGCGCCGTAAGACTCCACCTTCAGTTGTCCCAATAGGTTGTGATTTTGAAGAATCAAACAACCGGTTTTTTTTATGTTCTCAAAGAAATTCTGTATATCCGTTGTATTACACAATTGATTTAGACAATAAAGCCAGCAGAACTGAGGTGAGATCAAAATCACCATCGTTACCATTTGTATATGTAATAATATCAGCATTTTGGCTATTTTTTGTGTTTGTAACGTCACGTGATGAGCATACCGGACATTTTCTACCTTTGAATGATATACTTCCGGTTATAACTTTTTTCTCTGCTGGTCTTGCAGTGATCGCATACGGCATAGTTAGTGAATATAAACAGAACATAAGAGTAACAACTGATTTCATTTGCACGTTACTCGAAACAATTGAGTGTTCAGAAAATCTCTGTAATATCGAACAGTCAAAAAAGTATTCTTTTTGGACAAGAATGAGTCCGGAGCAATGTAACGATATTCTTAAAAAATCAATTGACTTCAGACCAACCTATTGGATTCAATATTTGGTATTCAATAACTTGGTCGCTAAGCATGAAAGAAAGCCATTTTTAGGTGATATATACAGACACAGTTTTTGTGTGGAATTGCGTGGAACCAGTATAGATTATGGTTTTTACTTCGGTGGGCTGCAGTTCTGTGGAACACTGACTGCCGAAAAAACTGGAACACGTATCGCGGGTAACTTTGCTGTCCATCAACCATACATTGTGATAATAATTATGATGATGTTATTTTTCGCAATTGGCGGGTTAATCGCCAGTATAATTATGTGGAACTCTTCACCGTTGATGTTTACCGCGTGGTCATTAATAATTCCGACAATATTTTGTGTATCAGCAAAAGGCTCTCAATCTGGCACACTGCAATCTTTAATAAGATTACTGGATGCTGAATCAATAGATATAAACAAAGAATACAAACCAAAAAACTGGCTTGAAAAAGTCTTGAATTGAATTATAGATAACGAAAGCGAGTGCAATGCCGAAACGAAGCGATCTGAAAAAGGTAATGGTTATAGGCTCCGGTCCGATTATAATCGGGCAGGCAGCAGAGTTCGACTATGCAGGTACACAGGCGTGTAAATCCCTGCGTGAAGAGGGAATCAGCGTAGTCCTCATGAACTCCAACCCCGCAACTATCATGACTGATGTTGAGGTAGCAGACAAAGTCTATATTGAACCTATAAACCTGGAGTTTGCAACGCGTATTATCGAACGTGAAAGACCCGATGGGCTTCTACCCACTCTTGGTGGACAGACCGGGTTGAATATGGCAGTTGAACTGGCTGCTGCAGGCGTGCTGGAAAAGTACAATGTAGAATTGCTGGGAACTCCTCTGCAATCAATTATGAACGCAGAAGACAGAGAACTCTTCCGGACCCTGATGCGGAATATCGGCGAACCTGTTCCTGAAAGCTGGATTGTACAGACAAAAGATGAATTAGCTGCTATCCTGGATGACAATCCGCCCTGGCCATTGATCGTTCGACCAGCATATACTCTCGGAGGAACCGGCGGCGGTGTTGCTTACACTCCTGAAGAGCTGATGGAGATCGGTTCCCGTGGATTGAAACTCTCTCTCAAGAGTCAGGTCATGATCGAGAGATGCCTGCTTGGCTGGAAAGAGGTCGAGTACGAAGTGATGCGGGACAGCAACGACACCTGCATCTCCATTTGTTCGATGGAAAACTTTGACCCGATGGGCATACACACTGGAGACTCGATCGTTGTCGCTCCAATGCAGACTCTCACCGATAAAGAGTTCCAGATGCTCCGTTCGGCTTCTCTGAAGATAATCAGAGCGCTTAAAATCGAAGGCGGATGCAATGTCCAGCTGGCAATGAATCCTGCAAGTTTCGAATATTTCGTCATCGAAGTCAATCCGAGGGTCAGCCGGTCATCTGCACTTGCTTCCAAAGCCACCGGATATCCAATCGCCCGAGTCGCGGCCAAAATCGCAATAGGGCTTGACTTAGATGAGATACCTAACGCTGTCACCGGCAAGACTATGGCAGCATTTGAGCCTACAATCGACTACATCGTAGCTAAGATCCCCCGCTGGCCATTTGATAAGTTCTACCTGGCTGATCGCACTGTGGGAACGCAGATGAAAGCTACAGGCGAGGTTATGAGTATAGACCGAACATTCGAAGGCGCTCTGATGAAAGCTGTAAGAAGCCTGGAAATCGGTCTGTACCACATAAAGCTCAAGAATGCCGATGAACTCACAGTTGAAGATATTGAAAAAGGCCTTGTAAAAGCTACCGACGAGAGACTCTTCCTGGTAGCTGAAGCATTGCGGAGAAATATAACCATCGAGAGGATCTGTGAGCTTACCAGCATAGACAAATGGTTTGTGAATAAGATCCAAAACATCATCAACATGGAGCGTGAGCTTATTACCCGTGGAAATGAGATTGTAGCTCTGACGTCAGGACAGTCAGCTTCCAAACCTGAGGCTCTGGACCTGGTGCAAAGAGCCCGGTGTATGCGTTTCCCGAACACTGTGATTGCCAATCTTACCGGTGCGAACTATCCACAGCTGAGATGGATCCAGAAAAAGACTGGGATGCTTCCCACATTTAAAATGGTTGATACCTGTGCAGCAGAGTTCGAAGCTCAGACGCCTTATTTCTACTCATGTTATGAGACTGAAGATGAAACCGGGTGTCCACTCGGTCCAAACAAATCCACAGGCAAGCCAAAAGCCATTGTTATTGGTTCCGGACCAATCAGAATAGGTCAGGGAGTTGAGTTCGACTACTGCAGCGTTCATTCTGCCTGGGCACTTCGCGACGCCGGTTATGAAGCCATTATTATAAACAACAATCCGGAGACAGTCAGTACTGACTTCGACACATCTGACAGACTCTATTTCGAGCCTCTGACTGTTGACGATGTAATGAATGTAATAGAATACGAACAACCCGATGGGGTTATTCTACAGTTCGGTGGACAAACAGCTATCAACCTGGCAAAACCTCTGAGTGCACTGGGAGTTCCAATATTCGGCAGCGATTTCAAATCGATCGATCTTGCAGAAGACAGGGAGAAGTTTGAGAAGATCCTGCGGGAGAACAATATTCCAAAACCTCCCGGAAGAGCGGTCTTTGGTGCAGACGCGGCTGTGGTAGTCGCCAAGGAAATCGGCTACCCGGTGCTCGTGAGACCCAGCTATGTTCTCGGTGGAAGAGCTATGGAGATCGTATTTACTGAAGCTGAGCTAAGAACATATATGGCTCACGCTGTTGAGATAAGTCCGGATCCTGATGCTCCGATACTCGTCGACAGATATGTCATGGGTAAAGAAGTGGAAGTCGATGTTATAGCTGATGGTGTGGACTGCTTGATGCCTGGTATTATGGAACACATCGAGAGAGCTGGAGTCCATTCAGGAGACTCTATGGCTGTATGCCCACCTCAAACACTGAGCCAGAACATTATCAACCAGATCATCTCGCATGCAACTACTCTGGCAATGGCTCTGGAAGTTCGAGGCTTGATGAATGTCCAGTTTGTTATCGATGGCGAAGAAGTTCAGATAATTGAGGTCAATCCGCGTGCCAGCCGCACTGTTCCCTATCTTTCGAAGATAACCGGAGTGCCAATGATTCAGGTGGCGACAAATGTTGTGCTTGGAAAATCCCTCAAGGAACAGGGATATTCCAGCGGGCTTTATAAACAGCAGACCTCACTCGCGGTCAAAGCCCCTGTTTTTAGCTTCCAGAAGCTCACTGAGGTCGATATATCCCTCGGACCCGAGATGAAGTCCACCGGAGAGATCATGGGCATCGACAAGGACTTCTCCAGGGCACTCTACAAGGCAATGGTTGCTTCTCACATGGACTGCCCTGTTGGCGGCAAGATGATTGCTACAATAGCCGATCAGGACAAACAGGAATCAGTGGAGATAATCCGGGATTTTGTAGACATCGGTTATGAAGTCTTCGCCACTGAAGGCACATCGAAATTCCTTGAGCGCAATGGTGTTAAGACAACTATGGTTGGAAAGATTGAAGATAAGGATTCTATCAACCTGATGGACCTTATCCAGCGCAATGAAATCAATCTGCTTATTAACACCGCTTCAAAGGACCGAAAGATTGAGAAGGAAGCCGCGTTGATCCGCAGGGCTACAGTCCAGCGTTCAATTCCTTGCCTTACATCCCTGGACACGGCAAAAGCGTTAATACTCGCGCTTCGTTCCAAACAAAGAGGCGAAAACCCGGCTTGCTTGCCAATAGATGAATACCTGAGTTTCGATCAGCCTTCAAAATAAAACGGCCACCGTTTGGGAGGCCTTCCGCGGCCTCCTCCACTTTTACTACTCCTTATATACTCTTACTTTATAAACCCGATATTACTGATCCTTGTTGCGATGCACTCCTACTCCTACAAAAAATATTTTTTATTTTTTCGCAAAACGTGTTGACATTGTCCAAAAGCTTGGGTATTATCATGGTGTAAGTCTTTACACCTTCTGCTTGTTTGCAGGAGAATAAGACACAGTGTGCTCTACTTATTTTCAACACACTGCAGCATCAGGAGATTATTTTATGCGACCAGCGTTGACCGACAAACAGAGACTGATACTGGATGCTATCGAACGGACTACACTAACAGATGGCCGCCCGCCCAGCATTCCGGAACTCATGAAACTATTTGGAATATCCAGCCCTAACGGGATAGCTAAACACCTTAAGGCTCTTGAGACAAAGGGATACCTTGACAGGAAAAAAGGTGCACGGGGGTCAGTTGTTACATCCAACCCGGAACTGGATATCCCGGTTAATGTCACTGAATATAATGATGCCACACTCAGTGAACTAGGCGCAAGACAGATTCCTTTGCTCGGAACCATTGCTGCAGGTAGCCCGATTTTGGCAGAACAGAACATAGAAGACCAGTTAACTCTCCCGGATGCTCTGGTGGGTAATGGAGAATCTTTCATGCTGCGGATTAAAGGTGACAGTATGATCGATGAGGGCATTCTTTCGGGAGATCTTGTAGTGATTGAAAAGTGCGATCGTGTCAGAGACGGAGAGATCGCAGCTGTCCTGGTAGAAGATGAGGCCACTCTTAAGCGCTTTTATCAGCGTGGACGAATGGCAATTCTCGAACCAGCAAATGTGAACTATCAATCCATTGAAGTTGATATGGGTTCTGAGTCGTGCAAAATACTCGGTAAGCTTGTAGGTCTGGTCCGCAGCTACCGGGCACGGATATAGTCATCAGCAGGGAGGCTAAGACCATGGGAAAGAATATGTATTATTGTCTTATCGCAGTTTCGGTATTGTCCGTATTAGCGATATGGCGTTCTGTTAGTGCTACAGCATCTATTGCATTAATTGTTGCAGGCAGTGCCTGTTATCTATGGGACAGCAGAAGTAAATCGGTTGTTATAAGAAAGACCGCGTTTTCCCGCAATGCCCACCTGATTGGCGCAGGCACACTGTTATTCCTGTTGACACTAATAACTATTGGCTCAGGCACAGAACAGGGCTCTATTGGGTTCACAGGCTTCCTGTGGGTAGTTGCTTATACATTCTCAATGACTGCAGCACCAGTTATGCTATGGCACCACTTTTCAAAGAGACGCTACCAGATAGATAAAGGGAGATTAGCCAAAAGACAAAGAGTCTTACTAACACCCAGCTGTCCAGTTTTCTTTGAATCTAGAGAAAATGCTTACCAGGCAAAATCATTTTCATACAGGCCATCTAAACATCAGCAGGAAATTGATCAGAAGCAGCTTCGTATGGTGGTATAGCTAAAATAAAGTCTAGGTAACAGTTCAAGTCTCCCGGGATTTCCTGTCCCAGAATTTATACTAATATTTTTTAAACTACTAATATCAAAACACGGCTAGTAATGGAAGAACCTATATGAGCGGCGAGCAGGGAAAGGGGACGCTATATGGGGCCTGTAGGACTGCCGAATGTCTACAGTGATCGCTCCGTAAGGCTGACAAGGCGTGAGTTGGAAGTTCTCACTCTAGTAATAGAGGGTAAATCCAGCAAGGATGTGGCGGATGCCTTATTTGTCAGTAAGCGAACAGTAGACTTCCATTTGGCCAACATATATGACAAACTCCAAGTGTCCAACCGTGTCCAAGCGTTCCGACGCGCCACAAGGCTAGGGCTTATCCCGTTGGAAACATCACTAGCGGATAGATAGGTTGGATACCCACCCAGTTCGTTAAAGTGCAAGGGCTGCCCATTGGGCAGCCCTTGCGCCTATTTAACCGTATTTAATCCCAGCATATACATGTTGCCATCGGTGCAATTTACCAAAACTCTACCTGCACTTGGTGACCACATGCTATTCAAAACATCACCACCCAGGGTTTCAGATTCGGTAACTATACCATCCTTGTCCACCAGCAGCAATTTACCTCCAGTGCCACATGCTAGAACTGTTCCATCATCCGCAACGGCCAGTGGATTTAGATGAAGGAACATTGTCCCCTTATCCCACAACATATTTCCGTTTCTATCCAGCAACACTGCATGGTTTTCTACTATTGCTTTACCTGAGTGGACAATTTGTTTTCCATATCCGATACAACAATGTTCTCCTGCGTTGCTTATTAAAACCTTGCTTCTGTCCGGGGCTTTCACGGTTTCTTCCCACAACTGATTGCATTCATCGTCCATCATCCTAAGCTGTGCATCGCTGCCCTGTCTATTTGGCACGATCAGTATTCGCCATTTTGATCCGTCACCAAGACTTGCCACCTCTGGTAATGCTGCCGGATCTACAGTTGTTGACCACCGGACTGTTCCTCTTCTAGTTGATCTCAGCAAGAATGACTTCTGCCAGGTTCCATATAACAAATTGTCTCCGTCAGGTTCAAAACTTACCGATACAACTACACCTGGGGTTCTCCAACGCACATAGTTACGTCCACTTTCACTAAATGATATGCAATAAATCTGTCTATGTCCTGTTCCAATCGCAAACCGCAATTCCCCATTGCTTTCCCACGAATCTGCACACCACACTGATCCATTGACATCAAGTGTACTTATAATCTTGCCATTTAAATCAAGAAACCGGACAATTGTTCGTTTGGGGTTGAGATAGGTGTATACCATTGTCATCGTGCCATCAGGGGATGAAATGGCTCTATCTACACCATCAATATGTACTCTAAATTTCAGTAAGCTGGAATTGTGAAAAAGTGAAACTCCGCCACCTGGCGACACAGTGGTAAAGTAACGGCCGCCTGGAGTAAATGCCCAATTTATATATGCACCAGAAGGTTTCTGCCATAACACTGCAGCAGAAAGTGAAGTAGAATCAGTTTCATTCCGGTTTTCCTGGGGCACAATAAATACACGAGAACAAATCAGAATGCAGATTATTGAGGTAAAGACCAAGAACCAGAGCAGGTTTCGGACGGAGATGTAGTTCACCGCAGGATTCACCAGCTTCTATATATAATTGCGTTCTGGGACGATGGACGATCTGACTACCTCAGAATAACATTCCACAGCGCGTGTGTCAATCTCCGTGACAGGTTGTATTTACTTGTAGGAAGGTGAAAAATGTCTACTAGAAATCGTTTGGTTGTGTTTGCATCTGTCTGTCTAGTCATAGTATTTGCGATGTTTGCATTTGCAGACATGACTCCTGGAACTAAAGCACCTGACTTCGTCCTCACTAGTCTCGCTGGTAAGTCGGTGTCATTGTCAAGTTACTTCACAAAACCTGGCAATGTAATAATTCTGGATATCTGGGCAACCTGGTGTCCCCCTTGTCGCTCTGAGATACCACAGTTGGTAAAATTGCAGACCAGCTATAAAGGCAAACCGTTTAAAATATTGGGAGTTGCTATTGATGATCAAGTAGCAACAGTGAAATCATTTGCCAAAACGAATAAAATCAATTACACAGTCTGCAACGACCCGTCCGGAAAAACTGTCAGCAAACTATACAAGGTAGAAGGTATTCCTGCCACATACATAATCGATAAAACAGGTGTAATTCGCTTTGCACATCTGGGGTTTCCCGGCGATGCTGATGGTCAAAAGAAAGAAATTGCCAAGATGAAGAAAGAGATTAACTCCCTGCTATAACCGCTCATAATTAAATTGCGTCATCTCAATATGATCCGGGATGACGCAATTCTTCATTCACTTCTTCGAAAATAGAATGTTTTCGTCCCTTCGTTACGAGTCCGGCAGGTTTTCGTTACAGGCGAAAATCGAGAGGACTCATTCCACGATCCTATGGGAGGAATGATTGGGCGACATCGCTAAGTTTGAGATATCCCTCTGGTGTAGCTCTCAGCATGCCGTTCTCAATATGTAAGAGCCCTATTCGAATGAGACTATCAGAGATATCCCGTGTTTCCCGGCTCATAATATCTAACACATCCATACTAATTCCCGCGGTAAGTCTCAATCCCATCATCAACGTCTCTGCTTCCAAAAGTCGTCCTGTTATTGTTTCAGAGAACTGAACAGGTTCTTGACCAGCATTAACACTCTCAATATATGCATCCGGATTCAATAGCCGCAGGCGTCTGACACCTTTTGAGTATCCGACACTCCCCGCGCCAAACCCCCAATGAGCTTCATTGTGCCAATACTTCAAATTGTGCCTGCAGTCAAATCCAGGCTTGCAATAATTCGAAACTTCATAACGCTGATAGCCAGCGGCACAAAGCAAGACCTGAGCCTGGTTCACCATTTCGATCTGTTCATCTTCCAAGGGTAGACACAGATCACCTGCAGCTATTTTATGGGCTAATGGCGTGTCATCCTCTACGGTTAACTCATAAGCAGATATATGCTCTACACCCAGTCCGATGGCTTGAGATAAATCCGACAACCAATCATTAACAGTCTGCCCAGGCAAACCATACATTAAATCAAGACTAACGGATTTAAAACCTGCAATATGCGCAGCATTAACTGAAATAGCAATCTGTTCAACATTGTGGATTCTTCCCAAAACATTGAGAAACTGATCGTGAAAACTCTGTGCACCCAGACTCAATCGATTAAACCCGGAAGCATTCATTCTAGAAAGCATATCAATAGTGATTGTGCCAGGATTGGCTTCAACTGATATCTCAGCTTCATTTGCCAGTGAATATTTACTGGTAATAGCCTGTAGAATACTGCAAAGACGATCTGCCCCCAGGACAGTTGGAGTTCCCCCTCCAAAATACACAGTTTCTAAAGGAGGTCCCTCAGGAGCACAGTTTATATCTTGAACGACCGCATCCGTATAAGCATCAAATATGTCGTTTCTTCCCGAATATGAGTTGAAATCACAGTAGAGGCATTTAGAAAGGCAAAAAGGAATATGCACATAAACCGCGAACGGGGTATTATGCCGATCAGGGACTTGACCCATCAGGTCCAGGCCTCCCTTTCAGCCTGTTCAAGTTCAGCGTCAGGAAGTCTGACGAGGTATGAGTATGCTGCCAGTGCGGCTTTGGCCCCTTCTCCAGCAGCAATTATGATCTGCTTTTCCGGCACGTTGGTTACATCACCTGCAGCAAACAAACCCGGGATGCCGGTCTTGCCTTCACAGTCCACAACAACTTCCCCACATTGGTTGAGGTTGACGAGATTTCTCAGAAAACCGGTATTGGGTGAGAGTCCAACTTCCACAAAAACACCCTTAACCGCGATATTTCTCGTATTGCCAGACAGATTATCGCTCACCTCAATGGTTTCAACAAAATCCCCGCCATCAATCTTCACTACACTTGAATTAAAGATTATTTCGACATTTTTAGCCCTGGAAGCGTGTTCGCGCATGATTTCGTCAGCACGCAAAGCATTACTATTTTCCAGAAGGTAGACTTTGGGGCATATCTTCATTAATTGCACAACTGCATCCAGTCCTGAATTACCGCCTCCAACTACTGCTACGTCCAGGCCAGAAAACAAGGGACCATCGCAGGTTGCACAGTAAGTGACTCCCCTACCCGTAAATTTTCTCTCTCCAGGTACATCCAGTAATCTTGGGGATTTGCCTGCTGCAATTATCATTGCTCGGGAAACATACTCTTGACCATCCGAAGTGGTTGCATGGAATAATTCATCTAGATATCTAATATCTGAGACACGAGTATACTGCACATTAATATCGAATTTCATCATATGCTCTTCGAATTTTTGAACCAGCTCAGCCCCGGTAATGTATGTATAGCCTAAGTAATTCTCAATACCGGAGCTCCATGCCGTCTGTCCACCAATATCGGAGGTCAACATCAGAGTCTTCAGATTCTTACGAGCCGCATATACCCCACTTGTCATACCAGCGGGACCAGCCCCAATGATTGTGAGGTCGTATAAAGTGTCCAAATACATATCGAGTTGTGCTCCCGGCATATGAAGCCATTGAAATTTCATATGGATTTAAGAGAGTCCGAGTAACTCCTGTAGCTTGGTTCGATTGAATCCTACAACTACAGTTCCATCCACGTCAATTACCGGTACACCCAAAGAGCTCGATTTTGCCTTCATCTCGTCACGAGCAGATATATCGGCTGCGACATTTTTATCAGTGAAGGAGATATTATGCTGCGTGAGGAACTCTTTAACTTGCCTGCAATATGGGCAAGTGGGGGTTGAATAAACCATAACAGTTTTGGTTTCCGACATTTAACTGTCCTCCTGAACTATTTCTCAATACACTATACCCATTATAGAGCATTCCATTGCAACCTTACACAATATTTCTGCAGAATGCCTGTTTGGTTACCTGGTATGAATGGTATGATTTTAGCAATGGCATCTGTAAATATCTATTGTAAAGCTTATGAGAGATTCTAATGACCGAAAAACAAGATTACAAAACCCTGGAATATCACCACAAACTAGCACATCGCGCCTGGCTGAATAAAGCTGCAATCAAAGGTTTTCCACAGTCGGAAAAAATCAGTGAACTCGTATGGGAACTTATGCTTCTGTTTCCTGACGCTGAAAAATCTTTCGAATTGATACAGGATGACATATACGCTACGGTTGCAGAGATAGCAGAAACGGCTCTTGAGACCCTCAAAACACGACAGGTGATGGAGCTGTATCGCGATCTGGTGGTGGATGCAATAATGCAATTTACAGGCGGACGCCCTGATCAGTGCCTGGCGACTATACGCTTTTCTAACGTCATTTCAGATGCCATAGCAAACTCAAGCTTGTCTCGTTTGAAGCATATTATGCGCTCCCGCCAGGCAGAGAGCCAATCAAGTGAACTTCGTATGGCAAAACGTATCCAAAGGGCACTTCTCCCTAAATCCATTCCTGATATCCCGGGGTTTGAATTCGCCGGCAGACTCACAGCAGCAGATGAAGTCGGAGGAGACTATTGGAGTGTGAAATTGCACAATTCCACTGGCATAGTCACTATGAAACTGGCAGATATCAGTGGGCATGGCGTAGCAGCCGCCACGCTAGTAGCAGCTGTTAAATTCATTTCAGGTGGATATTACCAGGGCGCTGCAAGCGCATCAACAGTTATGGAAAAGACCAACCGTGTCTTGACTCAGGAGACTCCACACGAAATACTGGTCAGTATGGTCTACGGTTGGCTAAATCCTGGCACGCGCGAATTGTCACTGGTAAATGCCGGTTTGGAGTCTGTATTCGCCTGTGGACGGGATATGTGTACGGATATATCTCCAACAGGACCTGTAATGGGATTCGATGAAGATGCTGAATATACAGAGATAAGGCTGCAGCTTAAAGAGGGCGATGTAGTTTTCTTTGGCTCTGACGGCATCACTGAAGCTGGGTTGGGTGAAGCATTTGGAATGAAAAGATTGAAGGATTTAGTAGTCGCCAATTCGCACCTGAAAGCAAGTGAAATAGCTGATTTAGTCGTCAAGACGGTTATGGACTATTCTAAAGTACAAAGAGATGATATTTCTACTCTGGTGTTGAAGGTTACGGGTTAACCCGCATTATTCACCAAATCACTCTCTTTGCACAACAGGTGAATAATGCGCGCTAGACCATTCATCTATCATTGTTAATTACTATCCGTAGAGTTCAGCACCTTTTACTGTCTGTGAAAGAAGCATTGCAATAGTCATAGGTCCCACTCCACCAGGCACAGGAGTTATCCATGATGCTCTTTCAACCGCCGTGTCATAATCTACATCTCCAACATCGTGTCCACGGCCTTCAATCCTGTTATAACCGGCATCCACGACTACGGCTCCCTCTTTGATCCAATCACCTTTGATGAACTCAGCCTTACCAATTGCAGCAACAACAATATCAGCTCTACGCACAACATCAGGCAGGTTCTGCGTTCTTGAATGACATATTGTTACTGTAGCGTGTCTTTCCAGTAAAGCGAGTGCCACTGGTTTGCCCAGGATTATACTGCGTCCGATAACAACGACTTCCTTGCCTTTTATCGGTATATTGTAATGCTCAAGCAGTGTGACTATCCCGAGAGGAGTGCATGAGACATAGTCAGCGTTGCCTAGAACAAGTCTGCCCAGACTTAATGCGCTTATACCATCTACGTCTTTTTCGACAGCAACAGTCGCCAGGATATCCAGTTCGTCCAGATGCTTCGGCACCGGATGCTGAACCAGGATACCATGAACTGATTTGTCCTCATTCAGGGATTTGATGACTTCCTTAACCTGCTCCTGTGTAGAATCGGCGGAAAGTACAATCAGATCGGATATCATCCCCACAGTTTCGCAGGCCTTTTTCTTCATCTTGGTATAAGTAACGGATGCGGGATCATCACCGACTAAAATCACAGCCAGGCGTGGAGTAATCCCGCGTTCACTTTTCAGCTTCTCAGCCTTAACAGATAACTCTGCGCGAATTTCTTTTGCTACGGCAGCACCATCCAGCAGTTGAACATTCATATTATGCCTCCCAATTAACAGCGGAACACTTCACTAAAGACAATTATGTCATTATCGGGAGTGAAGTATTTAAGTTCGCATCACTCGCAAGACAATCTATGTTTCCCTTCAGCTTTTTCTAGACCTGAGATATCCAGCCAGAACGCCATTTACAAACTTTCCGGAATCATCGGTGCTGTATAGATTTGCCAGCTCAATTGCTTCATCTATGGAAACTGCGTCCGGTACATCAGGCTCATGGATAATCTCATACAGAGCTATGCGCAATACGTTTCTATCAACATTCGGCTGCCTATCCAGAGGCCAGTCGCGTGCTAATCCTGTAATAATTGCATCAAGTTGTTCTCTTTGCTCCCTGATACCCCGTGTAAGCTTTTCTGCATATGTACGAGCATAAGCCGAAGTATCATACTTAGCTGTCACCAGATCACCAAGGTTGGCGTTTTTCAAAGCTACCGGTAAAGCTTCATCAAATGGAACTCCCAGATCACACTGGTATAACACATTGAGTGTCAATTCCCGTGCAGCCCTTCTGGTCCTCTTCAATACAGTTGTATTGTCCGGGACCTGTTTTAAATCCTTACCTTTTCCGTTTGCTTGTTGATTGTCAGATTTACTCATCGATATTTGCCACTATGTAAACTATTCCGCATCCGAAATCATCCGTCTCGGGATAAAACTGGTTGAGAGTTCCCCTCGTTTGAAATAAGGGTTCAACAGAATTTCCTTCTGATAGGAAATATTCGTTTTGACACCCTCAATCTCGAACTCGGAAAGGGCACGCAGCATTCGATCAATAGCTGCCGATCTGGTTTTGTCCCATACAATCAGTTTTGCCAGCATCGCATCATAATACGGCGGTATATCATACCCGGCATATATGTGGGTATCAACCCTTACACCTGGTCCACCAGGTATTACAAGATGGGATATTGTTCCGACTGAAGGGGCAAAATTGTTATATGGGTCTTCTGCTATAATCCTGCATTCAATAGAGTGTCCCTGGAACTTAATGTCCCTTTGCGTTACATCAAGCTTTTCACCTGCAGCGATCCGTATCTGCTCCTTAACAATGTCCACACCAGTTACCATTTCAGTGACCGGATGCTCAACCTGAACTCGAGTGTTCATCTCCATAAAGTAGAACTCACCGGATCTATCAAGTAAAAACTCAACTGTTCCAGCACTGGCATATCCAACAGCCCGAGCAAGCTTGATTGCTGCATCGCCCATCTTGCGTCTAATAACCGGAGTCACAGCTGCAGAGGGGGATTCCTCAATCAATTTCTGATTACGGCGCTGGATAGAACATTCTCTCTCGCCAAGGTGGACATAATGACCGTGTTCATCACCCAGAATCTGGATTTCGACATGCCTGGGCTCTTCGATTTCTTTTTCAACATACAGCTGACCATTGCCGAATGCTGATTCGGCTTCTGCTGTGGCTATTCGGAGTGCAGATGCAAGATCTTCCTCATTCTGGACGACTCTGATACCTCTACCGCCACCACCAGCCGTAGCCTTGAGACGTATCGGGTATCCCATTTTTCCGGCTATCCGGTAAGCATCCTGTTCGTTCTGGATAACACCTTTACTGCCCGGGATGCAGGGAACTCCGGCTTTGGCAGCTGTTTCTTTAGCCCTGGCTTTATCTCCCATCAGTTCGATAGCAGATGCCTTAGGACCAATAAACTTTATGTTGCATGCTTCACAAGCCTCGGCAAAATTTGCCTGTTCCGAAAAATAAGCATACCCAGGATGAATTGCCTCAGCGCCGGTAATAATCGCAGCACTGATAGTATTGGGCATATTGATATAGCTTTCCCGATTGGTAGGCCCCCCAATACAAATTGCTTCATCTGCAAGTCTGACGTGCAGAGACTTCCGATCAGCCTCTGAGTAGACTGCTACAGTCTTTATATTCATCTCCCGGCAAGCCCGGATGATTCGAATAGCAATCTCGCCTCGATTGGCGATTAGTATTTTTTTGAACAATATCTGTCCTCCAGTCCAGCCAGGGAACAAGGTTGAGCAATATTCATAGGTGCTCTATGTCACCTGTATTGCAGTTCGATCTAGTATCTTCCGTGCTGGGGGGTCGTACACTTGACCAGGCCTGTTGCCGGATCATATGCATAGGGTTGTCCGGAGACCGGACACTTAAAGAAGTCTGCGGAAACCCCAAGATTTATATCGGCGAGGGTTGGCGGATTTTCATCTGAGCCCCCAGTTGTTTTATAAGTTTCAATACCCTGACGTATCTGAGACAACTGAGACCTGCATTGCGATGATTTACCTGCATCCAACGACTGACCAATAGTGCTCTGTGCACCAGCAGGGCTAGCCTGTTGTTGAGGTTGTGTATTTTCACTCACTTGTCTGGAGCAGCCAATGACACATAACAACAATCCAAGCATCAAAACAGCTGAAATTGATCGGAAGCGTAAATAACTCGAAGATCCGACTTGCATATCACTCTTCAACTCGTGCACCTCGCTACTACTCTATACTCGGCGCAACTCGAAACAATGGTTGTCCATATTCCACCGGAGTACCATCTTCAACCATTGACTCCGAGACAAAACCCGCCACCCGACTAACCAGTTCATTGTGAATCTTCATCGACTCTATCATACCAACAACTTGACCAACCGTAACACTCTGGTCGATTCCGATTGCAGCGCTTCCTGTATGGAATATACCGACCATCGGTGCTGTGATGAATTGATCTGTTGATAACGTAGTTTCTACCGTAGTCTTCGAAGCATCTGTCCGAACAGTCTGTCTTGGGGATGTTTTCTTCCCCTTGCTCCGTTGGGACTTTACAATGCGAACTACAGACTCTCCGGAACGCACTTCAAGTTCCGAAGCTCCGGAGCCCTCCAATATCAATATCATGTCCTCAATGTGTTGAGTATCCATGTGCTATTCCTTACAGCGTTCCAGGTATTCGTTGGTCCTGGTATCAACCTTTACTTTATCCCCAATATTGATAAAGAACGGGACCTGTACAACAGCACCAGTCTCCAGAGTGGCTGGCTTACTACCGCCAGAGGCTGTATTGCCACGCTCTCCAGGTTCTGTGTCAGCTATCAATACTTCGATAGTAAATGGCAGTTCCACATTGATGAGTTCATCAGCGTGTGAAAGAGCAGTGACTTCTAGTCCTTCTCTCAGATACTTTACCTGGTCGCCAATCTTCTCACTGGCAACGGTTACCATCTCGTAGTCTTCATTCATAAAGACATACTCACCCTCTTGCTCATAGCTAAATGTCAGAGGATATCTCTCCAGGAATGCCTGGTCCATTTTTTCACCGGCTCTGAATGTTTTTTCGACCGTAGCACCGCTTCTAACATTTCTGAGCTTTGTCCGAACAAAAGCTCCGCCTTTGCCGGGTTTTACATGCTGAAATTCTACGATAGTAAATATGTCATTATCCAGAATTATGGAAATGCCATTTTTGAAATTACTTGTGTCCAAGAATGCCTCCTTCCAACTGCGCAAGAGCGCGATTGGAGACTGTCCCAGAGATTGGGACGCTTGGCATTATAGCATGTGGAAGAGCCTACAGGCAAACTGAAGCAGTGATTTTAGCTAAATTTCATTAATACGCAATTGCTGACAGGTGTAGCAATTATCATGGTAATAAAACAGGGAAACTTACTTGTGATCGTAGTGGGTATTGTTCATTATTGGTACAACAATACTCACTCAGCACTCAAATGATGTGTTACGATCAACCAGATTAAGGGGGAGGAATTATGAGTTCACAATCCTGCCTGGCCTTTATCCAGTACCCTTGCCACGGTTCCAGGGAGCGGTTGAGACCATATTCTGTAACCAGGTAGTAATTACCTCGGCCAGGAGACTGCGCATCCGGATGCCATCCCCAAAGCCACGAATTTACCAGGTCACTTCTGTCAGATAAATATTGTGCAACACCACCCGGTGTTCGAACCATAATCCGTTTTACCCCCCATATCACAGGAGCCGCAAACGGAGTTCCTATCAAATTCCATCCCTGATACAATCGAATTATTCGATTGCCAGACTGATCAGGAATGTTTCCGGAGGGGATAATCGAGGGCTGTGCATCAAAGACTGCCCAAAAACCTCGTCCCGGGGTCTCGGCAGGGATGCGGAACCATTCATAATGATCGTTTGATACATACAGACTGTAACGCTGATATTGGGCGTTGAATGCTGTCCAATAGTTAAGGAATCCTGTGGATATTCTGGGATCTGTGTAATCTGGCTCAATCGGCAGAGACACCAGCGACAATCCACTCCAGGCATCACCCGGGACGCATTCTTTATATGTCAGCTTCAACTGTGTGGACAATGAATTACCTTTAGAATCGACAGCCGATACAATCAACTGATTGTCTCCCTGCTCCAAATGGATTAGGGAACTCTGCCAATCTGTACTACCTGTGCATATCCCCGTAGATTCTGAATCCAGGTTCCATGTCCATTTCATATCACCATCAAAGCCTACTGATGTACCGCTGATTACCAGATCCGGCACATTTCGCACGCATGATGGCTCAGGAGTCGGAAACAGGATGTTGATTGCCAGGGTGTTTGGTGCATACGTAACCGGGGAATCTGCTTCAACTGGCTTATCATTCATATTCCCGACAACATCGGAAACTGAACCAGATGCAATTCCAACACTAACAGTTCCTTTAGAAACGAGACCGCTGACGAGTATAACGTACTCAGCTGGACCGCCCTCAACAGTTATCTTCGGTATACCACGTGCACTGCCGGAGAAAATCACATCACTGGCTGTAAATCCTGATACAGCTTCGCTGAAGGTTGCGCAGAATTTAATTGGTAAATAATCTGCCGGGTCCTGTTGCCCCTCTGCTCTGGATATAATAATATCAGGATTGGTAGTATCGTACAGAGTTACTGCAAAGTTGGACGCACGATTACCATTTCCGGAGAGATCTGTACACGACATGCCTTTAACACTGCATTGCACTAAACCATCTCTTGTGGGTTCAACAGTAATCGTATAGTCAGACCAATCACCTGTTATATCGGTAATACGTCCATTTGTAACGACCATACTATCAGGACCAAAATCCACTAAGGGTTCAGAAAACACCACATCAAAAACAAGAGGGCTTCGGTTTGTACGATTGGTTGCAGCATTGATCGAGCAACTTGGGCCAGTTACATCCGCGACTATAAGACTTCCTGTGATATCTACACCAGACAAATTACCACATACTGAACTGCTATCCCTGGAAGTACCGACAGTAACATTAACACTGCTAAACACATATCCTGATTTGTTTGCAACAACTGTAACAGCTCTTCCGGATGGCACGTTTTGAATTCCATATATGCCACGTTTATCAGTTGTATCCTTGAGTACAATCTGCTGATCTGAGACTGTTGTGGTGATTGAAACGTCTGTATTGGCAATCGGCCTGCCTTCACTATCGGCTACTCTCCCACTAACAACCTCTCCGGTTCCTTGTGGGAATATATTGTAGATTGCCATAAACACAGATTGGTATGGAGAAATGGTATTGGGAAGGTTGTACCACGTGTTGCAGGCGCCAGACCAGCCAAAGTTGATATGGTGATACATAGTGGAGTCGTTGTATCCATAGCCATCACATACAACTGCGTGAGCTGAATAAGGGCTCTGGATGGCAAACACGACTGGTAAACCTGCATCCAGGTTGCTATCGCAGATTTTTGGGATATTCGACGTTATATCTTTACTTGAGTTTATGCAAATAACTGAGTTTCCATAATTAAATGTGGATAACAAAGCTTTTCTGGCTGCCTCAAAGGTAGCTGCACTTCCGTTCGACTCGTATTGAGTTTCACACGCTACACCTGCATCATAACAGAGAGCACCTATAGCCCGGAGTTGCGCATTGGTAACAGATTTATAAGAGGATGGATCATCTGGCATTGTGGTGTAGGGATACGGTCCGCCCTCACCGTCACCTCCCAGAGTAATAGCCAACTGAGAGATTCTATCGACAGTTATCTTCGATTCCTTTGCCCCTATACCGTCTTCAGGCCAGGCGTGGTAACGTATCACCTGTGCTAGTGCTGTAGCAACACATCCGGAAGGGTAGTGTTCCGGGGTATAGTAATTGTAACAATAGTCACCGTTGTTGAGTTCATTCTGCCCCCATTTAGTGCTGATGAGGGGTGGAACCCTAATGTCGGAAGTCGAATCAGACCACCCTAATGAATGGTTGGTAAGCAGTTTCCATCTTCCCAGGTTTTGTGATTCCTGTCTGGATATGGCAGCAGCTGTGAAAATGTTCTTACGATCAAGCAGTGCCTTTCGACGACCTTCAAGATCAGCATCAAGCCAGGCGATCAGTGGATTATCCTTAGATATTGTCGCCTTGCCATCTGGTAAAAATGCTATAATCGGTTCGATGAGATCGTCTGAGGAAACAATAATACTTCCTGTTGGGGAGATATCTACAACGTAGTATAGTGTTTCTCCAGCTACAAGCTGGCGTTTACTGACTTTCGCAATATAGCTGTTCGAATCAGCACCAAACATCACAGCACTTGTCGACATCCAGGCACGGACTACTGCTTTAACTTGTGCAATTGACACAGGTTTAGCCACAGACACATTGCATGCGAAAACAAGCACACAACATGACATAACCAGCGACAAGGCAAGCCTTCTATATTTGCATAACCCTATCATATGCTATTCCACTCACAAAACAATTTCAGGCCCCATACTGAAACCGACTAATTCTATTAGTGTTCCTATTATTAGCTTCGGTATTCATCAACGTGAGCTGGAGGTAATGTATGAAAAGAAAGGAATACATGGGGAATCATTCCCCAATACTAATACTAATAGTCATCATATTTGAATCAAATGTTCCTGAAATGCGAGTGAATTCCGGGGTGGAGTGAACTCAGTATTGATGGGATCTGAGTCCACTTTGATAACCTGAAAAAATTGACTGTCTATTTCTGCAGTTGCAGTATATAATCTGTGACCTTGAGGCGGATTTTATCGTAGTCAGACGCATGTAAAGTGGGGTTGTAAACGGTTATAAACTCATTGTCTACCTGCGATATTGTACGCTCCATCCGATCACGCCGTGCTTTTCGAGCGATAGTATCAAGATAAGCACCAGCCTCCAATGCCAGTATTTGTTTACCAGGCAGACCAGATTCCTTGGTTGATGCTATCAGTCTTTCGAGAGTTAAGATATAGCGGTAGTCATCAATTCCTTCACGACGCACTTCCCACCCAATAGTAGGCACCACTGTGTCTCCAGCTCTTAAGACATAATTTATCGCCCAAGGGCCCTCATAATACGGATACTCAAGTTCGATCTCACCAGCAGCATTTACCTTCCCACCATTTGGGGGTTCAGTATAACACCATTGCCAGACCCCGTTGACCCCTGAAGCCCAGGGCAGCAATCCAGCTATATACCGGTCATTGACCGGTATTGCTCCCCCTGCCTGGCAATCATATATCCAACACTCTTTCCCCTCTTTATGAGCTTCTGCGGCTACTCTGGACAACCTGGGTTCATAGACACTGCTAATCCACACATCATACAAGTTCCCCAATGGTCCAGGCTGCACACCGGCAGTTACTGTCCTTGCCCCCGGAACACCGTGGATCATAGAAGTTATCTTTTGCAGATTGAGAATATTAGCCACAGAGGGTTCATCACCAATATAAAACAACAGTTCCGGCCAGCCCTGTTTCTTCTCGTGGGCTTTTATAGCTTGTACCGTTTTCTCCTTGCCAATATACATATATTCACGATAGTCCTCCGGAATGTAGAGAATCGGATGGTGCTTTGTCATCAACCCGGATTCCCGCATTATCTGCATCAAATGATTCAGAGAGTATCTCGGAGCAGTCAGCTGGTAATCGAAATCTACAACGTAGTCATCGCGCCTCTCCACCATTGCGTATACACTTGTAGAGTTCATTCCATGCTCTTTCATATCCCTCATATCATTTAGAAAGGTATTTGCATTGATATATTCCGGATACTGTTCGTGGGGTTGATAGTACATACCATAAGTTATCTCAGGTTCAGCCAGTTTGAATGGCAACACTCGAACCACAAGCGGTATAGTATATTCCCCGAAGTCTGCAGTCGATATTTTAACACTCCCGGAGTAATCACCAGATGGAACACTATCAGAGACTTGAACAGTCAACCAATACTGCTGACTCTCCTTCTCATTTATCCCAACTGGAGACGCTGGAAATAAGAACAGAGGACGCCTTTCATAACGCTGGCCAGCTTTCAATGGAGCACTATTGTTCAGCCAGCGAGTAATTGATCTAACCATCCGTATGTCCACGTTTTTCGCAGGAATGAGACCTCCGTCTTTTGACTTCAGGTCATCAGCGACACTGATTCTGACATCCTTGAGTGCTCGAATTGCGCTGATCAAAAGACTGACAGGTTCGCGTTCACCTGGTGTCAACTGACAACTCAGTTTCTTTGCTATCAAGGAACGGGTCGGATAATAAGTCGGGTAAATTATTTCCGTCCAGCCCGGTTGCGAGACTATATACCCTCTGCTTTTCTCAATTTCCGAAGCTAATGGAAATCCATATTTGGGCTTCGGAGACATATCACCTGTCTGCACACTGTCATCTTCATAGAGCTCAACCTTGTCATAACAGATAGCACTCCCGTATCGTTTACCAACACTTATACCAATCGAAGTATTAGTCCCACTTCTGAACGGCAGGACCAGATCCGACCACTTGCCCTTTGCGCCGTTGATATATACGTCCCGGCAGACATAGAATTCACTATTTCTATCGTGAATTGCGAATGTAAGATGACCACCACCATTCACAGTAACTCGACAACGCGCCACATATCCTGTATTCGGTTTTATTTCGACCCACTTCAGGATAGGGGCTCCGGTATCGCCATCGACTTTTAGATAAGCCTTTCCATCCGAAGCTCCACCGGTCTCTACAAGTGTAGCTCCTGATCCAAGTACCCATCCGGCGTCAGTTACTGCCTGCAGCCCACCCTCAAAACTTCCATTCCTTACCAGGTTGGGTTTACTTGAGCACGATACGGGCAATGAAACACTCACGAAAATCCAAATCACAAAGCAAAATGGCATTATTCGATTAAATGTCCGACACATGTCCGCCATGTCTGTCATGTCCGTCTCTCCTCGTATATAAGCAGTTTACGTATTGATTTGCGGTGAATTATCTCAATTGTCTTATTGATGATTGCTTCTACTAAACCAAGGATTCTCCTTCTTGTATGCCGAATAAACAGAAACGGTTCTATCCGCACCCACTATGAATAACTGGAGCAGACCATGCATGTAACTGAGATAAAAGGGCTTGTAGAATTTCCGGAAGGAGGATTACTCATCGGCAACGGAGACTTCTCGGTAAGTATTTACAACAAGCCGGGAAATATTGTCTGGCGGTTTGGTAAGTCAGACGTATGGGATAGACGCCTGGACAGTCACCTGAACCCTCCGCCTGCTACCATAAAAGAACTCTCGAAGGGCATTGCTGAAGAATGGTGGAAGTGTCCGGCATATGGAGGGGAAGTCGTTGCAACTCTGGGAACCGACAATCCTCAGAGGATGAAGGAAGTCTGTCAGCCCACCCCCAGCGAAACTAAACCATACCCTATGCCCAAACCAGTCGGAGAACTATCTCTGCGATTGCATCCGAATCTTACCGGATTGAATATTGTGCAGCGCCTTTTCATTGAGGAAGCCCGCATCGAGATCAGCTGCAGCTGGGACTGTGGAACAACTCTCGTTCTAAACTCCTTCATACATCCGGTCTATGATGTCCTGGTTACAGACTGGAATTACACCGGTGATGATCCCCTATTCTTCTCCCTCTATAGATGGGCTGATCCATCTTATCAAGAGTTTGAGGAAGCTTATGTATGCCAGGGAGTAGGCGGGATGAATCTAGACGGTGAAGGCTGCAAACCGCTTGATCGTCCATATGTATCTGACAGCAATGGAACTCTGTGTGTCGAGCAGGCTTTCCCTCCTGACCCGTTATTTGAGAATGGTTTCAAGTATAGAATGACTCCACATATGTTCAATGGAGTCATTGAGCCGATGCCTATGCCGATACTTGGTGAAGCCAGGTTAAAAATGCTCCCGGATGCCAATTCTCAAAGCCAGGGGCATATGATAATCCATATCTCTACCAGCCTGAGTGAAGACGGCGTTGACGGTTGTTTTGATACAGTCAACAAAATGGTATCGTCAAATGCAGAAACACTGATTGCTAAATGGAGACAGGATAATCTCAAAAGTGCACAGGAGTTCTGGAGCAAGTCATCAGTTATTATTAGCGACAAGCTACTGGAAAGTGTCTGGTATGAGACCCTGCACGCTCAGAGGTGTATCTTTGGCAAATGTCTGGTTCCGCCTGGTCTCATGCTCCCCAGCACACTGACAGATTATGTAAGATGGCATGGTGATTATCATTCCAATTACAACTTCCAGCAGCCTTTCTGGGGATTGTATACCGCAAACCACCTTGAACTCGCGGAGTCATACTATAAGGGTATAGACTTCTTCGTAGAGATGGGCCGGATCATTGCGGAGAAATATTATAAGTGCCGGGGGACCTTTATCCAGCTTTCAGCATATCCGATTGCCCAGCTGGATGACTGCCTGGGATGCTGCCCGATGGGAAGAATGGTATATATGACCGGGTGGGCTATGCATCAATACTGGTGGCACTATCTCTACAGCCAGGACAAAGACTTCCTCAAAGACCGGGCCTATCCCGTTATTCGTGATTGCGCGGCATTTTATGGGGATTTTCTGAAAAAAGAAGCAGACGGGTTCTATCACGCATTCCCATCTAATGTTGGTGAAGATGGGTTCAGCGGAAAGCCAGATGAATACCGGGACCGTGCTCAGATAATGCAGCACATCAACCATGCCCTCACAATTGCCATCGCAGCCGCAAATGAGCTGGATATCGATGCAGATTTTGTACAATTCCTGCAGGAGCGTCTGGACAATCTTGCCCCTGAAAATGCGATGGATGCACTCCCGGCAGACTCAGGATACATCAGGGAGCACCCTCTGAATCCTCCTGAGTTCGGTCCACTGGTGCTGGTAGATGAGCAAGTCATGGCAGTTCCACCATTAAGAGACAGAAAACACCACACTTGGAGCTGGTATTTTGGCAAACTGCCATATTCAACCATGGCGCTGCTGAGAACCGGCAGGTTCGACGCTGAGCTGGACTTCAAAGATTTTCGGGGAATAATAGACCATTGGCGCAAACCAAACGGGTTGTTGACTGCAATGGCAGCATCCGGGTATGGCCACACAGGCGCCTGGTCAGAATCTCTGGGGATAACAGCGCCAATCCAGGAAATGCTTCTGCAGAGCTGGACAGGAACTATCGAAGTTTTCCCGGCCTGGCCAAAGAACATAGATGCAGAATTCACAGATCTACGAACGGAAGGTGCATTCCTGGTAAGTGCAAAACAAGCTAACGGTCAAATTGAATCAATTCAAATGACCAGCGAAAAAGGACAGGAGTGTCGAATTAGGCTGCCCTGGAAATCGGCCAGGTTTACCTGTGTTGATTCTGGTGACAGTTCGGTAGTTACAGCAGAAGATTCGATTCTCATCTTTGCTACTATAGCTGGAGCTACCTATCAACTCACCAGGAATATTTAGTTCACGGCAACAAGATATATGTCATCCTGAACTGAAAACTATAATTCTGAACGCACTGAAGGATCTGCTTTTTACTCAACACTTCATCTAAATAGCAGGTAACAGCAGATCCTTCATTTCTCCTTCGAAAATAGGATATTTTCGTCCCTTCGTAGCGAGTCCGGCAGGTTTTCGTTGCAGGCGAAAATCGCGAGGACTCATGCTACGATTCCTAAGAAACCCGGGAGAGCAGGCTGGAAGCCTGCACCACAATTCAGCCTCCCAAGACTTAGTCGAAATAATTTGCCCCCAACTTGGGGGTTCAGGATGACAGGTCTGGTATGTGGTATGAGACCGCTTCCCAGGCCTTTTTCATACATCAATCAATCTTGAATATCCCGTAAGATACACCCTTCGCTGAAAATGTCACTTTTCCGTCTTTAATGCAGGCATCGCAGCCCTCATTCATAAGAGCAATAACATCGTCAGCCTCCACATCAACAGGCAGGCTATACTCCGTGTCAGTGCTATTGATTAGCACCAGCACTCTCTCACCGTCCATCTCTCGCATATACACAAATGGATATTGGTCTTTCTCAGCATACACCGGGATAAATTCCCCGTCTGCGCACAGGGCTTTGTGCTGTTTTCTCAACTCGACAAGCCTCTTTACTTCACTGTAAAGGCTTTCATTGTCATTAATCTGAGAGTCCACAGTCGGTGCATCGGAAAGTGAATCTACAGGCAGATACAGATCATCCGATTGGCCTTCGGAGAAGCCAAGGTTCTTGCCATCAGACCACTGCATAGGAGTTCTGGAACCGGTCCTGGTGTCTCCACCCTCTTTGGACTGCAGTCCCTCGATATATCTCATCCCTATCTCATCACCATAATAGATGAACGGCACACCCGGCATGGTCAACAGAAATGCAAAGATCACCTTCATTTCTTCGTCGGTGTAGTATTTACGAAGCCTATTGACATCGTGGTTACCGGAGACAAAGCACATATAGCCATTGTCTTTGGTTGCATAGTAGTCTTTGAGATAGTTCTCAACGAACATCGTGATATCTCCCCCACCCTCACGGCGGAAGATCGGTTTGTATTGTTTCTGATATATCGGCATAGTCCAGCAGGAGTCATCCCTGGTCAGGTAGTCACAGTAATGCATCATAGCAAAGTCCATGTGGAAACCGCAGTTTAGGGACTCGGAGGGAATAAACCACTCAGATATCAACACTGCATCGGGATAGTCACTGTCAAACATAGACCGGATTCCACGCCACAGCTCCTGTGTCTTGATCCTGTCCTTATCCCGCTTGATTAGCGATGGCGCCATATCGACTCTGAATCCGCTGCATCCCATATCGAGCCAGAACCTGAGTATCTTGACGATCTCAGCCAATGTAACCTGGCAGTCCGGATGGTCAATCGGCATCTCCCAGAAAAACTTTGTCTCAGCATACCCGAAGTTCAGCGCCGGTTGGATAGCAAAGAATGACGCCTTGTATGAACCCCTCGGGCACCAACCGCTGACATAGTAATCCTCATGGTCTTCCGGATCTCCTCTCCAGCACAGCCAGGGGCTCCAGATGTATCTGTTTGAATACTCATTGGGTTCTGTTTTACACGATTTCTGAAACCATTCACAATCCATTGATGTATGCCCGGCCACCAGGTCCAGACACACTCTGATCCCACGCTTCTTAGCTTCCTCAAACAACCTTTTAGCGTCGTCATTGGTCCCATATCGAGGAGCGACCATGTAGAAATTGCGGATATCGTATCCGGCATCTTGAAAAGGAGAATCATACCAGGGGTTAAGCCATATAGCATCGCACCCAAGCTCCTTAACATAATCCAGTTTAGCTATAATGCCATTAATGTCCCCAATGCCATCAGCATTAGTATCATAAAAGCTCTGAGGATATATCTCATAAAAAACAGTCCTCTCAAGCCATTCAGGGGTATTTTTACTCATATTGATTTACTCCTAACTCCATCACTTCAACCATAAATTATCGTGTCGGACCTACGATTACATTCTGACTTGGACAAGTGTATCAGGACTGATCGAATCGTGCAATTGATAAGAGTTTTAGAGGTTAAAAAAGGAGAGGCTGTAATTACTCAGTAGTAGTTTGAAACGCACGCCATTCTCGCCAGAACTCGGTGCTCCCAGTCAGCAGTGCAATTCCGATTGCAGCATAAATGTAACCGATGATCCAGAAGATGTGCCAGTGTGCTCCGACCAAACGGCAGAGTATACCTATACCAACCATGAGTAGAATAGAGAGATATGTAGAAACAGCGTAGACTTTCCAGAAAGGGGAGCGTTCACCCAGGTTCTGAATGTGATTGACCATACGAACAGCCATTTTTGAAACAATAAATCGTCCTTTTAACACTCCAAAACCCAGGACAATGAAGGTGCCGATGATGATGAAATGGTGCATTGGGACATTTGCAAATACCCAGACAGCTCCACGAATGATCAGCATCGCAGCAACCATCGTCCAGATAATCCCTGCATTCAACAGATGTTGGCGTTGTGTTATCAATCTTTTTCCCCTCAATTTCATTATACGTGAGTAACAAGCCCACCTGCAAATAATCGTCATGAGCAGATAAAAGTGGTATACTTTGCGCAATATACTATCAGCAGAATTACGATGTCCGGGATTGGAATTGTTGATCCCGGCAAAATGGAGGAATCTTGTGGATATCAGAATCAAGAAAACAGGGATAATCGCTTCAGTGATTTCAACGGTCGCAATTGTCGGACTCACCGGAGTGGCATTGGCAGCAGAGTTTTCTGCAGACTCGAAGCAGATTGTCAGTAGCAATATGACCATAACTGGAAAGACCTATGTTAAAGGGGAATTGGAGCGAAAAGAAACCAATGGCCCGACAGCACAGATAATGATCTCACGACCGGACAAAGGAGTTGTATGGATACTGAAGCCCGCTGAGAAAAGCTACACTGAAATGAAAATGCGCGGGCCTAAAGGCAACATGCTGGAAAAGTTGAAGCAGATACCTAACTTTAAAAAAATTGGAACGGCTAAAGTTGCCGGCTATCTGTGTGACAAATACACATTCAACGACACCAAGAACAATATCACCGGCACAGCATACATATCTGCTCAACTAAGCCACGAGCTGAAGGTCGATGCAAATATGATGGGTATGAAGACGATGCTTGAGCTCAAAAATATAAAAGAGGGCAATCAGGCTATCTCTCTTTTTAGTATTCCAAAAGGCTACAAGAAAGTAACGATGACCCCGATGGGTATGCCTGGTATGGGCGGTAAAGGAATGCCCAGGATCCCCGGAATGGGTGGCAGAATACCTCATTTACACAGATAAATAACCAGGTCCAACAGTCAGAATTTGGGGAACGGATTGTGCACCAGATAGTCTGTTCCTCAGAACAATATAAAAGGTTGAGACAAAAGGAGAAATAAGATGTATAACAAGGTCAACAGATTTTGGATGCTTGTATTCGTTCTTCTAGCACTGTCAACATTTACATTCTCAGGTCTGGTTCGTGCAGCAGAGTTGTCTGCTGACACAAAAATGGTAATGCCCGGTATGAACGGAAAAAAGATGATCACTAATGGAAAAGTAGCCGTCAAGGGCAAAATGGAGCGCAGAGAGACAGCCGGTCCAATACAGATGATAGTGATCACCCGCCGTGACAAGGGATTGATGTGGATGTTATCACCTGCACAGAAAACCTACAACGAAATGAAGATCCCAAACATCGGACCTGAGCTTACTTTAGAGCAGAGATTCCAGCAGACACCCGGTTTCAAAAAGGCTGGTAAATCAAGAGTCGCCGGATACTCTTGTAACAAATACACTTTCGAGGACAAACAGAAAACAATGTCCGGAACACTGTATATCTCCCCTGTGTTGAACTACCAGTTAAAATCAGAGACAAAGATGTTCGGCATGAACACATCATCTGAACTCACTAATATAAAAGAATGCAAACAAACAGATTCTTTGTTCAACATCCCAAAAGGGTATAAATTACAAAAGATCAAGCCATTTAACGGGCCCGGAATGGGTGGCAAAGGAACGCCAAAGTTCCCAGGGATGTTTGGTAACAAGCAGCATTCACCCAAGTAGGCAGCTACTCTGATTATAGTGATTTTATGAATAAACACATTCTCAATGGAGGAATCTCGTGAACCATGAGATCAAAAAATCATGGATTTTAACATGTTCCCTTTCAGTATTAACAACAGTTGCTCTATCTATCTCAATCCCGGCAGCTGAGTTTTCTGCGGATTTCAAGTAGAGTATAGGTACTGTCAAACCCCATATATGGAAAACTTATGTTAAAGGAAAAATGAGACGCGATGACCCTCAAAATCCAAATGGGTTAACAGCAATTGTACGTCTTGATAAAGGTATAACATGGTTTATTAAGCCCGCGGCGAAAGCTTACGTTGAGTCTCCAACTAATTACCGATCTACATTGGATAAATTGAAAGATTTAGATAATCTTAAAAGAGTGGGAACCTCAAAAATTGCCACATATCTATGTGATAAATATATATATAAGAACACTCAATTTAGAATGTCCGGAACAGTGTATTTCTCACCTGCGCTGCAGACTGAATTGAAACGCGAAATAAGGTTTGATTTACCTGCGGGACCACAAAAAGGCAAAATCGACGGAATCAGTGAACTCATTAACATCAAACCAGGTAAACAATCCGATGCTCTATTCAACATTCCAAAAGGCTACAAAAAGGTAAATATGTCACTGCAAGAATTAAGGGTTTTGCCATATTACAAAGCCCCCAAAAAAGCACCGATGGTGAATCTCCACAACGGCACCTGATTTCATACCTGACAAACAACAAAACGCCGGTAAATAATGACTATTGCCGGCGTTCTATCTTATTCACGGAGCATTTATCTGTTATTTAGCCAGTATCTCCTTCACCCAAGCATATATGGAATCTGCCATCTGTTTGTAGCCGGATTCTGAAGGGTGGACTGCGTTAGCCAGACGGGTGATTTTCTCCGCTGTACGGGAATTAGCAGGAACTACTTCTGTCGGGAATCCGTGTTCGGTATCCACATTCACATAATCTGGTATCAGATAGATCCGCTCATTCTCTCGTCCGCCATACTTCGATATCATCTGCTCAGTAAATCTATGCTGGTTGCGTCTATATTGCCAGCGGGTCTGTCCGCAGCCGTAGTTGTTTCCGAATGCATCCTGCGATGCAGCCGGAGGTGGGAGCATTACCAGACCAATCTTAGTGTTTGCACCTGCATCCAATATCGCTTTCAGCAGTTTGTCAGCAAATCCCAGGGTCCGGTCTATCGTAGACTGCTGGTCAGCCTCATTTGACCCGAAGATATCGTTGCAGCCAAGTTCGATAGTCACAAAGTCCGGAGACTTACCACCGCATTGTTCCCGTACATATCTTTTGAAGTCCAGAGTTGCCTTCCCATCCTCCATATATACAAATGGACTACAGCGCGTTCCAATGTCGTCTGAAGTCCTGTTCTCTGAATAAAACGTAACAAACCGTTCAAATGTCCATCCGCCATAACCCTCATGCCTGTTTTCTGGAGAAGTTCCCTCAACATGGTGTGTACCATAAAGCTTGAGTATGGGATTACCGGACGATTTACATAAGTTGAGAATCTCCTCCGGATAGATGGATGCGTTTGTGAGGCTGTCTCCAATAATCAGGCAAGATATTTCTTTTCCTGTCCCTGCGTCAGCCGCGACAATACGGATTATTGTCTTGCCGGAAGCAATCACTTTATTAGATGCGTCCCGAATATCAATTGTTAGTCCAATGTCACCAATCTCAGATGCCTTTGGAATATATGTCCATCTTTCGTCCTGCTGCATGCCCCTGGCACACTCTACATCAAATATCAATTGGCGCCGGTCAGGAACAAGCACAACATTGTCGAAGTAGATATTGACCTCATGTCCAACAACTGCAGGCAGCACCGACGGTAACACCAGCCTGCAAGGATTAGCAACATCCTCAGCAGTCACCGGATTCGATGCAGCAAGACATATCAACCCACACATCAAGATGGCGATTTTCAAAAGAAGATGTTCCAAGATGGTTCTCCTTTACAGTCGAAATGATCTCCAAATTTCAAGAAGCGCAGTTGTTAGCAATGGACAGATAACTATTGCGCTTCTACTATCACCTATTAACTCTTTTCCCTGTCAATTCCCCCTTTGAAGGGGGTAGGGGGATGTAAATCAGGAACCTGGAAATCAAAATGCATAACAGGTACAATCAATACGATATCCAGAATCACATCCCCTTACCCCCCTTCAAAGGGGGAATTAGGTTCAGGTGGTATATATTCATTATTGACCGACAGCTAGTGCCGCATTCTAAACAGTCTGCCGTCTGCAGCTTCCAGAGTAACAGTAACTGGGCTTCCGGATTTGATTGTGCTGTAGGCTTTCCATTTACCGGTCTGCCGGTCAAACTCCTGCAGCCTTGCAACATCATTCGCAAATGTCAGCTGGACTTCAGAGGCCTTTTTGTAGTCGCGGTTTACAATCATAAAAGTATCCGCATCTGCATTTGCCTTAAATAGACCTAGAACACAATCAGGCCTGCCAAGCACCTGCACCGGACAACTTGCAGGAATAGCACGTGCGCCAAATGGGAGTTTGGCTGTATGATAAATTCCAACACTCTTGAGTTTCATCAATACCGGCCCCAGGACGTTCATCTCTTTGTTGAGCTGTGCAGCATCCAGAGCTAACGGCATTCGAACTCCATCTTCATAGAGACCGTGATATTCTTTTGGACCCCAATATGTGAAGTATGAAATGCCCCGACCACCGTAGACCAATGTCGTATATACGAGGAACCGTAATTCGTCCTTGTTAACCAGACGCCAGTCTGCGACGATGGTATCAGCCTGTATGATATTCAGGAAAGGCAGCTTAGCTCCCAGGGCTGCTTCACGGACCAGTTCAAGATTGAGGAAATACTGTTCACCATCAAATTTCTTAAAGAAATGATAGTGATCATAACTGATAAGCTCCGGTTTGACTGTCTTTACAAACTGTCTCAGATACTCTTTATATGCAGCTGCAACAGCCTGGGTACCTGCATTACCAGCGAGTGCCACAAAAATCTCATCACCACTGTTCGATTTCTTCCTGATCTCTTCTGCAGACACATTGAGCTGTTCATTTGATGCATATGTAGGATACAGGTTGATATAAGCTAAATGCTTAGGATCATGCTTGCGCAGATACGCAACCAGTTTACCCCAACCTGCAAACGCCGAAGTTCCAGGTTCGTCTGTAAGATAGTATCCCTCAGTCGCCGGATGCTTCTTTGCGATCTCTATCATTGCATCGAGTTTGGCTCTCTGCTCCGGATTATCCAGAGTAGCCGGCACCAATAACCCATCGCTCACAAGTGCACGCAGTCCATGCTTTTGCACAATATCGAGTTTGTCAGGAGCTGCTGACGTCAGAGTGTAACCTTCCTGCGCAAATGCAGAAAGCGGTCCATCTTCAGCAGGTGGCGGGCACCAGACTGTGATCATAAACTTATCCTGCTTCCAGGCATTCGCAGGAAGAGCACCGACCAATATGACTGAAATCAGTGCAAGAAACACAATAACTTTAATTGAATCCATTTGATCTCTCTTTCCTTTGTGTGTATTGGAGTCTGAACTCATACACTATTACTATAGCAATCTCTATGCTTCATACCTGAACTTACTATCACCTATACGGAGTTCATCTCCAGGTTTCAGTGTCTGTTCGGCTACTTTGGCGCCGTTGATGAATGTGCCGTTAGAACTGCCTTCATCCTTGATGCTGCATTCACTTCCGGACACAGTTATCACTGCATGCCTTCGGGAGACCGTAGTATCCTCAGGCAGCGCCACATCACAAGAGTGCTCCCTGCCGACTATGTTGGTTGCTTTCAATTCAAAGACCCGCATTGCATACACACCCTGGCTGCCAATCAACCTGGGAGTAAAAACAGCACTTGCGGAAGATATTGAAGCTGCCGGTGCACTGGTCAAGCTGCAGGCGCAATTCCCTACTGCATCTTTGTCCTGCCCGCAGAACGGACACTTGTTAGAATCAACTGCAGGTATCGGTGATTGAGGCTGGCCCGGAACCACAGGCTCCTGACCATCTTCATTAACTTGAACTCCAAGCTTCTGCAGGGTGTCTTTGGCGGTTATTCCCTTGGATTTCATTATAGTCCAGACAACAGCTATGATCAGGGCGAGTAGAATCACTCCAACCAGGGAGCTGAGAATTGAGTTCCCGCTGGAAGATTCCTTTTTCTCACTAGATTTCGATTTTTCGGAATGCTTGCCCGGCTTTTCGGAGGATTCTGAAGACTGAGTGGTTGCAGCCACTGTATTGACGTCTCCTGATACTCGAATATCGGTCTGGAAAGCAGGAGTATCTCTATCCAAAGGCAATTCAACATCGGAGTCTATGGTCTTCTTCAGTCCATCTGTCTGTACTTTGATATTGATCTGACCAGCTGCAACATTTCTCAGATGTATCAACCCTTCATCTGCAGGTGTCAACGCAACAACATGCTCATCCCCTACCCCATCAGTAACCTTGACTATGGCGCTTTCAACGGGTGAAGCGTCCTCCGCTACAATGCGAAATGTGACATTCCCCACATACTCAAAGTTGCTTTCTTTAACCTGGATGGTATCCTTGCCCTTGAGCGGTAGAACGGCAACATTTCCGGACTTGCGGTCCATCACACACAGGGTGACTGGTTTGAGGTCGCTTCCCGGAATATCAACAGTGCTCAGATTCGCCTTGTCACCCTGCACGCGAACAGGCTGAGTAACTTGCTGCACTCCCCCTGTCCCGGGATACGTGAACCAGCAGATATAGGTACCCTTACTCTCGATCTCAAGAGAAACCCCGGTTGCCTGCGCAATAACCGCCAGCCCCATCACACAGACTACAAAACAAACTATAATCGCAAGACTACGAACTCTCATAATTCCTCCTCTAGGCAATTGACAATTGATAATTGATAATGAAAAACCTCAATCATTGTCAATCATCAATCTCTCCCGTTGTCAATTTAATTGTCTCGCCAATGCATTCCACTAAATCTGATGCCAGCATTGCCGCTTCACCCAGTTTATCACTTGCAAGTTCACCAGCTAATCCGTGCAGGTAAACTCCGGTCACTGCTGCTAGTTCTGCTCCAACACCCTGTGCAAGTAACCCGCCTATCATCCCCGACAGAACATCACCCACTCCTCCGGTGGCCATGCCACTGCAACCGGTAGGGTTAATGTAAGCCGTTCCATCCGGAGATGCAACCACAGTCCCGGCGCCTTTTAGAACCAGCGTGACACCATAATCTACTGCAAACTTTATGGCTACTTCTAAACGGTTGGACTGGATTTCACTTGTTGCTGTTCCCAACAACATAGCCATCTCCCCCGGATGAGGAGTTAATACAATATCAGCTTTAACTTTACTAAGCACAGACAGGTCTTTCGAAACCGCATATAATGCGTCTGCATCCAGCACAACAGGACATTCCACAGATTCTAGCACTTCATGCACAAAAAGCACTGTGTCATCATCGCGCCCGATACCCGGTCCCAGCACTAATGCATCACGTTTGACGATTTCCTTTAGAACTGTGTCCCTGGACAGCAATCCAAACTTACCTTTACTTCCTTCGGCTATCGGCACAGACATAGCTTCAGTCACTTTGACTTCCACAATAGGATTTATGGACTCAGGAACAAGCATAGTAACAAGTCCAGTCCCTATTCGAAGCCCACCTAAAGCACTGAGCGTAACAGCGCCAGTCATTCCGATAGAGCCTGCCACAACAGCCAAATGTCCGAACGTTCCCTTGTGGGAATCGGCACTGCGATCAGGTATGCCGATTGCAGCTTCTTCACGTGTGATCAAATGAGCAGCACACTTACTTGCATCCACCACACTCGACGGAATACTTATTCCTGCTATTACCAACCGTCCAACTCTATGCGCTGCAGGATATGTGACCAGTCCGACTTTAGGAAGTCCAAAGGTTACGGTTACATCAGCAAGAATACTTTCTCCAGGCAATTGTCCACTGTCAACATCTATTCCTGAGGGTATATCCAGAGCAATCACCGGCTTGCAGGATGAATTTACCATTGATATCACATCCGAAATTGCAGATCTTGCAGGTCCACTGGTCCCGGTGCCAAGTAGTGCATCTACAACCAGATCAGAATCATTTATCATTGTCCACAGATGATCTTCAGTAGGTTTCTCGTGAATCGCTATGCCCATTTTGGATGCAATCAGCATATTTGTTCTGGCATCCCCTCTTACGGAGTCCAGTTCTCCTATGTGCGCTATATGAACACTTGCACCTGTGTTGTGGAGGTGCCGGGCAACCACGTAGCCGTCCCCCCCGTTGTTTCCCGGACCGCAGATGACCAGAATCATCGGATCTTCTACTTCATCCAGCATATCTAATGTAGATTCGAATGCAGTAATGCCTGCATTTTCCATTAGAACTATTCCAGGGATGCCATAATCCTCAATGGTAAGTCTATCCAGTTCCCTCATCTGCTCCGCAGTTAAAAGCTTCATAATTCTTCCTCCATCACAGCAATCGCCATTGCATAGTCCTGTGAATGCGAAATACTGATGGATATTTTATAGTGTCCGGCAATCTCTTTTGCATTGCCATATAACACCACACTGGGTTTACCCAGTTCATTGTTAATTATCTCAACATCCAACCAACTCAGCGGACATCCGATAGCTTTGCCGATTGCCTCCTTGGCTGCAAATCTACCTGCCAGATGCTGATATTTAGCTTTACGAGAGCAGCAGTATTCCAGCTCCCTTACCGTGAATATCCTGGCAGCGAATCTGGGGGAGGACTCAAAAGAATTTCTCACTCTTTCGATCTCAATGACATCACAACCCAATCCAGCCAAACTCATTATATACTCCCGGATAAACCGCTTGATTCTGACAACAGTCCAGGCTAATAAGAACCAATATTGGTTCCCTTCGAAAAGCCGGCACCCCAACACGGAGATCCGCCTCATTAGTCCTTCGTCGATATATACAACAACAACATCCCAAACTCCTGCATTTCGTATATAGCTGAATATGTGATAATATCAAGTCCAGCATCTTCCTTCTTTACAGCTTTGCGGCTATGCGTAAGCCTGCATTGTTTCTGACTGCCCCAGCTTTTGCCCCTACTACCAAGTAAAAAGCAAAGCCTGGTGAATAGTGATGGTTAGCCCGCATTATTCATGATTGACTCAGCTTTTGTCTTTACTGCCAGCCAAAAGCAAAGCTTGGTGAATAATGCGGGTTAGGTGTTTCCGTATTTCATCAGAAGTAGATTTGACCGACTGCTCTTAACGCAATAACATGGTCTGGATGGCTAAAGGTAACAATTACAGAAAAAACAGCGGGAAAGCATCTCCGCTCCTATGGATTGTAGTCCTGGTCGTGCTGTTTGGCACGGGCGCGTGGATTGGTTTCGTCTCTGCTCCCAGTCATCACCAGCCCACAGGTCCGCAAGTGGTTGTCGATTTTTTAAAAGGAAATCTGGGTGGAGGTGTGCTCATTTCTTATCCAAATCACAAACTTGTGTTAATTGACCCGGGTCCTCCTTCCTGTGCAGACGACCTGATCTCGCACCTAGGCCGAATTAAAGCAAAAGACCTGACAATTGTCGTATCAGATACAGATAACTCCGCTTACGGGGCAATGGATTCAATTGTAGACACATTCTCGGTCTCACAAGTAGTATATCCCGATGGCGCCAATGGAGACGACCGATGGAAAAACTCACTTGCACGTATAAATGAGCGCAGCATTAAGACCTATGGGGTCTCTGAAGGTGACTCAATTGTCTTCACAAAAAACTCTGCAATGCAAGTGCTCTCACCGTTCAGTAAACGTGATGATTCAGACGGCATAAAAAGAATGATCGGCAGGCTGGTATTCGGAAACATCAGCTTTCTATTTGCTTCGAGACTTGAACCGGCAGAAGAGGCAGCGCTGGTGAGCGCAGGGCATTCACTTTCCAGCAATGTATTGCATGTATGTTCAACCGCATATGATTCTACTTCATTGGAATTTCTATCTCAAGTAAGACCTGAGTACTGTGTAATATCCAGTGGGTCGGAACGCAGAAGACCATCATCTTCACTACTGCGCCGTATAGATCCGCTAAATACCGGTGCTGAACTATTGGAATCGACTCGCAAGGCTGATGTAGTTATAAAAACCGATGGCACCGAGGTCACTGTCAGTGAATAGCCCTGAAACTCAGAAGACGTTATTATACCTGGACAGATATGAAGGGCAATATGCAGTATTGATTGACCCGCAAACCCATGCAACAGTCAATATACCCAGGAACTATATTCCAAATAACACTTCTGAAGGCACCTATGTATCTATAAACATAACTCAAGACTTAAATACAACCCAGGCAGTCGCCGAAGAAGCAAACAAACTTATACACGAACTAACAGGAGATAATGATAAATGACCTCGCCACTAATCGGCCTTACCACCACCCAGATCAGCGAGGAATGCGTTCTCCAGGGGTATCCGGCATTCAGAGGCAAGCAGATCGCAACCTGGATATATGGCAGGAATGTGCTGGACTCAAGATTGATGACTAACCTGCCGGCAAATATCCGCACATGGTTGACCCCGGAGGTCATAGGCAGCCCTGAAATTTCAGGGCAGACGGACTCTCCTGATGGAACTGTTAAGTACCTGTTAAAACTTGCTGATGGAGAAACCATTGAGTCTGTGTTGTTGCCATACAAAGACCGTGTGAGTTTATGTATATCATCCCAGGTTGGATGTCCACTTGGGTGTGTGTTTTGCGCAACAGGGGCTTCAGGATATACAAGAAACCTGACAATCAGCGAGATCGTTGGACAGTATATTGCAGCTTCCAACCATACAACAGACCGTATTTCTCATGTAGTGTTTATGGGGATGGGAGAACCATTGCTGAATGTAGACAATGTCCTGGCTGCTCTGGGGATACTGGAAGACGAGATCGGACTCTCTGCAAGGCATGTGACAATATCCACAATCGGTATACCCACACAGATACGCAGGCTGGCAAAAAACAAACTGCAGTCGACCCTGGCAATATCACTTCACGCCGCAGACCAGAAACTACGGGCAACACTGATGCCTGCTACAGCAAAATACCCAATGTGGGAATTGATGTCTGCGTGCAGAGCATTTTTTGAAATGACTCACCGAAGACTGACTTTTGAGTATCTGATGATTGACGGAGTTAATGATATCCCGGCTCACGCTCGTAAACTGAGCGAACTGCTGCAGGGACTGCTCTGTCATGTCAATCTGATCCCCTACAATCCTGTTCCCGGCTGCGAATTTCGCAGGTCCAGCAATGAGGCAATCAGTCTTTTTAAAGCCCATCTGGAAGCAGGCGGTATTTCCGTAACCCAAAGGCTCGAACGGGGTGCATCTAAAGACTCAGCATGCGGACAGTTGCGAAGAAACTCAGAATCCGCTGCCAAGTAACGAGAAAGTAGGGTAAACAGGAAGGATTTAGGGTAGTATTCAGCTAATGATTACTCCTGACGCGCATTATTCACAAACTCTGCTTTCGACAAGCAATAATGGCGAAAGCGAAGCAATCATGAATAATGCAAGCTGACACTGATTGCTCTCTATTTGTATAGATTGTTCTGGAGAGATGAATGCGTAACAACGACCTTTTTAGCCGTATTCTTGGAGTGCTGGTATTCCTGGCCGGGATTGCCATGCTGGTGTATGTCTTTAAAAGCGCCCACACGATGTTTACTTCAAGCACTATGGGACTTTCATTGACAACTGCCAAAGGAGCTCAACCAGGAGCAGCAACAGCAGCTCTGGGTGAGTCAGCGATAAGGATTTTTGTGCGCATTATACTGCTGCTCCTTATGTCGGTAGTTGCTTCTCTCGTATCCAGTAAAGGTATCAGCCTGTATTTTGCTGCTACAAAGCATACAGTTACAGATGCAGTAAAAGAGATCAAAGAGTAGAACATAAACAGCATGTCATTCCCGACCTGATCGGGGATCTGTTGAAATGACTTTTTACAATACTATCCTCCCCTTGCCTGGGGATTTCTCACCACTTTACTAATGCATATGTGAGGTACCCATGAAATACTCGATCGGCATTGACTTTGGAACCTTATCAGCCCGTGCACTGCTTGTTGAAGTAGATACCGGCAATGAAATCGCCAGCAGTGTCTACGAATACTCTAATGCTGTCATTGATGACATCCTTCCCACTTCTAAAGCAAAACTGCCACCGGACTGGGCACTGCAGGATCCTGCTGACTACATCAGAGGTTTGGAAAACACTGTTCCTGCTGTTTTGAAAGAATCCGGAGTCAATGCTGACGATATCATAGGTCTTGGTATCGATTTCACCGCGTGCACAATGCTTCCAATAGATACATCCGGCAATCCTCTCTGCTTTGATCCGAAGTGGGAGAATAATCCACACGTATGGGTCAAGCTCTGGAAGCATCATGCAGCCCAACCGGAAGCCAACAAAATCAATGAGACCGCCGCTGCAATGGGTGAAGCTTTCCTGCAGAGATACGGCGGCAAGATCAGCTCTGAATGGTTCTTCTCTAAAGCTCTGCAAATCCTGGACGAAGCCCCGGAAGTTTACAATGCCGCTGACAGGCTCATGGAAGCTGCAGACTGGGTGATACTCCAGATGACCGGCAAAGAAGCCCGTAACGCCTGTACAGCAGGCTACAAGGCTATGTGGGAGAAAGCCTCAGGCTATCCTCGCAAAGAATTTTTCAAAGCCCTAAACCCCGGATTCGAAAACGTAGTGGACGAAAAGCTTAGCCGGGACATTTATCCAATCGGCGCCAAAGCTGGCGAACTCACACCTGAAATGGCTGTTAAGATGGGACTCCGTCCGGGAATTGCCGTCGCAGTTGCTAATGTAGATGCCCATGTGGCTGTCCCTGCTGCAACCGTCACCAAAGAAGGCATTATGGTGATGATAATGGGCACCAGCACCTGCCACATGGTCCTGGGCAAAAAGCCTAAGATAGTGGAAGGTATGTGCGGATATGTTGAGGACGGAATACTGCCTGGTTTCTTTGGCTTTGAAGCTGGACAGTCCTGCGTTGGAGACCACTTCGCCTGGTTTGCAGAGAACTGTGTGCCTGCTGCTTACAAAGAAGAAGCCAAAGAACTGGGGATAAGTGTCCACGACCTGTTGACCAGCAAAGCATCCTTGCTTAAGCCCGGACAGAGCGGTCTATTGGCTCTGGACTGGTGGAATGGCAACCGCAGCGTGCTGGTAGATGTCGACCTCACAGGTATGATGCTCGGTATGACACTGGCAACCAAACCTGAAGAAATATACCGAGCTTTGATTGAAGCCACAGCATTTGGAACAAACGTAATAATCCAGGCATTTGAATCCAACGGAGTCGCTGTAGATGAGATCGTCGCATGCGGTGGTCTGCCGGAGCGTAACGAAATGCTTATGCAGATATACGCTGATGTCACAAACCGTGAGTTTAAAGTAGCCGCATCACCGCAAACCTGCGCATTGGGTTCTGCGATGTGGGGAGCAGTTGCTGCCGGGAAAGCCGAAGGAGGCTGGGATGATATCAACCAGGCTGCAGCAGCTATGGCAAGAGTAAAAGACCGGACATTCAAACCTAACGCGGAATCTCACGCAATCTACTCTGCGCTTTTCGGCGAATACAAAAAACTCCACGACTACTTCGGTCGGGGAGAAAACAATGTAATGAAACATTTGAAGCAGATAAGAGAACAACATCACCGCTAGTTTCCTTTATTGTCATCCTGAATGCAATGAAGGATCTGCTTTTCCGAACAACAGATCCTTCATTGCGTTCAGGATGACAACATCCCCATAGTATGAATTGTTTCTCATGTCGCATATTTCGTGTGTTTCGCGGTTCATTTATCTCCATTTCCCATACAAATTCCGTTGACAATCAAAATCATGGTCGCTATACTATTTTTAGTTAAGCGGTTGCGGTTATACGCTTGCATAGGTATTGTGAATTGCGAACAACCATTAAAGACATTGCTATAGAAGCCGGTTTTTCTACTGCGACAGTATCTCGCGTCTTGAATAGAGCGGATGATCCTTTCATCTCTGAAAAGACACGGACCAAGATACAGGAAGTAGCAAAACAGATGGGTTACACAGTAAACCGTGCGGCTCGGACTCTGGCTACTGGCAAGACCAACCTCATAGAGATACAGATACCTCCATTCCAATCTTACAATGTCGAAGTATCCAGGACCCTGCACGACATCCTGAGAGCTGACGGCTATGATACTTTCTTCAAAGACCCGGCTGAACTAAAACCAGGACTGCTTGACCAGGGCTGGCCGGTAGACGGGGTAATCAGCATGGCAAACCCGGATTATGTGATCAAAAACGCTCCCGCACCAGATGGCAAACCGCTGCCATTTGTCAGTATTGGAGCAGACTACTGCGCAGATGTAGACCACGTGGGGCTTGATCTTTATCCCGGAACAGTGGAGTTGATCAATCATCTTATAAATGCTGGCTGCAAACGGATAGCATATCTGATCGACCAAATCACAGACTACACCATACAACCGCGCGGAATGGCGTATCTAGCCATCCTTAAATCTGCCGGCTTGTTCCCGGAGTTCATATATGCTGATGGGGCCACCAGAGAAGCGGCCAGAAATGCTACACTGGCATATATAAAGAAACATGGTACCCCGGATGCGATATTTGCACACAATGACGACAGAGCTATTGGCGCCTGCAGAGCACTCAAAGACTGTGGATTACACGTGCCTGACAATCTAATAGTCGCTGGATGTGACGGGATAATGGATGTCCAGTTCACTATTCCAACCATAACAACCATAGCTACACCAATCACTCAAATGGCTGAAACAGCCTGGGAGTTTTTAAAGAGACGAATGAGTGATGCCGATGCACCAAGACAGAGCCTGGTGTTGACCCCATATCTCGTAATAAATGAATCCACTACACGGCAATAATGGTATGAGTCGTACCAGCGGAGGCTGTTATATGAAGCTGCTATCAATTCTGGGTCTTCTGTTAATCACACTTAGTTCAGTATCTTTCGCTCAGTCAGATATGAGACCTTTTCTGGCTGTTCCATTCATTCAGAAGGCCCCTGTAATCGATGGGTATATAGGCAATACCGAATGGGATTCTGCAGCAGGAGTGTGGGGATTCATCGGAGAGAATGGCAGCCTGTTCCCCAAACCGGTTAGTGCCAAAATGGCATGGAATGATAATGGATTATACATATGCTTTGTGACCTCTCAAAACAGTCTTCGAGCTGAAAACACTGCACAAAGCACCGATGCCTTGGTTTCCTCAGATGACGCCGTGGAGATATTTCTGCAATCCAAACCAAACACATACAACCACTTCATAACAAACTCTGCTGGAGCGAAATATGATGCGCGGGGTACTGATGCCAGTTGGAACTGCAATTGGCAGACTGCTTCAACTATATCAGGCAACATATGGACAGTAGAAATATTCATTCCCTACTCCGTTGAAGTCCCAAAACCAAATGCAGGTGATGAATGGAGCTACAATCTATGCAGAGACTTCAAAGACCCAATAGGCTGGACATCGTTAGCTCCGATGGGTGGATCATTCCACAATCCATCTGCATTCGGCAAAATCCGTTTTGCTAAGGATATCCCGAGTGTTTCGATGGTGTCTCTCGATACCCCGAGGGCAAATGGATCATCTCTAGGATTGAAAGCTCTATCCACTGAAGATGAATCAATAAGAATCAAATGGAGTGCGACAGCTGTAGAGACAGAACAGGGACTTGGTTCCGGGGAAGGGCAGTCAACTATCAAAGCTGGTGGTTTGAATGATATCGAAATTCCGCTAACTGTGCCGGTTCCTCCGATAGCAGGGAAGAACCACCAAATCACTATAGAAATATCTTTAACCGATGGCACACTATTGCAAAAAAGAGTAATTGGCTTCATCCCGTCAGAGGATGTATCATTCAAACTTCAACCTAACCGCAAGCTGCAAAATGTCACTGTGTCCGTCGATACTACAGGACTAAAAGGAAAAGCTTCTGGTAAACTGCGAGCGATTGCCAGCTTGAAAGGCTCATCGGATAAAGTGTTGAAAACCTGCAATCCAGTCGATGTCGATGGACAGTCTGCCGTACTCACGCTGGATATGACCGGTCTCAAAGATGGAAAATATGGTATCACGGTTGATATATCATCAGAAGATGGTCAGCTGGTCGGCACAAAGACTGCCATTATGAGCAGATATGAGCATCCGGACTGGAAAGGCAACAAAATAGGCCTTGATGATAATGTCCCATCCCCATGGACCCTTCTAAGGCTTGCGGGCAGTAAAATATCCTGCTGGAACCGTATCTATGACTTCGGAACAAATGGCCTTCTTGCTCATATAACCGCAGGAGGCAAAGAACTACTCGCCAGCCCGATTATTCTGGACGGCGCAGTAGGTGGCAAGAGGCTTCACTGGAAGCCAGTGAGTTCAAAAACAATCTCAAAAGCTAAGAGCACTGTAGTCTTGTTGAAACAGCAGAAGACCGACACAATCCTGATGTCATCTAAAATCACTTGCGACTTTGACGGTATGATCAGATTTGATGTTACTCTTACACCTGCAAAATCCGGTGTTAAGATCAACAAACTGGCACTGAGGGTTCCAATCGCTGATCAGTTCACAAAATACCACTACAACTACGCCTACACATTCGGAGGAGGCAAGGGAGCTACTCAACCGACCAGTAAAGATATGATCGGCAAGCTGGACACTCCCTGGAGATCAGAGTTCCAACCTGGAATGTGGATAGGAAACGCTTCAACGGGTATAGGATGGTTTGCTGAAGGTAAAATGAACTGGAACCAGAAAAAACCTGGAAAAGCTCTGGAAGTAGTCCAGCAGGGAACCAGCAGAGTCCTGGTAATAAACTTCGTTGACACCGATACCAACCTGACTAAGCCCATTACTCTGACATTTGGTATGCAGGCTACTCCTACCAAGCCTTTCCCCAGACCCAAAGACTGGTTGACATTTAGACCTGTGGAGATGGTCGGCAACAAGCTGTTCTTCTGTGGATGGGGTGGAGATACACGCTGGGAAGGTTTCCCGGTAATAGGCAACTGCAAAGCGAAATCAGGAGATCCTAAAGAGTTCGATGATACTTCGTTTATAGAAGGTCAGAAGAAACTCAGGGCAAGAGGACTTACACTGCCGATGTATCTCAACCCGGCAACTGCAGTAACTGATATGCCGGAGCTGGTATACTACAGAGATCAGTGGAAAAACACCCCGGAAATTGTCACCGGCACAGATACCGGGCAGGAGATAGTCCTGGTCTGCGGGGCTGATAAAGACTGGCAGGACCTTTACATCAAACGCCTGCAGGAGTTTATGACTAAATACGATGTAGACACAACCTATATGGACTGGTCATACTGCCAGAGATGCTCAAATGCTGAACACGGCTGCGGATATACAAATTCTGATGGCACCCGTGAAGGAACATGGCCGGTATTCGCTATGCACGAGCTTCACAAACGTATCTATAAAGTTATGAAAGCCGCCAAGCCCAATTCTCCACTTGTAACCCTGGCACATCCGGTTGGAGCAATGTGCCTGCCGCACACTAATTTCTGGGATGCCTATGTAGAAGGTGAATATATCAACGTAGACATTCGAGGACCAAAATATGCCGGAGACTACACTGCATTTTACACTCCTGAAAGGTTCACCGCAGAATATAACGGCCGCAACTGGGGTTCAATTCCGCTTTTCATGGCTTATGTGTCCGAGCCAGCTAAAAGCAGAACCATCTTCGCTATGGCCCTAATGACCGGAGCAGTTGTCTGGCCTGCTTATCTTGACTGGAGTACCCAGATAAGCACCTGGAATGCGCTGGACAAGTTCGGAGTAGACAAGATAGAAGAGTTCCTCCCCTACTGGGACAACAGAGGTGCAGTAAAATGGACCGGAGGAGACAAAGTTTTTGTCACCACCTATCGCAACAAAGGTAAGGCGATGCTGGTTGTATCCAACCTCGGATCGGACGCTGCAACTGTTAATATCACATTGAACCAAAAGGTTCTAAAAACCACAGGTCTGACTGTAGCCGACCCGATAGCTGCAGCCAAAGTATCTGAGAACAAGCCCACCATTAGTCTTGAAGTTCCGGCAAAGGATTTCAAACTGCTGGTTGTTGAATAAACAGGAGAAACATTTTGAAACAATCACTCATCATAACTGCAGTTGTGTTATTCATCTGTTCACAGGCAATAGCACAGACCATTGACACCCGACCGACTATTGCTATTCCCTGGACAAACACATCACCTGTGATCGATGGCAATACTAGTCAGGGTGAGTGGGATGAATCTGCCGGCGTGTGTGGTTTCATTGAAGTGAGTGGTTCGCTGTTCCCAAAACCTGTCAATGTCAAGATAACCTGGAATGACAATGGATTATTTGTCTGTTTTGTATCCGATCAGAACAGTATAAAGACAACGCCAGATATCAAAAATGATGATGACTCAGTGGCAGGGGACGATGCTGTTGAGGTTTTCCTGCAGGCTAAAGAGGGACGATATTGTCACTTCATAACAAACTCAGCCGGAGCTAAATATGATGCACTGGTCAATGATCCTGCATGGAATTCCGGCTGGCAGACTGCTTCATCGGTTGATGGCAACAGACTTACAGTGGAGGTTTTCATCCCCTACTCTACCGAACTCCCCAAACCTAATGATGGAGACCAGTGGAGCTTCAACCTCTGCAGAGATTTCAAGGATCCAGTGGGATGGACATCATTAGCTCCAATGGATGGAACATTCCACAACCCTAAGAGCTTCGGTATACTCAAGTTTGTTCGCAACATACCGGTAGTCAGCATGGAATCAATCGACATTCCAAAGCCTGCTGGTTCCATTATGAAGCTCAGTATAAAATCACCGATTGCAACAACGCTCAACCTGGAGTGGCAAGCAGTGCAGATTGCAGACGGTAAAGGGCTTGGTTCCAGAACCAGCCAGATGCAGGTGGATACCAACGCTGCCAGGATTTTCGAGATACCACTTGTTGCTCCTGTTCCGCCAGTTGTCGGCAAGAAGAACGAGTTGTCTTTTACTATTTCAAGAGCTAACGGAGGCATACTACAGCGGAGATATATTCCATTCGTTATTGCTGAAGATATGACATTCAAGCTGACACCCGACCGAAAAGAGCAAAAAGTGCATATTGTTGCAGATATAACAGGTCTCCGGTCAAAAGCAACAGGAAATCTCAAAGCCGCAGCCAATATCAAAGATGCATCCGGAAAGATCGTCAAGACTACTTCCGTTGAAAACACAGTTGGAAATACTGTAAAACTGGACATCGATATGTCTGGACTCTCAGATGGTAAATACACAACTACAGTTGATATTTCATCCAATGATGGAAGTGTTTTAAGTTCCAAGAGTGCAGTATTTTCTAGATTTGAGAATCCTGACTGGAAGAATAATAAGATAGGCATGGATGACAATGTCCCAGCTCCATGGATACCTTTAAAACTCAACGGAAGTAAACTCACCTGCTGGAACAGGACCTATGATTTCGGTAAAGGAGCATTTCCCGCTTCCATACTCTCAGGCTCAAGCGATCTTCTGTCATCGCCAATGTACCTAAACGGTATAGCTAATAATAAACCGATCAAATGGAAGTTCACTTCGTCAAAAAATATATCTGTCGCAAAGAGCACTGTTGTCTTTACCCGTAAACAGGAATCAGAATATGTAAGTATGTCCTCAAAGATTACATGTGACTTTGATGGCATGATGCGGTTTGATATAACTCTTACTCCGAAGAATCATAATACCGAAATAGGCAGTCTTGCACTGAAAATACCCATTCCGGACGCTTACTCGAAATATCTGTATGGCTCATCAGACCCATACAACAAGGACCTGATTGGTAAGCTCAACACTCCCTGGAGTTCGGACTTCATCCCCGGCTTATGGGTTGGCAACGAGACTACAGGCATCGGTTGGTTTGCAGAAGGAAAAATGAACTGGAACCAGACGAAACCCGGTAAGACCCTGGAAATAGTTCAAAACGGCAACTCCAGAGTGATGACAGTCAATTTCATAGACACACCAACTAATCTCAATAAGCCCATCACCCTGACATTCGGCATGCAGGCAACTCCGACAAAGCCATTTCCACGACCCAAGGACTGGTTAACATACAGACCTGTTACAGTCCTTGGCAACAAGCTCTTTTTCAGCTGCTGGGGAGGAGAGACCAGATGGGGAGGATTCCCCGTTATAGGCAACGATAAAGCCAACCCCGGCGACCCGGGAGAGTTCGACGACAGCGCCTACATTGCTTCCTTGAAAAGTCTACACGACCGTGGTTTTATGGTCCCTGCATATCTGACTCCTGCAACAGCAGTAACCAGTATGCCGGAAACCGACTATTATAAACTACAGTGGGAAGGTGTCCCGGAGATACTTACCCTGACAGATAATGGCCAGCAGATCCTGCTTGTATGTTCGGCAGATAAAGACTGGCAGGACCTGTTCATTAAACGCCTGCAGGAGTTCATGACCAAATACAATAATGATGCCATCTATATGGACTGGGGCAATGCCCTGAAATGCTCCAACCAGCAGCACGGCTGCGGATACACGAAACCCGACGGAACCATAGAAGGCACCTACCCCGTCTTCGCTCTTCACGAAATGCACAAGCGCATATACAAGGTCATGAGAGCTGCCAAACCTAATTCTCCATTTGTAACCATAGGTCACCCGGTGGGCACAATGGGGCTCCCGCATACCAACTTCTGGCAAGGGTATGTTGAGGGTGAATATGCTGCAGTGATAGTGCCTACACCCAAGTATAATGGAGACTACACCGCATTCTATTCTCCCGAACGATACACAGTTGAGTTCAGCGGTAGAAACTGGGGAAGCATTCCTCTAATGCTCTCCTATGTCTCTGAACCTGCAAAGAGCAGGACAGTATTTGCTCTGGCTCTTATGACAGGTGCGATAGCCTGGCCTGCAAACCTGGACAAAGGTGTGGAACTATCCACATGGACAGCCCTGGACAAGTTTGGTGTCAACAATATCGAGGAGTTCCTTCCCTACTGGGCCAACAAAGGAGCAGTAAAATGGACCGGTGGAGATAAAGTCTTTGTAACCACATACCGCAACAAAGGTAAAGCACTTCTTATAGTCTCCAACTTAGGGCCAGATGCAGCAAGCGTTGATCTGAATTTGAATCAAAAAATACTGAAGACACCCGGATTAACCATAACCGACCCGGTATCCGGAAATAAACTCTCAGAAAACTCGCGCAGCATTCAAATTGATGTTCCAGCGAAAGATTTCAAACTGCTGATGATTGAGTAAATGTCCGTTTTTGCGTGCTTTGGCGTGTTTAGCGGTTATTCAAATCCCTTCACCATGTATGGTTGACTACTTCGCCTTTCCATGCCATACTTCCATCAATTGATAAATTTGGAGACATGTAGCTGATGAAAATCACTTCTGACTGGCATATACATTCCGAACACTCCTGTGATGATGCGTGTTTACCTATTGCTGACCTGGTAAAAGAATCTGTTGAACGCGGGATACTTGACCTTGGAGTGACTGATCACATCCATACGTTCTACAACCTCCCGGATATCGCAGCTTCCCGAAAAGCATATCTGGCAACTAACCATAGTGTGCACTTCCATTTTGGAGTTGAAGCGGGATGCCAGTCTCAATGGGAAATAGATGAGATTAAAGCCGGTCGCTGTGCGAATCCCATATACGGGATCCGCGAGGGAGGTCCTGCCTGGGGGCAGCTGGCTCTGGGACTGACGGAGGAGGATATCGCAGAATATTCGATAGAATATGTTGTTGCCGGTACTCACTGGCCTATGTATGCGCCATTCAATCGTGAAGATATCATCCGTGACTACCATCGCCAGAATATGTTTCTAATGGAACATCCACTTGTAAACATAGTAGCTCATCCATGGTGGTGGATGGGACACTGGGCAGACGAAAATGGATGCTTCAACGCAGAACCCTGGTTTGATGATTTCGGAGTAATCCCAACATCGATGCACGATGAGTTCGCAGCAGCATCGATACAGCTTGGCAAAGTGATCGAGATCAACCTGGAAGCAATGCTGCTGAGCCCGGTCTATCCGGAAAACTTCAAACAACAGTATGCTGAATATCTTGCTTACTTGAAATCCCGCAGAGTAAAACTATCCATAGGTTCCGACTGCCACAACCGCCACTACGACATCAACTTCGAAAAAGCCGGTGAGATGCTAGAAGCAGTTGGCATTAACGATGAAGAACTGTGGAGATTGCCTCCAGTCATAACTGTTGAGTAGTATCCGTAAATATAGCGGTTCACTGTTACGAAAACAATGTCATCCTGAACAGTTATCTATAATCAAGATAAATTTTTATCAAACTGGAGTTATATATACAATGAAAATCACATGTGATTGGCACATTCATTCAGAGCATTCCTGCGATGAAGCCTGTCTTCCTACTGCTCAGTTGGCTACACAAGTCAAAGAATTTGGCATATTGGACTATGGCATCACTGACCATATCCAAACCTCATACAACCTTACAGATATAGCAGCCTCGCGAAGATCATATCTCTTGAGCAATCCATCTCCCAGATTCCATTTTGGCATTGAAGCAAGTGTGATTTCCCAGTGGGAGGTTGAAGAAGTAGCTGCTGGAAAAGCCGAAAACCCAGTATGGGGCATTCGCTCCGGTGGGCCTGTCGACGGACCGTTATGCATAGGCTTCACAGAAGCCGATATTGCTGTATATGGCATCGAATACGTAATTGGCGGAACCCACTGGCCTATGTATGTGCCATTCGAACGGGAAACAATTATCAAAGACTATCACAGGCAGTATATGTTCCTCGCCCAGCATCCGTTAGTGGACATTGTTGCTCATCCATGGTGGTGGCAGGGACATTGGGCCAGTGCTGATGGGAAATATGAATCAGAGCCCTGGTTCGACGATTTCGGGGCAATTCCAACATCAATGCACGATGAACTGGCATCTGCAGTGATTCAGAACAATAAAGCAATTGAGATCAATGTAGGCGCATTTCTGTTCAATCCACTATATCCGGAACGGATCAAGATGCAATATCAGGACTACCTCATCTATATGAAGAGTCGTGGGGTCCAATTCTCTTTCGGTTCCGACTGCCACAATCGGAATTACGGCTCTGACTTCAACGAATCTGCAAAATTCCTCGAAGCTGTAGGAGTAACCGACGAGGAGTTATGGAGACTACCACCAAAAACCCAGATTTGATATTTATCAAGCAATATGGCTAGTGTCATTCTGAATGCAGTGAAGAATGACAAAACTCTGTTGGCTCGGGTGATCCATGACCCGAGCCCAATTCCCTGGACATCCAAGTCCACATCCCCTACTTATTCATCGCACCCGAACCAGTTTCCCACCACCGGGCGGCAGCGTAACAACGACACGAGAAGCATCAGCAGACATCCACTTACCCGTAATTGCATCAAACAAAGATAGTCGATCCGGACCTGCTATTGTTGTAGTTACTGAACTTTTGTAATTCAGATTTACTACAAGCACATGCGTAGGCTTGCTGGACTTGCCGAAATACCCCAAAAGCATCCCCGAGGCAGGTAGCAACGACGAACTCGCTCCGGAAAAGTCGACATAGAATGGAGCATTCTTGGGCAATGCAACCGCACCCAAAGGCACAGTGATAGTATGATAATCGCCAAGGGAACGAAGGGGTTGCAATTGTGATGCTATCGCAACAAATTGGGGGTTCAATTCTCGGGCTGCCACATATAAGGGTGTTGAGGTCCCATCTTCATTCAAAAATCCCCCCGTGTGACCAGGACGATATCCGTATATGTAATACGACAGCGCCTGAGCACCATAAGCCAACGAAGTATAATTGAGCCAGCGCATTTCGTTAGCATTTGGTATACGTATGCTGGGGTGATATGAACATGACTGAACAATATTCATAAAAGGGATATTGGCATCAAGTGCAGCTTGGCGAATCAATGCCAGATTGAGGAAATACTGCTTTCCATCACTACCGTCTGAAGCGAAATGGTAATGGTCATAGCTTAATAAGTCCGGCTTCACCTGTTTTATGAACAGGCGCAAATATTCCCGGTAGGCGGTAATAGTATCACCTTTGGTACCTAGTTGCTCATTACTTGCATAAACAGGATATAGATTTGTGTAAGCCAGATGAGCCGGATCGCGTTCACGTAGATGAGCTACCAACTTGCCCAGCGCTGGAAACAGGGATGCACCTGGTTCGTCATAAATATAGTAGGAATAAACCGCTGGATGCTTCCTGACACGCTCTATCTGAGCATCAACCACAGCCATTTGCGATGGATCATTCAAAGTCTCCGGAGTTTGCGCAAGCCATATTTGTGCCCGTAAGCCGTTGCGCTGGGCAAGATCCAAATTGCCTTCACCGCTCCAGACAAGGTTGAATCCCCCTTCCACCAGATTATTCACAGACGACTCATTTAAATCAGGAGGAGCACAATATGTTGTGATGGGTGTCCCGATTTTCCATCGCTCCACATTACCTGCCACCGCAACTGCAGCACAAATAGAACTCAAAATGATAAGTGATAAGCATACAAATACCTTGGTCCGCATCATTCACCTCATGTTAACCGGCAGTATACGATGGCTCGGGTGATTCATGACCCGAGTCCAATTCCCTGGAGACCATGTCCACACCAAATAAATTATGGCTGCGTGCTGATTATCCGTTCCTTTTTATACGTGCGATTATGTAATCCACAAATTTTCCAAGGACATATAAAAATCCGAGAAATAGCAAAAACCCGAAAAAAAACAGACCTGAATCACCACTATACATAATCGAGCCTCATTTCCATGTAAATGGATCATTTTGGCAATATTAAACTTTGCTACAGGATTACTGCCAATCCAGAATATAGTCTTACACAAAATCATATTCTGCTGCGAGCTGTCGCTATTTTATCGCACCCTTACAAGCTTCCCTCCGCCGGGTGGCAGGGTTACCGCTATCTTTTCACTGTTAGAGAACGTCCATTTACCCGTCGATGTATCGAACAGAGATAGCTTGCTCGTTCCTACAACGGTCGTTGTCACTGAGTTCTTATAGTTGAGGTTCACTACCAGCACATGCGTCGGCTTTGACATGGCATTCTTGCCAAAATATCCAAGAAGCATCCCGGAAGCCGGCATCAGTGAATCACCCTGTCCCGAGAAGCTGAGAGAAACTGTTGCATTCTTCGGAAGCGCAACTCCCCCTAACGGCACACTGCCAACGTGATAAGCTCCCAGTGAACGCAAAGGCTGCAGTTGGGATGCAATCGATATAAACTGCGGATTCATTTCTTTCATGGATTCAAATTGAAAGCTTTCGGAGAAGACGAAATACATTATGGCCTGGGCACCGTATGCAAGAGAGGTATAGTTGAGCCAGCGGATTTCGTCTACGGTAGGAATGCGCACACCGGCTTCCCACGAACTCCCCTGCACTATATTCAAGAATGGAATATTTGCATTGAGTGCAGCTTCACGGATCAACGCAAGATTCAAGAAATACTGGGGGCCGTCGCTCTTTTCACCGGTAGTCGGGTTCACAAAGAAATGATAGTGGTCATAACTCAACAGAGTTGGCTTAACCTGTTTGATGAACTGGCGGAGATATTCCCGGTAGGCAGTGGTTACGTCACCTTTGGTTCCAAGTTGCTCATTAGTAGCATATGTGGGGAGGAGATTGATATAACCAGGATGTGCAGGATCACGCTCTCTGAGGTGTGCGACGAGTTTCGCCAGCGCGGCAAAATGAGCAGTATTAGGCTCATCAGTTACAAAGTAGAAATACATCATAGGGATGGTCTTGACGCGCTCGATCATAGCATCGAGTTGAGCAAGCTTTACTGGGTCGTCCATCATCTGCTCATTCAACAGGTCTGGAGCATACAGCATTACCCGTATATTACTGCGCTGTGCGAATTCCAGCTCCTGCTCACCATAGGCAAAAGCTAGATTAAAACTACCGGCTTTCATCTGCCCCATGAAACCATCGGTCAGATGAGGGCCACCCCAAAAGGTTGTAATAGGGGTACCCATACGCCAGCGACCACTATTATCTGCAGTGACCACTGCTGCGCAAGCAAAGCTAAGAATAACCAGCATAACTGTAAATACTCTAAATCCGATCCTCATCCAGCCCTCCATTTATTGTAAAACACTACTCTTGTGGAAAGAATCCCTCAAAGAATTCTTTCATAGTGCCATCATACTCAGCCTGCGCCAGGAACTCCTGCCCCTGCTGCGATCCCCAACTGTAGTTGATAATTGTTTTGCCCTTGAACTCACAGACATCGAAGTCTGAATTGTTGATATCTACAGCATCCGCAATCCGTTTGCGCTCAGCTTCTGTCAGTTTTGGATTAGCAATTTGTTTGTCTTCAGGTGAGTATTTGAGAATTGGATTGTGCGGGCTGCTCTGCCAATGCTTTAAGTCTCTGGAACGGACCAGGTAGGAATCGAATTCCCAGGGGTGCAACATCTCAAGATAGACCATATAATACCAGCCATCAATCTGCCTTATAGTTGGACATGCCGTGTAACGGTCCATTGAATATATGTATTCTCTGGGCAAAACGCTCCAGGATTTCAAGTCATCAGAGACAGCAAAACGGCAAGTAAACGGAACCCCTACTTCCTCAGCCGGTTCCCCGACCTCAAATGCCATCACATACTTCCCATCTTCAGTCTTGCACACGGAGGAGTTGAAAAGTGACCAGTTATCCGTCTTAAAGGCAGTCCAACTCTCCCATTTCACAAGGTCCTTTGAAGCGAACACATGCATTTCATGCCTGGGTTCCTGGTCTCCAAATGCGTAAACAGTGTCATTATCCACCATACCACTGGCAAATATATGTCCAAAAGCAAATGGTGCAGATGGTTCTCCGGTTGCCATATCCACCAGTCTGAAACACTCATCACCGTAATTTGTATGCTTGTATGCCATTCGGACCCACTCCATCCGGTAAAGCTTGTTATTAAACACCAGTGGAGTTGTCTCAACAAGGTCGCACTCTACAGTCCCGAGCTTTGTGATCTTCGGGGGGCTGCCTGCCAACGGTCCACAAAATACAATATCTTTACGCCTGGCTGTAGGACTGACTTTGAGCTTCTCCATCTTGCCATTCTTGAAGACACCCACAATGGTAGTCTTGCCGGGAGCACACAGTTTGAACTCCACATCCCAATCTTTCGGCCAGGCCGGCATCAGCAGTATCTTCTGTCCTATGTTCTGCATAAGCATCGTCTGGAGAGCCATTACAGCAACACTGCCGTGGTCCTGATCGGGAATCCAGTCAAAGTTAGGCCCCCAGAATGCATCAAACCGGCTGCCTGCATGTTTGTTAGTAAACCGGCCGTACACCATACGCCGGGCTTCATCAGCTCTGCCAAGCAATGCCAGCTGTATTGCATCCTGCCTCCAGCCTTCATTCCCGGGGAACTTTCTGGCATCGAAAGTGTAGTTAGCCATATCCAGATTCGGAAGGCCCACTCCAAACAAATGGTAAGGGAATACAGCATAAAGTTCAGGATTTTCGCTATTCATTATCGGACCAAGCAGCTCTGCAGCCGGTGATAAAATCCTGTGACCGCCTTTAGTTTCAGTTGGCAGTTCCGGAAGCTCTCCAAGCATTCTCTTCCAGACCTTACACCGAGCATCACCAGTCAGTTCGCCAGGCAACTCCAGAAGCCCCTGTAGAACCGATTTTAGACCAGCTATCTCAGGAGCCGGGTTCACAGCCTCATGCCACGTCTCAAGCGAGCCAGCGGGCTTAAAAACGATCTTACCGTTCTCATCACGCTTATAATGTTTGTCATAGAACTCAATAACACCATCGGATATCGGCAATAGATATTCTTTCACGAATTTAGAGTCCTGGCCGAATTCATACCTTTCAAGCATGAGTTTTGTCAGTTCAAGCCCACCCGACCAGTAATAGTGTATGTAACCGTTATCGACATGTGAATGATGCTTTCCGGTTCTATCCAGTCCATAGTTCTCAGGTAGATACATCCCGTAGAACGTCTGTGTCTCAGGGTAGAACGTGCCATCGTGCCCAAAGTAATCTTTAGTCCTGAATCGAGCAAGCGGGATTATATCTTTGAACATCTTCAATAAAGGTGTGATCATATCCCAGTCACCGGATGCAATCATCGGCCAATATGCCAGCCTGGTGTTCTGGAACCAGTATCCTCCACCCCAACGGCGATAATCCGGATTTGTGCTGTCTGCAGGATCACGTGTATCTACTGTAAATATCGAACCATTGAACTTGATCGGATAGGCACCGCGACCCCCACAAGCCGAGATGTAGCGCTGCAGATGATAGGCCTTTGATACAACTTCAGCATCCGGTCGTCCGGAGACTCTTATATAGCTGCGATTCCAAAACACATCCCACCACTTGTGATGCCTGACCCTTGCAGACGGCAAATCTAGACGCGTTGTCTGCTGCCCCAAACTCAAGAGTTTCTTCACATACCCTTCAGCAGAATCTGTCTGTTCAGTCAATACACTTGCAGAAATAACAATCTTGTTGGTCGATTCTGAAGATGCGATTGTCCTGTCATCAACAGAAACTAGCCCGGTACCCTTAATAGTCGCTCCAAATGTCCTATTCGCAATAGGGTCCCTGGCAGTCCTGGCAAAATCAGCCAGGTGCTGCTGGTTTGTTATCCAGGGCCAGATTGATTCTGAATTGCGATGGTACCAGGAGATTGCGTTGCCACTTGCAGGAAGAACGACATCTGCTGACTGTTTAACAAAAGTCTTGGAATTATATCCAAGGCTTCCGGACTGTGTTTCAGGAGTCCTCCATATCTCAGTGGTAACTCTGGCGCGGATACCGGTTTTAGCATCGATTTCCACCCACACAACCCCTCGATTAGCATCCACCCACATACGGATATCAACTTGTTCACTCGAATTACCGGCAGTTATCAACATCTCTCCACCGGATATATTCAAAACCTGTTTGAAAGGTTTACCTTTGAGAAACGGATTAGGATCCAGACTAATCCTGACCCGACCGATCTTGAGGAGTTCCCCCTCTTCGTTCCAGGAATCGGTCTTGCTTATATAAAACAGCAGATCTCCATCTCCTTCAACCCATGCATTGACTCCAATGTCCCCATTTCCAAGAGGCATCGAACCTGAAGAATTAACACTCGGAGAATCCCAAACCACGTTATAAGCATCCATTTTATTCACCACACCACCCACACTGGCACTTCCTATCAACGATAAGAGTAGTATAGACACAGGCCAAATCTTGTTCATTTTCATACCAACGCTATTCCATTCTGAGATAGACCAATAGACACTAACTCACATAACCGGCACCTTACGCGTTCTGCAAGAACAGGCTTTACGCCGACCTCGCACCTGTAGGTTCTGGAGGTACCGGAGATTGCAACATATCCCTGACTGACGCTGACTTCTCCTACATCATCAGTCATCTCTGAACGCAGATTATTCAGTGATTCTGAGAGCACTCTGCGGACTGAATCCGGATCAGCTTCAGGAACTATTGCAAAATCAACAAACAGATTGAAGATCCCCCGGGAATGGTTACAGACCTGGTCCATCAGTCCATTAGAAATCACAGTCAGCCGACCTTGAGAATCGACGATTGATGTAGTGCGCATCCCAAGTGACTTTACTGTTCCGGTTACCGCTCCAACACTCACATAATCCCCAACCCCGTACTGATCTTCTATCACAATAAAGAATCCGCCGATAACATCCCTTATCAGCTTCTGGGCACCAAAACCAACAGCCAGACCCGCAACGCCTGCTGTAGTAATGAGGGGAACTATATTCAGACCGAGAATCTGCAGCAGCATAACTAAAGCAATAAAACCGATCACGAAATCGGCGCTGCTGCGGAGAATGGTTTCAAGAGCCCGGACACGTTCTGTACGTGCATCAGATCTGTCAGCAACTCGATCAAATGCTGGGCGCAGCAACCGGCTGGCTATTTTGTGGATTATCATACGAACAATAACGTAGCCAGCCAGAACCAGAGCAAACTTGGCTGATGCTAATGCAGCATTCTGGACAGCTGTCAAATCAGAATTGTTTAGCATAATAATCTCCCACCATGATCAAAGGGCGGTCTTTCGACCGCCCCATAGTTTTGGATATCAATTAAAACTTGAATCAGTCTGCCTAGTACAGATTCTGCCTCTGAGATTTTCGCAGGAATGTGGGAATCTCAAGTTCTGATTCCGGAGATGGAACATCCTTATCAACTTCAGGACTGCCCATTCTACCTATCCCTCTGTCTCTGGTATTACCTAATTCAAGTACGTCAGTAGTTCCCCGAAAAGGTTCATTATCATCAAACCCGGTAGCGACTACTGTTATCTTGATCTCATCGCCCATACTTTCATCAATGACAGCACCGAATATGAAGTTGACGTTCTCAACATCGCAAGCTTTGTAAACAAGATCAGATGCTTCGTGCACTTCAGTCATGGTGAGTTCATTTCCAGCGGCGATATTCACGAGCACGCCTCTGGCGCCATCAATGGTCTGTTCCAGCAACTGGCTCTTGCATGCCATCTCAGCAGCAATGATGTGTCTATTTTCGCCACTTGCAATACCTATGCCCATCAGCGCTGTGCCCTGATCAGCCATAATCCTGCGGACATCCTTGAAGTCCACATTGATGATTCCAGGAACAACAATTATGTCCGAAATACCCTGCACACCCATGCGCAATACATCATCAGCTTTTTTGAAAGCATCAAGGAAGCTGGTACGCTTCTCTACCACACTGATGAGTCGCTCATTTGGAATTATAATGAGTGTATCTACATTGTAACGTAACTGCTCAACTCCCTGGTCCGCAACGCTGGCTCTTTTTGGTCCTTCAAAATTGAATGGTCTGGTCACCACAGCAACTGTCAGAATGCCCAGCTCACGGCTCATCTCTGCAACAACAGGGGCTGCACCGGTACCGGTACCACCACCCATTCCCGCAGCAATAAAGACCATATCTGACCCTTCAAGGAGTCTTCTGATCTCAGGTTTGGATTCCTCAGCGGCAGCTCTGCCCTCTTCGGGATTTCCACCAGTTCCTAAACCATTGGTAAGGTTGGGACCGAGTTGTAGTTTACTCGGGCAAGGAGACAAGTCCAAAGCCTTGTAGTCTGTGTTCATTGCCACAAACTCCACACTGGACATACCGGCTTCCATCATCCGGTTGACAGCATTAACTCCTCCGCCGCCTACTCCAATTACCTTTATTTTCTCATAACGGTTGTCCGAGCCACTTGCCATTCGTCACCGCTCCTTTTCTTGATTGCGTTAGAATCTGTAAGACTGCCTGTGTCACACAATTTCCCATGCCATCCACTTGGGAATGGTTTTACAGACAAAACCCCGTTTTGTAACGGATGTAATTGTATATTGTTACGTTAGGTAGATCCCCAATTGCATTTGAAGAACGACCTTGCAACTAGGATATCATAATCAGGCCCCAAAGTCACCTGATTGGAGAACTTTTTTGTGGGTATAATTACCCCGCTTTATATCAACAGCCCAGTTTATTTGAACCACCTGGAAATCCATGCCTTGAGACCATGCTTAATAGTGCTGGCTTTCTGTTCATCATGCCAGATTGCATGGTTCTTCGCCGCATACCTTACCAGCCCAACAGCCGTTGCATGCATCGGTGTTTCTACAGTGTCGTTTAGACCTCTCACACCCTCAGGTCGTCCAATTCTTACCGGGAGCTCCAGCACCTGCTGCGCCAACTCCGCAGTACCGGGCATCTGAGCCCCTCCACCAGTCAACACTACTCCAGCAGGCAAAAGATCCAATTTGCCACTGCGCATGAGTTCAGCCTTTATCATCTGCAGAATTTCCTGCATCCGGGGTTCGATTATACCAACCAGTATCTCGCGCGGCAACTCCCGGATCTGGGTCTCACCGATTGTAGTAATAGTAAATATCTCGTCAACATCAACCATATCGGAACTAGCACACCCATATGCGATTTTAGTGCGTTCAGCCTCATATTGTGCAGTCCGTAAACCCATAGCAATATCACGCGTGACGAACTGCCCACCGATCGGTAGAACAGCACTATGGAAAATATCACCGTTTATAAAGACAGCGATATCGGTAGTACCTCCACCAATGTCAGCTAGTGCAACTCCAAGGTCCTTTTCTGCCGGAAATACTGCTGCTTCAGCTGTAGCAATTGGTTCAAAAACACGCCCCTCAACCGCAAATCCAGCTCTTTCCACACATTTAGTGACATTATCCAGAAAACTGGTCGAACCAGTAATGATGTGAGTTTCGACTTCAAGTCTACCGGCAGACATGCCAACGGGATCATGCACACTATCCTGACCATCAACCACATACCCGCGCGGTATAGACTGCACGATCTCACGATCCGGAGGCAGGACTATAACTTTGGACTGCTCAATCGCACGATCAACATCGGAATCAGTAACTTCCCGATCTGAACTGGTTATCGCCACAACTCCACGGCTGTTCAGAGAGGAAATATGCTCCCCGGTAACACCAACCCAGACTGACCTCAAACTTACGCTTCCAGCCATCTGTTGGGCTTTAGAGGTGGCCAGTTGAATGGATGCCGTCGCGGCTTCCAAATCCACAACCACACCCTTCTTCAATCCATCTGAAGGAGCCATTCCAACACCAATTATATCGATAGTTTCGGTGTCCAGGTCCACTTCTGCCAAGACACAGCAAGTCTTGGTAGTCCCGATATCCAGACCGGCGATTATCTCACTATGAGCCAAGTCGAGTCCCCCTTTAAAACCAACTGTGCAGCATTAAGCTGGCCTGCAATTTTGCGGTAATCTTTAACCCTATGCTATTAAGGATAACATATTGTTAGTAAACAATGTCGTTTCTAGTGCATTATTGAGACTATTTTTATGCAAAATATTGTTGTTTGCTAGATAAATAGCTATTGGCCATACATGGTCTGCACAATCATAACAGACTGAGTTTTCTCACTGCTGTGAGAATAGCAGAATTCGGCAAAAATGCGGTTATAGTGTTTCCTTCTTCTTAAATGATACCTGTGTCAACCAATATCTGCGTACTAAGGACAGGTTCAAGAAAACACGTCCGCCCAGTGCTACAACTGCTGCCAGAAACAGATCAACGCCAATCTGGTCTCCCAAATACGCTAACAATGCACTAAGCAGAGTATTTGCCACAAAACCCGAGATGAAAATATCGTCGTGGAACTTTCCTTCGATACCCGCTCTGATCCCGCCGCAGATTGAATCCAGACCAGCAAGTGTAGCAAGAGAGAGATAACTCCCAAACTCAGCAGGCAGCCTGGTTCCGCTGAAATATACGACGCAAAATCCCAAGACAAGACCGGAAATCGGCAGCCAGATCATTTTAACCAACCTCATAAGGATAAATCAACTAGCAAATTGTATCAACATGGTGCATTTGTAATTGAGTCTTGTATGTTTCATCTATTCATATGTAACAGCAGCATGCATGTGACTAAGAACATGGACCGGACATGCAAATATGACAAGACTCAGTTACATATGCACTTGTGCTATTTCGGATAACACAGATTATTGATTCGAGAACTACTCTGAGAAGCATGGAGCAGTAGAAGATAGTCCGCCATTCGCCTGACAACTGGAACAACATCGGTCAATGACACATTGTGCCTGTTATATTAATCTGTACTTGCAGGCACCGCATAAGAAAAACTGCTTGATCCAGTGTAACCCACTATTACAAGCTCATTATATTTTTTTATTTCGATCATATCCAAAAGAAAGAGGTCATCAGCCAACCCCCCCGGCATACGAAGGGCATTTTCTAGAACATCGGGTTTGCCTATTGCCTTGATAACATACGGTGCTGCTACTTCAACAGAGTTCACAAGTATGACAGGTCCAGCACAGCGTATTGAGGAATTGGCTATCAGCCTTTGTCCATTTATGGATACAACCTCGGCTCCGGCGGAAAAGAGTTCATTTGCCACGTTTCGCAAATCAGCATCGTGGACCATATAGTACTCTTTATTCTGTTCGGACGGCAATAGCTTCGGACTATCGTGAATAGTGACAGTCACACCGGGTCCTTTAGCAGAGACAGTGCCTGCCAGTAACTTTGTTTCGGTAAGCGCCTTCTCCAGATTCTTGGCACTGGATAACCCCTGGGCTTGCTCTTTTGCGATGTCTTCGTATTTGAGTTTAACGTCTGCCAGTTCTTTCTGGAGTTTAATATTGTCTTGCTTGGTTATACGTAATGCAGCCCTTATATCAGGCATATGTATAGGTACGCCTTCCTTGGCAGCATCACGTTGCGTTTTGAGAGACAACGCAAGCAACACACCAAGTATTACACACAAGGCGGTAATTTGTAGTAGCCAAGCTTTTCCGTGAGCAGGAGGAGCAACGACAGACATTTGTCACACATCTTTACAATATGGCCTAACCGGAGAGTTAATTATCCCTGCCAGAAATACTCAATACAAAACAAACATATTTGCAGGGGCCAACATACACGTAGTAGTCCACGCACATCAGAATGCTAATCTCGTAAAGGTTCAAAGAACTTTCTGAGACGCTCCTTTGGGCATGTATACCTTTTCGCTGGGGCAGCTTACATCCACATATAACGCTTCGCGTTCCAGCGATGGTTTATACTCCAGTGTGCATCGCAGTTGGGTGATCTTAGTAGGAAGGTCATCCGGTTGACCAAGTTTTACCAGCAATCCACTACTCATATTTAAGCACATATTCGCACGCTGGTCAACGGAGATTTTATTACAGAGGAGACTTTCATTCCTAATACTCTTTAGAGCATTCATTGCATACTCAAAATTGGCTGACAATTCAGGTTTGCGAAGCTCAATATTGTCACATCCTGATGCATAAAGTACAGGTAATCCAGCAGCGGGATCTGTTGATCTATGAAATGCGAGTCCGTCCTTACCTATATAAGCGAATCCGTCACTGAGTTTTAGCGAAGCTATCGGTTCTCTCTCAACAACCTTTATCCAGATTGTATGGGGGAACTTGCGTCCAATCTTGACCGATTGGATTTCATCAATACGCTCAAGCTCCCGCACCATAGCACCTTTATTGAATAATAGAATATTCTGTTTTAAAGCTTTATCCTTTATATCATCCACTTTAAGCGAATCAGCCAAATGAACTCCAGACTGTTCTATCTTCGCAATGTTCAGATCCGGTGTCCGCAGGATGTATGCGGTCAAGAGGCTGAGCAGAACCGAAATCAAAAACGTATGAACCAAAACCATCCAGTTGGTTTTCGGCTTATTGCGGGGAATCGGTGCTTTCCGATTTTTTGTACCAGCTTGCTTGACTCTCATAATGTAACTCCAACATCCTCAAGTGCAAGTTGAATCAGAGTATCTAGAAGTTCGGCAAAGTCTATACCTGCAGCCGCAGCAGCTCTGGGTAACAGACTCGTAGGAGTCATACCCGGTATGGTGTTGACTTCCAGTGCATAGAACTCTCTGCCATCATATATAAAGTCCACACGACTTGCGCCATGACAACCTAATGACTTGTGTGCTTTCACAGCAAGTTCCTGAACCCGGAGAGTTTCCTCTGCATTAATGCGGGCAGGGACAATCTCCTCAGTGGCGCCTGGCGTATATTTGGCCTTGTAGTCATAGAAACCAGTTGAAGGAACAATCTCAATTACAGGCAAAGCAATCGGATCATCATTTCCCAGAACACTTATTGTAAGTTCTGTTCCTTCAACAAACCTCTCTACCAGTATCAAACTGTCATAACTGGATGCCTCTTTGACTGCCGGCAAGAGGTCATCTTCTCTAAAAACACGTGACATACCAATGGTAGAACCCTGCCTGCTCGGTTTCACTATCAGAGGGTACCCAAGTCTATCTGCTCCGGCAAATATTGCATCTGCGTCGAAACTACCGCTCTTCATAGTAACTTCGAATGATTCAGGGACACAAATACCAGCAGCTGCCATAATGGATTTCGACATTGTCTTGTCCATTGCCAGTGCACTAGCCAGCACTCCGGATCCAGTATATGGAAGTCCGAGCATCTCCAGCAATCCCTGAACACAACCATCTTCCCCAAAACGACCGTGCAGCGCGACAAAGACCACGTCCGGGTGTATCCCCGAATTATCCATAAGTGCATCCATACCATAAAGCTCTGTCCCAGCCAGAAGTTGAATACCCGCCTGTTTTACAGCATCTACTTCACTGCTCGAACCCAAATCACTTTTACGCACTGAACCAGGTATGCGGGATGCATCCACACCATAGACCACATATTTTAATGGGTCCAGACCTTCCAGAACTTGCTTTCCCGTGGAGAGTGATATTTCCCTTTCAGAAGAAAGACCACCCATCAACACTGCCACTTTTAATCTATTCATTCTACTACCAGTCACCAACTACCCTGACTTCGAATTCAAGGTCCATTCCAAAATTGCTTTTTACGGTCTCCCGAACCTTAGTTGCTAGAATCAAAACATCGGATGCCGAGGCACCATTGTCATTTATAATAAAATTGGCATGTTCGGATGCCACCATAGCACCACCAACGCGCATCCCCTTAAGGCCTGAAGCTTCGATAAGTTTCCCGGCACTACTGCCACCAGGGTTCTTAAAAAAACAGCCAGCGCTCTTTCCCTGCGGTTGAGTTGCTTTGCGATGCTTACGAACACTATCTAGTTCCTCAGCAATGCTCAGTGAATCTCCATGCTTAAGCTCGAACGTCACTTCAGTAATTATGAATCCATGTTCAATCTGGAAACGGCTGGTGCGATATTGAAACCCACATTCATCGTGAGTGAGTGTCACCAATCCCCCACCCGGTTCTACCGCTCTCAACTGAACCACTACATCGCCAATATAACCGCGATGCGTCCCGGCATTCATTACAATGGCCCCGCCTACTGATCCTGGAACAGTTCCCACACCTTCAAAACCGGTCAGTGCATTTTGTGCTGCTAAATCTGCTACTCGAGAAATTCTGGCTGCAGAGCCGGAAGTGATCCTGAATCCATCACAGGTTATCTGCTCGAATTGTCCACCCAAGTGTAGCACTACACCCCGGATACCTTTATCACTGACTAATAGATTAGCTCCGTCACCAAGTAAAAACCAACTGATCTCACTCTGCTTTAGAACAGCCAGGACTTCAACCAGAGCCTGCCCGGTTTCTACTTCTACAAATACATCTGCTGGCCCACCGATTCCGAATGTCGTATGTGCCGACATCTGCTCATTTAGACTGATCTGCAGACCTTCAACATTTCTGAGAGTTTCAACGAGATTAACTAACAGCATGCTCCTCCTGAGAGACTGGCAGCGAGTTCACGTGATATCAATCCAATATCGCCAGCCCCCATAAACAGAGCCATAGTGCCTTCAGTGAGTCTTTCGCGAACAATTCCAGCAAGTTCATTTTTGTCCGTTACAAATACAACTTTGTCATGGCCGTTTTCCAACATTTTGGCGACTATACTATCACCATCAACACCATCCGCCGGTTTTTCACGTGCGGCATATGCCGGAATCACAATGACTTCATCAGCCAACGACAACGCAGAGGCAAAATCATCAAGCATTAATTTCGTTCGTGAATACAAGTGAGGTTGGAAAATCGCCATTATCTTTTTCTGATAACCTGATTTCGCTCCCAAGATTGTAGCCTTAATTTCGGCTGGATGGTGCGCATAATCATCGACTACCATAATACCTTTATCATCATATACAACTTCAAATCGACGTTCCGCTCCTTTGAAATCCAGGAGAGCGGACTGAATGCTGGACATATCAACTCCCAGGTGCGCCGCTACTGCCGCAGCTGCCAGCGAATTCAGAACATTGTGTTCTCCCGGAACCTTGAGACGGACCGAACCCATCTCTAACCCTACTCGCAGAAGATTATATGAAGGATGCACTTCAGTCACTGACACGAAGTTTGCCAGATAATCCGGTCTACCCTGCACTCCATAAGTAATCATTCGTCGACCGCTGCCGGCCACAGCTGCTTTAGTCCTTGGGTTATCCGAACAGACAATAACAACTCCATCGGGATCGACTCTCTCAGCAAACTGCTTAAAGGCTTCCTCAACATGTTCCAGATCACCATAATAGTCTAAATGATCCGCATCTATATTAGTTATAACGGCTATAGTCGGGTCTAGATGCAAAAAAGATCCGAATGCTTCACATGCTTCTGTAACAAAAATCTCTTTTCCACCACATCGAGCATTACCATTTAGTTCTGCAATATCGGAACCAATCAGGGACGTGGGGTTCAGACCTGCTCTATGAAGTATTTGGTCGATCATTGCAGTTGTGCTCGTTTTACCATGGGTACCGGAGACTGCGATTCTTATCGGATATTCACGCATAAGTCTCCCCAGCATTTCAGAGCGTTCTATGGTCTCGATCCCTTGTTCACGGGCTGCTGCCAGCTCAGGATTGTCATCCGGTATAGCTGCAGAAAAAACTACAACACCTGCGTCTTTGATATTACTTGCATCATGTCCGATTTTTATGCAGATACCCAGATCTCGCAGTTTCTGAGTAGTCTGGCTTTCAGATCTATCGGAACCAGTTACTGTATTTCCCTGGCACTGTAGAACCCTGGCGATGGCACTCATGCCACTTCCACCGATACCTATCAAGTGATACCGCACTGAATTTTCCATTAATATCTCCCTAAAGAGCCTGGATCGTGCATTCCGACCCAAAACGACTTCTATTATCCCCGGAATGCGCTTATAGTCATCAATTCTGCTGCAATTCTGTCAGCGACTCCGGAGCCAAATACTCTGGACGACCTCTCTGACATACCAGCAAGCAGACTGGGCTTACTCCGCAATTTCATAATAATACTTGCAACTGATTCTGCAGTAAGTGATTCATCCGGCAGCACGACAGACGCCATCCTGGCACTGAACACCTCTGCATTCAATCTCTGATGGTCAGCATAAGCAAAAGGATATGGCACTAACACCGAAGGAAGACCCGCAGCGGATATTTCAGCCAGAGTAGAAGCTCCGCTCCTGGATAGTACCAGATCAGCACATGCTAATGCGAGTGGCATATCCACATAGCCCTCTACTCGGTACTTATCCGGATTGTTGATTCTCTCTACCTTACTCTGGACCTCTGCCAGATTTTTTATACCAGTCTGGTGAAGAATCTGTGTAGTGTTGTCGTCCAATAAGGGCCACATGTTGAGAGAAACTTCATTGAGCTTACGAGCTCCCTGACTGCCACCGACTACAAATACCGTAAACAGATCGGCATCAAGACCCATATTTACCCTTGCCGTATTCCTGTCCGGTAATGATGCAAACTCTTCACGAACAGGCATTCCGGTGCAGACAACTCGGGTTCTAGGACTGCAATGGAAATGAACGGCAGACTCTTCAAAACTCAAGCATACCATATCTGCCATCTTTGACAACCAAAGGTTCGTACGGCCTGGTACTACGTTTTGCTCATGTATTACCAGTTTACCACGCCGCAGCTTTTGCGCCAACAATACAGCGGCACAAGTGTAGCCACCTGTGCCCAATACAACATCTGGTTTATATTGATCCAAGAGCCTGCGCGCTCTAAAAACACCGAGGAATAGTCTGACCAATGCTGCCACATTGCTCAGACTCATCGAGCCTGAGAGCGGAGAACTCGGAACCGAAACGAATTTAAGTCCACTTTCGGCAGCAATTCTTCCTTCAGGTCCGTGAGAACTACCTATAAACAGGAGACCGGCGTCTGGCTTCTGCCTGCGGATAGCTTGCCCTACGCTTACGGCGGGATAAATGTGTCCTCCGGTCCCCCCTCCTGTCAACACTACTTTCATTGGGAATACGATCCTTAAGTTCTTCGTTGGGCCTGCGTGAGACTGATAAAATCATCCCAATCGCCAATAACATAGATACCAGCGCAGTACCACCAGCACTTATAAATGGAAGGGGTACTCCGGTGGCTGGGATTGCCGCAGTAACCACAGCGAGATTAATCAATGCCTGCACACACACAATAGATGTGAGTCCTACAGCCATTACAGTTCCGAAACCATGTTTAGCCTGTCTACCAATCTCCAGTCCTCGATATGCCAGGAATATATATGCGCATACCAGTACCAACATTGCAACCAGTCCACCCTCTTCTGCAAGAGTTGTAGCTGCATAGTCGTTGTAAACCTCCGGCAACAGCATCTTTTCTCTGCCTTTACATAGACCCCTGCCAAACCAGCCGCCAGTTCCTAAAGCAGTCAATGAATGAATAGTCTGATATCCATCACCAAACGGAGACTTCCAGGGGTCAATCTGCACTTGAACTCTGGTGTTTATATGCCTGAATGGTTTGGTGTACTTCAAACCTGTGCCAAAGACCAGCAAAGGTATCAATGCCAGGAGAATGATTACTTGGAGTAGTGCTCGTTTGCGAGCACCGGCAGCAAAGAAGGTAAACAATGCAACCATTGTTAGAATTGAAGCCGTCCCAAAGTCCTTCTGCATAACTGTGAGACCTATCGACATTCCACACACCAACACAGGCCACAGCCATCTTTCCTGTGGTGCGCCTGGAGCAAAGACCTGCCCCTGAGTCAGTACGGACGCGAGATACAACACCAATGTAACTTTTAGCACTTCCGAAGGCTGAAAGCTCAGCGGTCCTAATGAAAACCAACTCCGAGCTCCGTTTATTTCATGTCCAATGCCGGGGACCAATACAGCAGCCATCAACAAAATTGTCGTAAACATTAACGGCTTGCTCAGGTATCTATAAACACGCAGAGGAATATTCGATGCAACGATCATCACTATTACTCCAAGGAGAGCACTCACGACTTGCTTCCTCAGAACATAATAAACATCTCCGTAGGCATCAGATGCAAAGGAGTAGCTGGAATCAAAAACTATCCAGCTCCCAGCAATAACCAGCAATAAGACGACGCTAAGTAGTCCTGCATCTGCAGGTTTGACTACTTGTTTTGGCTCTCGCGCTTTGCTGTTTTGACTCATCCTGGTTCCTCCATGGCGAAACTTAGCCCACATTATTCGTGACTGGCTCAGCTTTTGTCCCAACCTCCGGACAAAAGGGAAGCTTGGTGAATAATGTGGGTTAGCCCACAGACAAGCCTTTTACAGCTTGACAAAAATCTTCCCCACGCTCTTCAAAAGAGCCATACATATCAAAACTTGAGCACACCGGTGCCAGCAATACTACATCACCTGTATCCGCCAACGTCCGGCCCCGGTTTATGGCATCGAACATATTTTCAGCCTCAGATACAGCAGAATATCCTGCTTTATCGCAATATTCTTTCAGTGTATTCCTCGCTTCACCAATCAAGATGACATGCTTGACTTTACGCACAAATACGTCCGCCAATGCGGTGTAATCCAGATTTTTATCTCGCCCACCACAAATGACGATCACGGAAGATTCAACGGACTCGATGCTTCGCACTGCAGCATCCACGTTAGTGCACATTGAATTGTTGATGTATTCAACACCATCTATCTCTGCAACCAGTTGCATCCGGTGCGCAACACCACCAAATGTCCGGGCGATCTGCTTGACATCAACCGCCGAAGCTCCCATAGACATCGCAATAAGCCCAGCCGCCATAAGGTTCTCCACATTGTGTGACCCTTTAAGCCGAATATCAGATCGGGCGCATACAACAGCGTCCCTGCCGCCCAAAGTAATGACAATATCATCACCACGAAGATATGCGCCCTCCGCGACTTCCCTGGTTCGCGAAAACTCAAGCAAGTGCCCATTTGTCCTATTGCGTAACATACTGGATACAGGATCGTCTGTATTAATAATTGAATACTCATCCGATCCCTGGTATTCAAACATCCTCGCTTTGGCATCAGCATATTGCGCAACGGACGAATAACGGTCCAGGTGATCGCTGGTAACATTAAGGACAGCTCCCACTTTTGGAGCAAATCCGGCTATACCATCCAACTGAAATGAACTGATTTCAGCGACGATACGGTCGTTCGGCAATGCTCTGTGCGCCGCCATAACCAAAGGCATAATTGTCCTTTCGTCCTGCACAAGTCCTGTTCCAGCTGCATTTCCAGCGATAAATGTATCAAATCCGGCTTCACGCAATATGAGTCCAGCAAGCACCGTTGTGGTAGTCTTGCCATTGGTCCCGGTAATAGCTGCTATTGGCGCAACTGCGATGCGAAATGCCAATTCGATCTCTGCAATTATCTCCACACCGGCTTGCCGTGCATTGGATAATCCCATTTTATCCGGAGGGACACCGGGACTGGTGACTACCAGATCAAAACTGGATAAGTCGGGATTATCACAGCCAACTGCCACTTCCACACCAAGTTTATTCGCGGATTCAATTGCTTTCTCAATAGATTCTGCTGGTTTCGCATCGAATATGGTTGCATGCCCGCCTCTTGCCGTCACTACTTCAGCGACAGCAAGCCCGGTTCGTGCCATTCCAATTATAGCAATAGATTTCCCAGTCAGATCATAATTCATCTGGTAAACCACATGTACATAATCCCAAGCCAACCAGCAACAATTCCAGCAATCCAGAACCTGACAACAACAGTTTGCTCCGGATAACCGCATAATTCAAAGTGATGATGCACCGGACTCTTCAGAAATACTCGGCGACCAGTCCCTGTTTTAATTCGTGTGTATTTGAAAACAGCCCACTGCACTGCCGTGGATAGTCCATCCAGAACAAACACCCCGCCTGCGATAATCAGGAATATCTCCATATGCGAAATCAAGGCTACTGCTGGTAAAAGAGCGCCTATGGCCAATGATCCTGTATCCCCCATAAACACTCTCGCCGGATTTGTGTTATACCAAAGAAAGCCCAGCAGCGATCCTGCTAATGTAAAAACAAGTGGAGCCAACCTATGTTCTTTTATCGCAATTAATGCAAACCCTAACGCGATACACAATACTACAGTCAAACCTGAGACAAGTCCGTCAAGACCATCTGTAATATTTACGAAATTGGCCATTCCTGCTATGAATATCACAGCAAATATGTAGTAAGGAACTCCTGCCAAAAGCTTTACATGGTTAATGATCAAAGCATTTTCGCTTGCAGGTCTGCACATTGCCAGCCACACTACAAATAAAGCTGCAATCACAAATTGTATGGCAGCTTTAGGTTTGCTTGCTATACCACGGACACCCTTGATCGGTCGTATCGTCAGATAGTCATCAACTAACCCAAGCGCTGCATAAGCTAATACAAGACATAATGTTGCGATCGTTTTTGCACATGCAGGATTTTCCGGCTCCAACACAGGTATAATGGGTATCAGCAAGCCTGGAATGAAGATCAGCCCTCCCATTGTAGGAGTTCCCTCTTTGGAAGAGTGTGACTGAGGTCCATCGGCGCTTATAACCTGTCCCAGTTTCATACGTCGTAACGCCCGGATGATAAATGGTCCCGCCACAATACTTATCAGAAATGCAACTGGCATAAACATTACGACAGCGAATAATAATTGATAGAAAGCATCGTCAAGCTGCAACTAACCCCTCCACGATTCTCTCCATTTTCATTGCCCGAGAACCTTTTACCAGGATTACATCCCGTTCTTTCAACAGACCCGCTAGTTCCTTTGCAACTTGTGTGCTGTCTTCAAATTCAAAGACTTTCGAAATAGGCATGCCTGCATCGATCGCGCCTCTGGCAATAAGTTTGCCAAGGTCACCGACTACGACCAGCATATCTACTCCCATCCTGTGGACCTGGCTTCCAACGTCTATATGGGCATCGAGAGCCATATCACCCAGTTCCAACATATCGCCGAGAATAGCAATCTTGCGGTCGCCTTCCATCATCCCGAGTGTCTTAAGCGCACTCAACACAGAGACCGGAGAGGCGTTATATGTGTCGTCAATTACAACAAATCCATGCCTGGATGGGACCACATTGGATCGTTTTTCCGGAGCTTTGAACTTGGCCAATGCAGTCCTGACAGCATCATGGTCAATTTCCAGGATCTCTCCTATCGCTATTGCAGCCAGGGCGTCTTTAATATTATGTTCGCCAGGTACCGGCAGCCGAACTTCAAATGTGCCTCTTGGAGTGATTACATCAAAACGACAGCATCCCAAAGAATCTAGTCCACACGATACAGCCCTTATGTCAGCCTGGGTACTCTCACCAAATGATACCACCCGACATTTCGCTCGAAGTTTGAACGGCTCAAAATACGCATCATCTGCATTTAGAACAGCTGTGCTGTCAACAGGTAAGTAATCGAGCAACTCACCTTTAGCATTAGCTATGGCATCCATCGATCCAAGCAATTCGATATGCGACATGTGAATGTTGGTAATCACACCAATCGAAGGATTGGCAATCCGTGCCAGATACGATATCTGGTCCGGACCACGCATCGCCATTTCTACAACAGCAGTTTTGTGCCTGGACGCCAGATTTAGAAGAGTTAAAGGCAGTCCGATTTCATTATTGAAATTACCTTCATTCTTCAGGACCGGTCCACGAGCAGCACAGACTGCAGCAATCATCTCTTTGGTAGTCGTCTTCCCAACACTGCCTGTAACACCGATCACCACAGGATTAAACTTCGATCTGTAATAAGCAGCAAGCTGCCCCAGAGCTACCAGTGTATCATCTACTCGCAGTGTAACCACTCTGGCTTCAACCTTGCGAGAAACAACTACACCGGACGCTCCCTTCATAAGTGCATCAGCCAAAAATCTGTGTCCGTCAGAACCAATTCCGGTAAGGGCGAAGAAAAGATCACCCGGTTGCAGTGTCCGTGTATCGGTACTGACCCCGGTTATCTTCACATCCACATCTCCGGAGAGCAATTCTCCGCTGACAGCTTTGAGAAGTTCCTTTGCTTTAATTGGTTGCATCTAACTCCTCAGTTCCCGAAGTATCTCGCGGGCCACTTCTCTATCATCAAAATGTATTGTGCGGTCCGCCAGTATCTGATAGTCCTCATGTCCTTTTCCCGCAATGACAACAATATCACCGGTAGAAGCCATGTTAATGGCTTCCCGAATAGCCTCCCGGCGATCAGCATTTACATGGACTGAGGCCATATTTTTGTTCTTAATACCCATTAATATCTCTTGAATAATTGTACCAGGATTCTCAGAACGAGGATTATCCGAGGTTATTACAGTAAAGTCAGCAATGTCCGACGCGATATCACCCATAATGGGTCTCTTGCCTCTATCTCTATCCCCGCCGCAACCAAAAACTGCGATCAGACGCTTGTGCGGTAAACTGGAAGCAGTATTCAAAACGTTCTCAAGTTCATCAGGAGTATGGGCGTAATCGACTATGACACCGAAGTCCTGACCACAGTCCACAGACTCAAATCTGCCCGGTACACATGTTGCCTGAGCAAGGCCTGCTGCAATCTGCTTCATATTCAGACCAAGTGTCAATGCTACTCCAGCTGCGGCCAGGGAATTGTAAACATTAAATGCTCCGCCAATGCCCAGATGTATACACGTTTTTTCGCCATTTACAGTTAGTGTATAATCCACTGTTTTCGTTCCGACACAGACATCTGATGCTGTCAGGTCGCTGGTTCCATCTACTGAAAAACCAAGAATATCACCTGCACACGCTTCACGCACTTTCTGATAGGCATGATCATCGGCATTGATAATGGCAGTAAATCTTTTCTTGGAATGAGGAGGATAGTCACGGAACAGATTCAGTTTAGCATCCAGGTACGCATTCAATGTCTCATGGAAGTCCAAATGGTCTCTGGCAATGTTTGTAAAGACACCACAATCAAATTCACATCCGTGAGTTCTACCTTGATACAATCCGTGGGAACTGGTCTCTATCGCCACCACTTCCACACCTTCTTTTACCATCTCAGCCAACAGATACTGAACATCGGCGGATTCAGGGGTTGTATGCTCGGTAGGCATTGCTTTATCCCCTGCCATTGCTCCAATAGTACCGACAAAGCCGGCCTTTATGCCGTTTGCAATAAAGATTGCACGAATAAGGTGGGTTACGGTGGTCTTTCCACTAGTTCCGGTTACACCAACCAGCTTGAGCTTGCGTGTTGGGTAATCGTAAAATGCAGCAGCTGCTTCACCCATCGCTCTACGACCATCAGCTACAATTATATGAGGTATTTTGTGTTCAACAAGAAACGGAATCTGCTTTTCTACTATAAATGCAGAGGCGCCAGCTTTGTGAGCAACCTCTATATATTCGTGGCCGTCAAAACTGCCACCCTGTACTGCAACAAAAAGGTCACCAGGGTGCACTCTACGACTGTCGTAGCATACTCCGGTGACCTCGACATCGATATTACTGGAATCGTTCTCTCCAGCAGAAGTATTCGTCAGATGGAAGGATTCTATACAAGATCCGAATACTTGAGCGATCTCACTGAACAGCATCGCGGAACTCCCTTCCTAAAAACCTTGTAAAACATTCTATCCTGCATTATTCATCGGGCTTCGCTTATGGGCTTGTAGTAGGAACAAAAGCTGAGTCAGTCAATAATGATCCAGGCTAGACAGAAAGCATTATACCCATTCTGAATGCATTTGAAGAAAATGGGGTTGAGCCGAGTAGCATGATCCGCCCATGAATCTTGCCACGTCCCTACAACCCCCAATCCCCAACGTTGACCAATTCGGCTGGTCAACAAACGCTGTATGCAGCATCGCCATACTACAAACAGCATGAGTATCCGAAAATCAAAACAATTTCCGAACACTCCAGTATTGGACATGCAGACACTTAAGGGGTCGCCCAAGATCCCTCAAGCGATATTCCGCTTGACCAAATCGTAAAAACAAAATCTCAATTAATGATCAGAAGTCAGGATAGCCACTTTTGCCGGCCCCTGCTTTGTCTTAATGGCAGGCGTTCCTGCTTTATCCGTTGGAACTTTCATATACCATAACGACTTTTCAGCTATTTCTCTAAAAACAGGTGCTGCAACAGTCGCTCCCCAGTGTGAACCCTTAGGTTCAAAAACAGCAACTGCAATAACAAGCCTGGAATTTCTCGCAGGAGCAAATCCCATGAATGAAGATACAAACACCCCTGGTTCATACCCACGGCCATTGACCCTGGCAACCTGAGCGCTGCCTGTTTTACCAGCAACTATCCTGCCGGCAACTCCTGCAGGTTTTCCAGTGCCATTTTTAACGCAATCTATCATCATATCGGTCATTTTCGAAGCAGTGTCTGATTTGATAACACGCCTTAAGGACCGTTTCTCAAATTTCTTGAGTATGCTGCCGTCACGTTCATGTATTTCTCGCAATATTTGTGGCTGCACAAAGGTTCCACCGTTGGCGATAACACAATAGCCTGTCGCCATATGCATTGGCGTAACAACCAAACCTTGTCCGAAGCCATTGTTAGCCAACTCAATGATGCGGATCTTGTCAGGTTTTCGCACCCAACCAACAGCTTCCCCACCAAATCCGGCTCGCAGTTTCTTTGTCATTCCGAACAATTCTTCATATTTGTAGAAACGTTTTGGACCAAGCTTCAGTGCTACGTGAGCCGCTCCAATATTGCACGATTCTCTTATAATCATAGGCATTGTTGCAGCTCCATGCCCATGTTCATAAGGATGATGCAACAAACAGGGAATTTGTCCGCCTTTCAGCTTCTCTTTGCCCTTACAATAAGCGAACACTGTATTTGCCGCATAACCCTCATTGAGAGCTGCTGACAGCGTGAAAACTTTCTGTGTACTGCCAGGTTCATATATCTCAGAAACAGCTCTATTCCTCCACAGAATTGATGGCGCTTTCATTGCCTCGTTAGCGTCGTATGAGGGATAGTTTGCCAGTGCCAGTACCTCACCAGTATTCGGATCCATCACAATGGCAACAGCATGTTCAGGAGTATATTTTTCTGCCATCGCTGCCATTGCACTTTCGGCAATGTGTTGAATAGTTGTATCAATCGTAAGGTATACATTCTTTCCGTCAACCGGATTCTTCAGCACACGTCTGGTTTCGGGAATCATCCGTTCATTGCCATCAAACTCACCGACACATTTCCCACTAGTGCCTGTCAGAATCTCATTCATTCTGGATTCGATTCCTTCAACACCCTTGTTGTCAATGTTCGTAAAACCAAGTAACTGGGCAGCCAATCGCCCAGCCGGATAGACTCTTCTCGATTTACGTTCATAACCTATGCCATGACCGTGCAAGAATATCTTGTCATTGTCTATCTGGGATGCATATTGGAGAGCTGTATTCTTGTCCAGATAGACTTTTCCTTTTTGTCCCTTTACGGCTTTTGCAATCTGATCTCTGTCAATTCCCAACAATCTGCTGACATTATCCAGCAATTCTCTCTTTGCAATTACTTTAGTAAGGTCAATATAGACTGAGATTGTATGGTTATCAGGATTGTGCTCATAACCTATGCCACGCAATTCCATTTTCTTATGATCAATTGCATCCGCATATTTGGGATCCATGTTCTTGTCAAGGTAGACTATACTATGATGGCCTTTCAGCTTTTGGGCTACCTGGTCTTTGTTGAGCCCCAGTACTTTCGAAACATCCTCAATAAGTTCCTGAGTAACCTGGAAATGTCGTAGGTCAGCAAAGACAGATATTACAGCAATATCGACAGCCAGTGGTTTGCCATTTCTGTCGTATATCCCACCCCTCTTGGCCTGAAGCGGTATAGTCCGCAAACGAGAATTGGCATACCTTATGTAACGCTGATTACCAATTACCTGAACATATACAAGTCTGGCTGCAATTCCAGCAAAGAGCATCAGCATAATAACAAAGACCCACATAGTCCTCGTCTTTAAGACCCCAACTGCTCCCTGTTTTCCCATTGCCCGTGCCACTTTAATATTCTCCTGGGTTCGAGCCCTGGCATGAGTTGCCTGCGAACCAATGTATCAATATTTCAGTGGGCAGAGCTGGCAACTCGACCGGCTTTACCTACATAGTCATATTCTTTAGCATAGACCATACCGGCCGTGGAGGCGGCGGCTTTAACTTTATCAGGAGAACCTAGAGCACTAAGCCTTACGCTCAAACGTTCACACCTATTCTTTTCCTGGCGTTGTTGAGCTACCAACTGTGAATATCTTCGATCCTGCACCAGAGAATTAGCCGCATACGCCGCATATGCGAAAATCAGGAATAACAGTATGCTGCCAATCAGTCCAAACATCGTCTTTGCCGCACGAGGTCTTGTACGCACAGTACGGTGAACGCGTCTGGGTCTGGTTGTTTGTGTATTTGATTTTCTATTGTAGTCTCTAACTCTTTCAGCTACAGCGGCCATAACGATCACCTTACTATCAGATCCAGTCTCATACTATTATTTTCTTATCTATAACTTTTCAACGCAGCGCAGCTTTGAACTGCGCGACCGCACATTTGTCTCAGCTTCGGCTTCCCCGGGAGAAACAGGTTTTGATGTGAGTATTTTCACCCTGGACACTGCACCACAACGGCATTCCGGTGCCCTCGGAGGGCACTGACATCTACCTGACAGTCTGCGAAACTCAGTCTTTGCAATTCTGTCTTCCAGGCTATGGAAACTAATAACAACCAGCCTGCCGCCAGGAGCCAGCATTTTAACTGCTCCAGGGATAGCATATCGGATCGCATCAAGTTCCTGGTTAACTTCAAGCCTGATAGCCATGAAACTTCGAGTGCAAGGGTCAATCGGTTCTTTTCGATAGAACCCTCCCACATCGTCTCTTATGATAGTCGCCAGTTCTCCGGTAGTACGGATAGGGTGCAGCTGTCGTGCTTTCACAATGGCATTTGACAGTCTGTTCCAGTGTTTTTCTTCTCCGTACTCCCTCAGAATCGTAGCCAACTCATCCTTTGTGTATGTGTTGACTACATCAGCTGCCGTAGGAATGTCATCGGCAGTATCCATCCGCATGTCCAGTGGCTCATCCCGCATGAAACTAAAGCCCCTGGGGGAATCCAACTGGTGTGATGAAACACCAAGATCCATCAAGTATCCATTGACTCTCCCTGAATACTCCACAAGCAATTTAGGAATATCCTTGAAGTTGCCTTTGACGGCTGTAAAGCGTTCACCAAAACGTGCCAGGCGCTGCGATGCATATTCCAGTGCTTCAGAGTCTCTATCAACTCCCAGCACTATTCCTTTCGGACTGCTTTTCTCCAGCAGCATTTCACTGTGTCCGCCTCCACCCAGAGTAGCATCTATGTATATGCCTCCGGGAGTCGGATTCAGCCAAAATGCAACTTCATCTACTAGAACTGGTTGATGGTATTCCGACATCGGAATTGCCTTTCGAGCGGTCAAGGAGCAAACTACCCGCCAATATCAGACTGTCAGTGCTCTCATTTTCCACTCTATATGCTTCCAGAGCCTCAGGGAACCAGAGTTCTATATATTGTCCACATCCACAGATAGTGACTTCAGTATCGATACCGGTGTATTTCCGGTGCTCTGGTGTTATCAGAACCCTATTCTGGCTATCTGCTTTTGTTTTAACCATATCAGAGAAAAAGTGCCTGTGAAGCCGGGCTATATCGGGATTCAGCAGGATTTCTAGTGGGCTGCCGAGGGAGCGCAATTGTTCTTCCATACCTTTTGCATATTCATCCGTGAAAACACACAAACAACCCACACCCTTGGTGATGTAGAATTCCGGTCCCAGGCTGGTCCTGAAGACGTGAGGCATTATGAATCTGCCTGCCGGGTCCAGAGAGTGAGTATATGTTCCACCGAACATTGGTTGCTCCGTAAGCCTTACTAAAAAGTATCCTGCTGGAATCCAGAAATCATCCAGTCAAACATCAGGAATTGGTCATTTCAGCCAGTTCTCTCCATTGAGTACCATGTAAGTCACCATTTGGCTGTTTATGTAGTTTACCCCTATATTCATGAGAAGTCAATAGTAGTAAAAAAATATTTGGAATATTTTTTACTAGAAGGGCAATTATTTTGAGCAAGGCGTATTCGGAGTACATGTGAGGTAAAAAATAAAGGTAGGATCAAGCATAATACAAGAGGAGAAGATTAGTAAGCCGGATGAAATAGATGAACGGCAGAAATATCAAGGCAGGCTTGCTGCCAGAGATTCAGCAAGTCTCCAATTGAAAGCAAAGAAGTGGATCTTTGGAGATTATTCGACTCTAAGGGCGTGGCAGTGATGGCAACTTGACTCCGTGTCCTCCAATGACTCTCCACACGCCCAACATTTGGGTAGAGAATTTGTAATCAGGCCAATCAACAATGTCAATGGCCCCATTAGCACTCTAACCACAACCATGTGTGCGGGCATGTCGGTCTTGGCATTGGCCCAACTACTCCCCCAGAGTCCAACCAAACCCCAACAGATTAGCGCAAAGACAAAATACACCACTTCACCTCCTGGTTAACCTATATTGATGTTATACCCTTATCGTAAGTATAACTACTACACATTATCGGTATACAACCTTACATTTGATAGTACTTTTCGGTTAATAATTTCTGTGTTTCTACATTTTCGATAACTTGAATGACAACATAACCCTGAGAGAGCAAATATGGACACATATATCCAGGCCAGACTGACCACATGATGCAAATAATATGTTTCAGGCACTGCACTTGGTCTTCATCGTGACAAGTTACAATTCACCATAATTTTCGAAACTCCAGAAATATATTCGAAACATATTATTTCGTTTTTTATATTCCACTGTTGACAACCACGAAATATTCCTGTAACATCTTGGAAACTAACGACAGCGTTGTCGGTTATGTTGCGGGCATAGAGGCCCTCCTTATTAGTTCAGGCCAATAAGGAGGGCCTCTGTCTGTCTGTGCCATACCGACTTCTTGATTTTAATGGAGAAAACAATGGACAACTACGTCGATAACGTATTACAAAAAGTTATAGATTGCAATCCTGGACAACCCGAATTCATTCAGGCTGTTACCGAAGTCCTAACATCCCTAAAGCCGGTTATTGCGAAACATTCAGAGTTCAAGCACGCCAAAATCCTGGAAAGATTAACTGAACCTGAAAGACAGATCATGTTCAGAGTAGCCTGGCAGGATGACAGTGGAGAGGTTCAGGTTAACCGCGGATACCGTGTTGAGTTCAGCAGCGCCATAGGCCCGTATAAAGGCGGACTGAGATTTCACCCCACCGTTAACCTGAGCATAGTTAAATTCCTGGGCTTCGAACAGGTATTGAAGAATTCTCTGACCACTCTCCCTATTGGTGGTGGTAAAGGTGGGAGTGATTTCGATCCCAAGGGCAAATCCAACAATGAAGTCATGCGTTTCTGCCAAAGCTTCATGACCGAACTCTACAGGCATATCGGAGACAACACTGACGTCCCTGCCGGAGACATCGGAGTCGGCGGACGTGAGATCGGATATCTGTTTGGTCAGTACAAGAGAATCACCAACCGCTTTGAAGGCGTCCTCACCGGCAAGCACATAAACTGGGGGGGAAGCCTTGTCAGAACAGAAGCTACCGGTTACGGTCTTGTATACCTGGTTGATGAGATGCTCAAAGGCGCAGGCAAGAGCATTGACGGAGCAACTTGTGTAGTATCGGGTTCCGGAAACGTGGCAATTTATGCAGTTCAAAAGGCTGCAGAGCTTGGTGCCAAATGTGTAGCTATGTCTGACAGCAATGGATACATATACGATGCTGACGGTATTAAACTTGATACCATTAAACTACTCAAAGAAGTTGAACGCAAGAGAATCAGCGAGTATGTAAAGTTTCATCCCGGCGCAAAGTATGTCGAAGGATGCAACGGGATATGGACAATCCCCTGTCAGATAGCTCTACCCTGCGCAACCCAGAACGAACTCGATGCAGAATCTGCAGCTATCCTTATTAATAATGGTGTAATTGCTGTAGCTGAAGGTGCAAATATGCCGACAACCCCGGATGGCGCCGATATGTTCGTTGAAGCAGGAGTCCTGTTTGGACCTGGCAAAGCCGCCAATGCTGGTGGAGTTGCGACTTCTGCGCTTGAAATGCAGCAGAACGATATGAGACTACAGTGGAGTTTCGAAGAAGTTGACCAGAGACTTAAAGCTATTATGCAGAGCATCTACCGTTCTGTAAGTAGTTCTGCCAGTGAATACGGTTTCGAGAACAATTTCATAGCAGGCGCCAACATTGCCGGTTTCATGAAGGTTGCAAACTCAATGCTGGATCAGGGTCTGTTTTAAACCCAAACAAACCTGAACTCTGGGCTGTTGAAAAAGTCATATACTAATACATAAAGCCGCTGGCAATGTATTAGTATATGATCGTAGTAAATGGTTAAATATTCCCCCTTTTGAAGAGGGCTCGTGAACACAGGGAACGAGGGGGATGTGACACACGTGTTATTTATTGGTGTACAAGGTTTCAAATGGCACACAACTCACATCCCCCTACCCCCTTCAAAGGGGGAATTGGATGGTGCGTTTTTATCGACTTTTTCAACAACCCCACTCATAGCATTTTCTAGTAGAAATTCCTGGAGACCGTAACATAGATATAAATCAGTAAATAAAGCACAGTGACCAGTTTGGTTATGGACTTCGCTCTTTCAGGTTCGCTCCGTCTGTAAATCTCTATAAATATTACAAATGGGACAAAGCTCAACAGTTTGACTGAAATAAAAGCCCATACGCCATACGACAATACTCCTGCCATGACAGGATTTGCTTCATCTGCTGCTCCACAAGACATAAAATACAACGTTGTAACCAGGTCGGCCAGGCAAACTGCGACAAGTGTTTTAGTGTCAGAACTAACATGGCGCATTTCAGACATCCTCCACTCAGAAAACTACTGCTGGTTTATGTCAAATGGGAATAAGTTCAAATAGTACAGGTGCCCAGGGGCTCAATATAAACTCTATCCTGTCTGAAGCATCCATTACCTTGCCGGAGTCGATATCACGGATTTTCATCTTTTTCGGAAGAAGCAGTGAAAGAGGAGCATTTTCCTTCATTCCTTCTCCAAACATCGAAACCGCCCCGAGGGAATCTGCCCTGAATCCCGGGTTATGTAATATTGCAATTATATCAGACTTCTTTTCGCGAAACACAATACACTCGACCCCAATCGGATATTTTTTTGTTTTATCCTGAACTATATATTGTGGATGCACATCACCAACTATTGGATCGATTATATTCCGCAGTGCCTGCCCAACAGCTCCGTACCTGCCGGTTGCGTATGAGCGAATATTAAGGTTCAGATATACAGCCTTTCCTTTTTCGAGTTTATTTGATACTACACACGGACTGCCATTATCCGATGCCAGTGTTGACTTTCCACCGTTGACTTTCAAATCGGACTCGTAAACCCCCACCCCGGTTCCATCTGTTTTCAATAAGCCACCCACCGGCTCGGGAGTCCACACTGGAAGAGTCTGTGAAATGCCGAAGAGATCGTCCAACTGCCCTTTGTTTAACCTTTTGCAGTGCTCATCCATTGTAGCTGTCATATTGTCGGCTATAACTGTCCCACCATCGCTTACAAACTTGCGCACTGCATCACACTCACCAGCCGACATTGCCGTAGACTGAGGTAGAATTAACACATCATAGTGTTTGCGGTCGAGTTTGCCGGATTGGATGTCATCATATGAGATAAAATCACAAGGTACGTTCATATCCTCCAGCAGCATGACGAAACTCTCTCTCAATTGAGAAAACCTTGAGTTCTGCGATTCATAGGATGAGAACCTTCGGTGCCAGGTATCGTTGTCTTCACGTGAATCAAACATCCAGTGAGCACGTATCGAAGCCTGTGAATAGTGCACAGCAACCCTGGCGGGCACTCTGGGAACAGGCATTATCTGTGGAGCTATTCGTTGGATATCTTTGAAGATCTCCGCAAACGCATGACCTTTGGCAGTCACTGTGAGATCAGCAGATGCTTTATCGATAATACGGCTATCATCATCATCCCATATCAGGCATCCACTGTCACCGTGCAGCAACCTGCTCCAGAGCTGGAGCTTGATATGGTTTATGTCAGCACCAAATATAGTAGACATAACAGGTGCCCGGAACGGCATAAACGAACGCAATACCTTTCGGCTGCAGCCGATATCATAAGGTTCGCACCAGTCAAGAACCCTGGATAACTTCCACATATCGTATCCACCCCAGGCACTCGGCATCTGCAGCCCCTCGAGTCCAACAAGTGCACCGGGTTCAGATCGCTTAACGACTTCTGAAAGCCTGGAGACTGCTTTAGCAAAATAATCGTCCATATACTCGCGGTGGTCTGCCCAGGGAGCGTAATTCTCGGGTGTGGATTTAGAAAGAGCCTGCTTCTCCCTTGCTTTCACCTCCCAGGTCGTCATTGGTCTAACCTGATCCCAGGAAGCAAACGATGTCTCCCACTCATTGTTTAGAACATCCAGGGACTTATACCGGGGTTTCAGCCATTCGCGGAACGCAGCCAGCGTGTAGTCACAGAAACAATAGTCCATAGGGCTGGCATAAGAACCGATGGATGGTTCATCCTGCAGGTTATAGAACAAGGCTCCTTTTCCGACATAGGGTTTGACCAGGTCAATCAGTTCAGCCTCTGCCTTGGTCCAATACGCCGGGTCATCAAAGCATGGCTTGCGAATGAGATGAAAGGTGCTCCGGTCAGCAATATATCCTGTATAGTCAGCATCGTACAGGCTCTTGCGGGAATGTTGGAATGACAGCTCAGGGACCAGGTTCTCAACATAAAACCCAAGACCGGATTTTGTATACGGCTCACTGCTGGTACCCCGATAACACATACTCGCAGTAATCCCAGTCTCTTTGAGCCTTTGGAACCACAGCTCACTGTTTGAAGGAATATCCCCCACACTCCAGATAATAACCTGATAACTATTTAAGCCGGCAGGTTTATCTGCGGCTTGGCCATTTATAGCCAGTACTAGCAGCAGGAAACATAAAATTCTTTTGACACCAACATTCATTATGCACCTCTATGCTAAATGTTATACCCAGCAACAATGTCCCCAATATCGCTCCCATTAACCCAATGTTTTTTAGGATTATAGGAATGTATTATCGCTTTTCCACCATCATCTTTCAAGTCTGGTCCAATGCTGTAAAGGATGTAAGAATTTGATGTCCGGTTGTATTTGTATTCAGCACCAGTAGCGAAGGGGTCCATCGGTGCATTATTGACATATTTCGGCACCAACTCATCCAGCTTTGCAGGATATTTACCATGCTCGAGCTTGTAGGAATGCAATGACAATTGGAGAAGTAAGAAGTCATTCATACAGCGGTTATATTCGTATTTGAAGCGGAATTTCTTGTATGCAGGGAAAATTTCCCGGGTTATTTTGTTGGATTCAGGAATATTCATCCTGCAATACTCAGGATAAGATAGATCAGATGCTTTTATCTGTTTTTCCATATCCGACTCAACACTTAAAAACAACCCTCGTCTGGACTGCCTGAAAGTTCCAGCATATTCCAACCAGTAATAAGGACTGTATTTATCTGGAACAACATCATAAGCCGGAGGCCACGCCACATATTGTTTGCGCCAGTCATTTGAGTTCAACAATTCCTGTGACATAGACAGCAAAGTGTCCTTCTCTTCTATCATAATTGACCTGAATGGAAATGCTTCCACCATAATATTATTGAGTCTTGTAATGGCTTCTTGTGTTTCAGTCAGGCTCAATGAATCAACTATATCCCAAACTTCATTGCGCACCACGACTTGCATTGCTTCCGAAACCAGAGCAGGAAAAATGTTACCACCGACAGCAATATCATTCGCCATTTTCATGCCGTCCAGGCAAGATGTCATAGCTTTCCCATTCTCTCCGGATTCTCTGTGTACAATAGATTCCAGAGCAACCAACCACGAGACATTTCTGATCCCAGACAGCTTGAGAGTGTTGCTATCCGTGCGTGGCGGCAGTAAAAAGTCCTGACCTAGCCCTTCCCTGAAAATGCTCAATGCTTTTGCGTTTGCCTTTACAACCGCGCGTTTCTCTGCTGAGTTGTACAAACGATGCAAAGTACCTGCTGCTGGAACTCCGGGAGGTAAAGGCTTGCTATTCCTGTAAAGTAGAGGAAACTCCGAACCAGCGGCAGGCGTAGTGGAGAGCGCCTCCCATATCTGGTCTTTGCATACAAGGCTCTGGGCTGCCCTAACATACGTATCGTATGCATTAGGATTTGGCAAAGTAAGCCTGGGAGGCGCCTTATACTCCACCGGAGCATTAGTAATACCAAACCACAAAGCAGCAAAAACGGCCAGAACCACAATGCACACCCAAACTCTGATTTTCTGCATCTTCTTTCGGTCTTCCATTATTGCTCCTCAGAGAGGCGGCCTTACTGATTATAACCCGCTACTATATCCCCTTTTGATTCATAGTCAACAAACCAGCGGTTGGGATATCCAGGATGAAAAGCTGCTTTCCCTCCATCATCTTTTAAATCAGGTCCCAGACTATATAACGTGTAACCATCAGATGTAAGTCTATATTTGTATTTAGCACCTCTGGAAAAAGGATCCAGCGGGATGAATTTGAGATATTCAGGTGCAAAGTCACTCAAATTTACTGGATATTTGTTGTGCTCAAGCTTGTAAGCGTGCAGTGCCAACTGAAGCAGCAGCAAGTCATTCATGCAGCGGTTATATTCAAATTTAAAACGTGATTGTCCAAGATCAGGGATAACCATCTCCGATATTTGGTTTGATACTGGTATCTTCACCATTACAAAGTCTGCATATGGTAAATCAGATGCAGCAATCAGTTTAGAGTAGTCGTTATATATACCTGTAAATAAACCTCGCCGGGTCATACCAAGAGTTTTCGTATACTCCAATGCATGATCCGCATACTCCTTGAATTTGGTGCCAGAACCGGCAAGCATATAAGGATGAGATAACTGGTTACGCCAGTCACTTGAATTGAGTAGCTCTTCGCAACTAGATAAGCTATCATACATTTCTATCTGCATTACAGATTTGTAAGAAACTGTTTGTGTAATTAATCCATCAAGTCTTTTAATAGCTTTGTATGTTTCCTGCAGATTCAATAAATCGACTGTTGGCCAAACGTTTCTTCGTACTATTGCCTGGATTGCTATTGAAACCAAGCCAGCTATAAGATTTCCACCTTTAGCCGTATCAATCCCCATCTCCAATCCATCAAGACTAGTCATCATACTCCTGCAATTTTCACCAGACTCTTTGTAGACAAACGCCTCCAAAGATACCGCACGAGAAAGACCTCTCAGTTGTCCATACTCAGGCCATACATGTCTGTCAGGAAACTGCAGTGAAAAATCCTGGATCAAACCTTCTCTAAAAACACTTAAAGCCTTTGTATTGGCCTTAATAATGGCTTTCTTCTCCGCTGAGTTATACCGGTTAGCTTCTCCGATCTTATCTGTATAAACAAGGCTTTTTGCTGCTCTAACATAAGTATCATAAGCATTAGGATTGGGTAAAACAGGACGAGGTGGTGCATTATATACTACCGGTGCATTTGCAATATTGATCCACACAACGAATGCGGTAAATATAACTACAACTCCCACACACGCAATTGCTATCTCTTTAGTCTTTCGATTATGCATGATGCTCCAATATATAGATAAAGATCAGAATACGGGGTATAAGGAGCCCGCGGAGGGGCTCCCCTACCAGCTATAGTTTTGTTATTTCCGCGTAATCCGTGGACATTCCGCGCTATCCGCGATTCAAATCCCTAATTTGACGTCGTTATCTTGACCGGTTTCCACATTCCACCGGCTGCCATTATATCCCCTACCCTCACTGCTATTCTTACTTTCTTACCGGGAGTGTATTTGCCGGTAATGTCTGCTGCTGCAGGTTTGTCCCAGACTATTCCAGGGTCAGCAGTGCTCTTGGTGATATATTGACCATCTATCCAGAGTGTCCAGGAATCATCCACTGCTCCAAACAGCAGCCATACTCTCTTATCCTTGGTCTCAGGAATAACTACATCAGTTATATACCAGGCATACCCATCGTATCCCGGGTATCCCTGCTCCTCCCAGGTTTTTGTCACAGATATCGGCTTAAACGTGCTTAGATCCGAAGCAGGATCATACCACTTTTCATTCTCACCCTTATTTTCCGGATCAGTCTTGAACGGCCATTCCATAGGCAGGTCCAAAAGGTTGTGCCCATTCAGAGCCTCAGTCGGCATTACATAGCCACTGCCGAGTGACTGGTATGCGAAGTAGTCCACCGGCAGGTTCCACTTCTTGGAGGTATCGAGTATAGTTGACCGGATATCCATGAACTCGTTCCACTTCGAAGTCTCATTATCTTTCTTGGCTTTAGTCATATAAAGACGGACCATATCCATACTCATCCGCGCCCGTACGATCCTGGCTTTTATATCATCCGTATCCGCCTTCGCTGCTGCCTGGTCCAGTATTTTATAGGACTTCGCCACCATCTCCGGATTATAGCGGACCATGTCATTAGTTACCGGATCAGGAGTCGGGGATTTCTTCACAGCATCCCACTGCAAGTTCCAGAACGCTTGCATATCAGTCGAAGCCGGGCCATATGCTGTCTTGCAGAATGTCTTCATATAGGCTACCGGGTCCTCAGACAAATCCCACTGCAGCCTGGTCCTGTATCCCATCAACAAAGGAGAGACTGATGGAACAGTGTCCACTTCATCCGAGATGTACTTCACACCAAGCCTGTATAGATCGTTATAGAGTCCTTTGTCGTGCATCCAGAAGGGTTCAGGAATCCCCGGATTGTCATAATCAAGATAACCATAAATTGATACAGCAGAAGCAATCTTCTTCCATTTACGTATCATCGATGCCCCACGGGAATTGATCGGGCATTTCTTATCCAGGAACGAGTGCTTATAACACCTGTCCCAAAGCGTATACTCGATCATCACGTTGGGCAAAGGTTTCACACGCTTTGGAAGTGTCCTTGTAGAGGCATAGGCATAAACACCAACCCATTTGCCTGGATACTTCTTCTGAACTTCCGCAGCAACCAGATTGACAAGGTACATCCAGCGGTCAGTCATCTCCAGGCAGTCAGTTCCATTCTTGGACATATCGGTTCCCGGTGGGTCCAGAGCCCTGCATCCGTCGCACTCACACCAGTATGAAGGTTCATCATTGGCTCCAATAAAGAATCTCTTTGCTCTAGGATGGGTCTCAAAGTATTCCAGAGCAATTCGAATGTACCTCTGCTGGACTTCCTTGTTACTTATACAGGGCATCGCTGTAGTGCCGATCGGATGCATCCCGACTCTTTTGCCTTTAAAGAGCGCAAACCACTCAGGATGGGCAGCAAACTCTGTGGATGGCATCAGGAACTCGGTTGTTGTGTGACCGGATACCTCTTCCCATCCATACGCACGCTCAGCGCCGTAGTTCCAGGTATAGGTGTAACAACTCTTCGCGCGGTTATAGTGATTCTTGGCAGCCCAATCGGTCCACTGACCCACATCCACACCTCTCACACTATTTGGAGCATCAACCTCCACCTGGCACATAGTTCCGCCTCTGAGGGCAAATGGAGGATTATATGTAATCTTGAGTGACTTAGGAAAAGGAACTGGTCTCTTATCCGGCAGGCACTCACCGTACTTCCCCGGCCATATCCACCTGCAGCCCATACGATAGTAGAGCTCAGCTACAGCATTATATACACCTGACGGAGTTCCCCCGGTGCAGACGATCGCATTCTTATCGATATCAAGTATAATCCCGTCCTCATGTAGCTTGGCCAGTCGGCGTGAATAGTTGGTTCCATTAGGAGTGATTCCTATATAAAGGCATCTGCCGGAAGTCGGCTCAGTAACAATTGGTATATTCATGCCGGTAAGCGCCATAAATATCCGGCGGGTCTCCAGCGCGCACCCTATCTCAACCGGGTCAGGAGACTCAGGGGTGACTATTGCTACAATCTCTCCCCCAACTGCCGGAACTGGAGAAGTGTTAGTTTCAGGCGCAGGAGGCTCAACCATTATAAGTTCTGGCTCGGAATATTCGATAGTTCCCTTTCCATATTGCTGCAAGTGAAACCGCACGGACATCTGCCCAACAGGAACTTTGAAGCTGGTAGTCTGCTCAGTCCACTTATCAGGACTGGTATAGAACTGTTCCTTATTCAAGCCTGTAACAATACATCCGGATACATCTGCTGTAGTTTTCACCATAATGGTAAATTTATATGTTGCTCCGGCAAGGACCGATGCATCCCCATACCACCGCCCTACACTGTCCGTTCCAAGTCCGGTTATAACTGCAGCATTGGCTCCATCCGGTCCTCCGCCTTTTACAAGCGTAAACACACACTTGCCCGAAGCCGTATGGTTTGCCCACTCAACAATAGCATCGTTAGTTCCCGCAAACTGCGGGTTTGGGATATAGTTGAATGGCTTCTCCACAGCACCAACGGACATACAGCAAGCCAATAATATCACACAACAAAGCAGATAAAATGTTCGCAAATCAAGCCTCCAAACGCACCAATGCACACTAGATGATTGCTATACAGTATAGTCTTCGAGATTTCGAGAAGCAAGAGGGGAAGGAGGCTTCAGACTTCGGGCTTCAGGCTTCAGGAAGGGAATGGTTGTATAGAATATAGTATCTATCATAAAAGACCAATAACCCATTTTTCGGTAAACGATCAAACCCCAGTTCCCAAGTCCCTTCCTAAAGCCTGAAGTCTAAAGTCTGTAGCCTCTTTCCCGAAGCCTGAAGCCCGAAGTCTGAAGCCTCTCCTTCCCTTCCCTTGAAGGTGCCAAAGGCTCTTCTGGCGAAGTATATAGTATTGATTCAGGGAGTGTGCTGATATACGGGATTACTTTACCGATGACTGTGTGGACCAGATTGTGGTCTGGGAGTATGAGAGCGCTTGTCGGGCTTGTCTGGATAAGCTGAAAAACGCTGACGAGTGCCTGCGCAACTTCCTTGTCACATACGAACGCCCGTCTTTTATTCCTACTATCAGCAGAGATTCTATCATAGACCCGGTAGTCCGGGCAGCATATGATGATGCTTCCTGTTTCCTGGCTCTGGTGCTTGAAGCACGCATGAAGCTTTATCCTGTTTTAATCCGAATGAACCAGCATGAGGATGAATCTATTGTCTTTCACTCCTACCTGGATATGCTCTCCGATATATATGCGAAAGCTAAGAAGAGCAGAAGACTCAGTAAACTAACAAGAGCGGTTGTGCTCAAACTTATCGACACTATTGGCAGCGACTACGTTGGGCTTACCAAAGTGCTTGTCACTCCAAGTGTCTGCACAACATTTACCAGGGAAGCACTCTCTGCACACGTGATGCTCCAATACTATGTCTACGGCCCAAAGTTCATGACCAGCCTGTGTGTATATGGCGGATCCGATGGCTACCTGCACTCCGGCAAGGCTCACGGCCTTTTCAGCGGCAGTTTCGAGTTCCGCACAATCCTGGAAGACCGCTTCCGCCAGTTGGTAGGAATAACCGGAGACCTGCTGGAATCGGGAATCTAGCGACAATTTATAATTGGTAATTGATAATTGATAATGTAGACCTGGCTTCACTTCAACAGCCCCTGATGATCACCAACCCAGTTATCATTTCACATTGTCAATTATCAATTCTCAATTGTCCATTGCAATTTGACTTGTTACCAAGTTATTTCGTATAATTTACCTAATTAGAGCGATGAATTGCTTTGATTTTTGAGGTTACATATTGACCAGTGCTGGTCACGGCGTAGCTTTTATAGGACGCAGTGTTGTGTCAAAATCAAGTTACATAGTAACTGCCATCGAAGGCGCTTTGCATATATAGCAGAGCGCCTTTTTATTTTTTCACGGAGGGGATTTATGCTCAGAATTAAAGCCAACCCCGAGGTCTGTATTGGGTGCGGTTTATGCAGGGTCTGGTGCAAAGTACAGCACTCGGACTCTAAGAATATACATAAAGCATTCATTGCCGGAGCCACGGAAACAGCATCATGCGTGGAACTGGAAGAGCACGGTTGTGAATCATTTGCCCTGCAGTGCAGGCAGTGCGATGAGCCTTTGTGCGTCTATGGATGCATCACTGGTGCCATGACCAAAGACCCGGAGACTGGTGTTGTTACAGTTGATGAAAAGAAATGCGTAGGATGCTGGACTTGTGTATTGATGTGCCCCAATGGTGCAGTTAAGCGAGATCCAAGGTCGGGTAAAACAGCAATGAAGTGTGATATGTGCAAAGAGCGCGGTTTCCCTTCCTGCGTTGAACACTGTCCGAATGATGCACTGATAATTGAGGAGGATGACGAATGAGCACGCAGCCGAAATACGACTTTCTTTTGATCGGTAACTCGACTGCTGCCGTAGGCGCGGTGGAGGCTATACGCAGTCTCGACAAAACCAGCACCATCGGAATAATCGCTCATGAGACCGAACATACATATTCTCGTCCTCTAATCACATACTATGTGTCAGGTAAAGTAACGGAAGAGAACACATACTACCGTCCACTGAACTTCTACATTTTAAATAATGTAGATGTGATCCTGGGCAAGCAAGTTGTGCAAGTCAACGATAGGGACTCTTCAGTCACCCTCGATGACGGAGTAATTGTAGGGTATTCGAAGCTGCTACTGGCTGCTGGCGGTGGGCCTATAAAGCCACCAGTTCCTGGTCTTGACCGGCCAGGCGTATTCTATATGAACACAATGGAGGACGCCAAGCGCGCCAAAGGCTGGCTTTCTCACACCCAGAAGACAGTTGTTATCGGCGGTGGTTTGACTGGTCTTAAGACAGCTGAAGCGCTGGCTTATATGGGCCACGATGTCACAGTCATCGAAATGGCAGACAGAGTCCTGGCTATGAACCTTGACCCTACAGCCTCTGGTCTGGTCAGAGAAGCAATGGAAGGACACGGAGTAGAGATACTGACCGGAGTTCAATTAACCGGCATAGAAGGCTCCGACGACTCCAATGATGTTGCATCTGTTGTTTTGAATACCGGTGAACAAATCGCCTGTGAAACAGTGTTCATGACCGTCGGGGTCAAGCCACGGACTGAGATCGTAAAAGGCTCAGACGTAAAAATTAACCGTGGGATACTTGTTAACCGTTTCATGGAGACCAATGTTCCGGGCGTTTATGCTGCTGGTGATATTGCAGAAGCTTACGATCCATTGACCGGAAGCAACCGGGTACTGCCGATTCTACCAAACGCATACATCGGTGGTAGGGTTGCCGGGCTGAACATGCTGGGCAAAGAGACTACCTACAACATAGGAATGAGCGTAAACTCTGTAAGTTTCTTTGGTGAACCATTCATGTCCGCTGGACTCGCGACCCAACCGGAAGAAGAAGATTATAAAGTCTACACATCACTCGATGGCGCTAACTATCGCCGCATCGTTGTCAAAGAAGGCAAACTGATGGGTCTGATTGTAACCGGTGATGTTGAGAGAGCAGGCCTGATGACTGGCATGATGCGTGCTGGTGTCCCTGTTGACGATATGATCGATAAACTGCTCCAGGGACATCTGGGGTTGATTGATATGCCCAAGAAGATGGTAATGGACAGACTGCAGGGCGCTGGGAGGGACTGGGCTTGAAAAACCTTTCACAGGTAAATAACCCCTACGGGGAAGATAAAGTGATCTCAGCTTGTTCTATCTTTGGAATGATGGAAACCAGCGGAAAACCAATTTCCGGGGAAGCAGCTTTCAAAGCAGTAGCAAATATGCACGACCGTGGAAATGGACTTGGTGGAGGCTTTGCAGTATACGGACTCTATCCTGATTTTGCAGACTGTTACGCTCTGCATATTATGTTTGCAAGCCAGCAGGGACGCCATTATACCGAACAGTTCCTGCAGAGTGAAGTCAAAGTTGAAAACTCACAGGAAGTCCCAACCCGCAAGACAGAGGGAATCACTAATGAGCCGATGATATACAGGTATTTCGTTTACCCGAAATCGGACAGAGGAGACGAACTCAGCGATGATGATTATATAGTCAAACTCGTTCTGCAGATAAATGACGAGATCGAGGACTCATTTGTATTCTCCAGCGGTAAAAACATGGGTGTTTTCAAGGGAGTCGGTTTCCCGGAAGAGATCGCTGAGTACTTCAGGTTGGAAGATTATAAAGGCTACACGTGGACGGTGCATGGCCGCTTCCCTACCAACAGCCAGGCTTGGTGGGGCGGAGCACATCCATTTTCTATGCTGGACTGGACAGTTGTCCATAACGGTGAATTAAGCTCATACGGCGCCAACAGAGCGTGGCTGGAAACTGTCGGCTATAAGTGCACTATGTTCACGGATACCGAAGTATTGGCTTATGCAATCGACCTGATCATGCGAAAGCAGGGATTGTCCCCTGAGATTTTCGCAAAGATAGTAGCTCCACCGCTTTGGAGCGAGATTGATATGATGGACAGCGATGAAAAACAACTGCATACAGCCTTGAGATCAACATACGGTGGTCTCTTGATGAACGGGCCATTTGGCATAGTCGTTGCAAATCATGAGTATATGATAGCCCTCACAGACAGAATCAGACTGCGTCCTTTGACTGCGGCTATTAAAGGGACAAAGCTGTTTTTCTCATCCGAGGAAGCATCTATAAGGCTTATTGAACCGGAATTGGACCTGGTATGGACACCTATGGGTGGCCTGCCGGTAATTGGCAAGATCGGTTCTCTGCCCAGTCCTGAAGATTCAAAGAAGAGGCATTACGATTTCGCCGTCATCTGATGCAAGGAGAAAATACCGTGCCGGATATAAAAATAGACACGACAGATAAATCAAAGCCACTCCAGCGAAAAGCAAGTGACTTCAAAATAAGGTCAAATAGACTGACAGAGTTTGCAGTTGATAGAGATTATGATCGATGTATCAAGTGCGAAGTTTGTGTGCGTCAGTGTGCATTCGATGTACACTACAGGGATGAAGAAGAAGACGTCATCAAGCACCGTCCAGAAAACTGTGTCGGATGCCATCGCTGTGCAGTAATGTGCCCGACAGATGCCATTGTTATTCAACCAAATCCTGCTCAGTACAGAGTGCATGGAAGTTGGTCGTCGGAGCATGTAAAGGACATCAATCGCCAGGCAGAGACCGGCGGTGTGGTTCTAACTGGATCAGGAAATGATAAAGCAGCTCCGGTATATTGGGACAGAATGCTTATCAACGCCAGCCAGGTAACTAACCCGTCCATCGACCCTCTGCGTGAGCCAATGGAACTGCGGACTTTCATAGGCGCTAAACCGGACAATGTACGGGTCAAAGACGGCAAACTCGACACGAAGATGCCTCCAGCTCTAGAGATTCAGATTCCTATTCTGTTCTCCGCAATTTCATATGGAGCAATCAGTTACAATGTTCAGAAAGCAATTGCAGAAGCTGCCACTGAGCTTGGAACGATGTATAACACGGGTGAAGGCGGACTGCACCCGGATTTCTATGAATATAAAAACAACACCATCGTGCAGGTAGCATCAGGTAGATTCGGTGTGCATCCGGATTATTTGAATGCTGCCAGAATGGTTGAGATCAAAATCGGCCAGGGAGCAAAACCGGGTATCGGTGGACACCTTGCAGGTGAGAAAGTAAGTGCGTCGGTTTCATTGACCAGGATGATCCCTATGGGCACCGATGCAATATCCCCTGCCCCGCAGCATGATATATATTCGATTGAAGACCTTCGGATGCTGATCTATGCAATCAAAGAGGCAACAAACTATCGGGTGCCTGTGTCAGTTAAGATAGCTGCCGTGCACAATGCAGCTGCAATCGCCAGCGGAATCGTAAGAGCCGGTGCTGATGTTGTAGCAATAGATGGCTTTAGAGGAGGCACTGGAGCAGCTCCTAAGATTATCAGGGACAACGTTGGATTGCCTATAGAATTTGCTCTGGCTGCAGTAGACAAAAGACTCAGAGACGAAGGAATTCGCAACAGGATCACTCTTATATCAGGTGGTGGTATAAGAAATGCAGGAGATATAGTCAAAGCCATAGCTCTTGGAGCAGATGCAGTATATATCGGAACATCAGCTCTGATAGCTGCCGGCTGCACCCTTTGCCAGAAATGTTATTCAGGTAAGTGTAACTGGGGTATCGCTACTCAGGACCCATATTTGGCCAAACGAGTTAACCCGGATATCACCCGACAGAGACTGGTAAACCTGATAAACGGTTGGTCACATGAGATCAAAGAGATGCTGGGCGGTATGGGTATCAACTCAATAGAGAGCCTGCGTGGAAGTCGAAGCCAGCTCAGAGGCATCGGCCTGACAAAGACAGAACTCGACATACTGAACATCAAGGCCGCCGGGGAATAGGAGAAACTAGATGACTTGTTGTCAAACTTGTGAAATCGACGCCACTGGCGTCTACTATAAAGAAATGAATGCTCAGATACGCAAAGCAGTCGAAGAAGGTGCAGAGCATATCGTTCTGCGTAATGTCACCGGTCAACGGTATATCGGGACGAATCTTTACCAGGCCACGTCTCCTGAGAGACTTGCCAAACTGCAGATAGATGTATATGGAACTCCCGGCAATGATTTGGGAGCTTTCCTTGATGGCCCTGTCATTAACATATATGGAAACATAATGGATGCTTCAGGCAACACCATGAACAGCGGAAGAATTATCGCGCACGGGAGAGGCGGAGACATCACTGGTTTCTCTGCCCGCGGCGGAGAAATGTTCATCAGAGATAACGCCGGATACCGTGTAGGAATTCATATGAAAGAATACCAGGAAAAGCGCCCTGTAATGGTCATCGGTGGGACTACTCAGGATTTTCTTGGGGAATATATGGCGGGTGGTGTAATCATTGTTATGGGTCTTACCCTTGCCGTAGATGAAGCGCATTACGCAAATCATGTTGGCACTGGTATGCATGGCGGGAAGATATTTATCCGCGGTATCATTGAAGACCACCAACTCGGTGCAGGTGTTGGTATTACGGAAGTAACGGAAGACGACACCGGGCTGATCCGGAAGTATATCGAGGAATATGCCAGACTCTTTGAGAAGGATATGTCCGGTATCACAGTCCAGAGCTTTAAGAAACTCACCCCACTCAGTAGCAGACCTTATAAGCAGCTTTACGCTTATTAACATGAGGTCAACGGGCTTTTCTGCCGATACTAATAATATAGGGTTCTTTTGAAAACAGATGCGATCAGCATTTATTGCCAGGAGAACCCCATATTTCCATTGACCCGCTTTATTCACCAAGCTTCGCTTTTGACCGGTAGTAGGGGCAAAAGCTGAGTCAGTCATGAATAATGTGGGCTAATACACAAAATCCGGAGGACCTTACATTGGCCTTTTCGGGCAAACAAGATGATATCGGCAACTACGGTATTGGCCGATTCTGTAAAAACGACCATGCTTTTGAGTTATCAGAATTCGACAGGCCCAGTCCATTCGGGTCTCGCATTGCCTCGACTGATACAGATTACACCGTCCTGATGGCGCCGGACGGGTCAGGATTCAGTTTCTTGGGAGAACTGTCATTGACCAGCACAGACGCGCTTGGCAAACAATGGTCTATACGAGACAGGGAGACCAACTCGGTCTGGATGCCCTTCACATATGCTTCGAAGAATGACCACGACGAATACTCAGTACGTTATCTGCCGGGTTCAATAACAATTCGATCAGTAAATGCAAAAGTAGCATCTACTCTTACTATCTCTACAAGTCCAACGGAAACGTGTGAATTGTGGAAAATCTGTATTCAAAACCTCTCAGCCAAAGAGAGAGCACTGTCGCTTGATATCTGCGTGAACCCACACAGTTCGGCCTCAGGTAGGATGCTGGTATCAAATTCAGGCAAAACTATAGCGTTGGGCCAGGAGAATGGATCAAGCGGTCTGGGTCTGGAGAAAGGTATCCTGTTTCTTGGATCGACTGTAAAGCCTTCGTACTACCACACATGCTCATCAGATTTCTATTCCATGGACAAGACTGTTACTGGCAAATTTGCTCCGGAAGTCGACGACAACCCGGTTCTAGGTCTTTCTTTGGAAATGGAAATCCCTATTGAAGGTGAAGCTGTAACTGGTTTTTGTTTTGGAATTGCTGAAAATTTTGAAATCGCATTGTCAACAGTCGAAGATCACCCGGGTACTCTTTGGATAGATGAAGCATTCAACCAGAATCGTAATGAATGGAAATCTGTCTGTTCGATAGTAAAGTGTGAATCAGAAGATACTGCATTTGATGCACTTGTGGATACATGGCTGCCATACGAACTCTTGACTGAATGGCTATCCACCTGGAAAATGCCTGATATCTTCTCCACAGTGGGCATTGTAGATACAGTCCGATTGGCATCGCCATTCTCGTTGGAATTGTCTATCGGGGTACGTTACGCTGTGTTGGAGATGGCCAGAAAAATGGTCTCAACAGGCTTGTATTCATCAGACGGATTATCCATTACCGCCTTATCTCCAGACGAAACCCTCTGGTTGCCGTATGCAACGGCAGAATATGTGCTGGAAACGGGAGATAGAGCAATCCTGGATACTCCAGTCCACCATCCTGATACTCCCATTTGTACACTGGGAGATATTTGCTTGCGAGAACTAAGGTACTATATCGAACACCAAATATCTGCAGCCCTGCCATTGCATCCGGCTTCTGCTCTACCGATTGAAGTTTTCCAACCGGGGATTAGTCAGAATGCCTGTACAAATAACCTCGTCCATTTCCCTCATTCTTGTGAACATGAAAACGATTTTATTAGATACATGATTAACAGTTCTGCGATATTAAAAGCATCCGTCAACAAAATATCTGATTGGTTGGCAATAAACGGAGACCAAGATGATCACGGGTTGATGCTGTGCCTATACCTGGCAATTACACGTAATATTCTGGGACTGCGATTGACAGAATCAGGACTTGTATTCGAGCCAAATCTTCCGCAAAACTGTGGCAATGTCAAAGTACAAAGAAAACTGAGGAATGAAGTGGTATCTTTTGCTACTGGACAAGGTAATCAAGATACATCAGCTCTGATATCCAAATCCTGCTAACCTGCATTATTCACCGAGCGTTGCTTTTGGCCAGCAGTAGGGACAAAAGCTAAATCAATCATGAATAATGCAAGCTAGTGTATAAATGCTACAATTAGCTTCGACTTACCATATATTGATAGAAACGGCCTTGCCAGGTAGCAAGGCCGTTTTTAACAGTAAGACAATATTCAACTATTTATGCAATGGATGTATGATTTGGCAATTATGCAGCGCCGTTTCGTGCACTTCTTCCCCGTGAAACTTTAACAACTGCAGCATTCACAGCTTCAGCCATATGTTGCAGTGGAGCCACGATGTCAACACATCCCGTTTCAAACGCAACCCTGGGCATTCCATAGACGACACAACTTGATTCATGCTCTGAGAGAGTCATACCCCCAGCTTCCTTAATAAGCCTGATTCCGTCGGCTCCATCTCTCCCCATTCCGGTAAGTACAACGCCGATCATTCGTGAACGGAATGCAGGAATAAGTGATGCCATAGTAACATCTGCTGATGGACGAACTCCCCACAATGGAGGAGACTTAACAAGGTTGATCTTGCCTGACTTGTCGAATACGCAATGGTATCCGGCTTTAGCAAAAATCAAATCACCCGGGTTCAGAGTATCCCCATCTTCCGATTCTCGAACATTCAGATCAGTGGTATTGTTTAGATCCTGCGCCAGTGGTCCACTGAATCCTTCCGGTAGATGTTGAATAACAACATATGCAACTCCAGCATCGCTAGTCAGTCCGGGAATCAAAGTTCTCAAAGCTCTTGGCCCACCGGTCGATGAAGCTATAGCAACTACAGGTGCATATGGACCCGCAAATGTATTGGTTCGTATTTTTGGTTTATTAGGTCCGGATTGAGGAGCAGCAAGTTTGGCTACATCGACTCTGGAAGCTGCTAATACTTTGGCAATCAGTTCATCCCTTAATAGAGACAGGCCAATGCTATGACTACCGTGCGGTTTTGCCATTATATCTACAGCACCGTACCGGAGCGCCTGGATGCTTTCCTTTGCCCCGCTTACAGTGAGTGAACTCAACATCAAGACAGGAGTCGGACATTCAGCCATCACTCGCTTGAGTGTGGAAATACCATCCATCTCCGGCATCTCCACATCCATTGTTATTACATCCGGATGCAGAGTTTTAGCCTTAGCAAGTCCCTCAACGCCGTTTGTGGCTATACCAACGACTTCTATATCCGGGGAGCTCAGCAGATTATCTGAAACCACTTTTCTGGCAAAAACCGAATCATCGACTATGAGCACACGTACTTTAGATCCAGGCATATCGACCTCCAGTCATACAAAAATATATACGTAACCTGATGCTGAAGATTGCAGCCTTGTATGGTAGGTATTACGCATCCGTATAATAGAATATGCTAACAACCCGGTTGCTATGTGATAGACCGTGTTGCTGCGAATATATCTTGATCAGGACAATCTGGTCAGAGGTCGTTCAACTCCGCCAACCTGCCTGACAGTAATCTCACCAGTTGCTGAATCCATGGTAACTGTCCGACCAGTCTTACCTCCAACATCCTCTGCAACAAGTTTCAATTGACATCCTTTTAAGGCTACTTTCACCGCTTCAATATTGCGTTTTCCAACATCTAAACGATCCGTTGCACCAGCAAATGCAAACAGCTGCGCCCCACCGGCAATAGCTACTCTTAAACGGCTCCTGGATGCTCCTTTTGCCACCATATCTGCAATGACTTTAGGAACAGCAGTGTCCGCATATTTCCCAAGTTCGGGGTTCTCCTTGTTTCTCGATTCCGGAAGCATTATGTGTGCCATCGCGGCCAGTTTTGTCCCGGGATCAAAAACGCACAACCCAATACATGACCCAAGACCGAGAGCACGCAGAACCGGCGTCCCTGTGCTACTAAATACTATCTCACCCATTCTTGCAATTCCGTCATCCACGGCTGCCACCTCCTGCTTTCTTAATCTACTATCTCAGGTATGTATAGGAAGAAGCCACGGATAGCACGCTTACTTCCGGCAAATCGAGTCACGATACTTATTGTGTCATCTTCGAAGTGTCCGGTATTCAATAATACACTATCTATGACTGCAGCAGCCATATCCACTACGACAGTAGGTGGACTCGGCATTAGTGTCTTGCCATAGTAATCCGATAGAGCGTTAAGGTAAGAGGAGACAACTATATTGCCTAACTCCTGCATAACTGAACTCTCCATCTCATCTATGTGTCTGCTAGCTCCCAGAGGGCGTCCTGTCAGAATATCAACCAGTGCCAAAGCACTATCAAAGCCTAAAACCAGCAGTGCATGACCAGGAATATCACCCTCAATTGAAAGGTAAACTCCAACTACAAGGTCCTCCGGATTGCCTGCAACCTCAGAAAGCCTCGCTGTTGGTGCAATACCTGCGGAAATGACTTCCAGGTGTATCGCACTGGCCGACATTACACGTATAGCTTCACTGGCTTTTTGAACTCCGGCCTTGGCAGCAGTTAGAAAACTGCTCAATCTGGAGTCTGTTTTCGAACCTGACGATGTGGCCATGTATGTTAACTCCTTATCAGCTTGCGGAACAATGCTATGACTGTTTATATTACCATTGCATCATTTACAAACACTAAACATCTAAAATATTCTTGATATAGGTGCGATTTATACCACGTAGTCCGGACTACATCCTGGCCTATGCAATACCAAAGGCACTAGAAATCATAATCAGTGATTTTACTATCTATCCGCAGTGCCAGATTTTGACCTGCTGTTCCAACCCAACCGTTGAATGCCGGAAGATTCTCCACCCAAAACTCAGCTGGTTCGGTAGCACGGTTGGCGAGTTTAATAACATCTCCGACCTGCAATTCCAAAACATCCTGCAATGTTATTGTTGATCTTCCTAGTATAGCCTTACACTGTAAATTCACTGCTTCAAAGTTATGTCTCAGGTTTTTGTCCAATCCATCGACTTTCTGGCTCGATGAATTGAGAGTCCGACCGAGTGTTAATGCAGGCAGAATAGGTTCGATAGCCGATGCAGGCACACAAATGCTGAGCATACTGACCATTTCACCCATGGTTATTTCATATCCACAAACTAACACAGGCTCAGCAGGTAGCAGAACCTGCTGTGTCCCAACACCAATCATAACATTAGTAGTACGTGGTGTAAGTGATACACACGAGGACCATGCCTCAGTGTATTTCTTCAACGCAATGTCAATCACCGGCCTCATAACTGCACAGTCGACTTCCGTCAACTCATTTGTAGTTGCATGAACTACACCAGTCGCACCTGTCAGCAATTCCACACATGTCGCAGCGAATGCAGGATTGAACTCAAACAACGCTGTGGCCGACAACGGATCCATTGCAACTTCCACAAACATTGTCCCTGAAGGCACAGAAGCACAGTACTCTCGATAGGTAAGTTGATCAACAGCAAGTAGATCAACTTGTGTACCTACCCGAATCATTGCTCCGAGAGCCGCTGCGAACAACGCCCCATGTTTCGAATGGATTACATTCAGTGCCCGAAGGTGCTCCTTGGAGAATTTATCAGGGCGTGTAAAATCGTATACCCGCACCTGCTTACCTACGGAAGCTACTGAGACATCCTCCATCGTATTCGTCTGATACGAATTTATTAGAGCATTGATCTCATTTTGGCTGAGTGTATCTGCCATTTATCCTTCAGTCCTATTTCTGATCGGCATCAAGCCACTTTGGACGATGCAGAAGTATTCTCTGCAAGAGCCACGTTTATCTCGACTTTTCCAAACTGGGTATTCATTGGCACAACGATAGCAGGTACTCTTGTACTTACTTCAACCTGCTCTCCACGAATCACAGAAGGAGGAGTGATATCGACATCATACCCTTTCTGAGATATAAGAGTTGTGGCATTTCCTGTAATCATATTTCCCAACTCAGATATGGCACTCATTGCCATTTCATCTAATTTGGGAACTTCAGAACCAATCATGGCTCCAGCTATCTGTTTAGCAGTCTCAGTAGACATGCCATACATCGCCATACCTTCCACATCCCCATTAACACCCGCCATTATGGTCACTTGTTCACTAGTAAATGTGGTTGTTCTAAGTGACAACGACCCTCTTGTCGGGACGTCACCGGTAAGCATCTGCATTACACTGAATGCAGCGCTAACAAAAGGCTCCATATGTTCCGCTTTCATGCGAATCCTCCGCTATAACTAATACTTCTCGTTCGGGTAGTCCTAGTCTCCTCAGATCTACACCCCCAGAGCTTTGCCAACTCCTTCGATCACTCGTTCCGGTTGGAACGGTTTCACGATATAGTCTTTAACACCTGATTTGATTGCATCAATCACCAGGTTTTGCTGACCCAGAGCTGTACACATAAGCACTATTGCTTTTGGATCCGCTTGAAGTATCGCCTTTGCAGCTGATATTCCATCTAGTACAGGCATCGTGATATCCATCAGGACAGCATCCGGCTTGAGTTCCATATATTGTCTCACAGCCAGTTCGCCATTTTCAGCCTCACCAGCTATCTCATAGCCACCCTGTTCAAGTATTCGTTTCACCGTAGCCCGCATGAACATGGCATCATCTACAACAAGAATACGTTTAGCCATCTAATCCTCCTCAGTTTCCCAATGGTTTTCGATAAAAGAATGGTATCTTGTTCTCGAAACCAATATCGTCGTAGTTTGAAATTCTCTCTGTTCCACCAACAAACAAATATCCACCGCTTGAGAGCGAATCGAAGAATCCCGAATACAGGACTTTCTTCGTCTCATCGGTGAAATATATTACTACATTCCTGCACACTACCAAAGCGTTTCGTGCAGGAAATGGATCCCGGAGCATATCATGTTTCTTGAATGAAATATTCTTTTTAAGTGAAGCATTCACCTGGAAATTTCCATCGGGAAGCACATTAAAATACTTTGAGATACGCTCCTTACTGACTGCTTTCATCTCATGAGGAAAGTATATCCCCTTAGATGCTCTTTCCAACATTCGTTCATCAATATCTGTCCCCAGAATTGTATGCCGTCTGTTAGGGGCAACCTCATCAAGGAGGATGGCCAGAGTATATATCTCAGCACCACATGAGCAGCCCGCTGACCATATTGTCAGGTTTCCAAACTTGGTGACCAATTCCGGCAGCACCTTGCTTTTCAACACGTCAAACTGCTCAGGATTGCGAAATACTTCAGATACATTGATAGTTACTCTATCCATGAACTCATCAAATAGCTGATTATTTTTTTGCATTAAGGCGAAATAATCGGTGAATGACCTGGCTCCACACTTGTCCATATTCGCTCGAATGCGTCTTTCCATCTGTGGACGTTTATATGCTTCCAAGTCTAGTCCACAAAATAGTTTGATTTTCCGTTTGAACGATATAAAATCCTGTTCGGACGGATTCGTTTGTTGCCCAGATAACTCCACCGGCCTATACCTCCACAGCTAAAGTCTCAAACTTGCTTCTATCAAAACGTCTCTTGTTGAGTAAAGCACCGACACCAACAACATCCAGAATCAAAGCCACTCTACCATCACCCAGAATAGTGGCGCCGGCTATTCCCCGCAGGTCTCCAAAAAACGCACCTAACGGTTTAATTACAACTTCCTGCTCACCAATAAGCTTATCGACAACCAGGCCTACTTTTGAGGCCCCGGTGTTCACTACTACAAATGTGCTGGATCCAACATCATAATGATCAGCCTTAACTGTCCGATCGAACATAGAACCAAGATTCACTAAAGGAAGTACAGAACCACGGAAGTTAATCGCTGGATGCCCATCAATACTTCTGATATCCGAAACATCACAACGGAAGGTCTCTACAACCGCAGAAAGCGGAATCACATAAACTCTCTCATCTACACTGGTTACCAGTGCCTGGATAATAGCCAACGTGAGAGGGAGGCTTATCTTGAATCTTGAACCTTTACCCGCTTCGGTATGCACCCCCACACTGCCGGAGAGACCTTGTATGTTGCTGCGAACAACATCCATACCAACACCCCGTCCGGAAACATCGGTAACCTTCTCTGCAGTGCTGACACCGGAAGCAAAAATGAGCTGAAGAGCGTCATCATCACTCATTCGCTCTATCTGCTCCTGGCTGGTAGCACCTTTTTTAAGAGCTGCCTCTTTTACCTTACCAATGTTTATTCCCTTTCCGTCGTCTTCTACCTCAATGATAATTCTATTTTCTTCTTGTCTGGCTGCTAAAACTACTCGAGCCTTGCGAGGTTTGCCCAAAGCTACTCTCTCATCAGGCATTTCTGTCGCATGATCTACGGAATTACGCAGGAGGTGGGTTATTGGGTCAACTATCTCTTCAAGAATGGATCGATCAAGCTCAGTCTCCTGTCCAAGCATGACAAATTCAATTTCTTTACCAGCTTTATGGGCCAGGTCACGTACCATTCGAGGAAATCTGTTGAATACTTGTTCAACCGGTAAGAGTCTGACTTTCATTATATGTTCTTGAAGTTCAGTCACGACCCGTCCGATATGAGCAGCAGTCTCGGCTAATCCCTGGACAAGTTCCTCTTTCTCGTATTTTGAGGACATGTCACTTTCAATCTGAGATATGCGAGTTCTATGAATAACAAGCTCAGCAACCAGGTTCATCAAACTATCAAGCCGATCAACACCGACTCTCACTGTCTGTATGGCTTTCGCAGGTTGTTCACTCGCTCCTTTGGCTTCAGTTTTTGGACTACCTGCATTCACAGGGGTCTCCACGGCAGTAACTGATTCAGTTTGCGAACTATCCACCACCAGGGCAGAACTGTCAACTACATATTCTCCACCTGAAAGTATACAATCCAATACGCTGACTTCAGCAAGCTGACCAATCGCATGAGTGACGGATTCAACACCTTCAATCGGAGTTATAACAATAGTTACTATAGCTCCAGGCTGTATATCGTCCAAGTCTTCTTCAGCCGGATCACTGGAGATAACTTCCCCCAACCCAACCAATGCGTTGTGAACCATAAACACTCTGACTGAAGGCATCAAACAATCATCAGCAACCTTCACACGCAATCGACAGCTGCCTTCCGGCCCATCAAATCCGGTTTGGCTTTCAGTAACCGTCGGTACAACCACAGAAGATGCCGCTTTTACACTATCCCCACTGCACATTGCCTTGAGCGCATCTCGCAATTGCTGAGTATCCAGATCCATTGGAACTCCCTGTGAAACCTGCGAAATCAGTGTGCGCAAAGCATCGGTTCCACTTAACAGTAAATCAGCAATCTCAGGATTCGCCTGCATTTTCTCTGCACGGAGCAGGTCCAGCAAGTTCTCCATGACATGAGTAAGCTCAGCAATTGGTGTGAGCCCCATAGTTGCGGAGGAACCCTTGAGCGTGTGTGCTGCACGGAACACTTCCTTGATCATATCCAAATCGTTCGGATTTCTCTCCAGGTGAAGTATTCCATTATCCAAACGTTGAATCTGCTCTTCAGCTTCCTCAAGAAACACTCCCAGCAGATCCGACATATCCATTTCAGAGCTCATCGGTTACCATCCTTTCACAAGTTCACTCATCAGAGAGTGACCACTTATGCAACCAACATGTATCTTCTCTCAATATATATTGATCGGCATATTCAATAATAAGATCATAATTTAGAAATTCAAATGCCTCATTGAAGCCATCCAGAAGTGAATCAGCTGATAATGCCATCACTGACCAGGCAAGCAAAACACTTGACAATTGACTTGTAATGAGGCTATTCAGAATATATCCATTAGGATCATCGGCATATTTGCGCTCAGTTTTTACCCTGATATTGGCAAATAGCATAGAAAAACGTAAAACCTAGAGGAAATACATTACGATAAACAACCTAATGCATAAAAATACTTCAAAGCAGTCTTTTGATCCAATTAAAACTTGAATCTAAGTGGACAAACACAAAGTGTGATGCAGGAGGAGTATTTTCTGATCATAATATATGTCGTATAATCATTCTAATCGTTAATATCAAGCACATCTCAAAAGCCAGCTGGAATGGATGAGGTTTATATGATCAGAAGGTATTGATGTGCGGTTTACTGTACAACTGAATGCTATGCCGAATGGAGTGAAGAATTAGTGTTCTCAACAAGACTTTTAAGATGCACTGATTCTTCACTTCATTCAGATGAGATTGCATTGTCAATGCAGACTCAGAACTGAGGATCTCCGGGGGGAGGGAACATCAAATCACACTCTTCGAACGCTTTAATCCAAACAGCTCTCCACGGTGCCATATAATTCAGCACCCCATCTGAAGTGTCAGCAGCTATAGGATAGTATGCACCGGTAAGTGGATTTGAAGCATCCTGCTGCCAGCCAATTGCATAATCTCTTACACTGTCTGAAGAGCTAGACATAGATGCCCACACAGATGTCCCGGTTACTCTTACTCTTATTCGATCCGGTTCCCAATTGAGATTTGTGTTATAAGGGTTCCCGACAATGTTCCAACCTGGATACAGGTGTATGGTAACCTGGCTATCAAGAGGGGTTGCGTACCCTAGAGGATCCGGTGTTCCTGTTGCAAATGCACCCCAGAATCCACGACCCGGAGTGTTTTCTTTTGGCTGCAACCAGCATGCAACATCCGGATATGTATGGTATATACCGAGATCCGTATCATAACTCGCCCAGCTGTTCGCAATAAACCCAACAGCCTCTTTGGCATCTGCAATATCAGGAACCATTGGCAGAGCAGCAATGGTCAGGCCAAGCCACGCACTAGCTACAGTGGTCTGTTGTCTGGTAATAGTCAACTGCGCCGTGTTTACATTGTCCCAATCGTCCGTAGCAGTTACTGTAAGGTGATTATCACCTATCTCCAAAGGCAGCTGACTGATACTCCAATTACTTGTGCCAGTGCAAGTGCCATTATATCCCTTGTCTGTTGCCCAGGTAATCTGTTTCAAAGATGTATTATCTGAGGCAGTACCTGAAACCGGAACAGATGCTCCAATACGCAGCGGAGCCTTAGCCAATGTCGGTGATACAATAGTCACTGAGGGTGCAACCTGATCTGGAACTATAATATTTAGTGTCTTGCTGCCAAACTCCCCTGCACTATCTGTCGCAGTTACAAGCAGAGTATTATTGCCAATCTCCAGAGGTACACTGGCTATAGACCAAGTGTCAGTTCCGGTACAGGTGCCTGACGCTCCCTTAACCGTACTCCAGGTAACCTGAGTCACAGAACGGTCTCCCGATGCAGTTCCACTGACCGCTAGAGATGATACGGGGGTTGGAGTCGTGTATGTATATCCGGTAGTTGGTACAGTTATAGTTACCGTCGGTCCATTTGGGTTATAGGTTATAAGTACAGAGGAAGCCCCAACGTTGCCTGCACTATCTACAGCAGTCACACACACCAGATTCTCACCCTCCACGAGTATTACCTGTGAAGAGCTCCAGGAATCGGTACCAGTACAAGTGCCCGTATCTCCTTCCTGGTTTTCCCATACTACTGAGACAACGCCGGTGTCATCTGTAGCTGTTCCGGAGATGTGAATAGTTGGCTGACCACTACATGTGGTCTCCCAAACCGCAGGTAAATCAAAAGTAACGACTGGAGGGGTTATGTCATCGTCTACCGGATCCGTGTCTGTACTCAGTGTCGCTATCATTTTGGACTTAGCTTGCCCCGGAACCTGGACGAATCCCCCTGTATATATAACACCACTGCTTTTAGCGCTTCTTGTTTCCGCAGATGCTAAACAAGTAAAAACCACAATCAGCATAATTACAATTAGTTGAACGCGTATCAGTGACAACTCAGTACTCCCAAAACCCCGAAGCAGCAATAACCAACTCGGGATGCATTTCATCCAAGTATTTGTTTCCATTTCGGAAAACCAGCGGCAACTGGTACGAATACCAGGTTGATCAGAAATGCCGACCAAGTATTTATACATGGATGGAATTTGAGAGGTTTTGGGAGGAAATAAGAGGAGGATCTTGAGGCGCTTCACTGGATGAAGCGCCTCAAGATTAAAAATCAGTCTTTGTTGCAACCACAGCAGCAACTTTTAGTGCGGGCTGCTTTGGCCATTGCAGAAATGTGGTTAGGATTGGTTCCACAGCATCCGCCAATTATATTGGCTCCGGCGGCGATGAGCTCCTTCACACGACCGGCCATCTGCTCCGGAGTATCCTTGAATACTGTCTTGTCACCCTCGAGAACCGGCATACCGGCGTTTGCGTGGATTAAAATAGGTGTATCACCGGCAACTGCCCTTATCTGTTTGGTGATCTCAATCATATTATCGATTCCATTGCCACAGTTGGCGCCAACAACATCAGCACCTGCTTCAATGGCAGCTTCCGATGCTGTGGCCGGGTCAATCCCCATCATAGTACGGAATCCCCGTGCCCCAGGTTCAAACGTAAATGTGCAGATAACAGCGAGATTTGTATTCTCTTTGGCCGCCTTAACCGCCTGAACAGCCTCAGCAACGGAACTCATTGTCTCTATGCAGAGAGCATCTGCTCCACCTTCTGCAAGGGCTACAGCTTGCTCTTTAAAAGCGTTGTAGAGTTCTTCTTCGGTGACGTTTCCACCCTCGTCTTCCACAATCTGTCCGGTTGGACCAACAGAAGCCGCAACAAAGCCTTTATCACCCATGGCAGCTTTAGCCAGTTTGGCAGCCGCAATGTTGAACTCTGCCACTTTGTCCTGGGAGAATCCAAACTCTTTGAGCTTATAACTTGTCCCACCGAAGGAGTTGCTCTCAACTATATCGCTCCCGGCATCAATATATGCCTGTGCGATACTCTGGACTTCCTCAGGATGAGATACATTCCAAGACTCCGGGCACTCACCAGTTTTCAGACCTTTGGCCTGTAGAAAAGTTCCCATAGCGCCATCAGAGATAAGAATTTCACCGGCTGCAATTCTCTCGAGAAGCGTCATTATCATTTCCCTCCATTTATTCTTGCTTTAAGTAAGTTCAGTTTTTCCTCAACACTGGGAAATTGCGATATTTCAGTGTGCGGCAGGAACATAGCTCCAAGGTAACTGTCCATATATCCAGGTTCGCTGCTCAAGTCTATATATGTCATCTTGGAAGTGACATCCTGCAGCATCGTACGGCTCTCACGAGACAATAATGCAATGTATGATCCCGTCAGAGCGGAATTACCAATATATGTAAATTTATCATAAGACAAATCCGGCAGCAACCCTATGAGTATTGCATCTTCTATTTGTAGATATCTTCCAAATCCACCGGCAATGTAAACCCTGGACACCATACTCCAGTCCAGTCCCACATTACGAAGAATCAGAACACATGCCGCATAGATGGCTGCCTTGGTACGCATAAGGTTCTCAATATCGGACTCGGTAATAACCAGGTCAGGAACGCGGTTCAAGTCCCAGTCTACTACAAATACGTTCTGATTATCTATTTTAACGAGTCGGGGCGTATCGAGTTCCATATTCAAATGCCCTGACTGGTCTACAATTCCTCTCTGCAGCATCTCACCAAGCACACATATCAGGCCCGAACCACATATGCCTTTTGGCTTGCCGCCGCCAATAACATCATAAGTTACATAATATGAGTCATCACTGATCTCAATATATTCGATTGCACCCGTCGTTGCCCGCATTCCACATTTGATGCCTGAACCCTCAAATGCCGGACCAGCAGAACAAGCACAAGTGATCATCCAGTCAGAGTTGCCCAGAACTATTTCACCATTGGTTCCTATATCAAGGAACAGGTAGATATCTTCATTTTTAAAAGGAATATCAGTGCATAACAGGCCTGCAGATATATCTCCGCCAACATAACTGCCAACACCGGGTGCGAAATCAACGACTGCCTGGGGGCTGATATTAATCCCAACATCAGACGCAAGCTGCGAAGGTATCGCATTGACCGTTGGCACATAAGGAGCTTCACGAATATATTTTGGAGGCAGAGCAAGCAGCAAATGCATCATTGTTGTATTGCCGGATATAAATGCAGAGCGTATTTCTTCACGTGAAAGTCCAGCCTGACCGCAAACATCCTCGATTAATCCATTGAGCGCTTCAAGTATCAATGATCGCATTTCAAGTCTGCGCTGAGGATTCCGGACATAATCTATACGGCTGATTACATCCGACCCTCTGCGAACCTGTGCGTTGTAGCCAGTTCCTGATGCTAGTATCTTTCCATCAACCATATCGACCAACTGGACTGCAACAGTTGTAGTTCCTATATCAATGGCCAGTCCATAGGCACAGATCCTGACATGTCCGGGTTGGACATCCAGGACACGGATGGAAGAGTTCTCTTCTTGCAGAATAACAGTCACCTGCCCATCCTGTGCACGCAGGGCTTCCGCAAGTGATCTAAGAACCCATACATCGGCATTTACAGACATATTGCCTGTCTTGCGGTTGATTTCACGTACCAGCCTCTGCCAGTCACTGTAGTGTTCATCTATTGTTGCCAATGGAACAACAAGTCGCTCGGAACTGTAGAGAGTGGACAAAGCATTCGGATCTGGCAGGAGTTCCTCGGAAATCAGAAGGTGGCTGTCACCCACTACCCGCATAGCGGCATCGTGGGTTCCGGCAGCTCTGATAACCATATCTTCATTGATTTTAGTCTGGCAGGCAAGCACAAGACCTCTACCTGCCATTACCTGATCGATTTTTGACGAACTGACCGCCAGCAAATGTCCTTCCACTACTTCTACCAGACAGCGGCGGCAGGTTCCCCTGCCCCCACATGGTAAGTGGATGCGCTCTATACCGGCCTTGATTGCAGCCTCTGAAATGAGAGTGCCGGTTGGAACTTCTACCGTGACATCATCCGGCAAAAAACGAACATTGTGCATTTATGCTTTTGCCTGCAGTTTCATGAATGGCCCCAGATCAGATGCTTCCTGAGGACCTACGACAACTTCCCAACCCGGCAAAGATTCTTCAAGTTCACCGCTGATCTGGGCTACATAACCCGGAATAATGATCTTCCGGGTCTTAACCTGACTTTCTAGACCGCTGCTCTTAATGAACGCACCGATCTTCTCGCCGTTGAACTTACCTGCTGCCCAACCTGTCAGAACGCTCATGCCTTCGCATTCCACAATGACCAGATGGGCTGCTACACCGGAATTCTCTATCTCTCCTGAAACTATAAAATAGGTCAGTGAGAAGTTAGTTGTGACCAGGACTGGTGAGTTTTCATCAGGCTCACCAATTGGATAGACTCTCGGTTCAACCTGGATTGGTTTCTGCGGGTCAGTGAATATATTCTGTCTCAACATCATTAATGGCAATAAGGCTTCAAGCTGCAAAGTATCGATAACCAATATTGAAGCATACTTACAGATCAGGGTTGTTGCATCTGCTACCAGAGATGGAATATCTCTTTCGGTTACAAAGTTGATGACAGGGTAACCCATAGGCGAGAAAGAACCTTTCAGAGCAGCCTTTCTAGCCATTGTATTGATTTGTACCTGAGCTGCTGGATTTATGGCAGAGCAATCCATTACTATGTCCAGAATTCCCAGGCTTTCAAGTTTAGTTGTCAGTGCAGCTAATTCGTCCAGCGAACCGGCCTTTGCAACCAAAGGGCAGTTGTAAGTCTTAGCCAGGTTAGCCATCGCTTCAACGTTTTCTGAGGTTGCAGCGTGCAGGAGGGGTCTTTGACCATCTATCTGTTTTATGGCAGCTTCCAAAGCCTCCAGGTTTGCACTCTGTAGAATCACGCCGCGGCCCGTAGTGCCTACAACTTCCTTGACAGCATTTACAAACGGCTCAACATCCCCTGTAACATTGTCCACCAGACAGAGGTCAATTTTGAGCTCTTCGCCTACTCTTTCAAGACAATAATCTCTTATCACTGCTGTTTTATGCGCTAGTACATCAGGAGCATCACAGTCAGTAAATGCCACCGTAATTGCTGTTGGGTGTACAAATGTTTTTTCGTGCCTGAACACAACCACTTCAGCACCTGTCTGAACCTCTGAATCAGCAGGACCGATCTTCACCAAACGCATCGGGGGTTTGCTGGCAGCGCCCAGCTTGTCCTTGGCCTCATCTGAGACATAGGGACACTGTGATAATTCGGCGCTTTTAGATGCCATTTTCATTGCGAATGCCATACAAGTGGGAACTCCACATTCCCCACAGTTGGTCTTCGGCAGTAGTTTAAATATGTCTAAACCGGATAGTGCCACGGCTTTTACTCCTCGTAAATGTCATTCTGAACGCAGTGAGGAATCTACTTTTAGTTGTTTGTTTTGCAACAAAGCAGATCCCCATTGCTTCACTATGATAAATTATTCATCTCGCGTATTTTGTTAATTACTGTTCTGGCTGCTGTTGGGTTATACATTATAAGCATATCTGCTCCAGCATTCAGCATACACATCGCTGTTGATATTTCCAGCAGGGCTCCTCGTTCGGATTCCGGTCCCCAGAGTGGGAACTGCGACGCCGGTGCTTTTGTCTCTTTTATCTTGGCAACTTCAAAGCCTGGCGTGGCAATGATCGGCATAGCCAACATCGGGTCTCCCGTAAATGCGGCAGTGCGAATCCTCTCCATTACCGAGTATGTATACTCCATACCGTATCCAATGGCACCAGTAAGGGCATCTATGATTATCTTATCCGGCGCAAGGCCCATATTGGTCATCAGAATGTTCAGCTGTTTGGCCATGTTGACATCAATCGGAGTCTGGGCTGCGACGCAATGGCCATAACCCATAGCCGCTGCTGCAACTGTCTTGTAGTTGTCTGTCTCCGCCCAGTTCAACAGCAGATTTTCACCTGCAAATGCAGACGCAACTGCTTTCATCAGAGAGTTGTTTTTCTCAAAGTGTGATGGACCAGTGACAATGATCGGGACGCCAACGGTTTGCATTACGGAACGGACGGTTTCTACACAGTCCTCCGGTGAACGGTCTCCATTATCCGGATGGCATCCATCCAGTCTGACGCTTATTGCCTGAGCTCCAACTTTCTCTACACAGAACTTAGCCATTGCTGCAGGATTGTCCAGCAGGGATCCATAAGCAGTTCTCAAGCTTTCAGGATAATTCCTGGGCAGCTTATCGAACACCTCCATAGCAACAACCTGCGGATGGCCTGTGCTACCTTCAAAATGCCTGAAAGGCAATGCGCTGGCACCGCCAAGAGTGATTGCCGAAGTTCTGGTCCCGCTTCCACCTATGGTGATCTCACGGACCGTTACATTGACATTCTCCCCCGGTACAGTAAATGTAGTAGGAATTGCAACAGATGCGGATTCAATCGGCTTGACCAAAACCTCGTCAAGTTCAACTATCGGACATTCTATTATCGGACAGACTTCCTCGGGTTCAATTTTAATATGAGGCCCTGCATCTTCAATAATTGTCTGTACAGGTTCTGATGCGATTGGAGCATGGATAGTAGGAACAATGCCCATTGCTCCACTGTACATCAGAAGCATATTAGCTCCGGCAGTCAGCAGGCTGATAGCTGTGGACATTTGCAGTGCAGCCATCGGATCGGATGCTGAATCAGGTGAAACGCCTTTGGCCTTGACCTGTTCAAGAACACTCGAGATATAAGATAGACCGTCTCCAACGGGGACTGCTACAGGTGCTGCTTGTGCAATGACAGGCTGCGGCTGTGCAACTGGCGCTTGTGGAACAACAGCCGGTTTTACCGGCGTTTCCACCTTTGGAGCAGAAAATGCTGCTGTTTTGACTGGTTCGGTTTTTGGAGCAGCAACGGTCGTCTGGACAGGAGCTTGTGTGGTCTCGGTTGCTCTCCTGGCATCTATCACAGCAGCTTCCGGAGAAGGCTGAGTTATGTCCCACATCTCCAACGCTGGATGTTTGACTTTTTCCATGTGCACTCGGATGTCATCTGGAGAAATGGCCTGAGTCTCATCCGCAATGAAGTCGGCGAAGTTTTCTATGCCTGCACGTTTGCCGGCAGCTTCAAGTTCTTCTTTCAGAGTTTCTTTGAGCTCTTTTGGCATCCAGACTATTCTCTTGTGTCCGCCTTCAGCAGATACAAATTTTCTGCTGGAAAGGTATGCCTTTCCGATACCAATGAATCCCGGGGTCTGTTGCCCACCACCGGTCACACCAGCAAGTGTAGAGAATTTCATACCCATCGGGGTATCTCCGCTGTATTCGCGGTTAACGATGGCTATGCCATTACACTCGGGAACCAGTGCGACTATTGCTTCAAAGCAGCCGCAGCTTGTCATTGGGTTATCAAGCAGTGAATAGGCATTGAAAGCCGGAACTGTCTGCTTGGAGTTGGCATAAACGTAATCGTTGATCTCTTTCCACTGTCCACGAACCGGATCGATGCACTCACCCTTGGTAAGAGGCTGATTGGGGCCGGTTGGATCGATTTCATAAGCTGCTTTGCCATCCAACCAGTTATAAGCACCGCATAACCCGAGTCTTTCGGGTGTAATAACACACACATGGTTGGGAGCAAAACTCTGACAAAGCAGGCAGGAATAGAAAGTGTCTACGCTTTCGTCGGTAAGAGATTCAACACGCAGGTTTCTTTCCTTATACACACGCCTGGCTTCAATAATTCGCTTCTCAACTTCTTCTTTATCTGTATAAAGGAAGACCTGAACTTTATCCACGATCGCCGGGTACTCGTTCATGAGTTTGGCATGCATGATTTCGCCGAGGTGGCGGATTTTAAAGCCTCTCTCCTGAGCGGACTTGCTAATACGGACCCAGATTATATCCCTTTGGCCCATATGCCAGATTCCTTCGGCTCCGTTGGTCAAATGGTGCATCTGTCTTTCAAGGATGGATTCAAAGTCCGGCTGCATCTTTCGTCCAGCTACTTCAACCCATATTCCAAGAGGCAGTGCAGTTCCGGGTTCAACTTCATCGATTTCCGGTCCAATAACTACAATCTTGTGGTCTTCAACTTCATCGAGCTGTTTAGTAGTTACATATTCAAATGCAGGTGTGCGGTTTCCGCCGAACTCTACATAAGTCTGCTCTTTGCGGATTCTTTCTCCTTCAAAAGCAGGACCATAGGATACAGGAATCGGGACTTTAGTAATCTTGATCTTGCATCCGCGGACTTCCAATGCCTTTTCAACTATATGCTCAACGGGAACGTTCGAAACAACATGTTCATAGGTGCAAATACCTGTCGGCAGGATTTGAGGGATGTCCGTATCCGCAATAGCAGGGAACCCATAGGAAATAGCTCCTGCAGCGGCTGCGTATTTTTCTTCATCGACTTCGCCTAATGCAAGTACGAACGCAAATATACGGTCTTTGTTATATTTCAGGTTGCGTTTGTAATCTCCGGGCTGGACTCCACCGAATGACAGAGCAGCGCGGTTGGCAAATCCTAAAGCATATATAGCTGCAGAGATATCCTTGCCATAGGGAACAAGTCTGGTCTCCCATCCTATTTCAACCCCAGCTTCAACTAACTGCTCTGCGAAGGATACTCCGTTGGTGTTGCCTGCCATAAAGACATACAGATTCTTTTCCTGAAGTTCTCTGGCAATTTTCACTGCAGTCGCATTGTCCGGAGCGGCTCCGACGACTGCAGCAAACCCGGGAGCTGTTCCATCGACGAACTCGATACCGCGCTCGCGGATAATAACATCAGTCGCAGCACCCAGCCATATCCCATTGACTGGATTAGGCCCAATTAGATATTTACAGGCTTCTATCAGCTCGAAAGCAAACAGAGTCGCTATACCTGCATCCAGGGTCGAACCCAGATACGGCAACCAGACATCATCGGACACATAAGCAGGCAGCAGACTGTCACATTCGTTTAGAATCTTTCGACAATCAGATAGCTTGTCTACTTTTTCACCCAGCAACGAATAGATAACCGGTAGAGAATAGGTTGTGTCCGGAAATCCCAGAGGATGATCAGCGCCTTTCTCTGCTATTGCTTTGGCCACATAATCTTTGGCCTGTTGAACAATTTTATGGGCGCCGTTAATGGCAGACCCAGCAATGATCTTACTCATTCCAGCTCCCTGCGTTCTTTCATATCAAGTAGTTTGCGTTCTCTTACCTGGTTGATCTTTAAAGCATCTCTCTTCTTTTCGATGTGCTCACAGATCAGATCCGCCATTTTGATTGGATCAGGCTCCCAGGCAAACTTCCCGCCAGTCAAATCTTCCATTTCTTTGGTAAGGAAGTTGTTGACGTTCTCACTGCCCTCAACATATAGAGGATGTCCCAGCACGACATAAAGTCCGCTGGCAACGAAATAATGACCGATGGCTATTGCTTTTTCACTCATCCATTCCGGTGCAGCGCCTGCAACCGGTAGATCGGATAAGTCATCACCCAAACCACCCTCCATTAAGACATTAGTAGCTGCAAGCAGTATACGGCTGTTGTCTACACACGATCCCATATGCAGCACCGGAGGTATACCTACAGCCTCACATACTTCACGCAGTGAATCTCCAGCCTGAGCCAATGCAGCTTCCGGAACCAACAGGCCAGCCTTTGCACAGGCAATGGCTGCACAACCGGTCTGTAGAACCAGAATATTCCGTTTGATTAGTTCTTGTGAAAGCTTCACATGGACGTTATCAACATTGGTCTTAGGGTTGCTGCAACCTACAATGCCACAGATTCCTCGAATACGTCCATCTATGATGGCATCGTTGAGTGGTCTGAATGTCCCACGGAATCTTCCACCAAGCATATGGAATATGGTCTCATTTGAGAAACCAGCAACTAAATCCATGCTCTCTTTAGGGATATGCACACGGGATGCGTCTCGATTGGAGTAATTATCGATAGCTTCGCGGATCAACCGTCTAGCGTGTTCCAGACCATGTTCAACTTCAAATGTTATCTGCTCAGCGTTGAATGTCTCAGCGATCTCCGAAGTGCTTACCAGTCTGGTATGGAAACACTTGGTAACCTGCGGAAGTGAAGGCATTACGCACTGTACGTCTATAATCATCATTTCGACAGCGCCGGTCAATATTGCAAGTTCCTGCTGCAGGAAGTTACCTGCGACCGGGAATCCATGTCGCATAAGGACTTCATTAGCTGTGCAGCAAATACCTGCTATGTTAATTCCATCCGAGCCGTGTGCTTTTGCATAAGCTAACATCTCGGGCTCACCCGATGCAATGGCCAGCATCTCTGAGAGCGTAGGTTCGTGGCCATGGACGATTATATTTGCTTTCTTGTCAGAAAGAACACCAAGGTTCACTTTGCTGCGGATTGGTGTAGGAGTTCCAAAGAGAATATCCGAACATGCGGTTGCCATGACAGATCCTACCCAGCCATCAGCCAGAGAGCATTTCATTCCACCCATTATCAGGTGTTTATAATCATGATCTACTCCCATATGGGTCCGGTGCATTATCTCTACAACAGCATTGTCTACGCCATTTGGTTCGATACCCAGTTTCTTCCATACAGCCTGCCGTTTTTCCGGAGCTCTCTTGAGAGTAACATTGGGTTCATCAGAATAAGCAAACTGCTTCATAAACAGGTCAGCAAGATCTCCGGCTATTGCCAGATCGTCACGGTCATCGGTGGGTATCTCATAAAACTGCGCGATGCTGTGCAGCCTGCGGGCATCGGTTATCTTATACTCTCCACCTTCACCTCTCGCGACTCTTCTGAGAGTCTTAACAAGCATACGTCCGTGATCGGAGTGGGCTGCAGTTCCGGCTGCAATCTCTCTCAGAAGATTGCGAGCGACTATAGTATCCACATCAGCACCGCAAATACCCTTGGGGGCTTTTGGGGTGATCCGGCAAGGGCCCATGTGGCACAGTCTACAGCAGACACCCGTCATTCCAAACTTGCATTGAGGCTGCTGTGTCTTGTAACGGTCCCAGACAGTGCTGATATTTTCACAGGCCGCAACATCCACCATTTCGTTAATAGCGTTATCCAGGGAGACTCCCTGGACCACACCTTCATTTATTTCTGTTGCCATATACTGCTAACTCCTGAGCATTGCATTTTGAAAAACTATTTGACCCACACACACGCACAAAAACAGGACTCGTGCAGGTGGGAAGATACTTTCCTGAGATCATCTTGAGAAAGGCGGTATTTACACAATAAGTTCCGCCATAAGTTTACCGACAGCTTTCCGCGTGGGAGATGTGGCCGGGATGTCTCCAACAGCCATACCACCAGCATCCATTGCAGCAACATTTTCATCTGCTGGTATTACAGCTATCAGAGGCAGGCCTGTAGCTTCTACTTCTTCTCTGACTGCATCCGGTAGAACCCCTTCAGGAACACGATTCACTACCAGAGCGCGCTTTCCTACGGGTGTTCCCATCTCTTCCGCCAGTTCAGCAATACGCTTGGCGGTTCTGATTCCACGCACGGTGCAGTCGGAGATGATAAGGAGGAAATCAAGTGCCAGGACTGTTCGGCGAGAGATATGCTCTATGCCTGCTTCACTATCTACCACTACATATTTATAGTTGGTTGACAGTTTCTTCAGTACATCACGAAGTACATTATTTGCAAAGCAATAGCAGCCCGGACCCTCCGGACGCCCCATAACTATAAGGTCGTAGCCAACTTCTTCGACCAGGGCTTCCTGAATGCGGAGTTCCAGAAACTCACTCTTGGCGATACCATTGAGAGCCTTAGCTTCGTCACGGGCGTTCTCTCTAATACCACCCACAGTGGCATCATATTCAACTCCCAGAGCCTCATGAAGATTGGCGTTGCTATCTGCATCCACAGCCAGAACAGGAGTCTTGTGGTGCGTTATCAGCCATTGAATTATGAGAGAGGAGAGAGTCGTCTTCCCGACTCCTCCTTTTCCGGTTACTGCTATTGTCATTGACATTGCTTACTCTCTTCGTGCGGTAAAATCCGCAAACGATCAGTTGTCATTCTGAACAAAGTGAAGAATCTGCTGTTTGAAACAAACAGATCCCCTTGTTTCATTCAGAACGACACGATCCTGGTTACATCTCAGCCTGTAGGGCCTTGCTTAGTTTACCCAGTAATTCGAATACTTTCTCGGCGTCTGCTACGGGTAAAGAACCGGTACCGCAGGATGGTGTAACTATCGCTTGAGCAATAATAGTCTTCTTGTCCAGTCCTGTAGCCCTGGCTAGATTGTCTACACCCTCGTGGAACTTCGCTACGAGACTTTCTACAGTCTGTGCAGATATTTTTTCGCTGTTAGTTGGAACAACACCCCAGGCCAGCACATTACCGGACTCGATGTGCTTTTTCATAGATTCGGGATACAGAGCAACTGTTTCTCCGAAATCAAAAGCATCAAAGTTTACGATATCTACGCCGGCATCGATAAGAATAGACCATTCTGTGTTTCCACAGCAGTGAATTCCAGCAATCCCACCCTCGGAGTGAACGGCTTCAATCACTTCACTCAAGATCGCAACAACATCTTCACGGCTGACGCTGACATAGGTAGATGAGCCGAATGCAGAGAGAATGGGTTCATCGATGAAACATATCACATTCTCCGCATACTGTTTGTAACGTCTGATCTGCCAACGACATTTCATAGCCAAAGCTTTTACCACAGCATCACGATAGATGTCATTGTAATAAATGGCTCTCTTGTTCTCATCCACGATAGTAAGGCCGAAACTGATCGGTCCGGTGGTCTGGACTTTCACGAATGGCCGCTTAACATTGGAAGCTTTCAGAGCTGTCTCCATTGCATGAAGCCCTGCAGAAAACTCTGGAGTGATAGCAAACGCATCAACATCGTCCATTGCAAACTTTTCCATGAACTCGCTGATTCCTGCAAAGGTATCATCGGAGGTGTCTATAAACATCCTCTCTTTTTCACGGTCGATCACAACACACGGCATGCCTTCGGAATACTGGACCTCCATTTGTTCGTTCATCCCGCGTGCCGGGAGCTGAGGCCATATCGGACAATCCGGTATATTCTCCAGAACCACCCGGACAGCATCCTCAGGATTTGGATGCGGAAGACTACCTATAGCAGTTGCCAAACACTTTGGTGAAAATCCCACTTCGCCTGTTACCTCGCTTCTATTTTTTTCTTTATCTCAATAAACGGGGCGAGTAATGTCTCATCCCCCAGTTCAACTATCGATTTTCCATCTCTATCGGCATCAATGACTCTTGGATCATATGGAATGACTCCAAGTAATGCATCTTCACCGAACTCTCTAATAACATCAGCGGAATCCCGGTCTGGACGAGTCGATTTATTCAGCACGACTCCAAACCGTTTTATTCCCAATCCTTTTGCCATCTCCTGAACTCTGTGACCGGTTTCAACACTACGGCTTCCTGGTTCAACAACCGTGATCATTGCATCAACACCCATCGCAGTTCCACGTCCCAGATGTTCAATACCGGCTTCCATATCGAGTATGACAACTTCATCTCGATTCAGGACTATATCCCTTACCAGGGCCTTAAGCAGAACACTCTCCGGACAAGCACATCCCCCACCGGCTCGCTGCACAGCGCCCAATACAACTAAATGTACCCCATTATGGGTAACTCCGAACCTCTCAGAAATACCAGAAACATCAGGATTTATACTAAACACCTGACCAAACTGAGCAACCTTAGCACCAGTACGTTCTTCTATGAGTTCTTTTTCTTGAGAAATAGTGTGCAATTTCCTGCGTTTTTCATCGGGCATGCCTATAGCTGAAGCTAAATTGGCATCCGGATCAGCATCAATAGCCAACACTTTGAGTCCATCTTGTGCAAAAAGAAGAGCCAGTGTCCCTGACAGAGTCGACTTACCAACCCCACCCTTACCTGAAATCGCTATCTTTAATGACACTTAATAATTACCTTTTTCTCTATTTGATACAATTATTTGCTTGTTTTCTTTTACAATTCTACCAAGCCTTTGTATCAGATACAATAAAATAGGACAATTATGATACCAATATACAAGACCGCACACAATTACAAAGAATACAAAAAGCAACTATACGATCTTTGTAGTAATAGGAACATTTTCGACTATCGCAAAGACATAATAATAATGTTAAGCATTTTGCCCTCCTGGGGAAGGAAATCTGACCATAAAACCATAATGAACAATAGATAGATGTGTATTTACCCATTGCCCCATACGGGCTTTATGAGGTATAATGCACCGGATAGTAATTCGACAGGTGTAGTTACGCCTGCTATAGACTTGCTATACCGGTGTTTACGGAGGCCGTATCTTGACTTTGACAGTTCGCAATAAGTTACTGTATTCCTGCATCGTGCTGGCAGCATTTGCATGCGTTTCTCTCGTCGGATGCAGCAGCAGTGGAGGCCCTTCTATTAAGAAGGCCAGTGCTGGCGATGAAGAAGATTCCGGGGCTCCCGGAGCCAAAACCGCAGGTGCAGGCGGTTCAATGCCTGGTATGCCTCCTGGTGCTACCGGTGGCGGAATGCCCGGTATGACCGGCGGTGGTATGCCCGGAATGACAGGTGGCGGTATGCCCGGAATGACCGGCAGCGGTATGCCTGGAATGCCCGGGATGACGGGTGGAGCTAGTGCTGAATCCGCAGCTCCTGCTGTGGTGGCTCAACTCCCTGCACGACCGACTGTTAAGTTTAAAGAGATGATTGCAGGCAGGCCATTGAAGTCATCGGTAGTAAATGGTAAAACCATCTACTTGTTTACTTTCAAAGACTTCTATGAACAACCCTGGAAATGTGAGCTTCCAGCTGATGTTGCTACTGGCAGCCAGCCAAAGGAAGTCTGGACAAATACATTCATCGCATACAAACGCTCGATTGTTGACCCTAACAAATCCAAAAGCGTCATAGTTAGCAAAAGAGTTGATGGATTTCCGTTTATTTCTCCCCCTCCGGAAAGAACCGCGAGTGCTTCCGGTGCTGGCACCGGAATGCCGGGTATGCCTGGTATGGGTGGAGCAATGGGTATGGGCGGACGTATGCCGGGAATGGGTGGTGCTGGTATGCCAGGAATGCCTGGAATGCTAGGCATGGGCGGAGCAGGTATGCCGGGAATGCCGGGAATGTCAGGAGCTGGTGCAGGTATGAGACCAGGTGCCAGCGGCGGACTGCCTGGAATGTCGGGAATGATGCCTCCACGCTAAGTTAAGAATGGCTAAATATCACTCGGGCGGACCACTCTGGTCCGCCCGTTCTGCATGTATTGGAGAAAACCCATGAAATCGCATACCGAATATCTAACATTTAACACCAAAAACCGCAGGGAGTTTATAAACATCACGAGCAATTGCGATGAGGCGCTGCGAAAAAGCGGAGTACAAGAAGGCATGATGCTGGTGTCTGCAATGCACATCACTGCTGGAGTCTGGGTAAATGACAATGAGCCTGGAATACTGCAGGATGCAATGGATATGCTGGACACTCTTGCACCCAAAGGCCCAAACTACCGTCATCACAGAACTGGAGAAGACAATGGAGATGCCCATCTCAAGAACCTGCTGACTCATCACCAGGTTATAATTCCCATAACCAACGGCAGACTTGATCTTGGCCCCTGGCAGACTATCTTCTATGCAGAATACGACGGCAGACGCAATAAGCGGTTGATATTGAAGATTATTGGGGAGTAAAGGGAAATTATGAATGGTGAATGGTGAACACATACCATCCCGTTTTTCAGGTAAACTCTTAATATGTAAGTAGACTACGACCGACGGTTTCTTGTTACAAACAGGGACTCATCTATAGCAGGAGCACTTTGTTCCTGGGTGGTTTCTTCACTCCCAAGCAGTCTGGCAATGATTATTAATGCTCCCCTTTTGTCCAAAGGTTGATTGTCATTGCCGCACTTGGGTGATTGCACGCAGCCAGGGCAACCATCATCACAAAGGCAGTTTTCCAGGGCATCTTTTGCTGCTTGCAACCAGGCTCCCAGGCTCTGAAAAGCATTCTCCGATATTCCGACCCCACCCCTGCATCCATCATACACAAATACTGCAGGCTTACCGGAGCAATCACTGTGGGATGGAGTCGACACTCCGCCGATATCGCTGCGATCGCATATTGCCAGTATCGGTAATACGCCGATCAAAACGTGCTCCATCGCATGAAGGGATCCCATAACATCGCAGCCTGCAATATTAAGTTCAACAGCTATATCCATATCCAGTTCAAACCATACACCTTTGGTATCAAGAGTCACTTCCGGCAGGTTCAAAGGTATCCTAGCCATTCGTTGTTCAGTAAAGAGCTTCTTTCGCCAGTAGTGCGTGACCTTAGCCATAACACTAACATCGCCATAATACGCATCTGCGCAAGCAAGGCGAGCGCTTAGTTCGCTGGCTACAACACTAGTCCTGACAAACGTCCCAGCGCTTGTATAGTAGTCTACAGCAGTTTTTTCAACATAAGCAGTTCGTTCATCGATCTCCAGCTTGCTGACAATATATGCTTCGCCAGCATGCAGGTAAACAGCGCCAGGATGCAATACTTCAAAAGCGCTGTCCGAGTCCACTGTACCAAGTTCATGAGGGCGATCTTCAACAGCAATGATCGTGAATGGACTCCCACCAGAAGAACGAATATTTACATCAAGGAATGGCGCATCGGGTCCCTTCCAGAACCAGTGCCCCCTGAAATCCAATACTCCCTGCCTGTGCAACTCTCCTACCACAAACCATGCCGCTTCACCAAAGAATTCTTGGATCTGCTCCGTAGTCAAAGGCATTTCAGCAATAGCACATGCAAGCTGAGGGCCCAGGATATATGGATTGCTGATATTCAGGATAGCTCGTTCATTTTTCCAGGTCAGCAAATATTCAGGACTTCGCATTATGAACTGGTCCAACGGATCATCTTTTGCAATCAGTACAGCGAGTGAATCCTGTTTCTCGCGGCCCGCCCTACCCATTTGCTGCATAGCTCCCACAATAGTTCCCGGGTAACCGGTCATTAATACAGCATCCAACCCTCCGATATCAACTCCCAGCTCCAATGCCGTTGTAGATGCCACACCCAGTAATTCCCCGGCAAACAGTTTTCGCTCTATCTCCCGTCTTTCCTCCGGGCGATAACCACCCCGATAGGAAGCAATTTTATTTGGAAGCTCACGGTCCATTGTAGAAAGCCTGCGGCGGGAGTATCTGAGAATGATTTCTGCAGTCTTTCTGGCTTTGGTAAAGACCAGCGTTCTACACTTCGAAGTCACCAGCCGAACAAGCAAATCGACCGACTCAACATTGGCGCTGCGTCTCTCTCCTTTTATTTCGGAGTATGGTGGATTCCAGAACACAATGGTTTTTCGACCTCTGGGTGCCCCATCATCTTCAATGGCTTTCATCCTGAGGCCAGTCAGAGATTCAGCGTGTCCTGCCGGATCAGCAAGCGTTGCAGAAGCGCAAATAAATACAGGAGATGAACCATAGAACTCTGCAATAAGCCTCAGTCTGCGCAGAATCAATGCGACGTGAGAGCCAAAGACTCCCCTGTACGCGTGAATTTCGTCAATAACCACATATTTCAGTTTACGGAAAAAATCTGCCCAGGCGCCGTGGTAAGGTATAATCCCGCAGTGCAACATATCCGGGTTCGTCAGCACAATATTGGCAACACTCTTAATAAACGGTCGTTCTCTACGAGGGGTATCCCCATCATATGTATGTGCTTTCAGATATGGCAGATTGTGTTCTCCGAGTCTGCGAAGCTGATCCTGGGCCAATGCCTTGGTGGGAAACATATACAATGCCCGGGAGGAACGATCCAATTCAATCGCTTCGACTACAGGAAGGTTGTAACACAGAGTCTTACCGCTTGCGGTAGTGGTAGAGACAACAAAGCTCTCCCCTGCCCTGGCTGCTTCTACAGCCGCACTTTGATGGGTATAAAGGTGTTCAATTCCATTAGCACGGAGTGATGCAGATAATTGTGGAGGCAAAGGTGGAGTTAAGTCAGCATATCGAGGATCTGCTTTTTCTATTTGCTCAGCATGAACGATTTGACCAGAATACTCGGTAGAATTAATCAGACTTCTTAATACATCGAGGGGACCATCACCATTTGGAAGCTGCCTGCCTGTCATTATATTCTTTCCCGCTTCCTCTACACCAAACGCCAGAAACAACTCGGCAAGCATACATGCAAGGAGACCTTGCCACGACAACTACGACAACATTAAAAGCGCCTTAGTTATAAGTCTAAGAGCAAATAATATACCATTTTTGCGATCTAATATTTATGGAAAGAAAGTCAGTAAGTTAATCAAGATGCACAAAGTTCAGGCATTCAAGATCGTGTAACCAGACAAATCAGTAGCATATAGACAATGCACCCCGCCAACTGCCTATGCAGTTGTGCGAGGTGCCAGTTTAACTCTCATTGTCAGTCAACCATCTCAGGTCAACATATAATTATTTCACCAGCTGTATGATGACTTTGAGCTGTATGCTGCCTTTGGCAGAATTGTTGAGGTTTAGAGCCCCGCCAGCGCCTGTCGTTCCAGCACCAGTCATTGCACCTCCACCCATACCAGGCATTCCAGGCATACCATCACCACCGCCCATTCCAGGCATTGCGCCACCGCCCATGCCGGTCATCGGGCCGCCGCCCATGCCGGTCATCGGGCCGCCACCCATTCCAGGCATCGCACCGCCGCCCATGCCGGTCATCGGACCGCCACCCATACCGGGCATTGCTCCGCCGCCCATGCCAGGCATTGCTCCGCCGCCCATACCGGGCATCGCTCCGCCGCCCATACCGGGCATCGCTCCGCCGCCCATGCCAGGCATTGCACCACCGCCCATACCGGGCATTCCAGTAGCTCCAGCTGCACCTGGCCGCATCATTCCACCAGGCATTCCTGTTCCGGTACCGCCCGGGATTATTCCGCCAGGTCCACCCATCGTGCCTTCACCATAACCGGAAGGACCAGACCCCATACCAGCACCAGAACCGCTTTCGAGTCCAGACTGAATTAATGCGGCATAATCCATTAAGACTTCTCGCTTAATACACTTCCCATGCTTGTAGTCAAAGAATGAAGTCACTTTAGCAGTGATTTTGCCTACATCACTTGTCAGTCTGCCATTAAGCAAAGATATCTGTGATTCACTGGAAAGATTAGAGATTATCTTCGCACATTCTTTGCCCTGTTCCCATTCAAAGGAGTCAAGAACTGCTGTGCCTTTAAGATCCAAATCTTCAGTTACTCCATCCACTTTGAATGACATGGCGTCATTCCATGAATCACCCTCTTTAACCTTGCGATTCGGCAACACTGGAAGAATATCAAGTACACTGAACATCTTTTGCCTTGCAAATACGTTGTGGGTTATCACACCGCCGGCAGGACTGACCAGCTTGTAAAGCTGAGGTCTTGTCGCTGCGTTTGGATAGAGATATCTCAAAGTACCAAGAGTTGTCACATAGGTATCCGGGCTTACTTTATATCTGAGTAATCTGGAACCATCAGGCCATATATCTTCTACAGTCTGATATACGCCCATCGATGCACTTAATCCTAATGATGCAAGGATAGGTGCTGCTTGATCATTGTATACTTGTGCTGCTGCCTTGATGTCATACGTATCTGACTGAGCAAGCGCAAGCTTGTTTTGTAAGAGAATTCCCGGGGCAGGACTACTACGGACGATTTTGTTCTTCAGAACTACTTTGATCGTAGTATAATCCTTAATCTTGCTCTCCCGGTCATGAACATTCACTCTTATAGTGTAAGATCCGTCCTTCAACAGTATCACGGATTTCTGATTAAGCTCATCTCGGAAGGGTGTTTTTGTATCCCAAAAGAATGTAACCTTGCTCCCTTTGCGAACAGCTTCATCAGGGCTGAGAGCTACTGAGAAGCTGTCGGTTTCTATCTTGTCTGTCGGTGAGACATAAAGACTTACGAAACCTCCATCAGGCAAGGCATCCGCAGCTAGAGTAATGTCGACTTTCTCGCGCACTACCTGCTGGTCCGTAGGACTGATTAAATTTAAAGCTACCGCCGGTACGGCGATGCACACCAGGATCGACAAAAGGGCAACCCAAAGTGCTTTTCGGTAAAAGGCCATCTCAATTCACCACCATCAAGTGTGTTTTCGATGCAAAATCCTGAATTCAGTAGACACCAGCCTATTCGGCAAACGATTCGTCCCTGACCCCAGATATCGAAATGTTACACCATAATTGCCAGTAAGTCAACGAGAAATACGTCTTTTACTGTAAATAGCTTATTCTGAAGGATTATATACCCCTTTTGAGTAACTTTTAAATGGCAATTATTGATTCCGAAAGGTGGAACCATATTATAACTTCAAGCATTAATCCAAAGAACTCAGCACCTCTTGCAATAGCCACAGCGTTTGCCGCTCTCCTGACCTATGCAGTAGTGTTCACGGTGACTCCGGCATCCATCAACCAGATCAGAACTCAATTCCATGCCTCCGGTACTCAGCTTTCTTATCTGACTGGAATAATGATGGTAGGTTTTTTTGTTGCCTGTATAGCAGGTGGTCGAATCGCAGACAAACACGGAAAAATCTTGATACTCGTAATTGGCACATTTCTGATGAGTCTGGGTGCAATTCTGTTTTTCATGTCCCCTTCGTTCACCTGGACGTTCTTCGCTTCTATGTTAACTGGAATCGGCGGCGGTTTTTCTGAAGGCATGGCAATGGCTGTCGTTTCAGATAACACCTCCGAGAAAAACAGGACTCTGGCAATGAACATTGCACAGATAGTTTTCTGTGTAGGCGCTGTTGGCACCCCTGTAGGGGTTTCGTTGCTCATAGAACACCACGTGCTCTGGAGATGGGCTTATGCAGGTGCATCAATGGTTTGCGCGATTGCATTCATATTAGCTTTAGTTGCTTACAAACGTACTGACGAATCACACTTACTTCAAATTCATGCAGACCGTGTCCCAATCCGGAGCATAGAAAGACTACCGCTGCTGGTTGCCCTCTCGATAGGACTGATGATCTATGTCGGTGCAGAGTGTGGTTTCGCATTCTGGATTGCCAAATTCTTCAAAGACAGCATACTTGCCAATGCTAAGTACTCTGCCCAGATGGTTTCACTTTTTTGGGCAGGAATTGCAGTAGGCAGGGGCATAACCGGAATCTCTTCCAGGTATCTGTCAGATGAGGCCATTGTCATCTGGGCATTTTTATCCGGAGCGATTTTCATTGGAATTGCCTTGCTGATATATGCTCAAATGACGGCAGCGGTACTCGTTTTGGCGGCAGGAATTGCATATGGGCCCAGCTTCCCGACAATCCTTAGTGTTGCAGGCTCCAGATTTAAAACTCAAACTGGTTTTGTTTTCGGAGTTATCGTAGCGTCCGGGTCTATGGGCGCCATCATATTCCCTGCAATCATAGGAATGTCATCTGACCTGATAGGACTAAGATTAGCCCTGTGGGTATGTCCTGCGATCAGTCTTATCGGTGTCGGAATATTCGTCAAATTGTGGGCTGAAAAACGCAACGCACTGCAAAAAAACATCCAGGCATAATTTGTTCGCCGGTGCATAGATTCTACACCGGCGAACAGTAATTTTAGGTACACCTGGCAGCGGGTTATATTTTTTGAAACACCGGAGCTGCCGGACTTACAGGACGGAACAGTGGAAGTGCTTGATCCGGCATTTTTTGGGTCTGCTCTACTGCCAAAAAGCCGCCATCACACAGGCTATTATGGAACATCTTCAACACTTCAACTCTCTCGGCAGGCGAGATGTGGAGAAGGACGTTCTTACAGACAATCAACCCAAATCCACTCCCAACCGGCTCCAATGATGTCAGATCATGCTGTTTAAACGTAACTGATCGACGAATCGAAGCATCCAGGACAAAGCTGCCTGGTTTCACGGACGGAGCAAAATAGGTGTCGAATATGTCTTTAGGTATACGTTTGGTCTCCTCATCAGAGTATTCTCCTGCTTCAATAACCTCAGCAAACCGCCCGTTCAAGTCAGTACCCAGGATCTTCACATTGCGAAATGCAAATTGCCCCATACTCTCTCGAAGGATCATTGCAAGTGTATAAGGTTCAGAACCGTTGGCACAGCCTGCATCCCAAATCTTGTGCTCTCTTTTTGAGCTCATTACTGGAAAAGCAAACTCAGCAACTGCATTAAAGGTAACCATATCTCTAAAGAAGTACGTAAAGGCCATTGACTATTTCTCCAATCTTACTATTGGATAATCGGACGAAATAGTATTATTCTTTAGGCAACAACGTAAGTAAAACCTCCATTTTTCACTTCCTTAAATTTGTCATTCTGATCCTCCCAACTTGGGGAGATCAGAATGACAAATAGCCAAACTATTATGAGAACTGAAATGATGTTTCTACTCGACGGTCCTTATTCTCAAACTGCAATGACAGATTTCCAGGTTCTCCACATGTCCACAGCATAGTGATCGCATTTGCTCCTGCCTCAAAGTCGATGTCCGAAACGTAACTGAATCCACCTTCATCCAGCATAAGTTCAGACCACAATACGCCGTTCACCCAGGTTTTGACTGTTCCCAGTCCTGACAAACGCATAAATGTCTGCAAGTCCGGATTCGGTAATCCACCAACAGTCTGACAGAATTTTCTGCTTTCAGGACTCATCGCTACAAAGCCCACCAGAATGCTGCCTGGTTCCTCAACATTCAGCGAGCCACCTGCAGAATCTGCGTCAGTCCAGCCAGTCCAGGAAGTATATAATACATTGGCACCATCAAAGGTATCTGATTTGTGCTTTGCACGTGTAAGCAACTCATCAAGATTTTGTTCGGAAATATCACTTGTAATATGCACAGTTTCAGGAAATCCTTTGCCCAAAGTCGCTGACATCGGGACACAGTCTCCTGCAAGAATATTCGTATCCCTGCAAACACCCAGATTGCCGAACAAAATACTGATAAAGCGCTTGAACTGCCATAACTCAGGTTTGAGCTTTACCTGACAGAATATGACTGACCCGTGCCCCACCGAGATTCTCAGCAAACCTGAGCCAAGTATAGGAGGTTCTGAATCGAAATACTTGCTTAATGCAGGCATTCTTTTCCATTCAGTAGCCTGTTCGTCTCCATACAGCACATCCAATCCGGAATATCTGGCATTTTCCAACAGACTCTTGCCAGTCTCCGCATTTACCAAGTAATCCACGATAGGTTCCTTGGATGAGACCGAACGATATGTCCAATTATCGAGCCAGCACACATCCTGGTTGCTCAAACCACGCAGCAGATTGTCATTACCGGAAATTACTAACTGATATGTCGTATGTTCAGGCTCAAATACATCCAGTCTAGTTCCGATAATACTGGACCAATTGGCGCTATTATCAGGATTGAGTCCAAAAACAATGACGTTACTCCCCTCCTCCAACTGGCTCTTAATAGCCTCTACGTCACAATTGTTGGCATCTACTATCTGCACCTGGCTGTCGCTAGAGGGAGAAATATTCCACCCGGAAAACAGTTCTACCAGACTTTCCGCAACATGTGTCCCAGAAACCTTGTTCGTTTCATATCCTGCAAGATATGCAATGGAGTTGAGTATGATATGCGCGGCAACCGGTACATCGTTCAAACGGTCTGAAAGACGTAATTGGGATGCAATTACTACTCCATTACCTATCCGGCTTTCAATCAGAGGAGACCAATCCAAGCCTCCAGTTGCAAAACTCCCGCCGCTGGAATCAATTATCGTATGGAGAATGGTGTTGTCATTAGGCTTCATATAGGGATAAAGCGTTACCCAGCTGTCCGAAGTAGCCACACCAAATGGGTCATCTCCGAAGAACCTGAGGTCATTCTCATCCAAACCATCGACAGCAGGATGCGAACAATCCCTGATATGCGCCATTTCAATAGGCATTCGCTCCACTTTTAGTCCAGGAAAGACTGAACAAGACTGTTCGAGCACAAGCGCACGTCCACCGTCTTGCAGATACTCCTGAAGCTTCAGATTCTGATCAGTTCCCGGCTCTATTGAATGCTCTGCAACTATCAGAACACCTATGGATTTAACCGCAAGTCCTGACGGATCATCGATATCAACAACAGTAATCCCACATTCCTTCAGCCAACTAGAAACAAGAGATTTACCCCAGACTCCTACCACAGGCATATCCACTTGATCTCTCTGAGACCTGGTATATTTGATATCACGTGTATACACATCTTCTCCAGTTGAACAAGAGAATCGAGTGACTATCTTCGCAATTCCATCGACTGCATAGTTCGCTGGCACAATACATTCCAATTCTGTTGTGCATCCGCGTTTGATGTTGACACTTGAGGTTTGCTCCCACAACACTGCACCATTCTGTTCGAGCCTGACAACAAGGGGGCCTTCAGCATCCATAGGCATATCGTTTACTACATAAACCGTATGGCGTATAGCTTTGTCGGTGTAGAATCCACTTCTTTCTTCACGAATCACTACTGCCAAAGGTCGAAAAGTGTGCTTCATCACATCAAAACTATATCCCGGTCTGTATCCGGATCCATCTTCCCACCAGGCATACTCAGATTCGTAGGGTTTATGTGCCAGTGGTTTCAGGTATCTGCTGTTTGGATCAGGCCAATCGAAAATCTTAGCTTCAGCTGGCCGGAAGTTATCCAGACCCGAAGTATTCCAGAAGAACGTACAACTCACTTCATTAGCACGTGCCAGTTCTATTATCCGACCAGCATCAGCTGCTAATGATCTTGATAATCGCGAGTAGTCGGCATATACCTGATCGTTATCCCACTGCAGAGCAACATACGGTGACGCAAAATGCCATCTTCCAATCTCTCCTGCGTGAAGAGGCGTCTTTTTCTCCCACCACCCCATTCCATGACACGGTGATCCATAATGACGAGAAATAATTGGTTGCTCATCTTCATTCCACAACGAACTGTCTCCGTCGTGGTAAGCCGGTCTGGTAGGATCAAGTTCATTGAAGAGAGCTCTCAGTTTCGGCAGCTCTTCTTTTGCGCAGGGAACAATATTCAACGACCAGCGCATCTCATTTTCGACGCTCCAAAGAACAAGTGAAGGGTGATTACGGTCACGCCGGATCATATTGCCCACATGAGTTCTTGCTCTATCCCAAAGCTCAGGCGTTTCCCAACCCCTTTGACCGGAACCATGCAGAGCAGATTCCTGGCAGACAAATATCCCCATCTCATCTGCTATGTCCAGAAAATACTCGGGATGAGGAAATGTGTGCATGCGGACATAGTTGCAGTTCAGGTCTTTGATCTGCTGGTACCACTGGCGCACATATTCAGGTCGAATCCAATGAGAGTGGGATTTATGGCACCACTCACCGGCGAACCTTTGCGGTATACCATTCACAAGTATCCTGGGACCGTCTATCCATACTTCCTTGAACCCAAAACGTTCCATTTTCCTGTCGACAACCTTACCTGTATATGATAAATCAGCTGTAAGGTTATACAAATACGGATTTTCGGGCATCCATGGTATGAAATCCGTCCAAGGCGATTCACATTCAAACAGTCCGCATTCATTGGTAACCAGATGCACCGCAATTTCCGGAAGCTCCAATACCAACCCATCTGCACTAGTTACATTGAACCGGAGCAAACCATTGAAATCAGTATTGGAATCATTGTGAACTTCACAAGAACAATATATGCTATTCTTCCTGAATGAGGTTCTAATACAGATATCTTCACTATGAACTTCATTGCGCCATTCAATGCTTACATCCTGCCATATGCCAGCCTGTTCCTCACAAATACAACAACCCCACGGAACATCAATCAGGTTGAGCTTTCCCGTAGTAGGATGTGGATATGTCTTGAACTCAGTCAATAAAACAGCCAACTCATTCTCACCATCTACGAGGTGCTCTGTTATATCAATATCTTGCCCGAAGAACATATCTTCCTGAGCGCAGACAAGTGCATTATTGATGAATATAAATGCTTTGGGTATTGCAGCTTCGATTTTGAGGAAAGCTCTTTTGCCTGGTCGTTCAGACACCTGAAACATCGTCCTGGTCCAGGCGCTGAAACTTGATCTCCATTCATCCGGATAATAATGATCGGTAAAGAAGCCCGGCACAAGATACGATTTCTCCTGCCAACCGGTATGCGGGACTGCATCCGGTATGATTGGAATTGCCAAATCTGAATGCGCTATTGGTATAAAATCCCACCAACCATTCAGCAATATTTTATCTCTATTTGACACAAGCAATTTATCAGACATATGGATTATCCTTCTCAATAAAGCTGTTTGAATGCATAGAACACTATACCAGTCCTCAGTGGCATGAGCAACACTGAAATTAAATATCGCATATTACCAGTGCCGGATTCACTTTTGGAATATTGAAGGCTGGTAATAATGCTTTATATAACCTGGTAATACTACCTATCGCACCGGATATATCGCAGGGAATAAGTCAATATGCAAAGCAACATTTAAGGTAATCGACACGGCTTTATCGTCTTTTACTAACACTTCACACTGCTAAAACCACACATTTACAAAGAAACAGTAAGTTGTTTGCACGTACGACATAAAGCCACAAGAAACACATTTCCAAGCATAATGCTGACAATCAAAAGGGCAAACTAATACCTACTAGACACGTAATCAATGCAACATTAAATCTGAGGAAAGACACTATGCAGTATAACCAAAAGGTTAATATGGGTTCAATCTTCTCCATCTGCCTCGTTCTAGTTATGACAATACTAACCGGAGCAGAATCCGCGCCATCAATAACCAGTATCAACCCAAACACAGGAGTCAATACTGGCTCCGTAAACATCACAAACCTGGCTGGAACTGGATTTCTGGCAGGTGCTACCGTTAAATTGGTAAAAAACGGAGAGACAGATATCAATGCGACCAACGTAACAGTAGTATCCTCAACGAAAATCTCATGTTCTTTTGATTTGACAGGTAAAACTACTGGTGGTTGGGATGTGGTAGTCACTAATTCTGATGCTTCACCGCCTACCCCACCGGTGTTCTCATCGTATGCAGCAAATCTATCAGCAACACTGACAAATGGATTCACAGTAACTTACCCGGCTCCTACTGTAAGCAGTATCACTCCTAATAGTGGTCTTAATACAGCTTCTGTGAGTGTTACAAATTTGACGGGAACAGGATTTTTGCCAGGAATAACGGTTAAACTGACCAAATCCGGACAAAACAACTTCTACGCAACCAACGTAACAGTCGTGTCATCAACGAAGATTACCTGCACACTCCCCATTTCCGGAAAATATCCCGGTGTTTGGAACGTATTGGTAACTAATCCTGATACACAATACGGATATCTAATGAATGGATTCACGATAACCGCACCTGCACCCATAGTGACCAGCATCACACCAAATAGCGGATTAAACTCAGGATCCATAAGTGTTACCAACCTTGCAGGTTCAGGATTCATAGCCGGTGCAACAGTGAAACTAACCAAATCAGGACAGAGTGATATTATTGCTTCTGGTGTTACCGTTGTGTCGACTTCTAAGATCACATGCTCCCTGGATTTGACCGGTAAAACAACTGGCACATGGAATGTTGTAGTCACTAATCCTGATTCACAATACAGCACTCTTACTAATGGATTCACCATAAATTACCCCGCACCTACCGTAACCAGCATCACGCCCAACAGCGGAGCAAACTCTGGGTCTGTAAACATAACAAATCTGGCAGGATCGGGATTCCTGTCCGGAGCCGCTGTAAAGCTAACTAAAACCGGACAGAGCGATATCACCGCCACCGGAATATCTGTTGTGTCAGCATCAACGATCACCTGCGCTTTCAACCTTTCCGGAAAAACTACAGGAGCATGGAACGTTGTTGTCACCAACTCTGACACACAGTCAGGTACGCTTACAAATGGGTTTGTTATCCCTCCCACAGTAACAATCAACCGCACGGTCGGCCAGGCAGACCCAACTAAAAACTCACCAATCAACTTCACCGTTGTATTTAGTGAGTCTGTGACTGGATTTGCTACAGGAGATGTTACATTATCCGGCACTGCAGGAGCGACAACAGGAAATGTATCCGGAAGTGGAACAACCTACAATGTGGCTGTGAGTGGAATGACTACATCAGGAACAGTTGTGGCATCTGTTAATGCTGGTGTGGCTAAGAGTGTCTCTACCAACGCCGACAACCTCGCCTCCACCAGTTCAAATAATTCCGTCAATTACGACATTACACGTCCAACAGTTACGGTTAACCAGGCATCAAGCCAGGTTGATCCAACAACAGCCTCCACAATAAATTTCACTGCTATATTCAGCGAGTCAGTTGCAGGTTTGACCAGCAGTGGAGTATCGATCACAGGCACAGCTGGTGCCACGACGGCAAATATTACCGGCAGTGGAACAACTTATAATATAGCAGTAAGCGGAATGTCTGCCTCCGGTACTGTCATTGTGTCTATAATAGATGGGGCAGCTCACGACAGTGCATCTAATACAAACACAATATCTTCCAGCACGGATGCCACCGTGAACTACATTATCCCTTTGATGGCAAGTGTCGCAAAGGCCAATGGGCAACTGGATCCAGCAAGTCTGAGTCCCATAAATTTCACCGTGACATTCAATAAATCAGTAGCAGACTTCGTAACGGGTGATGTGACTCTCAGCGGCAGCGCAGGAGCGACCACAGCTGTAGTAACTGGCAGCGGTACTACATATCAGGTGGCAGTCAGTGGTATGACTGCATCAGGAACAGTAGTTGTTGCTCTGGCTGCCGATGTAGCCACAGATGCAAACGGATATGGCAACCTGGCTTCAAACAGCGCCCAAGTCACCCTTGATAGTTCGGCTCCGACTGTGACAATTAATCAGGCTGCTGAACAAACTGATCCAACTAATACTTCAAGTATCCAGTTTACTGCAGTCTTCAGCAAAGCTGTGTCAGATTTCACCAAAGATGATGTCACAGTCACTGGAACAGCAAACGCCACGACTGTTGCAGTAAGCAATCCGGGGGCTGATGAAATGGTATACACTGTAACAGTCAGCGGAATGACTTCCGATGGCACTGTTATTGTAACTGTCCCTGCAAATGTTGCACACGATATTATAAACAATGGCAACACGGCATCAACCAGCACAGACAACAAGGTTACATATGACGCTACCACTCCAGTTCTAACAATAACAGCACCTACTACTGATCCATCGTGCACAAGAAACACCCAGAGCATAAGTCCTTCTGGAATCATTTCTGGCGGCGATATCGCAAGTGTTACGTGGTCTTCTATAAAAAGCGGATCAGGAGTCTGTGTGTTTTCTAATAGCTCCGGAACATGGTCTGTCAGCAATCTACAGATCGATACTTCCGGTGATATTCTCACAATAACTGCAACTGACGCTGCAAACAACACTGCAAGTGACACTATTCAGATAACTGTTGTTGATTCTATGCCGGGGAGTGCCTGGCAGGGATTATCGATGGTCTCTCTGCCAATAATTCCTGATGACTCTGATCCCAAAACGGTTGTTGGATTCGCCGGTAATTCCTGGGCAATCTACAGCAATATAGATTCAAAATATTTTGTATATCCTGACGTAGAAACTTATTTCAACCCAACCAGTAGTGCAATAGGAAAAGGTTATTGGACAAAATTTTCAGCGGGAGCAACTCCCTCACCCAGTGGGATAATTCCTGATCAAACAGTCGCTACGACGATTAAACTGAATGCTGGTTGGAATTTGATCGGTCAACCTTACATAAAGCCAATAGTCTGGAATACAACCAATATTAAGGTTAAGGTAAATAACGATACAAAAACCATGGCTTTAGCAGCTGCAGAGAGTCTGATTGATGATTATGCCCTGGGATACGATCCAACAGCCAAATCATACTACCTTGTGTATGACCCAACTCTGGTTCCCGAAGCTACAGGTTCTATGGCTCCCTGGGAAGGTTTCTGGATCAAAGCCTATGTTGATTGTGATTTGATTCTGCCTGCCTCATAAATAATTCCAGGTAAATGAGGTTCGGGGGTGGTATTCACCACCCCTTTTTACTATGTCCGGTTGCCAGCCGTTGACCTGTTGAGCGCACTATGGTATAATTTTGTCAGTGAAGAGTGGGTCGGTAACTCAGTGGTAGAGTATCGCCCTTTTAAGGCGAGAGTCGCGGGTTCGAGCCCCGCCCGGCCTACCAGGTATTTCCAACACCTGCACCCCCGCTCTTACGCTCCTATTCGGTAAATGTGATAGAATTATTCTGTTGATACCGATAACGTGGAGTCTATTATGAAACTTTCATCTACCACCCATGAATTATCCGCGCGTGCACTCTCCGGTGAATGGTCTTCTGCTCTGGTTGATATCACTCCTCCGGATGACTTCAAGTCTACACTTGACTCACTTCCGGAATCCCTTGCATTTTCGCGATGCGTCAAATTAATTGCCGAAGAAGCCCCTGTACGTGTTACTCCCGGTGAATTGTTGGTTGGATCGGCTACTCTACGTGCTGCAACTCTGCATGTTCTACCTGTCCTGATTGATGGAGAAGCTGTTTTCGGCAGTACCAGTCATGTGACTTTCGGATTTGATAGAGTTTTACGCTTGGGTTATTCCGGCATGCGAAAGCAAATTATAGATAGACTCGCACGCGGGGATATGGAACAGCACGGCGTTGATCTACTCAATGCTATGCTGGAATGTCTGGATGCGGCTGGTATCTGGCATTCGAGATATATTAAACTTCTTGAGCAACTCATCGTAAGCTCTCCGGATAATAGTCACTGGCAATCAGTTTTGGATGAATCACGATTTGTCCCTGAAAATCCTCCTACAAACTTTAAGGAAGCAGTTCAAGCTCTGTGGTCAGCATTTTGTTTCCAGCATTTGTGTGGTAACTGGCCTGGAATTGGTAGAATCGATTATATTCTTGGGCCATACCTGAAAAGCGACCTGCAGAGTGGTTCAATAACGCTGGATGAAGCACGGGAACTACTGGCTCATTTCTGGATCAAAGGTGCCGAATGGGCAGCTGCTCCCTGGGCATTCGGAGGATCGGGGGACGCACAGTTCTATCAGAATATAATTCTAGGCGGTGTAGATGAGTCAGGAAAAGAGATTACGAATGATGTCACTTATCTAATACTGGATATCGTTGAAGAGCTCAGAATAAGCGACTATCCTATTGCTGTAAGGTTAAACAAGCGATCTCCTGAGAGGCTTCTCCGCAGAATCGCAGAAGTACAGAGTCTCGGTGGAGGTATTGTATCTGTATACAGTGAGGACACAGTCATCTCTGCTTTGCAAACTATCGGTATCAGTCTTGAAAATGCTCGATGTTATACAAACGATGGTTGCTGGGAACCTCAAGTACCTGGTGAGACCTGCTTCACATATGCCCCTATCGATATATTGCAGGTGCTCCAAAATACACTTGGAGTAAATGGTGAATCCCCCATACCAGACTATCCGGATTTTGATTCGTTATACAATGCATTTGCTGCAAACCTCAATGCAGCCCTTGAGCCATTCCACCAGTTTGTCGATGGTTACCCAATGAACTCCTCACCGAAAGGTGGATCCGTACTGGCTTCTCTGATGACAGACAATTGCGTTGAACGAGGGCTTGGTTACTACGAGCGAGGTGCAAATTATAACATAGCAGCCGCCCACGCAGGTGGAGTCCCTGACACTGCAAACAGCCTCATAGTAATTCGAGAATTAGTCTACAACCGTGAAGAACTGACTTTACCAGAATTAGTAAAGATATTGCGCGGCAATTGGGAAGGTTACGAGGATCTTCGACTGCGCATTTCCAGGGAGTTTGCATTTTATGGCAATGATTGCGAAGAATCAGACGCTTTCGCTAAACGTGTTCTGGATGATTTTGTAGACAGCGTGAATGCAGTGCCATACAGAAATGGAGTTTACCGCACTCCGGGTGTCAGCACCTTCGGCAGAGAGATAGGATGGCGTCACAACAGAGGCGCTACGGCTGCTGGTTGCAAGTCTGGAGATATCCTGGCGTGCAACTTCTCCCCTACCCCAGGTACGGACAATGCAGGCCCTACAGCCGCTCTCAAATCCTTCTGCGCTATGGGTCTGGATCGGTTAACAGGCGGCGCTGCAATGGAGTTAAAGTTCCACCCATCGTGTGTAGAAGGTCCGGAAGGCATAGAAGCCCTGGTCAGTATGCTCAAGGTGTTTGTAGAGATTGGTGGGTTTTATATGCAGGTGGACTCGGTATCAAAAGACATCCTGCTTGAAGCTCAGAAAGATCCAAACCGTTTTTCAGGACTTGCAGTAAGGGTCTCAGGCTGGTCTGCCAGATTTGTAACCCTGAATGAAGAGTGGCAAGAAATGATAATTAACAGGACAGAGCACAGATAGTTAAGTTGTGCGAGACTAAATTGTGGTGCAGGCTTCCAGCCTGCCTTAGCTCGGGTTTCTTGGGAATCGTAGCATGAGTCCTCTCGATTTTCGCCTAAAGCGAAAACCTGCCGGACTCGCTACGAAGGGACGAAAATATTCTATTTTCGAAGGAGGAGCGAAGGATCTACTTTTCCTATGTATAAATGCTTACAAAAGCAGATCCTTCATTGCATTCAGGATGACAACTATTTCAGTAGTGCTGTCTCCAGCACTTCATCTGCATGCTTGACCAGTTTGAAGGTCATATCGGCGCGGACATCCTTTGGCAGATCATCCAGGTCAGCTTCATTTTCTTCAGGTAGAATAACATTCCTGATCCCTGATCTGTGTGCAGCAAGGACTTTCTCTTTTATGCCACCAACAGGCAGTACCCTTCCCGTTAAAGTAATCTCACCAGTCATTGCAAGATCACCCCGTATACGACGTTTAGTGAGGGCTGATGCAATTGCTGTAGCCAATGTAACACCAGCTGATGGTCCATCCTTAGGTATAGCACCTGCAGGAACATGTATGTGCAAATCCAGATGATTATAGAACATCTCATCCAGACCCAGCATTTCTGATCTTGACCTTACATAAGTCAGAGCCGCCTGCGCAGACTCTTTCATTACATCGCCAAGCTGACCAGTCAGAGTCAGATTGCCTTTGTCAGATTTCATCGGCACAACTTCTATGGAGATGATATCTCCACCGACTTCCGTGTATACCAAACCAGTCGCAATAGCAATTGAATCGGTCTCTTCTGCACGCCCATAATGGAATTTTGTTCTTCCCAGATAGGTTTGAACGTTATTCTCTTTGACCTGTGTGCATGCTGTCTTGCCCCTCGCGACTCTGGTAGCTACCTTTCGGCAGATAGATGCAATCAATCGCTCGAGTTCACGAACACCGGCTTCCCGGGTATACTGACGGACAAGTAATCGAATAGCCGGCTCATAGATTTTTATCAGTTTGTCGGAGAGTCCGTTCTCTTTGATCTGTTTAGGAACCAGGAACCGCTTGGCAATCTGGACTTTCTCTTCCTCAATGTAACCGGAGAAGCGAATTATCTCCATTCTATCCCGCAGCGCAGGTGGAATAGTATCCAGCATATTAGCGGTTGTTATAAACATGACGTTGCGAAGGTTGAACGGCGCTTCCAGATAGTGATCCGTAAACGAATCATTCTGTTCCGGATCCAGAGCTTCAAGCAAAGCTGAAGACGGATCTCCCCGGAAGTCCTGCCCAAGTTTATCTATTTCATCCAGCATAAAGACCGGATTGCTTGTGCCTACCTGCTTGATGCCTTGTATGATTCTGCCGGGCATCGCACCGACATATGTCCGTCGATGGCCACGGATCTCAGCTTCGTCCCTTACACCACCAAGCGACAACCTGTGAAACTTACGTCCCAAGCTTTCAGCAATGGATTTTCCGATACTTGTCTTTCCTACGCCGGGAGGTCCTACGAAGCATAGAATAGGTCCCTTGAGCTCACTGCTGAGTTTGCGAACCGCCAGGTATTCTATAACTCTTTCTTTAACTTTCTCAAGACCATAATGCTCTTCGTCAAGAAGCCTTTCGGCTTCATCGATATCCAGCCGATCTTCGGTACTCTTGACCCAGGGCATAGCAATAAGCCAGTCAAGGTAGTTCCGGACAACAGCACCCTCAGGGGAAGCAAAGGGCATACGCTCCAGCTTATCCACTTCTTTCAAGGCTTTGTTGGCAACTTCCTCAGGCATGCCACATTTCTCAATCTGAGTTCTGTAGTCTTCGCTCTCACTGCCTCTGCCTTCACGATCCCCAAGCTCCTGTTGAATAGCCTTCAGCTGTTCGCGAAGAATATACTCCCGCTGAGTATCACCCATTTCCTTTTCGACTTTGGAACGGATGTTGCGCTGAATATCCAGCACTTCCATCTCCTTGTTCAGAACAACGTTCAGCTTTTCAAGCCTCACTTTTGAACTGACAGTCTCTAAAAGGTCCTGCTTGATTTCAAGCTTAATGGGGAGATGCGGAATGATAGTATCAGCAACTTTGCCCGGATCATCTATCCCGACTACATTCATCAACAACTCTGGGGGTATAGGTCTGCTGGAACCACCGGAGGACTGGCTCTGGACAACCTGCTCAAAAAGCTCGATAACGCTGCGCATCATCGCCTCTGTCGCTACATCCGAGTTATCCTTTTCCGTTAGTACGTCGACCTCTGCCTGGAAAAACGGCTCAGTCTCTACGAATTCGGTGACTTTTGCTCTGTGGAAAGCTTCAAGAGTTACGCGAACGGTACCGTCAGGCACTCTGAGGACCTGCATAACTTCTGCAACAACGCCGACTTTATAGACGTCGTCAATTCCCGGATCTTCAGTCTCAATACTCTTTTGGGCTCCTAATAAGACCATTCGAGTGCTGTCCATAGCACTGTCTAAAGCACGTATGGACTTCTCTCTGCCCAAAAAGAGAGGAAATATTTGATGAGGAAAATATACTGCGTCCCTGATGGGTAGAACCGGCAGGACCCGCGGAACCCTTCGCGGAACCGGCCGATCATCACTACCCATTTCGGAAATCGTTACTGCATTACTCTGTGATGCTCGAGGCATAATTCTATGACGCCTGTTTTACTTCGTCTTGGCGAACAATCGTGGGTTCTTTGCGATGAAGTATTGTATCCTCAGCAACAATGACTTTTTGCACATCGTTTGAAGATGGTATTTCATACATGATATTCATCATGACATCCTCAATTATTGACCTGAGCGCTCTGGCGCCAGTGCCGCGTTTAAGTGACTCTGCAGCAATAGCTCTAAGAGCAGGCTCTGTGAATACCAGATCAACACCGTCATAGTCAAAGAACTTCTGGTATTGTTTGATTAGTGCATTTTTAGGCTGAGTGAGAATACTGACAAGAGCCTCTTCATCCAGTGATTCCAGTGTAGCAACCACAGGCAACCTGCCGACAAATTCGGGAATAAGTCCGAACTTGAGCAGATCTTCCGGCATCACACGGGCAAGAATCTCTCCGAGATTCATTTTGCTCTTGCTGGCAGAAGTGGCGCGGAATCCCATATTGTTGTCGGAGATTCTCCTGCTGATAGTTTCTGAAAGACCATCAAAAGCGCCCCCGCAGATAAACAGTATATTCGTAGTATCAAGATGAACATACTCCTGCTGAGGATGCTTCCTTCCACCCTGAGGTGGGACATTTGCAACGGTACCCTCGAGGATCTTCAACAGTGCCTGCTGAACGCCCTCTCCCGAGACATCACGGGTTATAGATGGATTCTCCGACTTGCGGGTTATCTTGTCGATTTCATCAATGTATATGATTCCACGCTGTGCATTTTTAACTGTTGCTTGAATACTCTCACCAGTATCAGCAGCCTGGAGCAGTTTCAAAAGAATGTTTTCAACATCTTCACCAACATACCCAGCTTCTGTGAGACTGGTAGCATCTGCGATTGCAAATGGGACGTTCAGTATCTTGGCCATTGTCTGCGCCAGTAGTGTTTTACCGGAACCTGTAGGCCCAATCAGGAGAATATTAGATTTCTGAAGCTCAACATCCGAATTGGAAAGCCCGATTCGTTTGTAGTGATTATATACAGCGACAGATAGTGCTTTCTTTGCTTTCTCCTGGCCTACAACATACTGGCTCAGAATACGGCAAATATCCTTCGGCTTCGGTATACCTGAGTCTCGGGAAAGAGGATTGTCTTCCTGAGTCGACTCGCCTTTGATAATGTCATTGCACAGCTCGATGCAGTCAAGGCAGATTCCACCATAGACTCCTACAAGCAGCTTTTTGACTTGATCCCGGCCTTTGCCACACAGGGCGCATCTTTCTCCTGCGCGTTCAGTCCCTATTCTAGCCAAATGTATACACCCCCGCCTATACTCTGATGGGACGATAACCAGGGTCACCGTCCCGTATTATTAAGATGAAAATCAACAATCGAAATTACTCGGGTTGACCCGTTAGAATTTTGTCAACGATACCATATTCGATACCCTCAGTCGGGTCCATATAGTAATCGCGGTCAACATCCTTTTCAACTTTCTCGAAGGGTTGTCCGCTATGCTTAGCAAGGATATCAATGAGCACTTTCTTGTAACGCAGAACTTCATTAGCAACAATGCTAATATCGGAAGGAGTTCCGTGGAATCCTGCACTGCCCTGATGGATCATTAATCTTGCGTTAGGAAGAGCCAGTCTCTTACCCTTGGTTCCGCCAGCCAGTAATACAGCAGCCATGCTCATGGCATGCCCTATACAGACAGTCGCAACATCCGGTTTGACTATCTGCATCGTATCATAAATAGCCAGTCCAGCGATTACGCTTCCGCCAGGACTGTTTATGTATAACTCAATATCTCTGTCAGGATCGTCTTTCTGCAGGAACAATAACTGAGCGACAACCAGATTAGCGACGTCATCATCAATCGGTGTTCCTATAAAAACAATACGGTCCTTGAGAAGGCGAGAGTATATATCATAGCCTCGCTCCCCGCGCGCACTCTGCTCAACAACATGTGGCATAGGAATCATATCGTGTTATCTCCTCTTCTTGCCAGGCTAAACCTGAATATATTAATCCGCTTTATTCACCAAGCTTCGCTTTTGGCTGGCAGTAAAGACAAAAGCTGAGTCAATCCTGAATAATGCGGATTAAGCATCCACTATCTTAATATTGGCCGATGCCTTCAAAAACTCTAGTAGTTTCTTTTGTAGAATGCGACTTTTGACTTCAGATATCACATCTTTCTTTTCCACATAAGCCCTGATGGTTTCAACAGGTACTTGACGCTTGCTCGCCATATCTTGAATTTCAGCCTCAACATCCTCATCGGAAACTTCCATTTTTTCTTTTTCAACAATCTCTCTGAGGGCTAATCCAGTGACAAGAGATTTACTTTCCTCATCCTTGAACTGCTGATACAAATCGTCAGGTGTTATCCCTTTATATACAAGATAGTCCTTGAGGGCAACCTGTCGCTGTTTCAATCGCTCACTCAGTTCGTTAAACCGCTCATGTATACCGGACTCCAGCATAGCTTCCGGATAATTGACTGTTGATCCTTCAACGATTTTGCTGACCAATTCGTTCTCTACGCCGGACTCAGACATCTGATCTGCTGCAGCCTGGATGTTTTCACGGATCTTGGCTTTGAATTTATCGACTGTATCTATCTTTTCTTCTTCAGGGATATCATGTTCTTCGCCAGCAAGGGTTTCTTTCACCCACTCATCAGTTACTTCAGGTAACACTTGTTCTTTAATTGTCTTCACAGTAACTTTGAACTGTTTGACTGTTCCGCGCATTTCCTCATTCTGGAAGTCTTCGGGATATGTGACATCGATGGTCTTAGTCTCACCAATAGCCATACCCACAAGTCCTGCATCAAAATCAGGCAGGTTCTCTCCAACAACAATCATCCGAACAGGACGGGCATCAGCTGCGTCTTCTTCGGATACTTCTTCAGCCTCAGCTTCAACTTCACCGACCATAGCCATCAGAGAGTCACCACTCTTTGCGGGCCTGTCAGTAACTTCGGTAGGTGCAGTGTTCTTCTTCAAGATCTCTACCACTTCACCGTCAACATCCTCATCAGTCACTGCATGCACTTTGCGATCGACTTCCAGCCCGGTGTATTCACCCAGTTCAACCTTCGGAGGCAGTGGCACGCGTGCGGTGGCGAGGAATGGTTCATCCGGATTTTCCAGGTCAAATTGCGTAACTTTCACGCTGCCGGATGCAAACGGCTCAAGTCCACTCTCTTCCAGAGCTTCCTTGTATGCATCTTCCATCACTTTGTCGATTACGTATTCTCTGACTTTTTCTTTGTCTACAACTTTTTCGAGGAGGTGCCTGGGAGCTTTTCCTTTACGGAATCCAGGGACAGAGGCGTACTTACCAAACTCTTTATAAACTTCAGCTATAGCTGTCTTTACCTTTTCTACGTCGGCTTGAATCTCAAGTTCGACTTCACAAGGGTTGATTTGTTCCTGCTTAACAAGCATAATTATTTGTCTCCACTACATGAATTTCAAAAAAAAAGGATACAGGACTTATTGTCCCATATCCTCGTCGTCTTTGTCGGATGTTTTTTGAATTGACCTCCGACGTTGAAGCCGCCCTTTTCAGACGGCTTTACAGAATGGAGCGGGGGACGAGACTCGAACTCGCGACATCCACCTTGGCAAGGTGGCGTTCTACCACTGAACCACCCCCGCACGCAACGGAGATACCGGCGACTAATCTGGTGGGCAAGAGGAGAGTCGAACTCCTATGCCTCTCGGCACTAGATCCTAAATCTAGCGTGTCTGCCATTTCACCACTCGCCCATATCAGGAAACACTGGTGGGCGATCAGGGATTCGAACCCTGGACCAATAGATTAAGAGTCTACTGCTCTACCAACTGAGCTAATCACCCACAACACACCAGTTGACTAACATTATACCAGCCAACACCCACCCAGTCAAGAGCCTGGACTCATAAACAGGCCATAACCGCCAGCAACAAAATTATACCAAAGTAACCTACTATTGTCAACGGTTTGTTTTTAGGGACTGTAACTTATAAGACAAATGGGACCTATAAGACGTATATGACACGCATAACGCAACCTACACAATCTCTTTCAGTTACTCTCACCTTATACATATTCAATAGCTTTTCTACGAAATCTTCTTCAATGCATAGTTGGAGCTCAATGTTCGGTAACTAGATGAAACCCACTGACTCATCGGAGCTAGGCGCAATCCGTTCGTGCTGAGCGAATCAAAGTTAACGCTTACCACCTGTTGTATGATGGAGTCGAAGTATGAATGGATTGCGCCGTAGACTATAACTTATCCCCCCAGCCGCTGCAACTTAACTTTCAGTGTTTTCCGGGTTGTGCGTGGGGAAATATTGATCATCGGGAATGGTTCCAGGGCTCTCTCCAAAATCCCGTGCACCTTGGCCAGTATAACCCCATAGTTGGTCATAGGCACTCCGGCCGCTTGAGCTATCCTTTGGCGATAGAGCATTTCCCGCCGGTTGACCATACAGCCGCCGCATTGGACAATCAGTTTATAATCAGCTACATCTGTTGGAAAATCTCTGCCGGATGCAAACGTGAAGTCCAGTTCCCCACCAACTGCCTGCCGCAGCCATCGCGGAATCTGCACTCTGCCTATATCATCGGCCTGCTGGTGATGCGTGCAGCTTTCCGACATCAAAACCTTATCCCCTGGTTTAAGGTCATCAAGAGCCATTGCCCCCGCTGCGAAGGATGCCAAATCCCCGCGGTAGCGAGCCATGAGAATGGAGAAGCTAGTCATCATTGTACCCTTGGGAGTATCGGCATCGACTTTCAAGAAAGCTTGAGAATCAGTTACAACAAGTTTCGGCGGCTTTCCCAAACTCTCAAGACACGAACGCAATTCCCGCTCTTTCACTGTCACAGCAATGGCATCATGGTCAAGGATATCTCTGATAGTCATGACTTGAGGTAGAATAAGTCGGCCTTTGGGAGCCGCTTTGTCAATTGGTACAACCAGGACGACAATATCTCCCCCACTCAATAAGTCTCCTATCAGAGCGGGTTCCTCCAGAGATGCAGGAGCAATCTGACCGAGTGTATTCTTCAACTCAAGGATTCCGGTGCCATCCATTGAACTGACAGCCAGAAAAACTACGCTGTGTTGGGTTGCCCAGGACTTTATATGAGACCAATCCGGGCACAGGTCTGTCTTTCCCGCGCATACAATCAACGGCAGATTTCGTTCCTTGACCCTGCTGACTATCTCCTCTTCCCATTCTCCCGGTTTACTGCAGCTCTCAACCATCAGGACAGCTACATCAGTGCTCTCCAGAACCCTCAGCGTCTTTTCTACACGCATCTGACCGAGTTCCCCGACATCATCTATACCAGCTGTATCGGTAACAACAACAGGACCAATGGGCAGCAGTTCCATCGACTTGGAGACCGGATCTGTCGTAGTACCTGCTACATCTGAAACAATTGCCAGCTGCTGGTTTGTAAGGGCATTTATCAGGCTGGATTTACCGGAGTTCCTTCTTCCAAATATGGATATGTGGACTCTTTCGCCCTTTGGGGTCTGGTTCATATCGGACATTGAGTATGCCTACTCCTCTTCAAGCCCGGCAATTCCGGGTCTTGTCATTTCATTCGGGTCCATTATTCGGGTGAGCTGCTCTACAGAGAACTCCCCGGACTCCGTTGCTATCTGCCTTATAGTTTTACCCGTTTCATGGGCTTCTAAAGCCATCTGAGAGGCTTTTTCATAACCAATATAGGGGCTGAGTGCTGTCAGCAATGCAAAGCTGTCTTCTATGTGCCTGGAGCAATTGTCTGCGTTTACTGCAATACCTGCTACACAGTCCTCGTTCAACAGGTCAGCTGCCCTTGTAAGTAGTTCCAGCGACTGGAATAAGTTATGTGCCAGCAATGGCAGGAATGCATTCAACTCCAGCTGCCCGCTCATTGCACACAGAGATATTGCATGGTCATTCGCCATAATCTGGAAAGCAGCCTGGCTAACTGCCTCAGTAGCTGTAGGATTGACCTTGCCAGGCATAATAGAACTCCCAGCCTGCAAAGGAGGTAGAGATATTTCACCAAAACCCGCTCTTGGTCCACTGCTTAATAATCTGAGGTCGGAGGCAATCTTATGAAGGTTCACGGCAGCAGCTTTGATCATTCCGGAAACTTCAACAAAAACATCGCAATTCTGTGTCACATCCATCATGTTTTCGGCACGTGACATATTGACTCCGGTATAGTCTCTCAGGCAGTTCACGACCAGGTAGACATACTCTTTATCTGCATTGAGACCCGTGCCTACAGCAGTCCCACCCAGGTTCACCTGGCGCAACCGTTCCTCAACCTTATAAAGCCTCCACCAGTCTCGTTGAATAGCTTGTGCCCAGGCAGAGAACTCCTGACCAAGCGTCACCGGCACTGCATCCTGCATCTCTGTCCGTCCTACTTTAAGCACTCCTGCAAACTCCGATTCCTTTGCTTGAAAAGCAGCCTGTAATCTAGCCATAGCTTCACTTGCAGGAACGAGCAGACGTATTGCTGCTAGTCTGACAGCTGTAGGAAAGACATCGTTGGTAGATTGCGAAAGGTTGACGTGGTCCAGCGGATGAACTATGCCATAACTCCCTTTGGCATGTCCCAGAGCCTCCTGTGCTGCGTTGGCTATGACTTCATTGGCATTCATGTTCGCGGAAGTACCCGCCCCACCCTGCAGAGCATCGGTAATAAATTCCGCATTCAATTCACCGGAAGCCACGCGTTTACATGCACTCTGAATTGCTTCTGCCAGGTGATCGTCCAAATATCCTGTCAGTTTATTCGCTTCAGCACAAGCATACTTAACATCAGCAAGAGCACGGATCAGACCGGGATGTATAGGCAATCCCGACAGGTGAAAACTCCGGGATGATCTGAGAGCATGTATGCCATAATAGGCTTCTACAGGCACATTAAGTTGTCCAAGAAGATCATGTTCCAGTCTAGTCTTCATAAATTGATTATACCACCATACGAAAAAGGACTCCCAGAGGCTACAACCTTTGGGAGTCCCGATTTAGCCCACAAATATTGAAGTAGCTACTTATCTCTCGATTACATCAATCGATTCATCTTCTACTTCATCGATAGTCTCGACTCCATATTCGTACTCTTCCATGCAATCGAGACAGCAGAAGTAATAGGTGTCACCATCATGCTCCTGCTTAAATGGAGTACTCTTTTCTACATAATGTCCGCACACAGGGTCTTTTGGCATGACAACCACCCCCACTTAAGGATAAGGTAATCCTACCGTGATTTGCAGACATATAAACCAAAAAACAAATATTAACATAATCAATCGGTTGTTCATTTCTGTCCATTCCAGAAACAACCTAACATATAATTATTTGGGATAATCACCATCTCTACCGGGTGTAAACCATGGCAGAGGCATCCTTGCGTGCTCCATCGTATAATCCCCAAACAAATTGGTCTGCTCAAGGCTTGCAAACACATAGTCTGCATCCATGCGAACAGCATAGACTCTGGCTTGATCGAGTTCCAGGACGAGTCTGAATGGCTGTCCGGCAAGAACATCCATCAACTCCCGGTTCTTCCACTTCAGGACAGCACTGGTTGAATCTCCGGTTATCGGCACAGAGTTCTCCATCTCAAATCCAGGAATCGGGGTATTGTCCGGAACCATCCGCAGTTCTGCCCGCACTCCACCGCATATCGTTGTCTGAGTATTGATCGTTATCCCCCCACCCTTTGCAACCATCGGACGGAGTACAATAAATCCCTTCTCTGAATGCGTCTGCAGAGCGCAGAACCCGTCTTTACGATATCGATATGTCGTCAGGTAAGATATCTGTTTACCGGCTTCCATAACTTCATCGTGTTCACCGATGTATGATGTACAGTATACCCTCAACCAGTCTCCATCATCCATCAGGTAGCTTGGGTATTCCCCCAGGAACCCTCTTGAACCTATCCCCATATCCGGCAGGAACGATTCCCGATTTGTCCGGTTCCAAGTGATACCATTGATGCTGTAAACAAGTTCAGAATCTACTCTACCTTTCATACGCACAGCCAGACCATAGTCATCATAGGCAGCGTGCATTCTCCACAAATACCCCAGAAAATATCCTTCATAGCAGAATTGAGGCATACCGTAGAACTCAACACACGGTGGGTCCATTGGATCAGGATAGACTACAACTATCGGCTGTTCCCAAATGTGCCAGTCTTGTGTCTGATATAGCGCTATACGACGGTCACCCCAGATCGGCCTACCCGTAAACTGGTATTTCTGAGTGTATGGATTATATATGATGCTGTAAAACGTATCGGTGACGTTCTTTCTCCACAGTGACTGATCATCTATTGTCCAATGAATACCATCGGGGGAATAAGCTATCTTATTGACATCGTCATCAGTTAGGTGCGCTCCTGCGACCTCTGAATATGCAACTTTATATCGTTTTGCCGGATCGGTTTCACGCTCATCGTAAAACAATGAAGAACCAGCCGAACTCCAACGCCCACTGAATACTGCATGTGGCGCTTTATCCGAAGCCAGTCTGTCAACCCGCTCAGATAATTGCACGGGGTTAAAGTCCAGTCCGTCCTCAGAATCATATATACACAGAGAAAACCCTTCATCACCTTTGGATATGTCAACAGATCCGCTGGCCCACATAGTATAGCGACCTGTATCAGGATTCTTTCGGACAATGGGATGACAAAACGAGTGCTGGAGAGTGGGATCATAATAGGGTTCAAAACCGGGGAATAGCTCTGCCTGGAACCATTTACGAGTGAGACCTCTTTGTTCCTGAATCAACCAATCATCAAAAAATAATAGCGTTTTCATCCGCATCCTCCAACCAGACCCGTAGGGGAGACCCTCCGCGATGTCCTGAAAATACAATGGGAGGATTCTAAATCCTCCCATTGCAGCTCTTTACGCAACTACTTCATAAACAATTCAATGACCGGAACAGTGACATTGGGTTTCTTCACTGGTAAAGTCAGTGTCAGGACATCATCTGAAGGCTTGCCTTCGACTACCTGCTGCCACTCTAATAATCCGCTCATCTTGATCTCGGATGCATCGTTCAAAAGCTGAGCATACTCGACCTTGCCTGCAAAACCGTCAAGGTGCAGGTGAACAAATGGCCACGCAAACACGTGGACATACATTCTATTGGTAACAGGATTATAAGTAAGTCTGCAATCCTGCGGGGCTTTAAACTCTTCAGGGGCTTGAGTGCATCCATAGATTGAGCGGTTGTGTCTCTTCATCCACTCACCCATACCCTGCAGTCGGCTTAATGCCCTCTCATCGAACTCACCACGCCCTGTAGGTCCTACATTCAGAAGCAGGTTCCCACCCTTGCTGACGGTATCAACCAGCATCTGGATCAGCTGGTCCATACTCTTCCAGGTCTCTTCATCCCTGTGGTATCCCCAGGAACCGGAGAATGTCTGGCAGGCCTCCCAAACAACGGGCTGACCATTGACTTTTACCCATTCCCTGGCCTGGAACTGTTCCGGAGTTTTGATATCCCATGAATCGTCCCTGTTCGGCAGGTCCAGGCGGTCGTCAAGGATGATACCAGGATTAAGTCTGCGTATCATATCGACCAGTCTGTCTGCATCCCAGTCGTCATGTCCCTTACCGATATAATCCGTGCCATCAGGGTTCTTATGAGAGGGATAGCTGAAATCGAACCACATTACATCAATCTTGCCATATTTGGTCAGCAATTCCTCGACCTGACCATGCAGATACTCAATGTATCTCTTCTGGTCGCGGGGTTCATTCATCTTTGCGCGGTCTGGACTGTTGCGCATTGAATGCAAGTCATCGACGATATAATCAGGATGATGCCAGTCGATCAATGAATGATACAGACCAGCTCGCAGTCCGTTTCCACGGAATGCATCCACCATCGGTCGGATCAGGTCCTTTCCGCAAGGTGTGTTGGTGGATTTGTAGTCTGTGAGAGCCGAATCCCACATGCAGAAACCTTCATGATGCTTAGTAGTGACAACGAAATATTTCATTCCAGCATCTGCGGCGGCTTTTGCCCAAATTTCCGGATCATACAAATCAGGATCGAAGTGTCTGAAATACATATCATACACATCATCCGGAATCTGTTCCATCTGTTTGATCCATTCATGTCTGGCCGGCTGAGCATACAGCCCCCAGTGTATGAACATTCCGAAGCGATCGTGGACGAACCAATCGGTATCGCTCGCTGTTTTTTTTGTTTGGAGACTCATCGAATATATTCCTCCAGTGGCATTAAAACTGCTTTACAGCAGCTTCTAGCATGATTCTATCTTTGCCAAAGGCTTTCCTTCAGTATACTCACCAACATTTGAAACACTTAAAATAATCATCCCGTCTAAAACTATATAAAACGGTTCCATTTCCAAAGGAACAGATTTTGGAGGTGTTCCATGAGGACAAAGATTCTGATAACTATGTTTGTCGTGTTAGCGTTTGGTCTGGTGTCAACAGCAATCTCTGCTCAAGGACAACAAATCCAAACAATGAAAGCTGGATGGATTTCAGCCTTTGCGGGAAACTCATATGCATCCAACCAGACGACTGAACATCCAGCAAGAGGGAAAGTGGTTAATGTAAGCTCTACTAACATAACCATTCAAACACGTCAGCATGGTGAAATAACCTACACAGTAGATAGCAGCACCAAGGTTACGATACAAAAGAAACCAGCTGCCATAGGGGATATTAAAACTGGAAATATGGCAGTAGTCCGTTACAATAAATCCGATAGCAGCGGACAACCGAAGGCACTGAGCATTGCAGTATTCGACCCGACAATGAGGGGAAAATATCTGTCAGCACGGGGAATTGTGACTTTCATCAACGGTAACAATATCGGTATAACAACAACCAAGCAAGAGGCAATCATCTGCCTGGTTGTAGACCACACGAAGATTGTCATCCATCCACTTACAGCATCGAATCACACAGGCTCTCTTAGTGACATTAAGGTTGGAAACACGGTTGGTGTTCACTATGAAAGAAATACAAATCCTGGTGTATTGAGATCAATCCACGTATTCAGTGAACCGGAACAAGGTGCAGATGAATTCTAGAACTTGCGCCAGGATGGATACCCAAATCCCATCCTGGCGGTCCATTTTATGCCCGCATTATTCATTTTCGACTAAGCTTCTACCCCTGCTGCCGGGTAAAAAGCAAAGATTGGTTAATATTGCCGGCTAGCTTTTTGCCAACTCTCTACACTTGCTTACAACGTAGCCGCCTACAGCTCTGCGTATCCAGGCAAGGCGATTATTGCAGATTGCATCCTGCAAGCTCACTGCAAGTTCATCCATTCCCGGAACATCCATTCCAAGTTTACGAACCTCTGCAATACTAACAAGGGCTGTTTCAGCTTCATTTAACATACTGCTGCAAATCTCCTCAGGAGCACTTGCAGAGCAACCTGATACTACTATCGAATCTTCAGCAGAGAAACTTTTTATCTCATATGCTCCAAGCGTAATCTCTATCTGATTTACTTCTATCACTGCGCCGGAAACAAGGTCCATGACCTTGGCTTTTCCCGACAGCTCGATAATCAGATCTACTGGATAATACTCCCGGTTGACTGCGTAGAAGAACAATTTCCCATCAACGGTCTTTTGGCGAACTGCAATCGGATCAGTCGAACAACCAACAGTATCAAAGCTTAATTTAGGCAAGACAGAATAACCCGCCGAGAATTTCCTCATCAGTTCACCGTGAGCTCTATCCAGGAAGAGTCCTCCTCTTGCAATACGCATTGCATCAAACTCTGCTACTGCATGCGCAAATGGTTCCAGGTAATGGTCTCCCAGGAAGAAATGTGGGGTTATCATTAATCCGGGTTTCCACCAGAACCCATCGTCTACACGAAGAGTCTTCATAAGAAAATTATCGGATGTGGGAGTTTGTCTGTGACGCTCATCACCCTCCAGGTTGCACCATCGGTGATCTCCCCAGACTTCTACCCAGCAGTCGAACAAAAACGCAGACGCATCCTTGGCACCTTCAAGTGATTTCAATGTGACAGCATCCAGATAATCCTGGTCTCTATAAGGAGTCCGTTGCTCTAATGGAGCATCAGCGCCTATATTTGGATCGGCCCCGTGTCCTCCCCGATCGCGTGAGTTGCCCATCTCCATGCCTACCTCAATGCAGTTTTCATCAGAAAAGAGATCAATATCAATCCCTGCTTCCGCATAGAGGTTCTTTGCATAATCTCTGGCAAATAGCTGAGTTGCCGGGCTTGGACCACCCAGTGATTGAGGCATGAATGTCTCCTGCCAAAGAGTCACATTGACAGTCAGGTCGCTGCGTTCCTGATGCATTGCATCCCTGACTGCCCGAATAAGATCACGTATCCGCAAACATCTCCAGTCTATCCAGGCCTTTCGGCAAACCCGTGTAAGGTATTCATAACGTTTTCTAAAACGCTCAGGATCTGTCTTTTCGACCGGAACAGTTATTCCTGTTTCTTCCTCAAACTTGCCGACTGTATAGTCATCATATCCGGACTTGAGGGAACCAAACCACGGCATGCAGGTCTTATACATATTGAAAGCTATGCCACGAAATGCCCCATAAGACCCATATCTGGCAGCAATCTCCCGCGCGAAACGGATTATTGTTTCCTGGACTTTCGGGTGTAAGGGATTAAATATCGGACCACATGGACAAGAACTGGTAGCTCCTGTCTTTTCTCCATATGCAAAAGCATGGGCTTCGATAAATGGAGGAGTACCGTCTTCACCTTTTCCTTTTTCAAGGATTGCAGGATAGTTCATAGCATTGTAGATCGGTGTCCAGTCGATAGTTCCTGGTTGTATCTGACCATCAGACAGAACATTATTAATCGTATCTGCCCCACCTCTTACAGATTCTTCATCCAGGTTCATCTGTGCCATAAGACTCCCCAACCTCATCAGGGTCAGTGAACCAACAAACCCTATCCCTTTTTCTCCGAGTTTGGTCAGTAGGTTTTTATACCAATCATCAGGCTGAGTGGTGTACCATCCATACACGAGTCGATCAGAATCAATCTTAATCCCCAATCCATCTGATGGTTCATTCTGCGATGGGAACATTGGTCCGTGATACCATGCAAGAGGATAGACCAGCAGGTTCTGACCGGTTGAACTCATATAAGATACTGCCCGGTCAACCCAGGTTTCAATGTCCAACGCACCTTCGCTGCCAAGATTTCCGCATGGGTCTTCGTACTGCGTGCCAATCTCACGAAATGGTATGTCCGATGGTTCAACTGGCTTTCTACCCTCGGGAAGAGAATCCAATTCATATATCTCCACTTTAGAGACCGCAGCTGGTTCATTGCGTCCATAGGTCATGAACACAATCGACCATTCTGGCAGACGAGACCAGAATACATATTCCAGTTTGAGCATATTTCCACTCACAGGTTGAGCGCCGCCTGTAAGTACTCCAGTGTTCAAGTCATATCCGATACCGTCGGCAATAGTCATATTGCGACGTTTGTCATCCGGAATGTAGATAACAAGGAGATGGGGTTTGCTTATGTCATTTACAGTGAACTTATATCCAAAACGAGCAAGCGGTTCACTCGCAGCTTCACGATATCTTCCCGCTGAAGACTCTTCGATACTGGTAGGATGACTGCTAAAATAGCGATCGTTGATAAAATCAGTGGTACAATCTATAGTCTCGATCAAGTGTTTTTCCAATATGATTACCTCTGTAAATATTGCTGGAATAGATTCATTTTTTACTTCTATGCTGGCTGCAATTATCTATCAGAGGCCACCATATGTCAACAATCTGCCTGGAACAATCTGTCCACAATTCTCACAAATACCAAAAATCCACAAACCGGATATTGACAAAGAAGCTGATCCACCTTATAATAATGCTTGACCACAGTGCCGAAGTGGCGGAATGGCAGACGCGCATGGTTCAGGACCATGTACTCGCAAGAGTGTGGAAGTTCGACTCTTCTCTTCGGCACCAAAACACGACATCAACTTAATAACTCCTATCTCCTCTGTTGCACTTCGCCTGGTTCTCATTTTCAGATAACTATGTTTTTGCCCGCTTTGTAGAACAATTATTTATTTATTCTTGATAGGGCGGACAATCCAAAAGCAAGACCTACAGCCATATAACAAATACTCCAATACTTATTGACGGACCCTCGATGTTCTGCAAAAGTTTCGCTATATATATCGCAAATATTACTATTATATAATAATCATGATATACTGTGTGCATCACAGTAATAAGCAAACGGAGTAACAATCAATGGTAAGGCTTGCAATTGTCGGAATAGTAGTGTGTATTGCTCTATTAGGATGCGGTGGAGGCGGATCGGTTCAATCGCCATATACAGGTCACTGGATCGGTACATGGGCTGAAAACGACAATGCATGGGACGGAACGTTTGATCTCACAATAGCAGATAGTGGATCAATAATCGGAACCACCCACGACAACTTAAAAAAAGTCGACGGCACTGTCACAGGCACCATGACCTCTGCCGGGCTAATGTCAATCACCTTTATATATCCACCTCCATCTATACAATATCCTGCAAGCGGAACTGTCAGCATTGCAACTAATGGCCACCTCGTGTGCTCAGAATTGAATGAACCCAGCGGTGGTGGTTATACCGACTCGTTTAATATTAACCTGACCAAACATTAGTAAATCATATTTTCTGTATGTTCCTATATAAACTGTCAAAATGACTCGATTGAAGAAATTCAATGGAGTCATTTTTTTACACAAACAAGACCACAAACTCAACCGAAGTGCTACTAATCCTACCCCAAAAACTTTGCCTTCACATATTTCAAGAATGGGCCTGTACTAAGGTCTTTGCCGGTTATGTGGGTGATGAGAGCTCGCGCATTGTATCGCATTCCGTGCCTGTGGACATTCTCTCTGAGCCAATTCAACAGCGGACCAAACTCACCTCTTCCTATCTGCGCAGATAGATCTGCGTTCTCGCTGGAGACTGTCTCGTACATCGCAGAATTGTAGAGATTGCCCAATGCGTAGGATGGGAAGTAACCGATCATACCCGAATACCAGTGCACATCCTGCATGACACCATCTTTGTTTGTATTCGAACTTACTCCCAGATATTTCTCATACATATCGTTCCAGGCAGACGGCAACTCATCCACAGATAAGTCACCAGTCATCAACGCTTCTTCCAATAGCATACGGATTACTACATGCAGAGAATAAGTCACTTCATCGGCATCTATTCTTATCAAACCAGGCTTTACCAAGTTTACCTGATCCCACAGATTTTCCGGAGCACCCCAACTGTCTTTCAACAATTCCGAAAGGTAAATGCAGAACTCGTGACTGCGTCCCACTATATTTTCCCACAGCCTGGACTGCGACTCGTGTATACCCATCGAAACAGCCATTCCCATAGGCTTGCCGGCATTTTCAACTGTAAAACCCAATTCATACAGCGCGTGTCCGGTTTCGTGGATTGAACTATAGAGGGCTTTCATGTAGTCGGTTTCATCATAGTGTGTAGTGATCCTGAGGTCTCTCCTGCCGATTGTTGTCATAAACGGGTGTGCAGTGCTATCGATCCTGCCAGTTTCAAAGCTGTATCCCATGTCTGAGACTAACTTGCAGATAAGTTTCTCTTGATCTACTTTTGAAAAGCAGCCGTTTATCGGTTGAACTGCTTTAAATTTTTCAGATATAGGCCCGACCAGCAGTGATAACTCATCCCCCAGGTCAGTCAATAGCGGCTTTATGAAACCTATTGTCCCGTACGGCTCAAACTTATCGATCAAGGCATCGTATGGATGTTCAGCATAACCGACAATATCGGCTTCTCTGCGGGACAGTTCTATTATACGTTGCAGTACATCCTTGACTGCTTCAAAATCATCAGCAGGCCTGGCCTTGACCCATACATTGTAACCTTCAGCAAATGTTCGGGCACACTCAGCAACGAATGATTCAGGAAGTTTCCGCTGTCTCTCAAGGTTTCGGCGGGTCTCACGTATGTTGACCGTATCCTCTTCAGTAAGTTCATCCATTCTTTCATGAAGATAATCCACTGACTGCCACAATTCATCTGATACAGCCAGACGATGATGTAGAGTCTGGATTAGTTCATCCTGCAAAGCGCGGTCCTCCGCTCCGCCATCCGGCATGTAAACCTGCTGGTCCCAACCAAGCAGTGAGCTGATGCATTCCAACCTATACATTTCAGAGGATATCCGCCCATACGTTTCCAGCGCTGACTGTGTGTCCATAGTTGAGTCCTGCCTTTATGAAGTCATTATCACAGCCAGCTTAACCATTTAGCTATCTAATTCCTCCTTCGGCGGCGTCTTTCCAAGCGTCGATCAAATACTGTTTGACACATAAAATGATGATTGATAAAATAAATATAGGAAATCTAATTTCCGTAATAATGTGCTGATAGATAAGTCAACCGTAGATTAAAACACATCATCTGATTAATCAGGGTGGATATATTGCGTTCTATTTTAAGTAGATGTTTATTTGTTCTAAAAGCCATGAGGGAGCGGGCGCTCAGAGTGTTGGAGTTCCAACAGCTCTGCCAGTGCCGTATTGTCGTCTAAGCCCGCCACGCCCTATGTGTGGTGGGCTTTTTTTGTATCTGCGACAGTGTATCGGAGGTATGCCACAGATGGGTTATGAGGTTCTTGTTCTTAACAGCGACTACGAGCCGCTGAATATCTGCAACGTCAGGCGTGCGATAAATTTGGTCCTGCGCGGTAAAGTAGAGGTCATTCATGAAAGACATCTCTCCTTACACTCCAAGTCGCATTCATACAGATCGCCATCCGTAATCAGGCTGACAAATTATGTGCGCAGGCCGAGACCTCAGCTCAAATTGTCACGCAAGAGTATTCTGGCCAGGGACAACTACACCTGCCAGTACTGTGGGTACAGCGGAGTTGATCTGACGGTCGACCACATTGTCCCCAAACACAGCCATGGCCCGACCAGCTGGGAGAACCTGGTATGCTGCTGCCGGAAGTGCAATTCCAAAAAGGGTGGAAAAAGCTCCGCACAGTCAGGAATGCACCCAAAGACCCTTCCGCGCAAACCAAGGTATGTGCCGTTTATAAGCCTTACCAAGTTTGTATCAGCGACAGAGAATGAGGAGTGGAGAGACTACCTCCCTGTCTTCACCACCCCCGACAGGGAATTCGCCCGGTCATAAATCAGTATTGTGGTGCAGGTTTCCAGCCTGCTATCCCTGCATTTCAGGATGACACGATTACACATAATGGAGCAATGATTTGGACTTACAGGAACTGGTAGACGGACTTCGAAAAGCCGGTATTAACGAGGGAGACTGCATAATTCTCCACTCCTCACTCTCGTCACTAGGACAAGTAGACGGTGGTGCGCCCACTGTTGTAGAAGCCATCATTCAAAGTGTAGGGGAATCCGGAACCGCAGTCTTCCCTGCGTTTACCTTTGGTGCGGAGTATAACAAAGACAACCCGCCGGTATTCGATGTCCGGACATCTCCGTGTGTCAAGTGCATTGGTGTCATTCCTGAAGCTTCCAGGACCAGGCCTGGAGGTATCCGAAGCCTCCACCCCACCCATTCCGTCACAGCATTCGGACGCCTGGCTAAATGGATTACCGATGGACACGAAAATGCTCCAGGACCCTGCGGAGCCCTGACTCCATTCGACAAAATAGCCTCCATAGGTGGAAAAATAGTAATGCTGGGAGCAATGTTGCACTCAAACACCAGCATCCACCACGCTGAGGAACTCAGCGGCGCTCCGATTGTCCTGCAGCAGGAAGCAATGGATATAACCATCACGGGCCACAACGGAGGGCCAGTCACCCTCCACGACACCAGACTCCACAAATGGGGCACTGGCCGAGACTACGACAAGTTCGATCAACCATTCATAGACGCAGGAATCATGACCGTCGCCCAGGTAGGGCCCGCAGAAGTGCGGATTATCAAGGCGTGTGGCATGCGGAAGTTTCTGGTGAATGCGTTACTGATAGACCCGCTGGCAACTTTAGATGAGAACGCCAAGGTAAACTGGACTCAATCGATTTAACTCTTTAAATATAGCACGAATGAACATCGATATATGCGAATATTCCCCGTTCGGTGTTCTTTCGTGTTTCTCCTATTCTTGATCAATCAGCATAAGTGTATTCCCCAGTCTATACCCAACGTGTCATCTCTCCGCGTCGATTGTTGAAGGAAACCCCAAAGACACAATGGAAATATAGTTCTGTAATAGAATCATTACAGCACAAATAGTTGGAGTTAGAAATGAAACCAGTAAGCATCCAGTTTTTCCTCAATCATATACTCGATCCTGTTGAAGTCGCCAGCCAGACTCGCGGGATGGCTAAAGCTGGATATCAGACAGTTGCAGGGCACGCGCGGGCTGGGCTTTTGACTCCCTTTATGTCTGATGGCTGGTGGGATGCTGTGGATGCAATCCTGGAAGAATGTAAAACAAACGGTATGCACTATTGCATTTGGGATGAGGACTATTTCCCCAGCGGTCATGCGGGAGGAAGAGTAATCTGGAGTGATCCGGCTCTGATTGCTGGATCTTTGGAGTTCTATCAGAGCAAACATACCGGCAATGGGCCATTTGAGGTTGATTTTGACTCCGGGATGTTTGTGGGAGCATGGGCTGTATCTGCAAGTGGAAAGATCATCGACATTTCAAACTCCTGCGGGACACGTCGTCAGCAGTGGGGAACGAGAGCTATCAGCCATGCTGCGTATTCCCCTCAGATCAACTTTGTGGGCAATCCTCACTGGAGAACATCTTTTGATGATAACAAACATGCAGCGGTCTGGACTCCGGATACCCCAGGTGAATATACAATAATAGCAGCTATTGTAAAACCCACACCAAACAGCGCTCCTGATATATTAAATCCCGAGACGATAAAGCGGTTTATTGAGTTCGGATATGAACCTTATTATCAGCGTTATCCTGAACTTTTTGGTAGTGTGATAGATACGTCATTCACTGATGAACCAAGCCCCGGTGGCATGACATACCCCTGGACTCCGGCATTTGCATCAGAGTTTGAATCTGAACACGGATACAATCTGATCCCGTACATGCCTCATCTAGCAATGATAATCGATGACCGCAGTGCAACCATTCGCCACCATTACAGGCTGACACAACATAGATTAATGGTCGCCACCTACCTGAAGCAACTGGCTGACTGGTGTTCTGATCACAAAATTGAGTTCACCGGCCATCTGACACGCACGGAATGGATCAGTCTGACCTCAGTCTACTGGCCAAATGAACTAAGGTGCTGCAAAGAAATGCACGTTCCGTGCTGTGATCCACTCGGAGCCGCCTGTGCGTGGCCCGATGCATCATCCTATGCAACCGGAGTGAAAGTGGTCTCATCAGCAGCACATCTGTTCGGCAAGAAACAAGCCGGTAGTGATGCACTGGCAGTTATTGGAGATGAAGCCAGGCTCCGGGATATGAAGTTCATGCTGGACTTCCAGATGGTAATGGGTGCTAACGCGTTTATGCTGCACGGAGCCAGCTACTCTCTGGACGGCCCCCGCAAAGATGAGGTCCCACCGTCACTCAGTTATCATCACAGCGAGTGGAAACATTTCCCGCTCCTGAATAATTATCTAGCCGAAACTTGTGAAGCCCTTACAGGAGGAAAGCACATCTGCGAGATAGCGATGCTCTATCCGTCAACCAGCCTCTACTGCCAGGCAGACCCGAGTTTCAATTGGTACCATCTGGCAGATGAAAAACCGATACATCAGCTTGTAGATTTACTCCTCAGCAACCAGAAAGACTTTGACTTCATAGATGAGATCACCCTTGTTGAACAGACAACTGACGATGGTAAACTAACCACTCCAGAAGAATATAGGCACGTAGTCCTGCCTTACATACGCTACATTGATCCTAACGCGGCAGATTCTTTGATCAAACTTGCTAAATCAGGACTCACAATCTATGTAGTAGGTTGTATTCCCCAGGTTCTGGGTAGAGATCCCGAAGATTGCGGGCACACTCTGGATATCTCCGGAATGCACTATGTAGAAACACCATCTGCGAGTTTTGCAGTTGCACTTCCAGGATCTGGCCTACAAGGTGATGGATCACATGATGTATTCGTACTAAAAAGACTGCGTGATGATAGGCCTGTATCGTTCCTGTTCAATCGCTCAGAAAAGCCATTTAACGGAATTCTGGACGGAATTGAAGTCTCAATCCCTGGAAAAGGCAGCCTGATGCTGCAACCGAACACAAAACCATCCTCGCAACCAAAACCGACTGCCAGTATTGATATATCTGATAATTGGACCTGCACATTCAACAAGAACACCATTCCATTGAACTTCTGGCATGCTATCGAAAGCAAGGATCTTGCGGCGATGACATATCCTGTCATTCCAACCGGCTTCAACTTAATGAACAGGGAACTCGACCATACTCTCGGAAAAGACGGTCACTACATATATACCTGCCGGTTCTTCCTGACAGGTAAGCCAGCCGATGTACAAATAGTCTTTGACCAAAGCGCAATCACAGGCGACTGGAAGCTGTATGTCAATGACATCGAGATCACTGATATACTGCCTGCAGGTATATTCGACTGCCTTGACCTCAAGGCCGAGATTGGACATGCGCTGCTGGGTGGTTCCTCCCCTACCCTCAACAATATCCGCATCGAATCATCAGGGATCGCACACGGTATCCATGAAGTGATGTATCTAACAGTTGATTTCAACTGTGAATACAGATATGGTCATCTTTCATCGCCATATCTGGAAGTAACAAACGGAGAGATAGATTGCTGCAATCTTCAGGACTGGTCGATATTGGGGTATCCAACCTACTCGGGATCAGCAACTTATCACAAGAGCTTTGAAATTCCACAATCCGGAGACTACTTACTGCAATTGGGCAGAGTGGAAGATATAGCTAAAGTTTGTATAGATGGTCAGGAAATAGCCTCATTGGCCTGGCAGCCATACGAATGCCTGCTCACCAACATGTCAACCGGAACTCATATTCTGGAGATCGAAATTACCAACAGCCCAGCCAACCGTACCCGCGCAGCCCACTTACCCGCTGGCCTGTTTGGTCCGGTGAGTTTATCTATAGTATAACAATGCTACTGAATACAGTGCCGTTCGTGCTGAGCCAGTCGAAGCGCGAACGGCACTGTGTTAGTCTTAAATTTCTTTTAATCCTGTCAAGAGACAATCCTTGAAACACAGTTATATAAATACAGCTCCAACATACGATACAGTGTTGACGCCATTGATATACTGTAATCCTACAGATTCTACTAGTGCTTTTACATCCAGACCATATCCTTCAACAGATCCCAATGCTTCATCCGGGAATCTGCAAGGCTCATCAGGGCACGTGCACTTCTCACAGAAACCGCAACCACCACAACCCAGAGTGAGGTTCTCTATATTAAGCTCAACCAGTTTGTGCCGTATTTCGCGTAACACATCATTATGTTTCTTGGCTGCTTCTGCCATACCTTCAAAGTCCCAGGAATCCTCAAGCGTAGCGATATACTGCACTACCACCACATGTTCATAGGAAAGCATCTTCGACTGAAGCTCTTCTAATTCACCAACATAGGGAGGACAAGTCCATGACCGCCCTGATTTCCCACATGCATTTGAGAGACACGAGTTCCTGACAGCTTGATGTGCTTTCAAGTATTTCTTATCCGTAATTAACCGAGCATGAGTTTCACCCAGTTCCGTTGCCCACTGTTGTATCTTTTGTATAATATCGTTCATTACGATCCTCTTAGTCGGTACGAAGATAAGCCCCGGAGTTGTAATAACCTCCGAGGCGACACTGCATAAATCGGACAAATTGAAGCCCAACTCGCAACATTCTTAATGAACACACTATATAGATACTTCGGTTTGATACACCCGAAGCATCTAGCCCGCATTATTCATGACTGACTCAGCTTTTGACCTTACTGCCGGTCAAAAGCAAAGCTTCGAGAATAATGCGGGATAAAGCAATATCAACGTTTCGAGAACTGGAATCCTCTTCGAGCTCTCTTGCGTCCGTATTTCTTCCGCTCTTTGACTCTGGAGTCTCTGGTAAGAAAACCGAGTCTTCTGAGTGGGGTGCGCATTTCAGGACCGATCCCCAAAATGGCTTTACTGATACCATGACGGACTGCGCCAGCCTGGCCGCAGATTCCACCACCGAGACACTGTGCCTCGACATCATACTGACCAGTAAGACCGGAGACATCAAAAGGCTCAAGAATCATTATCTCAAGTGCTTTTCTGCCAACGTATTCGGACATTGTGCGACCATTGATCGTCACTTTGCCCTCACCCGGGGTCAGCCAAACTTTTGCTATCGCATTCTTGCGATGCCCAGTTCCATAATATTTAACGGTCTGTGCCAAAACGTATTCCTCCGACGACCTAATCGAACTTGAGTACCACGGGCTGCTGTGCTTCGTGGCCATGATCCGGACCAACGTTGACTTTCAGTTTCCTGAACATCGCATCGCCCAGTTTGTTGTGGGGCAACATGCCCTTAATTACCTTCATAACCATCTTCACAGGCTGCTCTTCCAGCAACTGGCCCCTGGAGATGCTCTTGATTCCACCGGGATACCCGGAGTGCCGATAAAGACGCTCAGCCGGTTTATTTTTTCCGGTAAGAACACTCTTTTCAGCATTGATAACTATAACAAAATCACCAGCGTCCTCATTTGGTGTGAACTCTGGTTTATTCTTGCCTCTGAGTATCTTTGCAGCTTCAACAGCCATTCGGCCGATCGGCATACCGGCAGCATCGATGACATACCATTTTCTCTGCATCGTCTCCGGCTTAGCAACATATGTCTTCATCATTAGTTCTCTACCCCTTGCACGCGTTATTCATAAACGAAACGTGCTAGTAATCCACTCTAACCAGGCACAGGCCCTGGGGAGGAGCAGTAATTGAGGCATGCCCGGTCTCCGCACAACTCAGGATATCAGAAATATCACTGACCGGCCTCGATCCATAACCAATCTCAACTAAAACCCCTATAATTACACGCACCATCGACCGCAGAAACCCCGAAGCCGCTATCTCCACTCCGACTACATCCCCGGTCCTGTTAACTTCAGCGATGTCTACTCTGCGCACAGACGTTTTTGTTTCATGCACTCCACGGCTAAAACCGCGAAAGTCATGCAACCCAACGAGAGATTGTGCAGCATCGTTCATCAGAGCTTCATCAAGCGGCCTACTGACATGCCAAGCATACCGGCATGCCAGGGCGCAGCGAAGTTCAGTGTTCATTATATTATAACGATATACCCTCCGCACTGCTGAGAATCTGGCGTGAAAATTACCATCCACTTCCTCAGCACCAACTGCCGATATACTATCTGACAGTCTGGAGTTCATCGCAACACACAATTTATCAATAGGAATAGTGCAATTAGACCGGAAGCTGATTACTTGCCCTGAAGCATGCACCCCTGAATCCGTTCTACCAGCACCATACACCGTGACTGGTTCTTTGACCAGCCCGGCCAGTACGCGTTCAAGTTCGCCTTGAATTGTCGGCACTCCAGGTTGAAATTGATATCCCTGGTACTGCGTGCCATCATATTCAATGACGACTTTGATATTGCGCACTAGTCAACCGCCAACTCCAACCGTGCCATAGGAGCTGCATCGCCTCTTCGGCAACCTATTTTTACGATACGTGTATAGCCACTCTGTTTATCAGCAAACTTAGGTGCAACTACATTGAAAAGAATGTAGAGAGCATCATTAGTTTTGACTCTGTTACGCATCTCAGTCTGTGATTTACCGTGTGCACTCAAAATGCTCTTAGGCATTTTGGGAGCAGGTAAAATCCTGCGGGCCATTCGCCTTGCGTGGACAGAATCCACTTTGGCGCATGTGATCAGCTTCTCAGCTATTGCCCTGGCTTCTTTTGCACGGGTCTCTGTGGTCTCGATGCCTTCATAGACAATCAGTGAACGCACAAGTCCGTGCAACAATGCCATCCTTTGATCGGAAGGCAAACCTAATTTTCTACCAGCAACACGATGTCGCATTCTAAACCCCGTTACTATTCAGTCTCAAGTGCGAAGTGCACAAGGCACTCGCGATATAATGAGCTCCCAGCGGATGTATCCACTTGCAAAACCCAGGTGATGCGTAAGAAATACCACAACACCCGGTGAGAGCAATCAGCAAAAGTCTATTCGTCTTCTGCCTTCAGTTCCGCCATGGAACCATCAATATCATCATCTAAATCCGCATCTTCAACGGATGTAATAGTCTTTCCTCTGGCCTCAGGTGGGATTCTGAGTTCTCCTCGTTCATTAGCGGGAGCAAACGCCAATCCCAATGACTCAAGCTTTTCTCTAACTTCCGTTAGAGACTTCTTGCCAAAGTTCCGGATGTTGATTAAATCAACTTCACTCAACTGAGCCAGTTCTCTTATGCTTAGAATATTAGCTTTCTTCAAACAGTTGTAAGTCCTGACGGAGAAGTCCAATTCTTCAATACGAGAATCGGGCGGTCCAACAAGGCTTCCTGTTGTCAATGCACCATACTGAACCCCGCTTTCACGAGTAGAACCCGCAAAATCGAAGAACAGTCTAAGCTGAGAGTCGAGTATTTTAGCTGCTTCACTCACAGCATCACTTGGTCTCACAGTACCGTTACTGGTCACTTCAAGAACAAGTCTGTCGTAGTCAGTCTTGTGTCCGACTCTCGTAGGATCTACTGTATAGCTGACCTTGTGCAGAGGAGTATATACTGCCCCGACCGGAATAACTCCGATGACAGACTTGACTCGCTCCTGCTTATCAGGCATCACATATCCCTTGCCCCATTCAACGCTGAGTTCCATCTGCAACCGTGCGGTCTCATCGTTAAGTTCAGCGATGTGGACCTCCGGATTAGCGATCTCAACGTCAGCTGGAGTCTGTATATCCGCACCTGTAACCTCTCCAGGACCATGAACATCAATTTTCAGGATTTTCGGATCATCATCATATGAAACCGGTCCATTTATCTTGACATACAGTTCCCGGAGGTTCAATATGATCTCGGTCGTATCTTCCTTAACACCCGGGATCGTAGAGAACTCATGCAGCACACCATCAATCTTTAAAGAAGTAATGGCTGCACCAGGTATCGAGGACAGCAGCACACGACGTAACGCGTTACCAATGGTATACCCGAAGCCCTGCTCCAACGGTTCAACAACGAACTTCCCGTAACTTGAGGAATCCTCAAGCACCTGGATGCGCGGAGTAACCATTTCCATAATCTGCTGCCTCCGTTTATCTTGAGTAGAATTCGACGATCAACGATTCCTGAACGTCAGTATCGATTTCGTCTCGGGTCGGAGCACGCAGCACCGATCCCTTTAAGGCAGTACCGTCGAATTGAATCCAACTCGGAATGCCTTTTCCTCCAGCAGCACTAACGGCTGCCAGCAGAGGAGCAATTTTCCTGGCGTTCTCATGAACTTCCACAACATCCCCAGGCTTCATCTGACATGAAGGGATGTCTACCTTGTGGCCATTGACCATAATATGTCCGTGATTAACGAACTGTCTGGCCTGAGCCCTTGAGGTAGCAAGCGCGCAACGGAAAATGATATTGTCCAGTCTTGTTTCCAGGATCTGGAGCAAGTTCTCGCCGGTGACGCCTGTTCGTCTAACTGCTTCTTTAACATATAAACGGAACTGCGTCTCGCGCATTCCGTACATTCTTTTTAATTTCTGCTTCTCTCGAAGCTGATGACCGTAGTCAGTAAGCTTTTTCTGCATTCCCGCGCCATGCATACCCGGAACCGTAGAATGTTTTTCTACGCTGCATTTCCGGGAGTAGCATCTATCGCCCTTAAGGAACAGTTTCTGCTGCTCACGACGGCACAATCTGCAAACTGGATGACCCTCTGATGCCATATTCCCTATCGTCTCCTTCGAAGTGTCCGGAATACATCCGGAACCCCAAGAACGCTATATCTTCGAACAATTCATACGAACTGTGCTAAACAAATATGCGTAAAAAAGTCCTTAGACTCTTCTTCTCTTCGGTGCTCTGCATCCGTTATGCGGGATGGGGGTGCAATCTTTTATAACGATTACTTCCAAACCCGCTGCTTGAAGCGAACGAATAGCTGTCTCTCGTCCAGAGCCGGGGCCCTTGACAAAGACATCCACCCTGCGCAAGCCATGTTCCATGGCAGCACGGGCAGCACGCTCGGATGCAAGCTGTGCAGCAAATGGGGTGCTCTTCTTGGTTCCCTTGAACCCCACGGTGCCTGCACTCGACCAGCTCAATACTGCGCCAGCCATATCACTAATAGAAACTATGGTGTTATTGAATGTGCTCTTAATATGAGCAACTCCATGCACCACATTTCTCTTTTCTTTTGCCTTGGTACGTTCGGCAGGTTTTCTTACCAATCCAAGCCTCCTGGAAAGCTCTACGCAGCAATTGCCCCACTGGGACATCGCCGCAACAAATAACCATAGATGAAGATTTTCACCCTGATGGTCTTACTTTTTACGTCTGACCCCGACGGTTCTTCTAGCGCCTTTACGCATACGGGCATTGGTTTTTGTCCTCTGTCCGCGTACCGGCATACCCCGTCTGTGTCTGATTCCACGATAGCAGCCAATCTCCATCAAGCGCCGAATATTCATCGCCACTTCACGACGCAGATCACCTTCTACAGTGAACTCATTTTCAATGACCTTTCTGATCTCAGAAACTTCACCCTCAGTTAGGTCGCGCATACGAGTATCGGGATTAACCCCCGCTCTTCTTACAATATCTTTAGCACTGGTCAACCCAATGCCATAGATGTAAGTCAAGGAATATTCGACCTTCTTGTCTCTGGGGAGGTCAATACCTGCGATTCTGGCCAAGCTACTTAACCCTCCTTAGAGAATCCGGGCATAAACCTCGGATCTCTATACCTTTCTATACAATCCATCTAGTTCTATCAATAAGCCGGAAAATACCGGCATACAGGGCAAAAAATCAGCCCTGTCTCTGTTTGTGCTTAGGATACTGGCTACAAATTACACGAACTACTCCGCGTCGTTTGATAACCCTGCACTTTTCACACATCGGTTTTACCGACGCTCTGACTTTCATTTATCAGTATCTCCTTGTGTTTATGGACAGAATACTTAGTTTCCCGCCCCGGTGGACTGAAACCTACCGGAACCAGCCGCTGGAAACCTTACATTCTATTTGTATCTGTAAACGATTCTGCCTCTGGAAAGATCATAAGGACTGAGCTCAAGTAGAACTCTGTCACCGGGCAGAATCTTTATGTAGTGCATACGTATTTTGCCGGACACGTGAGCTAACACGTTGTGGCCTCCAGGGAGATCAACCCTGAATGTTGCATTGGGTAGAGATTCACTAACTCTACCTTCCATCTGTATCGCTTGTTCTTTGCTCATATCTTGTCAGCCGCCCTCTGGAGTATCGATAGTCAATATATCCGGTCCGTTTTTTCTAATTGCAACGGTATGCTCAAAATGCGCGGACAACGACCGATCCTTCGATACGACAGTCCACTTGTCAGCTAATGTCTCCACTTGATAAGAACCCATATTTACCATTGGCTCGATAGCCAACGTCATGCCTTCTTCTAGTTTGGCACCAGTTTTGGGTCTGCCAAAATTGGGAACATTCGGCTCCTCGTGAAGTCTCTTCCCCACACCGTGACCAACAAGATCAGTTACGACTGAATATCCGTGCCTCTCAACATAACTCTGAATGGCATATCCAATATCGCCTATTCTCTTGCCCGGCCTGGCTTGTTCTATTCCTTTATACAGGGCTTCTCGAGTGACTTTCATAAGTCTCTCAGCCTCCGGTAAGCACTCGCCACCAACAGCAACCGTAATCGCTGAATCGGCATGCCAACCGTCAACTATCAACCCAAGGTCTAATCCAACTATATCACCCAGGGACAATATCCTGTTTCCAGGTATCCCGTGAACAACTTCTTCGTTAACAGCAACACAAATAGTATTCGGATATCCACGATATCCTTTGAAAGAGCCGATAACACCATACTTGTGTACCAGGCTCTCGGCATACACATCAACATCCATTGTAGTAGTCTGCCCGGGGACAATGAATTCGCTAATTTCTCGCAAGCACCGGGCCACGAGTTTCCCCGCGGCCCTCATTGCTTCTATATCACGTGCGCTTTTGCGAACAATCATATCAATTATCCGCCAATCGCTTCACAAACCCTGGCAAACACTATATCAATATCACCAACTGCATCTATGTTACGCAACACGCCTTTACCTGAGTAATATTCCAACACTGGTTCAGTCTGCGCATTGTAAACTTTAAGTCTATTCTGGATGGCTTCCAGCTTGTCATCATCCCGCTGCATCAGTTTGCCACTACACTTATCACAAACGCCAGCAACTTTCGGCTGCTTGCTTACTATATGATACGGTTCCTTGCAGTCAGGACAAACCCATCTGCCTGAAAGCCTTTCAATAAGTAAGTCTTCGGCCACTGATAAGTTTACCACGAATTGCAGTGGTTTACCAACTTCTTCCAATGCAACATCAAGTGCCTCTGCCTGAGTTATGGTTCTTGGGAACCCGTCAAGCACAAACCCTTTGTCATCAGTAGTAGCAAGCCTGGCTTTAGCGATGGCAATAACTACATCATCCGGAACCAGTTCACCCCGGTCCATATAACCTTTTGCCAGCAGACCAACATCTGTCTTGTCGGCTACAGCTTGCCGTAAGGCATCACCAGTCGAGATGTGAGCGGCGCCAAACTTATCGACTAATTGGCTCGCTTGTGTTCCCTTGCCTGCTCCAGGCGCTCCAAACAAAACGATTCTCATTATTTGATGAACCCTTCATAATGTCTCATGACCAAATGGGCCTCAATAGCCTGCATTGTTTCCAATGCAACTCCAACGACAATCAAAAGTGAAGTTCCACCAACAAGGTTGAACCCTTTGATATCCAGAAGCATCGGGACATAATACTGAGATAGTGCAATTATACCCAGGAAAAGAGCTCCAGTAAGAGTAATTCTGGTTAAAATGCGGTCCAGATATTCCTGCGTAGGCTTGCCTGGTCGAATACCAGGGATATAACTGCCCCATTTCTTCAGATTATCCGCCACATCCTTTACATTGAAAGAAACTGCCGTATAGAAATACGTAAAGAATACAATCATTGCAAAGTATATGAAAGATCCCCACCAGGATCCGCCAGGGGCAAATCCCAGAGCAACATTTTTGAATCCAGTCCAACCAGCAAACCATGGCATATTTGCTATGGTAGCAGGTAAATACTGTATGGAGACAGCAAATATAATCGGTATAACACCGGCAGAGTTGACTTTCAATGGCAGGAAGGTAGCTTGGCCACCATACTGCTTGTTACCTACAACTCTTCTTACATGCTGGATAGGTATCTTGCGCTGAGCCTGAGTCATTGCCACAATGAAGGCAATAGTAGCTACAAATACCGCGAACAGGATTGTAACAGGAATCCATCTATGGTTGGTTAATCCCTCAACTTTGATTACAGTAGCAAGCTGGTTAGGAAGAAAACAAACAATACCGGCAAATATAATAATAGAGATGCCGTTTCCAATGCCTTTATCGGATATCAGTTCACCAAGCCACATTAGGAAGGATGTTCCTGCCACCAGAACAACAGTGATCATCGTAACAGTCCAAAGTCCACCGTCGATCGCCTGCATGTTTTTCAGTGTTAAAGTCGTTCCAAATCCCTGAACAAAGGCCAAAACCACCGTAAAATACCTGGTGATTTTCTTGATTTGTTTTTGACCCGATGCGCCTTCTTTTTGCATTTCCGCAAATGACGGAATCGCAATAGTTAAAAGCTGCATAATAATCGAGGCATTAATATATGGCATAATACCCAATGCAAAGATTGAGTATTTTTTAAACGCGCCTCCCGTAAACATATCGAGCATATCGAAGAGGTTGTTACTACCCAACCTTTGCAGGAGTATCTCGTGATTGACTCCCGGTACTCCGATATGCAGACCGACAACGTACACGGCAAACATGCCAAAAAGGAACAATATCCTCTTCTTCAGATCCGGAATCTTGGCTGCCGCCAAAACCGAAGCAAGCATTAAATGACCTCCACGGTACCGCCGGCAGCAACAATCTTCTCCTCGGCAGCCTTGCTAAACTTATTAGCCTTAACAGTTAAAGCTTTTGTTAGTTCACCATCTCCGAGAACCTTAATTAAGTCCTTGGAACTATGAAGAAGACCAGCGCCAATTAATGTTTCAATATCCACCACTGCGCCAATGTCAAATCTCTCAAGATCATCAAGATTGACTACGATGTAGCAGATTCTGTTGACGTTTCGGAATCCTCTCTTTTGTGGAAGTCTCCGATACAAAGGAGTCTGACCGCCTTCAAATCCCGGCTTGATATGTGATCCGGATCTGGCTTTCTGACCCTTATGGCCTTTTCCGGCAGTTTTTCCCTGTCCGGAACCAGCACCGCGACCTACACGTTTCTTATCTTTAGTAGATCCCGGAGCTGGAGCTAAGTCATTCAATCTCATTATTTGGCCTCCGTAGCTTCCTGCAGTTCTTCCACCTTTACCAGGTGCGCAGTCTTACGAATCATTCCCATGATAGAATCGCTCTCTGTATGAACAGCACTTGATCCTATCTTATTGAGCCCCAGAGCATGCACCGTATTTCGGGTTCTCCTGGGGAAGCCTATAAAGCTTTTCACAAGAGTAACCTTAATCATCAGTGGATCCTCCCACAACTTCAGTAACTATCTCATCACCCTGATTAGTGCTTCCCATTTCGGGAGCAGCCTTTTCCTGAGCTTTGATCTTCTTTGCCATCCAGGGGACTAAGTCTTCCATCTTCTTGTTACGGGCTCTACACACGTTCTCAGCTATCTTCATAGAAGTAAGAGCCATTATAGTAGCTCTTGCTGTGTTAATAGCATTGCGTGATCCGAGAACCTTTGCAAGGACGTCCTTAATACCTGCCAATTCGACGATGGGCCTGACGGCTCCACCAGCAACAACTCCAGTTCCAGGAGAAGCAGGCTTAATCATGACCCGAGCTGCACCAAGTCTACAAACGACTTCGTGAGGCACAGTTCCGTCGATGAGCGGAATCTTTACAATGTTCTTCTTAGCATCCTCAATGGATTTGCGAATTGCATCAGGAATACCGGCCGCTTTACCGAGCCCTATTCCTATATGCCCTTCATGGTCCCCAACAGCAGAAAGAACACTCCAACGCATGGTGCGTCCTCCCTTGTGGGTCTTCTGAACTTTATTTGTTTTTATGACCTGTTCGACCAGGTTAAGAGTATCTGGATTGATTTTAGCCATTGCTATTCTCCCGGCAACTAGAAATCGAGTCCGGCTTCACGAGCCGCATCAGCCAAAGCTTTCACCCTGCCGTGATAAACGAAACCGCCTCTATCGAAGACTACGGCTTTGATCCCTTTATCCAGGGCTCTCTTGCCAACCAATGCACCAACTGCCTTAGCTGCCTCGACATTACCGCCTGACTTGAGCTGACCTTTCAGCTCCTTATCGATGGTGGACGCCGCAACCAGAGTGAATCCGGTTGCATCATCAATGACCTGAGCAAATACATTGTTCAGGCTTCTGTATACATTAAGCCGCGGCCTTTGCGCTGTACCGATGAGAGTTTTTCTCAAACGAGCGTGACGCCTTATCCGAAGCCTTTCTTTCTCTAGCATGTTTTTCCTCCAGGCATATGCTTAATGGTGGTATGCATGTGCGGCACTGCCGTTCGCCAGCACCAATCCGCATATAAACGGTAAGCATTGCCAACCGAGCGAACCGGCACCGCACCTGCATCCGGCAAGACTACTTCTTAGCCCCTGTCTTACCAGCTTTACCAGCTTTTCTGCGAATCTTCTCGCCGAAGAACCGGATACCCTTACCCTTATAGGGCTCAGGCGGTCTAATGCGCCTGATATAAGCACACTGCTGACCTACAGATTCTTTATCAATGCCGCGAACCATAACAAACGGCATTCTGTTATTTGTATTCTGTCCGACTTCAAAGGATATACCTTCCAGCGGAACTATTATTACCGGGTGACTCAGACCAACCTGCAACTGCAGATTTACGCCTTGAACCTCAGCCCTGTAACCAACGCCTTCAACTTCCAGACGCTTCTCATAGCCTGAAACAACTCCAGTGACCATATTTGCCAGAAGCGCTCTGGTAAGACCGTGAAGAGCCCTATGCTCTTTCTGATTAGTATGGCGTATGCAAATAAGCACATCGCCTTCCTGTTTCACGTCAATATCCGCGTTAATTTGCCGGCTGAGGGTGCCCTTGGGGCCCTTGACCGTAATAAGTCCATCCACCTGTGAAACGGTTACACCGCTTGGCACAGTGATGGGCATTCTACCGATTCTGCTCATTTCTATCTCCTAGTAACGTGACGACCTGCACTGCACTGGTCTCCCAGGCATACCCCCGTTGTCATCACGCTATCACTATCATTGCAAAACAAGTAATAACAGAAGTTCTACCAGACGTAGCAGAGAACCTCGCCACCAATACCTTGCTTGCGGGCTTCGCGGTCTGTCATAACCCCGCGAGAAGTGCTGATAATAGCCACGCCCAATCCTCGCAGGACACGTGGGACTTTGTCCCGCTTGGCATACACCCTCAGTCCGGGTTTACTAACCCGCTTGAGGTTGCTAATTACCTTTTCCTGTCTCGAACCGTACTTCAGAACTATTCGGACAGCCGGGAACTTAGCATCCCTGACCATCTCAAATCCCTTGATAAACCCTTCACTCTGAAGGATTCTGACTATTTCCATATTCAATTTGGAAGCCGGAGCCTCCACGAAATCATGCCTGGCCAGGTTTGCATTTCTGACACGTGTCAGAAGATCGGCCACAGGATCCGTTACCATCATTTGCGATCCTCCGTTTGTGTGGACGGCACGAAACACTATGTTAACATAGTATGCCGACCTCAGTCAAACTTATCTAATATCTACCAACTGGATTTGGTTACGCCAGGAATAAGGCCCTTATGAGCCATTTCGCGGAAGCATATTCTACAAAGTCCAAACTTCCTTATGTATCCCCTTGATCTACCGCAAATCCCACACCTGTTATAAGCCCGAACCTTGAACTTCGCCGGGCGCTTCTGTTTCTGAATCAGGCATTCTTTTGCCACGTCACAAACTCCTTGCGCTTTACTCTTCCTTTGCCTTTTCGGCATTAGCTATGATCTGCTGAGCGACATGGGCAGGAGCTTCCTCATAATGAGAAAATGTAGCCGCGAACTTGCCTCTGCCTCTGGCTATTGATCTCAGATCAATACAGTATCTTAAGATTTCCGACTGTGGGACCTGGGCTTTGATAAGCTGTCTGCCGCCGCCAAGGGCGTCCATTCCAGCTATTCGTCCACGTTTCCCATTAAGATCTCCAATGACATCCCCCATAAACTCTTCAGGGACAATCACTTCAAGGTCCATAACCGGCTCCAGAATAACCGGTCCAGCCTTCTCAGCCGCAGCTTTGAATGCCAACCTGCCCGCAATCTGGAACGCCATATCCGATGAGTCAACATCATGGAAACTGCCGTCGTAACAGTAAGCCTTAATGTCAACCACCTTACAGTTTGCATGAATCCCGTGACCCATTGCTTCTCTAATGCCCTTGTCCACGGAAGGAATCCATTGCCTTGGAATAGAACCACCGACTATCTGGTCAACAAACTCATAACCAGAGCCTCTCTCACCAGGTTCCAACCTAACCCAACAATCACCAAACTGACCTCTACCGCCTGTCTGCTTCTTGTGTCTACCCTGGGCTTCTGCAGTCTTAGTAATAGCTTCTCTGTAGTCAATTTTCGGAGAATCAGTCGTAACTTCAACTCCAAACTTGCGCTTCAGTCTCTCTACCACTATGTTGACATGCGTATCACCCATACCGGAAATCAGAGTCTCATGTGTATTCGAATCTCTGGATGTTGTAAATGTCGGGTCTTCTTCAGTCAGTTTCTGAAGCGCAGGCCCCAGTTTATCTTCATCAGCTTTGGTTTTTGCCTTTACTGACAGAGTATAAACTGATGCCGGGAACTGTACTCTCGGAAGCACCAATACCTTGGCCTTGTCACTAAGAGTATCTCCAGTGATAGTCTCGGAGAGTTTTGCAACTGCTCCAATATCACCAGGTCCAACTTCAGGAGTGGCTTCCTGAGATTTTCCTCTCAGGAAATATACTTGACCTACACGCTCTTCATGTCCCTTACTGGAATTGAATACGTGCGAGTCACTCTTCATAGAACCAGAAAACACTCTGAAATAAGTCAACTTACCGACATACGGGTCAGCCATAGTTTTGAATACAAGTGCACAGAACGGGTCAGTCGGTTTCCGACTCTCATCGGCTCCCGCAGCATTCTTACCAACTGCAGGCTCGACACTGGCTGGAGAAGGAACTGCTGCAACAATAAGATCCAGCAGAGTTTCAACACCAATCAGCTTACTTCCCGAACCGCACAATACCGGATTGAACTTACCGGTCCGCAGGCCTATCTCAACGCCTTTGGTAATCTCTTCATCCGACAAATTATCTTCATCGAGATACTTCATCATTAAGTCGTCATCCATTTCGGCGACTGCCTCAATGAGCTGTCTTCGGCTGTCAGCGATCTGTTCCGCCATGTCTGCAGGAGCATCGCACGGGCTAATCTTTCCATTATCCCATTTGAACGCCTGCTGCGTAAGCAGATCTACCACACCACTAAAACCAGATTCCTTACCGATTGGGAGTTGCATCGGAGCTACCGAATTGCCAAACCTGTTTTTCAACGCTTCCAATGCAGCGAAAAAGTCCGAGTTTTCCTTCTCCAGCTTGTTTACGAAGAATAAGCGGCTAATGCCAGCTTCCCCAGCGTATTCCCAGCCGGATTCGGTGCCAACTTCGATGGTCCCGTGACCATCTACGACAATCAATGCTGCTTCTACGGCCCTCATGCTGCCCACAACATCGCCAACAAAATCCAGATAACCCGGAGTGTCCACGAAGTTAATCTTAGAGTTCTTCCATTCTGCAGGAAGAACAGTAGCACTGATGCTCATTTTACGAGTGATTTCATCCTGATCGAAATCACTGGCACTGGTTCCCTCGTCCACACTACCTCTGCGGCTAATTGCTCCAGAGATAAACAGAGCTGCCTCTGCCAAAGTGGATTTACCGGTTCCACCGTGCCCGACAATCGCAATGTTCCTAATCTTCTCGATAGGATACGACTTCATATTACCTACGCCCCTTTGAACGGAAGTCCCATGGCCTTCAGCAATGCTCTGGATTCTTCATCTGTGCCTGCCGAAGTGCAAATCACAATGTTCATACCGCGAGTGCGGTCTATTTTATCGTAATCTAACTCGGGAAACACTAATTGCTCTTTTAAACCCATAGCAAAGTTTCCACGTCCATCAAAACTATCAGCCGGAATGCCGCCGAAGTCACGAACGCGGGGAAGGACCACATTGAAAAACCTATCAAGGAATTCATACATGATCGCGCCACGCAGTGTGACTTTGCAGCCGATTTTCATTCCCTGCCGCAGCTTGAAGTTTGAGATAGACTTTTTAGCTTTGGTAACGATCGGCTTCTGTCCCGTTATTTGGGTCATATCGTTGACAGCACCATCCAGGATCTTTGAATCCGTTATAGATGCTCCAACTCCCATACTAACTACAACCTTGGTAACTTTCGGAGCCTGCATCACGTTCGTATATTCGAACTGCTTCATCAGACCCGGCACTACTTCGGCCGTATATTTATCCTTCAGTCTAGGCATACCTGACTCTCCTACCCGTCAATCAACTGACCGCATTTGCGGCATTTGCGCCCGTGAGAACCATCCTCACCGCTTCCGGAGGCAATTCTCGTCTCCTTATTGCAGTGTGGGCACACAAGCATGACTTTAGAGACCGAGATGGCGAGTGGGATTTCTATCTCACCGGTCTGCTGCTTCACCATAGCTCTGGAGGATGTCCCCTTTGCTTTCTGGTGTTTGCGAACAACATTAACGCCCTCTACTCGGACTCTATTCTGACTCACAACGGTTTCGAGTACTTTGCCAGTCTTGCCCTTATCCTTACCAGCAAGCACAAGCACTTTGTCGCCCGTCTTGAGCCTGACTTTTCCCTCGAAAACCGGCTTTTTCATCTTCATAACAGTATCTCCACACTCATGAACCGGGTGGTGTCAATTCGACACCTCCAGCGCCTTTACAGAACCTCAGGCGCCAAAGAAACTATCCGCATAAAGCCTCTGTCACGCAATTCTCTGGCAACTGGTCCAAAGATTCTTGTGCCCTGAGGCTCATCATTATTGTTAATGACAACTGCGGCGTTATCGTCGAACCTTAGAATCGAACCATCCGGCCGCTGTATATCTTTCTTGGTCCTAACTATCACGCAACGTACGACATCACTCTTCTTGACAGTCGCACCAGGTGTAGCCGACTTAACCGCCCCAATGATAATGTCGCCGACTCGGGCGTATCTGCCGTTGGACCCCTTCATAACCCGGATGCACAGAATTTCTCTGGCGCCAGAGTTATCGGCAGCCTTGACTCTTGTATACGGCTGTACCATTTCGACAATCCTCTCTAACAGCAAATGGCATCACACTGCATATAGATCCGAAGATCATGCTGCAGGTCTGAACGCCATAACTACTTGGCCTTCTCGATGACCCGAACAACGCGCCATCTCTTCTCTTTTGAAATTGGCCTTGTTTCCATCATCTCAACTCTATCGCCGATGCCGCACTCATTAATCTCGTCGTGCACCTTGAATTTAGTTGTTCTGCGAATAATTCGGCCGTAAAGCGGGTGTTTGACCAGTGTCTCAACGGCGACAATAATTGTCTTATCCATCTTATCACTGACAACGCGACCACTCCGAACTTTGCGTCTGCCTCTCTCCATAGCTAAGAACCCTTGCCCTTATTAGCTTCGCGCGCTTTCATTTCACCGATAATGCGAGCGACATTCTTCTTAGAACCACCCAAAGCATGAGGATTCATCAGCTGCTTCATAGCAAGCTGCTGTCTCATCTTGAACATACCCTCGCGCTCCTGTCCAAGCATCTGCTCAAGCTCAGCCACGGTGGCTTCCTTGACCTTTGATAAAAACTCAGACTGTCTCACTGATGGCCCCCTGCTCTTTTCTCGTCACGAATCTCACATCGATCGGCAGTTTGTGTCCTGCTAATCTCATTGCTTCTTTCGCCAACGATTCATCAACTCCACCCAGTTCAAATAACATTCTACCGGGCTTCACTACAGCAACCCAACCTTCAGGGCTACCCTTTCCCTTACCCATACGGGTTTCAGCCGGCTTTTTAGTGATCGGCTTATCAGGGAATATTCTAATCCACACCTGGCCGCCTCTTTTGACGTGCCTGGTGATTGCAATTCTCGCAGATTCGATCTGGTTAGCTGTCAACCACGCTGTTTCCAACGCCTGCAGACCATACTCGCCAAAATCTACCTTTGTCCCGGACTGGGCCTTACCTTTACGGGAACCGCGCATCTGCTTACGGTATTTAGTTCTTCTAGGCATCAGCATGGTGTGCTAGCTCCTCCTGTTGTCATTCCGACCACGACCGCCTCTGTCGCCGCCACGATCTCCGCCTCTGTCACCGCCGCCTCTATTGTCCCATCGGTCATTTCGAGGTCTGCGCTGTCGTCGCTCGGTCATCTCTTCCGCCGGCGGCTCAGCTCTGCGTGTGCCAGGGAGAATCTCTCCCTTATATATCCACACCTTAATTCCAGTGTGTCCATATGTGGTTTTAGCTTCTGCAAATCCGTAGTCAATGTCAGCTCTCAAAGTGTGAAGAGGAATCTTGCCCTGCTTGTCACCTTCAACTCTGGCAATTTCAGCTCCGTTAAGCCTTCCAGCTACACGGATCTTAATTCCCTTGGCGCCAAACCTCATAGCTCTCATAATAGCCTGCTTGGTAGCACGCTTGTGAGAGATTCTCTTCTCAATCTGCTGAGCAATGGACTCTGCAACCAACTGAGCGTCAGTATCAGGGCTTCTGATTTCCTGAACATTCAGGTGGAGCTGCTTTCCATTGGTCAACTTCTCAAGCTCTACACGTAACTCATCAGCACCGCGTCCGCCTCTTCCTATAATAATTCCAGGCTTAGCAGTATGTATGGTCACCTTAACTTTGTTGGCGGCCCGTTCGATTTCCATCCGGGAAACGCCAGCAGCGTAAAGGTTGGACTTGATATACTTCCGAATCTTGTAATCTTCGAGCAACAGCACTGCGAAATCTTTATCAGCGTACCATCTGCTCTCCCAATCCTTTATGAAGCCGATTCGGAACCCGATCGGGTGAATCTTTTGTCCCATTACTTGTTCTCCTCCGGCTGCACTTCTTCCTGAGTGGCTTCGACTGGGCTTTCAACAACCTCAACCGCATCCACAACAACCTGTTCTTCTGCGGACTCTACTGCAGGCTGCTTATCAAGCTTAACCTCAGCGTCTTTTGTCTTTGCTGCCGGCGCTGTTGCAGGAACTACCTTTTTGGTAGGTCTTGCAGCAAGGCCAGGTCTCGCAACACCCTTGCCTCCGCCAGGCTTGACTACTTCGAAGTCACCTTCGTCGACTCCGACAGTAATATGTGCTGTTCGCTTGACCATTCTATATACACGTCCCTGAGGAGCAGACCGAAGTCTCTTCCATCTCGGACCATCATCTACCATGATCATGCTGATGAACAGCTTATCAGCGTTCATTCTATTGTTATTTTCCGCATTAGCCGCAGCCGACTTAACGACTTTCTCAATCAACCGGGCGGCTCGGTTAGGGGTGAACTGAAGGATAGCTAATGCTTCCTTCACCCTCTTGCCACGCACAGCATCAGCGACTATACGCGCTTTAAGCGGACCTGTGCGCACATATTGCGCTTTAGCAATTGCCTGCATCAAACAGCCTCCTCAACCCTATTTAAGGGACGACGAACGCTCAGTATGGTGTCCATGACCCCTAAACGTCCTGGTCGGGGCGAACTCGCCCAGTTTGTGTCCAACCATATTTTCGGTCACAAACACCGGAATATGTCTACGGCCATCGTGAACCGCAATGGTATGCCCTATCATCAAAGGGTATATTGTCGAGCGCCTTGACCAGGACTGGATAATGCGCTTTTCGCCCTTTGTGTTCATGTCCTCTATCTTTTTCAGGAGCTTGGGTTCCGCGTACGGACCCTTCTTAAGTGAACGAGCCACTAGCCGTCCCTCCTACTTGCTTCTCTTCCTGACAATCAGATTGTCAGATTGCTTACTTCGTCTGGTCTTCCTGCCATGTGACGGCTTGCCCCATTTAGAAACAGGGGTCTTTCGTCCAACAGGTGATTTACCCTCTCCACCACCATGTGGGTGGTCACAAGGGTTCATAGCAACACCACGAACTGTGGGGCGAATGCCCATCCAGCGAGTTCTACCAGCCTTACCAACCGAGATATTTTCGTGATCGGCATTGCCCAACACTCCAATACTCGCTTTGCAAACGGCCAGGACACTGCGCATCTCACCGGATGGCAGTCTCAACTGAACATACTTGCCTTCTTTGGCCATTACCTGAGCACCGTTACCAGCGCTTCTTACCATCTGCCCACCCTTACCGGGTTTCATCTCGATATTATGGACGATAGTTCCTAATGGTATAGCCGATAAAGGCATACAGTTAGCCGGTTTAATATCCGCCTGGTCTGCAGAGATGACCGTGTCACCCACGTTCAACCCTAATGGCCAAAGGATATATCTTTTCTCTCCATCAGCGTACTGAATGAGAGCAATTCTTGCTGATCTGTTAGGGTCATATTCGACACTAACAACCTTACCGGGGACTCCGAGCTTATTCCGCTTATAATCAATCTCGCGGTACATCTTCTTATGTCCGCCGCCCTGATGCCTTACCGTTATCGTACCCTGATTATTCCGTCCACCACTTCTCTTTATGGGAGTAAGCAGCGACTTCTCGGGCGTTGATTTTGTTATCTCATCAAAACTTGAAACCGTATAATAACGCCGGGCCGGCGTGACCGGTTTATACTGTCTTAACGCCATCACATCCTCCTGCGTTTACGCCAGGCCTCATTCTGACTCTTCCAAGTCAATGCCTGACAAGCCCGCCGGCAGTTACGCTCCCTCAAACATCTCTATCTTCTGTCCGGCCTCAAGCGTAACATACGCCTTCTTCCAGTCAGGAGTCCGCCCCGCCGGGCCCCTACCCTGTCTCTTGATCTTGCCCTTTATTGTAAGGGTGTTAACCTTTGCGACTTTCACTTTAAATATCTTCGCAATAGCATCAGCTATTTCGATCTTATTAGAATCCTTGTCGACCTGGAAAGTATACTTTCCTTCAGCCCCAAGGCCCATCGTTTTTTCCGTTATCACGGGTCTTACAATGATCACGTATGGATCTTTCATAACGACAGAACCCCCTGTAACATCTCGATAGCGCCTTTTGTCATGATGATCTTGTGTGAAACAAGCAGATCACGAGCACTTACTGCAGGCGATAATCTCAATGTCAGATTGTCGATATTTCTTGTGGATTTCGTTATGACTTCCGTGAGCTCTTCAACAACAACCAGAATGCGTCCACCAGCCGGTGCGCCAAGCGCTCCGAGTATATTCAACATTCCTTTTGTGCTTATCGCATCCATCGCCAGCGATTCCACTACTACAATATCGCCATCAGTCAATTTCGCGGTCAAAGCAGATCTAATAGCAGCTCTTCGCATCTTTTTGGGAAGCTTCTTATTGAAACTTCTCATATGTGGTCCGAAAACTACACCACCACCAGGCATATGAGGAGATCTTGACGAACCCTGTCGAGCCCGGCCAGTTCCCTTCTGTCTGAACGGCTTGGCACCACCACCACTGACTTCAGAACGTGTCTTTGTCTCGGAAGTTCCACGGCGCTTATTTGCTTCTTCAGTTACAACTGCCTGATGCATAAGAGGTATGCTGAGCGTTGCGTCAAAGACTTCACTCTTCAGTTCCATCTCCCCTGACTCAACACCGGCACTATTCTTAACGACTATCTTGGCCATACTATTAACCTCCCGCATTCTGGGCAGCTATCATAACCAGGCCGCCAGTTGCGCCCGGTACAGCACCCTTGATCAGGATAAGGTTTCTGAACGCCTCAACCCTGTATACGGTACACCCACGCTGAGTAACTCTCTCGTTACCCATTCTACCTGGTCGTCTAGAACCTTTGAATGTCCTTGCTGCATCAGTAGCACCACCGGACTGAGGTTTTCTGTGAACCATAGAACCGTGAGTCGCATCTCCACCGTGGAAGTGATATCGTTTGACAGCGCCAGCGAATCCCTTACCCTTGGAGATACCAGTGACTTTAACTTTGTCACCAGCCTTGAATATATCTGCTTTTATCTCCTGACCAAGAGTCATACCGTCAATCCCTGCACCAGGAATTTCCTGTATGTGCTTCTTACCGGAAACACCAGCCTTGTCAAGATGTCCTTTTATGGGCTTGACAACTTTAGACGCCTTAGCATCTTCGAAGGCAACCTGCACACCCTCATATCCGTCGTTATCGATGGTCTTAATCTGCGTTACATAGCAGGGACCGGCCTCTATGACGGTTACCGGGACGAGCTTGCCGGCTTCCTCGAAGATCTGGGTCATTCCCAGCTTCTTCCCAATAATACCATTTAACATTTGAGGAACCCCTATAGCTTAATCTCGATATCAACGCCACTAGGCAGATCGAGTCTCATTAGAGCATCAATCGTCTTAGGGCCGGGAGTAAGTATATCAATCAGGCGCTTGTGGGTTCTGACTTCGAAATGCTCCATCGACTCCTTGTCAATTGTTGTACCCTTGTTTACGCAGTAGATATCTTTCTCCGTCGGCAACAGCACTGGGCCACTGATTTTAGCTCCGGTGAGCTTGACAGTCTCCACAATACTCTTTGCGCTCTGATCCAACAGCCGATGATCAAACGCCTTCAGCCTTATTCTAACTTTGTCCTTGCGCATTCTCGAAATCTCCGCTTAGAACCGCTCTCTGCAGACACCGCACAGTGCCGACTTCGGAAACGGATCTTACAAATGCCCGGCAACATACAACCAGGCCGTGCTTAACATAGAGTAACATACTGGGCAACTCTACCAGTAACACTCATTGGCCGGAGTAAAACTAGCCTCCGGCCAAATATCATGTCTATTCAACAACCTCGGATATAACGCCGGCGCCAACAGTATGGCCGCCCTCACGAATAGCGAAGTTCAGTCCCTGCTCAAGAGCAATTGGGTAAATCAATTCGCCAGTGATTGTAACGTTATCTCCAGGCATGATCATCTCGACGCCTTCCGGAAGATCAAGCTTGCCGGTAACGTCAGTTGTGCGGAAGTAGAACTGAGGACGATATCCCGTAAAGAACGGAGTATGTCTTCCACCCTCTTCCTTTGTCAAAACATAAATCTCAGCCTTGAACTTGGTGTGAGGTTTGATACTACCCGGCTGGGCAATAACCTGACCACGCTCAATGTCCTTGCGGTCAACGCCGCGAAGCAGAAGACCAACATTGTCTCCAGCCTGGCACTCATCCATCATCTTGCGGAACATCTCGATACCGGTACAAACCGTCTTTCGAGTTGCCTTTACACCGACGATTTCAACTTCAGTGCTCAACTTCAACTTGCCGCGTTCCGCTCTTCCGGTAGCAACAGTGCCGCGACCGGTAATTGTAAACACGTCTTCAACAGGCATCAGGAAAGGCTTGTCAACCGCACGGTCCGGAGTCGGAATATATGTGTCGATTGCTGTCAGCAGATCCCAGATGCTCTTTACATTCGGCTCATCCATATTGCCGGCGTTCATAGCCTGCAAAGCCAGCAGTGAACTTCCAGTAATAACAGGAAGATCGTCGCCGGGGAAACCGTATTTGGTCAGCAGTTCCCGAACTTCAAGCTCAACAAGCTCAAGCAGTTCAGGATCGTCAACCATATCAGACTTGTTCAGGTAAACAACGATCCAGGGAACGTTGACCTGGCGAGCAAGCAGAATGTGCTCACGGGTCTGCGGCATAGGACCGTCAGCAGCGCTAACAACAAGCACAGCACCGTCCATCTGAGCAGCGCCGGTAATCATGTTCTTGATATAGTCAGCGTGACCAGGACAGTCAACGTGAGCATAATGGCGCGTTTCGGTCTCATACTCCGCATGGTAAATATTGATCGTAACACCACGCTCCCTCTCTTCAGGAGCACAGTCGATCTGGTCATACGGAGTATACTTCGCAAAACCCTTTGTAGCAAGTGCCGCAGTTATTGCTGCTGTTAACGTTGTTTTACCATGGTCAACGTGACCAATGGTTCCTATATTAACGTGCGGCTTGTTCCTCTCGAACTTCTGTTTAGCCATTTGGTATCGCCTCCCGCGAAGTATACATCGTGATTATTTTTTTTATATCACCGCCCCTTCCAGAATCTATCTGGAAGAGCGTCCGGTAACCCTTGTGACAACCGTTTCAGCTATATTCATTGGAACCTGGTCATAATGTGATGGCTCCATTGAATAGCTTGCACGACCCTGGCTCATTGAACGCAGGGATGTAGCATATCCAAACATCTCGGATAAAGGAACAAAGGCTTGCACGACTTGTGTCTTAGCAGACCCTGGCTCCATATTTGTAATGCTTCCTCTTCGACCATTGATGTCAGAAATCACATCGCCGATGAAGTCATCTGGAACTACAATCTCAACAGCCATAATTGGCTCTTTCAATGCAGGCTTGCCTTTGCCCATAGCATGTCTCACTGCCATAGAACCGGCAATTTTAAATGCTGATTCTGAAGAGTCCACATCGTGATATGAACCACCAGTCAGCGTAACTTTAATATCAACAACAGGATAACCAGCCAATACGCCGGTTTGTAGAGCTTCTTCAATACCAGCTTTGATAGGAGCAACATATTCCTTAGGAACTTCTCCACCAACTACGGCATTTACAAACTCAAAACCTTTGCCAGCTTCAGCAGGTTCAACATTGACAAGAGCATGTCCATATTGTCCCCTGCCGCCCGTTTGCTTTATATAACGACCTTCACCATGTGCAGGCTGAGTAATGGCTTCCTTATAAGAAACCTGAGGTTTACCGTTGTTAGCCTCAACCTTGAACTCTCTGAACAATCTGTCCAGAATAATTTCCAGGTGCAACTCACCCATACCACCGATGATGGTCTGACCGGAATCCTGATCAGTATATGTCTTGAATGTAGGATCCTCTGCGGCTAACCGCTGAAGAGCAACACCCATCTTTTCCTGGTCTGCCTTAGTCTTAGGCTCAATCGCAACTGAGATAACAGGATCAGGGAACTTAATGGACTCCAGACATATTCTTGAATCTTCAGAACAAAGAGTCTCACCAGTCGTCGTCTCTTCCAGACCGACAGCAGCAGCGATATCTCCTGCAAATACACGCTCAACTTCTTCTCGGTGGTTGGCATGCATGCGGAGAATACGGTTTATACGTCTCTTCTTACCACGGCTTGCATTTATTACTGTATCTCCCTTATTCAGGGAACCACTATAAACGCGGAAGTAAGTTAGTTTGCCGACGTAGGGGTCACTCATTATTTTGAAAGCCAGTGCACAGAAAGGCTCATCGTCAGAAGCAATGCGGGTGATCTTTTCATCTGTATCAGGAATAGTTCCTACTACAGGCTTAGCTTCAATCGGTGAAGGAAGATAAGCAACTACTGCATCAAGCAGAGGCTGAACACCCTTGTTTTTGAAAGCGCTACCACACAGCACAGGAACAATCTTGTTAGCTATAGTGGCTTTGCGAATAGCAGCTGTAATCTCTTCAGGGGAAATTGTCTGGCCTTCAATGAACCTGCCCATCAGAATGTCATCTGTTTCTGCAACCTTTTCGATCATAAACTCTCGTGCAGCCATAACCTCTTCAAGGATGTATTCAGGGACATCAGTTTCATCAAATTCACGACCCTCGTCACCAGTATATACAGTAGCCTTAAGTTTAATCAGGTCCACAATACCTTTGAGCTGATCTTCAGATCCAATGGGAAGTTGTATGGGAACAGCGTTAGCTCCCAGTCTTTCTCGAATCCGCTCTACTACATACTTAAAGTCTGCACCAGTGCGGTCCATTTTATTGATGAATGCTAAACGGGGAACAGCGTATCTCTCGGCCTGTCTCCATACGGTTTCGGATTGGGGCTGAACCCCACCGACTGCACAGAATACAGCAATGACGCCATCAAGAACTCTTAAACTTCGTTCCACTTCGACAGTAAAGTCTACGTGGCCAGGGGTATCAATGATATTGATTCGGTGATTGTCCCACTCTGCGGTGGTTGCAGCTGAGGTGATGGTAATACCGCGCTCCTGCTCCTGCTCCATCCAGTCCATGGTAGCAGCACCTTCATGCACTTCACCCATTTGATGGATTCGACCACAGTAAAAGAGTATACGCTCTGTAACTGTAGTTTTTCCGGCATCAATGTGCGCAGCAATACCTATATTACGAATTCGCTCTAGGGCGAAGTCGCGATTTACAATAGTTTCTTTAGCCAAACTTAAAACGACAATGCAAGGCAGGCAGAACATCAGGGCTGCAAGCAATTAGCTCCGTACCCTGGATGGGTATCCGGCCTTTGCTTGACCGGACAACTGTCTAACCTGATCGAATCCATAACGGAGACATCAGAGCTAGACCTGCTCTATTCCTACTTTGGGCTGTCGGCCCCCTTTCAGTTACCTGTAAACAAAATAAGTCGCTATACAGCAACTAGTGTACAAACTTGCGTTTGTGAACTACCATCTATAGTGAGCGAACGCTTTATTAGCGTCAGCCATTTTATGTCCGTCTTCTTTTTTCTTGATCGAAGCGCCGGTATTATTTGCAGCATCCAACAGCTCAGCAGCCAGTTTCTCAATCATTGTATGTCCACTGCGCTTGCGGGAGTTGGTTACCAACCATCGCAGAGTAAGGGAAACTTTTCTCTCGGGTCTGACTTCAACAGGCACCTGGTAGGTAGCTCCACCAACTCTTCTTGGTTTTACTTCGATGATAGGAGTTACATTCCTGAACGCTTCCTCTACAACTTCCATAGGGTTGCGCTTTGTCCGCTCTCCGATAATATCCATTGCTCCATAAACAATCTTTTCAGCGATACTCTTCTTGCCATCCATCAACACGCGGTTGATGAGCTTAGCAAGCATCTTATTGCCGTATACTGGGTCTGGAGCTATAACGCGCTTTTTTGCTGGTCCTTTTCTAGGCATTTAGAACTTCCCTCCGAATTACTTAGGCCGCTTGGTTCCGTATTTTGAACGTCCCTGTTTGCGGTCGTTGGTACCTGACGCATCTAATGCTCCACGAACGACGTGATATCTCACGCCTGGCAGGTCTTTAACTCTGCCTCCGCGGATCAGAACAACTGAGTGCTCCTGCAGGTTGTGTCCGATACCTGGAATATATGTAGTTACTTCCATCCCATTGGTAAGCCTGACTCTGGCAACCTTTCTAAGGGCGGAGTTCGGCTTCTTCGGAGTCTCTGTTCTGACGACAAGGCAAACACCGCGTTTCTGCGGATTCCCTTTCAGAGCCGGAGCCTTGGTTTTCTTTTTAATGGGCTTACGGCCCTTGCGAACCAACTGGCAGATCGTAGGCAAGTTGACTATCCTCCAACTTAATGTGCGATGAAAAATGCCCTCTGTCAAAGAACAGAGAGCACACATTATTACACTGGATTTCCAGACTCTCAATATAAAGAGAGATAAATGCGCTCTACTGCCCCCTATCCGCGACGGCAATCAGTTATGCCCGTTTTTCAACGAGGCCAAACCTATTTATTATAACCAGACATCACTATGATGTCAACATGAGTTTTTGAGTCTTTGGTCATCCGAACATATTACACCCGGACACAAGACTAGTCCAGAACAAAACCACTATCTATGCAAGCCATAGATTTGTTCCTGCCCAGACGATAAATAATACCACAATTACCCAGCTAAAGCAAGTAAAATTATTTTGATGCTCTGATTACTCTACAACTGAGTCAAACATCGGTAAATACTCACCTGCTGGAGTAACTCCATCTACTCTGTTCCCCGTCCAACCCACTGTCAGATGGTATTCTTTACCTGGAATGCTTAATGGATTATAACTCTGAACAAACCTTGGAACTGACCAACTCAGTCTTACAACATCATCTTTTGAAAGATTGATTGTAACATAAGCGTTTTCTGCACCACCCCAGTTAAATGCAACAGAGGTGTTATTCTTAGTTATACCCACTTCATCTCGATTCACCCATGCAGGTGGACGTAAGAAATATACCGAATCACACTTCGCAGTTATACTCATCCTCCCACACTCGGGAGAATAAGATTCCACAGTTGCTGCGCAGTGGTCTCTGCTTATGCACATATTGACGTAGATCCCATCAGATTTCTCTTCAACTACTCCATTCCAGGCCTCCCAGAGTCCGCGCATCCCCTCAGGTGGACAGCAGCCCATCATGTGAATCCCGTTCCTGTTCAGCCCTGCCTTACCCATGTCATCCGAGATATAACTGACCCAGTCGTTAAAACTCGACTGTGCAACATACCCGCCTTCGATCTTCTTCATATCCTCCAAAGCCTGATCTACTTCCTCTGGAGAATCCTGACTGTGCAACTGCCGGAACAGTGCAATAAACTCAGGTGTCAAGTAGAACTGAGAATGACGCAGCATATTGCGCACAGTCCGTTCAACGACATCCCAGTAGGTCGGAGAGACTCCCCTTGCCAACCACGCACCAACACTGACCATATCACCCACTACACATATTTCAGTCCTGTATTCAACCTGAGGAACAAACTCGGGATACCATCCATAATCCGTCCCAACAGATAACACGAAGTCATGCGCTTTCTTTGCCCAATCCAGATAGCGCTGCTCTTTCAAAATAGTTCCCAGATGGGCAACACCCCAGATTGTATGCGTGTGCATATGTATATGACCTTCGAAATATCCGGTCTCATCGTCCACTCTATAAGCACCCATATCAGGTTGAGAATGTGCCAGGATACCCTCTGTCACCACCTTAGCAAACTCCAAAGCTTCATCATCCCCGGTGCACTCCCAATACCTGACACAGGGCTCTACTATAAAGGCATAACTTGATTTGAATGACTCACACCACCCCTTATCCAGCCACACCCCATCTTTGATCGGGCAAATCCCCGGGTACCATGCACGGTCACCATCCCAAATTGCCAATGCTTTAACACTGTTAAATATCGCCTTGCACTCAGCCGCAGTAGCCTGGTCACCTGTTTTCAGAAATACTTCAGACAGACTGTATAGCAGTTTCAGGCTGCTCCACGTTGTAGCCCAGGTTCCTTCTATCGGTTCGCCAATATAGGCAGCTGGATTTATCCACACTAGATGGTCAGGTCCCTGGTAACCTCTGATCCTGGCTCTGACACCAAGTTCTACAGCCTCAGGTTTCGACTCACCTGCCATCTCACGCATATGAGAATACTGCCAGTCCATCCGGCAATCAGTATCTCCTAGCGAGACCGGGTCATACCCATATTCATTGGGTGGAGCTATCTCCGGCAAATGATATGGTATCCCCAGAGGCCCTAAATGGAACTTACATTCATAATTACGTGCAGGATCAGGATTCCCACGCAGATAATTCAAAGCGCTCTTTGCCATCGCCGACAAATCCAAATCATCAGCAACCGGAGTCTCTGCCGGCTTTATCCATTCCTTGATCTTCAAATCACCCCTAAATGATCTATTCAGCTCCATTAATAAGCCTCCTTCGAAAACAGAATATTTTCGTCCCTTCGTAACGAGTCCGGCAGGTTTTAGCTGCAAGCGAAAATCAAGATACTCATTGCACGATTCCAAAATAATATGTCACCCGTAAGGTAGACTCTCCGCGGCCTCCCGGATGGGCGAATGCAATAGTTCACCCCTACAAAATCAGCAAGGTCTTCACTACCCTATTACGAACTCATATGCACCTGAACCAACGACCAGTGTAACGACTTCCTTTTCTAGATTAAGAAGAGTTACTCCTTCACAATCTGTCGGATTAACAATACCTGGCAATCTGAGCTCTGCAGAGCAACCGATTGGCAATTCTATATTAACCACGATTTTATTTCCATCGCGATGCCAGGCAGACCTTATTACTCCTCGAACAGTTGCATGACTTGCGGTGACATAGTCCAACCCATCAACAAAGGCTGGTTGAATTACTACACGGTCAAATCCAAAAGCATCTGCTGCTACATTAATACCGGCAAGTACTTTATAAAACCAGGAACCGACCGACGCCATCATCGGGTGGTTATGCGAGTTCATCCCGTTACCGGTAGCTAGTTCCCAACGCTCCCACACAGTTGTAGCGCCTTTCTCCAGCATATAACCCCAGCTGGGATAGGTAGTCTGTTCAGCTAAAGCCAAAGCAACGTCACTTCTACCGTTTTCAGACAATGCCTCCAACAGATATTTCGTGCAGACATTTCCAGTAGTAAGGTGGGTTTGGTTCAGTTCCACTACATCATGAACAAGGCTCTGCAAAACCTGCGTTCTGTGTCTATCAGGAACCAATCCCAGACGTAAAGCAAGACAATTACACGACTGATTGCTTAATCCATAACCATTTAACTCGTTGTTCCAGAATTTCTTGTTAAATGCTTCAGCCACCTTATCAGATATATCTGCGAACTTCTTGCTGTCATCTGTCTTGTCCAGGAGCCCAGCAACCCGTTCAAGCAACTTTGCTCCCAGATAGTAGAGACCTGTTCCAACTATCTCTGAAGGAGCGCCCGACAATCCCATGCCAGGATATATCTTGTCAATCGGTGGTGCCCAGTCGGCAACAGGACAATAAGTCGCAATATAATCTTCAGACTGGGCTTCCATACGATCCAGCCACCTTTGCATACTGAGATAACTGTTCTCAAGAGTTCTCTTGTCACCATAATGAGCATATAAAAGCCAAACCAGCTCAAGGTATGAAACAGTCAAAGGTTCTGTGGGATCAACTGTACTCATCCAACCTTTTGGTGCTGTCATTGGAATGCCACCGGTCTTTGGATCCTGCGAATCCTGGATATCCATTACCCACTTAGACATAAAACGTGAGAGATCGAAATTATATAAAGCCTCTTCATCGCGAGCAGCCACATCGTTCAGCCAACCCATACGTTCATTGCGTTGTGGGCAGTCGGTTGGTATACCGTGATAGTTATCCTGTTCAGTCCACCAGACCATCTCTTGAATCCTGTTGAGTAACTCGCTGCTGCAGGTGAACTCCCCTGCGGTCTTAACAGATGACCTTACAACCTTACCGCTGATATCGTCGATTGTCAGCTGACCTGGATACCCTTCAATCTGCACATAACGGAAACCATGATAAGTAAATCTCGGTTCCCAGATTTCCTCGTCGTCACCCTTAAGAATATAAGTATCCATAGTCGGAAACTCGCGCAGGTTCTCCTGGTTGACTGTACCATCGTCATAGAGAGTCTCAGCAAACCGCATCACCACGCGCTGCCCGGAAACTCCCTTTACACGAATCTGCACCCACCCCGCAATATTCTGCCCTATATCCACAACAAAAGTGCCTTCAGCCAGTTGAGTGACACTCTTTGGTATCAAAGACTGCATCTCACGGATAGGCTCCAGCATCTGCGCCGTCATGGTTCCACCAGGAGCAGGAACATTCATGGCACCTAACCACTTACCTGTAGTTTCTCCCGGTAGGTTCCAACAATGGTTCTCCTCGCGGGCATCGTATGTTTCGCCGGTGTATATGGTGTTCTCTATAACTGGACCACATGTCAGCATCCATGCAGATTCGTGGGAAGCATAAATCGCAGAAGTCGCATCATCATAAAGCAACTCGATTTGCGTATATATTCTCGGACAGCCATACCATCCATTGCCCACCGCTGCTCCAAGCACATTTGTACCTTGTGTGAGCTGCGAAGTTATATCAAATGTCCGGTACATCACACGTTTTGAAATATCCGTAAATGCGGGGTCAAGTTGATCGTTTCCAACACGCTGGCCATTTATATACAGTTCCTGATAACCAAGTGCAGCTGCATATACCCTTGCCCGTATAACGGGTTTATCTATATTAAAATCGTATCTGAAATATATAGCACGTCCAGACCAGGCAGGCGGGTATCCTATCCACTCAGCCATCCAGCCATTCGGATCAAGTAGAGCAACTTCAAAAAATGCAGTTTCACTGGTCATACCTGGAAGACCATTCTTATCCCAGCACTGAACATGCCAATATACTTGATCCCGGCTTTTCAAAGGTTTGCCGCCCCACTCCATCGCCACAGATTCTGAGGATGCAACTTTTCCACTATTCCACAGTATATCTCCTGCTTCGAGTGCTTCAAGTGTATGAGCAGCTACAATTTGATATGCAGACTGCCTCTGATTACGCTCCGGGTGTTTGAGTTTCCAAGAGAGTCTCGGACAGCTTGTTCCGATTCCCAATGGATTCACAGCATATTCACAACGAAGATCATAAGGTTGGAGCATTATAGTCACCTGTTCCCGACACACATAGTGCCCTCTGCAGTCATCCTGTGATTGCAAAGGGCACTATTTATAGATTTATATAAGGGTCTCCCTACACTGTATTCTAGCCCGCTTCATTTACCAAGCTTCGCTTTTATCCGGTAGTAGGGACAAAAGCTGAGTCAATCATGAGTAATGCGGATTAGCCCACGATAAACTCATAGGCTCCGGAACCCATTGACAACACTACTACGTCTCTCCCTGATTGCCGGAACTTCACTCCCTCACAATCCGTAAGGCTGACAACGCCTGATAATGTATATTCAGCCGTGCATCCAACAGGTACGTCCACATTGACAATAACCTGCTTCCCTTCGCGTCGCCAGGAGGATTTGATCGTTCCCCGGACAGTGTCGTGGCTGGCAGTCACATAGTCCAAACCAGCAACGAATCTGGGTTGAAGATTAATATGGTCCCAGGCAAACGAATCCGGCACTGTGTTAATGCCAGCCAGGACTTTAAAGAACCATGAACCAACTGAAGCCATCATCGGATGGTTATGAGAATTCATACCACCGCTCGTTTCCAGTTCCCATCGCTCCCAGACAGTTGTTGCCCCATTTGCCAGCATATATCCCCAGCTTGGGTAAGTAGTCTGCTCAGCCAGCTTCAACGCGATATCCGCCCGCCCATTAGAAGAGAGTGCTTCCAGCAGGTACTTCGTGCAGACATTTCCTGTAGTCAGGTGCGTATCGTGTATATCGACAACATCCTTGACGATGTTCTGCAGTACTGGAATCCTGTTCTCATCAGCTACCAATCCCAAACGCAATGCAAAACAATTGCAGGACTGGTTATTCGTCCCATAGCCTTTTACCTCATCATTCCAGAACTTCTTATTGAAAGCCTGACTGATATCAGAAGCTATGCCTGCATATTTCGCACTGTCATCGGATTTACCAAGTAGACTGGAGATATGCTCAAGCAACTTGGCCCCGTGATAATAGAACCCTGTCGCCATAAGTTCAGCAGGAGCGCCTGACAATTGCGTACCCGGGCATATTTTGTCAATAGGAGGTGCCCAGTCAGCAACTGGCGCATAGTATATGATATAGTCATCTGCTTGAGCTTCCATTCGGTCCAGCCATCTCTGCAGGCCGTAATAGCAATTCTGAAGAGTCCGCTTGTCGCCATAATGAGTGTACAATAACCACGCCAGCTCAAGGTATGAGACTGTCACGGGCTCTGTAGGGTCAACAGCGGACAGCCAACCCCTTGGGGCAGTCAATGGAACTCCACCGGTCTTGAAGTCCTGGGAATCGTGAATGTCAGCTATCCATTTCGGCATAAAATTGGAGAGATCAAAGTTATACAGTGCCTCTTCGTCTCGAGCAACCAGGTCATTAAGCCAACCCATGCGTTCGTTGCGCTGAGGGCAGTCGGTCGGAATACTGTGATAGTTGTCCTGTTCCGTCCACCAGATCATCTCATGTATTCTGTTAAGCAATTCGCTGCTGCAGTTGAAATGTCCCGCAGTCTTCACTGATGACCTTACCACTTTGCCTGTGATGTCATCGGTTGTAAGATCTCCGGGATACCCTTCAACCTGCACATATCGGAAACCATGGTATGTGAATCTAGGCTCCCAGACTTCCTCACCCTCACCCTTAAGAATGTAAGTATCTGTTGCCAGGAAATCGCGCAGGTTCTCCTGGTTCACTGTGCCATCTTCATAGAGCATTTCGGCAAAACGCAATACTACCGTTTGTCCGCGTTCTCCCCGCACTTTTATCTGAGCCCAACCTGCAATGTTCTGACCAAGATCAACAACATAGAAACCATTTTCAAGTTTAGTTATGCTCTTGGGCTTTAAGGACTGCATCTCGCGGATAGGATCTATCATCTGGGCAGTCATCACACCACCGGGAGAAGGGAACGGAACAGTCCCCATCCATCTGCCCTGAAGCTCAACATTCGGGAGGTTCCAGCCTGGCTTCTCCTCTCGAGCATCATAAGTCTCACCTGCATATATGGAGTTCTGCTGCACCGGCCCGCAAGTCACAAGCCAGTTCATATTAAGACCCACACTCGAATACTGAGTGGCGTGGATTTCAGAGGTTCCGTCTGCGTAAAACAACTCAAACTGCAGGATCATACGAGGACAACCATGCCAGCCATTGGCAACGGTTGCTGCGAGCACATTGGCACCATCAGCAAGCTTGTCAGCAACATCGAACGTCCGGTACATAACTCTCTTCGAGATATCTGTGTATGCTGGGTCAAGTTGGTCATTACCTACTCGCTGGCCGTTCACGAACAACTCGTGGTAGCCTATTCCCGAAACATACATCCTTGCTCTTGTCACGGGTCTATTTATCCGCAAATCATACCTGAAATAAAGAGCCTGGCCGATCCATCCTAACGGGTATCCAACCCAATCCGCCAGCCAGTCATCTTTCTCTAGAAGAGCAACCTCAAACCACGCTATCTCACTTACAGAGCCTGGGATATCGTTCTTATCCCAACACTGTACCTGCCAGTAAACCCTGTCTCTACTTGCCAGAGGCTCACCCCCCCACTCTATTGCAACAGATTCAGATGAAGTCACTTTACCGCTGTCCCACAATAAGTTCCCTGCAGCAAGTGCCTCAGAAGTTTTTGCTGCGCGAATCTGATATGCAGACTGATTCTGATTGCGCTCAGGATGCGTGAGTTTCCAGAATAGTCGGGGTTTGCTTGTACCTATCCCAAGAGGGTTCTCAGCATACTCGCAACGTAGATCGTATGGTTGAAGCATTGATTATCACCTTTCGAAGTAGAATATATAGACAAAACTCACAATTCATGAATTCCGGCATAGATTACTAGCGAGAGTATATCATAATCGGGGTGGCCTTGAATATTCTTTATATATCGGCAGCAGGAAAAACCAGTAAAACAGTTGTATTATACATCTGTCATCCATATATCGACCTGGTATAGGGTAATTGTTCAGTGTCGTGGGAACATTGTCATCCTGAACGCAGTGAAGGATCTCAATAAAGCAGATCCTTCACTGCATTCAGGATGACAAATCCTCGATATACTATGCAGTCTGAACTCTTACGTTATAGGATGTCATTGGAGGACTGATATATTGGCACGATTCACAGAGATCCCATTCGGCGCAATTCCAGTAATGCTGACCCCATTCGATGACAATGGAGCTGTAAACTACGATGTTATAGACGAAATGGTCGATTTCTACATAAACGCAGGAGTATCGGCAATATTCACCGTCTGTCTATCCAGTGAAATGTTTCACCTGACCCCAGAGGAAAGACGTCTGATAGCTACCCGAGTGGTTCAACGCGCAAATGGAGCTATACCGATCCTGGCCAGTGGCAATTTCGAAGGATCACTGGGCGATCAGGTTATAAGCATAAAATCGATGTATGATACAGGGGTAGATGCCATCGTCGTTCTACTTTCTATCTTGCCATCTCCCAATGACATTCCCGAACAATTAATGAGATTGAGTGACCTTTCCGGGGTTCCTTTAGGCATATATGAATGCCCATCTCCAAAACATATACAAATCACTCCAGAGGAAATCGCACAGATTGCTCCAAGCGGCCGTTTCATATTCGCTAAAGAGACATCCTCTAAACTGAATAGTTGTATAAATAAAGTCCAGGCAGCTGCAAATACTCCACTCAGGATCTTTGTAGCTAACCTGAGCTGCACCCCTAAAACTCTCAAAGCAGGTGGAGCCGGTCACTGCGGTATAATTGCGAATGTGTGTCCCGAACTCTGCGCTGCAATGTGCAATAACTCTGATGCGATACTTCAAAACCAAGCATATGAATCAGCCCAATTAATGCACGATATAATGTGTGCCTGTGACTATCTCCCTGCTGCAAAATACATTCTCAATCAGCGCGGACTTGCTATGGGGCATATCTGTCGCAGTACCAGTAACATCCTGAACGATACCGCCAAAACATTGTTGGATGACGCTCTGTCTATATTTCGTTTCTGCATACCCCTCCCCGCCGATTCTATTCTTAAGCTCAGAACAAGGCTGGATCAGACATATCCAGGCAAATAAGCTCCAAATTATATTCCTGCACATTTGGATGTTTCTAGAGACAACGCTCTGGGATATGCTGTCATAGGCTGCGATTCTTTTTAACACTACCTCTTCGAGTGCTTATTGCGCCTGCCATTTGGGTATGAAGGTTGTGTAGGCAATACATCAACAGAATAGCCAACAGGCATGGATTCATATTCGCAGTGTTGGCAGGTGTTTGCTTACGGAGGGACAAATATGAGAGAGTGTGATATAAAGGCCGCTCAGAGAGATGTAATGCTCCGGAGTGTTAGAGATATGCGGGATTATACAGTCTACGCGTATGACGACGAAGTTGGAAAGCTTGAAGATATTTTGTTTGATGATGAGAAGTGGGTAGTGAGACACTTCGTGGTTGATATGGATGATCGGGAAGTACTGCTATCTCCGATTGCATTCGCGGCCGCTGATTGGCATGCGCGCCTTCTAAAGATGAACCTTACTATCAATCAGATAGAGGATAGCCCGGACATAAATACTGACCTGCCTATCTCACGCCAATCAGAGAAAGACTACTACGATTTCTATGGTTGGCCGTATTATTGGGGAGGGATTTACTCCTGGGGAACCGGAATGTATCCATATCAGGCAGGGATTATGGGAGCCGCAGTCAAGGAAGCCAAGGAGGCCGCAGCTGAACCTGATACTGAACCGGAACCGGAAAAAGTAGAAACCCATTTACGTAGTGCAGGTGAAGTAATAGGCTATCACGTTGAAGCTACAGACGGAAGCATCGGCAAAGTGGAAGATTTCATAATAGACGATGCTTGCTTTGATATTAAGTTTGTAGCAATTGATACATCTGTTCTGTGGATAGGCAATAAGGTATTGCTCCCACCACAGCGTATAGTCGCAGTTGAATGGCCTGAACGAAGAATCATTCTCAATGCAACCAGAGATGAAGTAAAAGCTGCTCCACATTGGGATCACAGTAAACCCGTCACCCCAGCGTACGCGGAAGAATTACAAAATCACTACAAATAACTTTGTTACCACCATCAACGCTAACACCAGATAGAAGCGGATATCGACTGTTTCCATCTGGTGTTTACTCTTTTGGTGTGCTACTATGAAGCTCTGCAGAATATATCCTCGTTACCTCACCTGTTATCTGAAAGCTGGGTATCACACGACTGCCTGATGGCAGGATTTGGGAGTTCCATTTACCCGAAAGTTCAGAATCCAATTTGAAATCATCAAACCCATATCCCGGTACAGTCATTCTGGAAGTACCATCCAGCAAAGCTGCCTTAATATCCGTTGTTATGTCATTTATCTCCGCGTTAAGAACAATTTCGGGAATGCAGTCATCTTCTATTTCAACCGCAGACAGCATAAAATATCCTTCGCTGTATCCACGTTTGAGGCTGATTGAGAGAATCCGGCCACTATCCCATTTTGCCAGTCCAGTATTTAATGCAGGTCGCTCCTCAGATTCAGGATTTCCATCCCAGGCTGCTTTCACATTCAATCCAGTAAAATAGCAGAATATCTCCTCTCCAACCATCAACACAGAATCTGAAGTTACTCCCCCTTCCCACCAGCTCCCTTCTGGTCCCAGTGGTACCAATGCATTGCTCTCATCTCCGTATATCCTGAAGTTCTGTCCATCTGTTGAAATCGCCAGGTGGACTCTTGGTGCCAGCCATCCTGTTTTGGGATGCGGAAGACAAAGGTGTATAAATGCAACATAGTATCCCTTATACAACATCACGGCCAGGCCGTGCACCTGACCGGATATGCCTGAACCACCGTCGGGCAAACCCATCACGGCCTCCGGGTGCACCACCCAATGCCTGGCATCCGCACTATAAACCAAGCCTGTTCTTCTCACCCAATGTGGTGATCCACTCGACGCCTGTGTATAAATCCGATATCGCTTTGATTCATCTCTTGTGTAGATATCTTTAATAAAGCAATATGGCTCCTGAGTAAACTGATCAAAAGATGCAATCTGGCCTCTTTCGCCTCCACACTGGTATAGATTCATTCCCTCCCTGTATGAGTGCCAGTGAATACCATCATCAGAGAAGCTGAGTCCACCCCCACCTCCATTCGAAAGAATCATCTTGTATCTGTGTGGATTCACCCCATCTTCAGGATCTTCAATAACCATCGGGCTACCGGGGAGAGCTGGATGAACCGGGATGATATTGTTGTTTAAAGAACCATTGAATTCCACCAACTCCAGGCTGGGCTTTACCCAATGAACACCGTCCATGCTTTTAGCGTAACCCTGCTTTGTATGCCCTATATAACTCACTCCGCGATGAACTACGCTTCCAGGTCCTTCGCCCAACTCACATTCCGGTTCGTCACCCAGCCCCAGATACCACATGCGAAACTTTCGCTCTTTGTCATCATACAGAACACTGGAAAACTGTATTCTCTTTTCATCCCATGCACCAGGCTCCCCGAGACGGATAACTGGATCAGCAATCGGCCTTCCCTGCACTACATTCTGCTGTACACCAAGACTGAATATCAGGTCATCAAAAAGAATGAATCTGCAATCACCAACTTTCACTATCCCATCCTTTCGTGCATTTCGCGTGCTTGGCGGTTAATCCTGAACGTATCCCGAATGCACATGGTATAATCCTATCGAATGTGTAATGATGATATCGAGTTATGTGTTCATATGCAATACCATCTCAGAGGAATTATATGCAAATAAAGCTGCTTACAATTGGCGAAATGCCTTTAGATTACCGTAGTGGAAAATCCATAAGGCACATTTCAGAAGACGCTGCTGGAGGTTTCCACGAATTTCGCAATGAGTCATCTTATATATCTGTTAATGCCGAAGAGCATAGCGCCAGTATAAATGGTTACCTGTCCAGCAACTCTATCAAAGGTCTGTCATTCACACTGGCATTCGATGAGAGCGCGAGTGAGTGCTGGAGCGTAGATGGTCACACTAATGAACTAATCAAGCGTAAAATCCCGGAAAGTGGCTTACATGCTGTGCTCTCATCCTGGTATGAGGACCTTTATTCAGCCAACCACCCATTTGCGCGCAGCGAATACAACCTGACTATCGCATTCATTGCTTTAAAACTCAAATCCAACTGGGTCGCCATATATTCCTCAGAACTGTCACAACAGTATGGAAGTACCAATATTAAAAGCACTCAAGAGAAGACGACTCTCGATTTTTACCTGGAAAAAGAGCTGAGTTCCACCAACCTCCCATACAGCTTTCCATCCTGGAAATTCACACAGGCTGACTCTCTTGACTCTCTGATATCTATATACGAAAGTGAAGTCAATACAAATTGCCCAGTATTATACGATGAAAGCTATAAGCAACTGGATAAAGCCATATACTTGAACTCTGAATGCAGCTACGGAGAAGCTCTGCTCACTTTCAACCAGATGGAAGATTTACTGAGTAGACTGCAAACATACTGTAATCCTTCATCAACACTGGTCTACATACCAGGCTGGGAAGATCCATACGATATGACCAGACCAAAGTTCACGCCTTCTGATGTCTGCGGTGGCGAAACAGGATTCTCGTCTCTTTGCAATATGGCGGATTCCCTGGGTTACCTTGTAATGCCACACATCAACCTTACTGGAATTAATCCTTGGTCAGAACACTGGCAGCATTTTAAAGACTGCATTACCCGAAATCACAACAACGAGGAACGCTGGTGGCGTTACGATATAGATGGTGATGGTCGCGAGGAAGCATATCTGGCTTATATTAATCCTGCATATAGAAAGTGGAGTGACTACTTTACAAGCAGTGTAAAATCACTGATTGAACGCTACAAGCTCAAGACAGTTTATCTCGACCAAACATCCCTGTTCTGGAATGATCCGCATGCAAATTACTTCAGAGGAAAAACTGAGCTTCTCACTCGGCTAATTCTTGAAAATCCGGCTGTTCTAATGGGAGGAGAGGGAATAGTTCAATCTCTGCTTCCTTACACACCGGTGATCCAAATGATGCTCCCAACAACCATTAGCAGTCCATCCGGCAGGAAAACATTATTTGAAAGCTCTATCCGCGGGTTGCCGTTCCTGACACTACCTGCTGCAGATGGCAGTGAAACGATCTATCCTCCCAGATATACTTACTCACTGGAATCAGTGGAACAAGCTTACTCAGCACTCCAGGGATTCGACTACCTCCCAACAGTCGCCTTTGGCAGAGGAGGATGGAATTCGGACGCTGAAAGACTAGTAAAGAAAGTTTTCAAGGAATAGAAAGCCATCTAAACACAATGTTGTCATCCTGAATCTAGTGAATGATCTCCATCGAGGCAAATGCTGACACATTTGCACCAGATCCTCCACTACATTCAGGATGACAACATCACACCTCTAATCCATCACTGTGGAACGCAGTTCACGTTTCAATATTTTCCCTACAGCATTTTTCGGCAGGATTGTGGTCATAGTAATCTGCCTGGGCATTTTGTAAGAGGCAAGGTGTTGTCGACACAAAGCTATAAGTTCGGCTTTATCGATTGTCTTGTCTTCTTTAGGAGCAACGAAAGCTTTTACAAGCTCATCACCGTGTTCGTCCGGAATCCCTATTACTGCGCACTCTTCGACATCCGGATGCATCATCAGGACATCTTCAACCTCGCGGGAATAGACATTGAATCCCTTCACAATGATCATATCTTTCTTGCGGTCAACGATCTCTATATATCCGCCTTGCTGAATTCTGCCAACATCACCGGTATGCAGCCAGCCTTCATCATCCAGAGCGTCCTTAGTGGATTCCGGATCATTGTAATAGCCAACCATCACATTGTCGCCACGGACACAGATTTCACCGACATCAGAACCAGTTGCATCTGAACCATCTTCAACAGCGATTTTGACTTCTACTCCCGGAATACATACCCCGGCAGTTCCCGCCCGGTTTTCGCCTCTAAGCGGATTCAGACACACAACAGGACTTGCTTCAGTAAGTCCATATCCTTCTATAAGCCGAACACCAAATTTACTCTCAAAAGAATCTTTGACTGCTCTTGGCAATGGAGCAGCACCCGCAACACAGGTCCTGAGAGGCAGCGTAGATGTAGAATCTTTGCCAAACGGCATTCTAGCCATAGCTCCAAAAATAGGAGGAACAGCTATTAGCAGGGTAACTTTGTGCTCTATTATCTGAGCTGCGACTTCCTGGAAAGGTTGAATAGATTCGATGATTACTGTAGGCAGACCTAATGTAAGCGGCAGCAATACACAGGTCGTCCATGCGAATGTATGGAACATTGGTAGCAGGCACAAGAATACATCATCAGGTCCAGCAAGCAATGCCTCGGTACACGAATCCACATTAGCCATCAAGTTCCCATGAGTAAGCATCGCGCCCTTTGGCTTACCAGTTGTGCCCGATGTATACAAGATGGTTGCCAGGTCCGACCTATCAACTTCCATTGATTCCGGCGTCACATCCTGTGTCATCAGATCACTGAATGGTATCGCTCCCTCAGCTTCCGTGCAGGAGACAATGAACCGGAAGCCAGGCATACTTTCTACTGCAGTCTGAATTGTCGGAACATATGTTGTCTGTGCCACAACACCCATAGCACCACTGTTGGAAAGTATGTATTCCACCTCGCGAGGCTTAAGCATAAAGTTCAGCGGAACAACGACAGCTCCCAACCTGACCGCAGCGTAATAGGCTATCACAAATTCCGGAGAGTTGCGCATCATCAGCGCGATTTTGTCCCCTCTCGAGACACCCAGTCTTGCAAGCCCTGTTGAGAATTGGTCAATAGTTGAAAGTAAATCAGTGTAAGTAGTCTTCTGGTCTTTGAATATCAAGGCCGTTGCATTGGGAAATCTCTGCACGGCATTTTGTAGTGTTGCATAAAGATTCATGCGCATATTATGCCATAAGAATAGAGAATTTTGCAAGAGTTCTTAAGGAACCGAATAACGCTATCAACCCAGTCGCTCCGGAACTTGCTGAGCCTCAACAATGACTCTCATTTTTACGGATTAAGCGTGTTTAGCGGCTCAAAGAACATAATCAGGGAACGGTATACCGAATCAAATTATTGAATTCATAGTATTATTGTTTTCGGATCACCTATCTCGTTTTAACCCTCACGTAGTATAATATTGCAGACATATGAGGTTATAGGTTGTTATATGGAAATGTCAGGTAAAACCAGATTTATAAACGCTCTCGAAGGTAAGGCAACAGATTGTGTGCCGGTCTTCCCGCTGCTTATGTTCATCTCAGCTAAGCATAGTGGGATTTCATACAGGGAATTCGCAACCAATGGGAGTGCACTGGCTCAAGCACAACTACTAATGCTTGATAAGTTTCCTATGGACGCCATCACAGCCTGCTCTGATGCTTTCAGAGTCGCATCAGATCTTGGAGGAGAAGCTGTCTTCCCTGAAGAAGGCACACCCTATCTCGCTCAACCTTTGGTTCAAACTGAACAGGATTTCAAGTCCCTGGTTGTTCCGGATGCAAACAAAGGCAGAATGGCAGACAGAGTCAGAGCAGTAAGAGAAATGTCCGGATCCGTAGGAGACAGATGCGCAGTGCTCGGATGGGTTGAAATGCCATATGCCGAAGCTTGCAGTGTATGTGGAATGGTCAACTTTATGATGCTCGTTATGGAGAACTCAACACTTGCACATGAGATTCTGCTTTTCCTGACTAAAATAGAAATACAGTTCGCGCTGGCACAGATAGAAGCCGGTGCAGATATGATAGGGGCGGGAGACGCTGCAGCATCTCTTATATCTCCCGATATGTACGAAGAGTTCGCCCTGCCATATGAGCAAATGGTCTGCGAAGCAATACACCAGGCCGGTGGACGGGTAAAGCTTCATGTATGCGGTAACACAGAACCTCACCTGCCATTTATGTCGACTGCGGGTGCTGACTTGTATAATGTGGATCATATGGTAAATTTCGACAAAGCACTGTCAGCCTATGGTGCAGCCGGATGTTGCTTCAAAGGCAATCTGGATCCAGTCAGCGACCTGTTGCAATCTGATCCAGTGACCTGCGAAAAGCTCTGCCACACACTTATTTCCAAGGCAACAGGCAGCAGGTATATGCTGAGCCCGGGATGTGAAGTTCCGAGAGATACACCAGATGACGTGCTGACAGCTTTCTGTCAATCACCAAAGACTTATATCAATCTAGAAATAAAGAAGAATATGACATGAAGAATCTATTGATACTATTCTCATCGCTGATGTTCTTGATGCAATCAGTTGCGTCACCAGGTTCTGAAAAACCACCACGAAAGGTGATTGCGGTTACATCGTTCAACAACATCAACAAAGATCCAAACCAGGACTGGCTTTCCGTTGGTATAGGAGAGACATTGACTGTCAAGCTTTCACAGGTTCCTTCTTTGTGCCTGGTTGAAAGAATGCGGTTAAATGACGCTCTTAAGGAACTAAAGCTGCAGGAGTCCGGACTCGTTGATACATCATCTGCTTCTAAACTTGGCAAACTGCTTGGCGCAGAGATGGTAGTAATGGGCTCATTTCAAAAATCCGGAGAACAGATTCGACTTACAGCCAGATTTGTAACCCCGGAAACGGGAGAAATATCCAGTGCAACCCAGGCGGATGGCAAGATGGATGATATCTTTGCTGTACAGGATAAACTGGCTAACAAGCTCCTGGACACACTCGGAGTCACCATAACAGCAGAAGTCAGAGAAAAAGTTTCTGAAAAGCCTACCAGTAATATTGGTGCATATGAGTCCTATTCCAAGGGTGTTTCTGCAATAGACAAAGGAGACATGGATACTGCCTCAAAAGAACTGAAAGCAGCATCCAAAAAGGACCCGGGATTTAGAGAAGCAAGTGACATGCTGCAGTTTGTAGACTGGGCCCGACCTAACAGCCATTCTGCAACCTACCAGGCTCAAATACGGACAACCTACGACAAAGCTTATGATGCTATGATCAGAGCTATCAAGCAGGTAAAAACACAGTCCTCCACACTCAGGATAAATCGACCGGCAAAATAGAGGCTAAATGGAATGGTGGAGTATTGAGCATGAGTGCTGGTCAAGACCTTGACATACAACTCAAATCTCTCGATAGTGCTACAGGACTTACAATTCTCAGTCAGACCAAACGTTCATATTTCGGCATAAGACAGGTAGTCGATTATGGTGAAAGCCGAAAATCGATTGACAGAGTCTTAAAGCCCTTCTACGAAGAACTTCAGAAGTGACGATAACTAAAAAAACCGCGTCCTGTAGATAAAATTCAGCTTGACGTATCAACACGAAGATGAACACCATCAGTTGGTTGTTCCTGGAGGGTAAAATGACAAGAAAGATTATAAACATATTGCTGAGCACGGTGCTGATGGGTGCATCGATTGCTCCGGCAGTTGCAAGACCTGTGAAGTTGGAATACCGTTTCAAGGCTGGTCAAACTGATAGATATCGGATTGTAGTCAAAACTGAGCAATCGATGCCCAGCGAGAATTCCGTTATTCCCGCCGCACCTGCAGCCACAGACACAGTCAATATCCTGATGATTCAAAATGTGATCAAAACTAACAAAGATGGCTCCGCTACAGTAGCGCTGACTGTCAAAGGAATTGGAACTGATCTCAAAAGAATCCCTCCGCTTATTCGCAAAGTAACAATCAGCAAGAGTGGTGAATATCTCGGACTGAAGGGCAGCCTGCCTGGAGCATCCGAAGGAACAGCAATTGTACTTCCAAAAAAGCGTGTGTCAATAGATGACACATGGTCGACTGCAGTCGCGCTGCCTGGAAACATAGGCACTCTTCAAGCAACCGCGACATACAAGGGAATGACATCAACTTCCAGCGGAAAAAAAGTCTACAAAATCGTCCAATCCTATTCGGGTGTTGTCGATATGTCCAGGGTGCTCTCGGAAGGTAGAGTTTCAACTCCAGGCAGCAAAGCAAAAGCCCAGATAGAAGGCACTGGGACATATCTGCTGGATCGCCATGACTGCAAACTGGTCAGTGTAACCGGATCTATTTCATCAACGACGACGATAGTAGTTCCGAAAACAAAAAAGACACCTGCCTCCACCACCAGCCTAAAATCACGGATGGATACCACAGTAACAAAAATGTAAATCCTACTTAATGTCATCCTGAGTATCCGACCGCGCTTTTAGCGCGGTAATTTCATGAAGACACCGTTCCCTGAGCGGTGTCGAAGGGAACACAGTCCTAAAGATATGTAGTGATGTGCGTCCTTACGACTTCGCTCAGGGAACGCACAACCATAACCAAGATATCCAGGTTTCTTAGGAGCACAGCGAAGGATCTGCTTTTCTGGTGGATAACCCGGTAAAGCAGATCCTTCACTGCGATCAGGATGACAGAACACTACAACCTAATTACTATTCAGAGCCTGAATCGCCTGGTTCCTGGCCGATTCGTAGTTACCCGCTACCAACCATTCACTTATCAACCTCGCATGGACATCAGGCTTGCGATCCTTAAGCAGACTCATCAGGCAGAAATCCTCATATGCCTCGCCTGACGCTTCAGAGCCACGGCTTATCACCGGGCCATTGGGGCCAGGGAAAATGGTCAAATAATCCGGTTCAGGTTGATCGTAATCGTCCCATGGGTTGCCTCTGGGCTGGTAGATCGAATAATAAGCCCATCCATTCATTCCGTGCCTGATCGCCAACCATGCCAGATACCTTGGATAATTTATCAGACCATAAGAACTATCAGACCTGGTCTTGCTTCCCATAACATCATATAGTGCATTATAAGCTCTTGGAGCCGTGTAAAGCCTATAGGTATTAGGAGCATTATTCAAGTTCAGGAAACTGGGGACAGATATGTCTATATATTTGTTATACCAGTCTTTCATGGTAGGATACATTGTCGCGTCATCTTCCACAACCTTATCCGGCAAACCAAGCCATCCGCAGGGATTGGCATATATCATCACATTTGGATCGGCTTCTTTGCAGACTTTGGCCATCCCTCCAAACAAATCTAGACACTTCGGGTTGGGTTCATCAGCTGTCTCGATAAACCACTGCGAATAATCAAGATGGAACAAGGATGCTGCATGAGCATGGGCTCTGACGATATTCCTCAAGTCATCCCGCATCTCTGGAGTGAAGTCAGATATTCCAAACTTCAGATCCTGATGCCCAACAGACCAGAGTTTGTAACCATATGTGCCCATACCCCAAATCTTGAATAGAGTCTGCTTGTTGATCTTGTAAAGAGCTTCTGCACCTGTTCCACCTTCAGGCCAGCCATCGACTACATTCATGCCCATTTCTTTACGAACGTGAGCTTCTTTATCTACCCAGTCGATAGCTCTATATGGAGCCATATTGGTCTCATTTGTCCAGTAGTTAACCCATACTTTGGGGTGAGGAAGTATTACATTAGCCACATTTACATCAAGCCTGACCGATGGTCCCTCTTCGCAACTCAGAACAGCACTATATTTTCCCGGAAGACAATTATCAGTGCGTATTTTCACCCAGAGTATCGCACTGCCTGCAGGAGATAGTCGTACAGTCGGAAAGTCCATAATCTGGGCTGCATTCAAGCAATACTTGCGAAGCACATCCCTGCCTGGCTTATTGTTCTCCGACACCAACACATAAGGGGTAGGGCCAAAAGCCCTGGATTGTTGAACGCCAAAGATATGAAGTTCGCCTTTTATGCTGCGTGCTTTCATCCCTTTGCTATCAACAAATTCCGACAGCTTTAAATTGAGAGTCCTCACACGATTTCGACTCGTATTTGTCAGATACACTGCAACGGGTTCAGCCTCATTGCGACACATGAGTGTGTTGAGTGGTTTGTTTATCGAAGTCCGGTTTGGGAGTATCGGTCCCACTGCCAGTGAGTTCCATGGAAACACTTGTGACCAGACTGCCAGATTCCGGTTTGCTTTACAGGCTTTGAGCTCAGTCAACCACTTGGTATAATCAATGTCACTGACTTTGGTAGCCGGTATCCCCGGCAGTCCTTCAGCCTTTGCCAGATCTAGCGTGCTGCGCATTCCTAGTATGGAATAGTCCTTTTCAGACATCCTGACCGTTCCCCACACCCAGGCTTCCGTCAAGTTGATAGTACCATCAGTCTCAACTCTCAAACGCAGATAACGTCCGGATGCCTTAATCGGTAAACGGCGGAATGCCGACTGTGAAGCAACCTTATCCTTAGAATCGTAGACATTCTTCCATTTTGATTTATCAGTGGATACTTCAACCACAAATCTAGCAGGTTTGATCTCACTAAGTATGTCAATCTCATTGAACTTACAGACTCTATTGAAGTCGAAGATTATCACCCCCGGTGACTGTAAGGTCGGTCCTGGCGGTCTTGCATACCAGTAGTCCTGGACACCATCAAACAACCGACTGCCAAGAAACGCCTTATCGTCATCCGGAGCATCAGCTTTTCCAACCTGCGGAGTTTCATATTGGTATGTAACTCCTGTAGAGACGCACTCTCCATAATAATCCACATTTGGAGTTAATAATGCTCCCCGCGGTGCATTTGCTTTAGTGCCGTCCATCCACCGAACCTGAGAATGTGCTGGTATTTGAAGCATTGTAATCCAGAGAACGGTTAAAACGAAGTAGCGGCGCATATATGGTCCTCCGATAGCATTGTTGACAAGCCTTAGCCTGTTTTATTCATGAAGCTTCTATTTTATTTCTGCAGTTTGGCAAATACTGAGTTATTGCCTAATAATGCTGGATAACAAGGATTCAGCAGTTTTTACAGCAGCACCGTGGTTTGCATCAACCAAATCATGACATCTGCGTTCGATGTCAACCAATTTTTCGGGGTTTGAAAGCAATGTAGTCATCTGCTTACCGAGTTCATCTGCTGAATTAATCCGGAAACCGACTCCTGCCCTTTCAGCCTGGCTGGTGACGTCCCTTGCCTTGAATGTATGAGGACCAAAAAACACCGGTTTACCAAGTGTAATAGGCTGGAGAATACTGTGGCAACCCCTGGGGATCAGGCTCCCACCAACAAACGTAATCTGCGCCAGGGCATATATCTTCGCCAACTCACCAAAGGTGTCGAGTATCAGGACATCCTCTTTACCCGTGATTGTATCAGGCTGACTTCGCCACGATGACGAAAGACCACGTTCTCGAGCCAGTTGGACGATCTCATCTTTGCGTTCAATCTGTCTTGGTGCGATCACAACCCGCAATCCCGAATGCTCTTTGCGAGCCATCAGAAATGCGTCCAAAACAGGTGCATCCTCGCCAGGATTCGTGCTTCCGGCAACAAACACAGGGGTTCCTTCAGCGATCTTATATCGCTTTCGCAGGAGTTCAATATCCAGTCCATCCAGATCAGATAGAGCCTGGTCCCACTTGATATTACCTGTCACGGTTACTTTGGCAGGATCTGCACCGATTGAGATAACTCTCTCAGCATCCTCCTGACTCTGCATACAGAACATATCCATATTTCCTAACGCCCACCTGTATAACCAGGGCAATTTCGCAGCACCATTCAATGTGTGGTCAGATATTGTCCCATTGATAAGAGCACTGCGGACTTTGCGTGACCTCAAAACATGCCGAAAATTGGGCCATATTTCGGTATCGGTACTTGCAAAAACAGATGGGTTTACCTGCCTGACTGAATTAGCTACACAAGGCAGGAGATCAAATGGATAGTATATGAACGCGTCAGCATTCCTGATACTCTTCTCTGCCTGAGACCGACCTGTCTGAGTAGTTGTAGAGACAACGACAGGTATCTCAGGAGCAATGGTCTTGAGTTCGGCAACAACTGCAGCGCTTGCAACAGATTCCCCCACAGAGACAGCATGAATCCACACAGGCTTCTTGTCTGCAATCTCACGAGGAATATTCACAAACCCCAACTGATCACGCCAGGCTTTACCAGATTTCTTTGAAACAAATATTCTGTAAAGAACAAACAGAGCTACCAATGGACTGAGCAGAAGTAGTGCGAGGTTATATATCCAGAAGATCATCCTAAAGCCTCTGCAGCCAGTCTCTCTGTCTCATTAATGGCGTCTTCTATGCGCTTAGCCGATGTCTCATCGTCATCATCTGCTCCAACATATACATAATCACCGAAATACAGCACAGATTTTGCAAAAGGCAATGGTATCATAAACCTGTCCCAGGCCTTTTCGGCCCGTTTACAGGGACGACATGCAACACCGACAGGCAGAATAGCACACCCGGAATGCCTTGCCATATGAACAACACCGGCTTGAACCTGGTGGACCGGCCCTCTGGGCCCATCCGGTGTAATTGCAATTGCTCCACCGGAACGCAGCACCTTAACAGCCTCAAGCAATGCACGAGCACCTCCGCGTTTACTGGACCCACGAATTGTCTTGAAACCTCGGCTCTCCAGGTGACGGTTCTGGATGTCACCATCGTTCGATAGTGATACTATTGAATAGATCCCGCGATGTCGGCAATAATAAATCGGGAGTATTGTAGAGCTGTGCCAGAGTAATATAAGCCCGCCCTTTCCCCCGGACGCCACTTCATTGAACCTATCCTTGTTAAACACGCGGAACCGAATGGTAGCAGCTATCCCGGTAGCGACAATCCACAGGGCCCAGAATATAAAGCCGTTTCGCAGCCGTTCTTTCAGCGATACATGGACGTCTTCTTCGTTAGACAACCTCTTCCGCCTCCTGATTTCTGTACTGCGACCTGTAAAGTTCAGAGAATGTCCCACCGGAACCCACAAGTTCAGCAAAGCTGCCGGATTCCGCTACTCCGCCTTTGTCCAGAACGATAATTCGATCAGCGTTTCTGACTGTAGAAAGACGATGTGCGATAACCAGTGTAGACCGGCCCTGCATCAACCTGTCCAGAGCTTCCTGAACAGCTGTCTCAGATGCAGCATCCAGCGATGATGTCGCCTCGTCCAGTATGAGAATCTTCGGGTTCTTCAGCAAAGCACGGGCAATAGCTATGCGCTGTCGCTGCCCTCCGGAGAGTCCTACCCCAGCCTCGCCAAGGACAGTGTTATATCCGCCAAGCTGAGCAGTCACAAAGTCATGAGCATTGGCTGCGTTTGCAGCTTCTATAATCTCTTCCATCGAAGCACCAGGCTTGCCGTATGCAATATTCTGACCGATAGTCCCACTGAAGAGTATGGTCTCCTGGGGGACCATTGCTATCATACTGCGCAAAGACTTAACCTGAAGATCACGGACATCAACATCATCAACCAGCAGACTGCCACCGGTAACATCGTAGAACCTGGGTATCAGATCAGCAATAGTAGACTTTCCGGCCCCACTTGGTCCAACAATAGCAACTATCTTTCCAGGATCAATTGTAAATGAAAGTTTGTCCAGAACACTTTCACCTTCGTTATACTCAAAGCAAACATCCCTGAACTCCACTTTACCCAAAGGTTCGGTTATCTCGATAGCATCCGGTTTCTCAATAAGATCAGACTGAGTGTCAACAATCTCATATATTCTCTCACCAGCTGCCAGCACTTGCTGGTAAGTAACATTTAACCGGCCAAATTGTTTAACTGCATCAGCAACTATAAATACCAGAAAAGTAAATCCTGTCAGGTTGCCAAATGTCAGATCATGCTTGGAGAGCATATAACCGCCGATAAGGATAATAAGTGCTGTAGCAACTCCCCCGGTAAGTTCAGCAGATGGCAAAACCAGCGAACTCCGTCTGGCTGCCTTTAGTGCTGCTTTGAGGCTGACATTATTCACACCATCAAACTTCGATATTTCTTCTTTTTCCATACCAAAAGTCTTGATAATCCGAACACCACGGACCGATTCCTCCACAACCGAGCTGACATCACCCAACGATTCCTGTGTCACAGTGGTGAGGGCCTTTATCTTACGGCTTATTCGGTCCATTGCTATAGCCATCGGAGGAACACATATAAATGCCAGGATAGTCAACTTCCAACTGTAGTAGAACATCCCGATAAGCCCAACAACAATCATTGTAGGACCATATATAGCCTGCACAACAACCTGGCTGGACTGCTGAATGACAGCAACGTCATTACTCATACGTGACATCAGATCTCCAATACGGCTCCTGTGGAAAAATCGTAAAGGAAGACTCTGTATATGAGCATACATTTCACTTCTCACATCTGCACCGAGTCGATTAGTGACCGATGCAACCAGATATGAACTGAAGTATAAAAACACAGCCTTGGGAATTGAAATCAGAGTGATTCCAACTGTAACAATTAACACCATGGTCCAGGTCGGATCAGAATGAAGCATTCCATGCCGGGCAAGTAGTTTTATTAAAGGTATTGATGCAGATTTACCATTGGCTGATTCAACAAACCATTTTACTAATTGACTCATTCCTGCCTGGCATCCTGAAACTATCAGGGAGGAAAGCATTGCCAAAGCTAACCTTCCTTTATAAGCCAATATACTATTTAAAAGTCTGGTGCGTGTGTTCAATTTATCTTCTTTCCAATCCGGCCAGTTCAATCACTGCCTCTGCTGCCCTACCTAGAGAACCCTTGCCACCAAGTAGTTCCCTGACTTTTGCATAATCACTTTTCATACTCTGCTGCCAATTCTTATCGTTCAATATGCTCAGAGCCATAGCTGCCAGACTCTCACCTGTGACTTCAGCACCAAGCATTTCAGGAGCAATCATAGAACCGGCGATGATATTCGGCAGCCCAATAAAACTCTCAATAACTCCCTTTCGGAAAAGAAACTCAAAACGCATAATGGGAGACCCACGGTATATTATCACCATCGGAGTATCTAATATAGCAGCCTCAAGTGTAGCTGTACCGGAAGTAACCACAGCCACGTCAGAAAAAGCCATGCAGTCATATGTTCTGTTTTCCAGGACAACAACTTTAGCTTGACTGCCCAGCGTTCGAAGGTAAGCATCAATTCTAGATTGTAGTGCAGACGAATTTGAAGCAGCACCCATCACAAAGCAGATATTCGCAATCTCTCGGGACATTATATCTGCAGATTTCAGGAGTGGAATCAGATGCGAACCAATCTCGTGGGTGCGGCTGCCGGGAAATAGACCAACAATCGTCCCCCCCAGTCCGTTTTGCTTGCAGAACTCTTGCTTTGTGCATGTAGGTTTGACTATATCCAACAGAGGATGGCCAGGCCAGCGGACGTCTATACCCTGCGCCTTAAGCCCTTCAAATGACCACGGGAACGGGGTCACAACTTTTCCTCCGCAGGCCTTCAGCCCATCTGCCCCTTTGACTGTATGTCTCCAGGATCCGGGAGGAATATAATAGACCACATCAATACCATTCTCAAAAGCTATTCGGGCAAGCCTTATATTGAACGCACCAAAGTCAATGGGTATAAAAAGGTCAGGCTTTTTCGAGATCAATTCTTTTCGCAGCCTGTGATATTTTGCAAAAACGCCCGGCAGGGAGGCCAGTGTCTCGAAGACACCTATGGTCCCACCACCGGACGTATTTACCACCAGGTTTACCCCGGCTTGATTCATTCGCTCTCCGCCACCGCCCCAAAAGGACGTGCCGGGCTCAAGCCTGTTTGTCAGTTCTCTGACAAGATTGCTGCCGTGCAGATCTCCGGAAGCTTCTCCGGCGGAAAGAGCGATGGAGTACTTTTTCACTAGAGCCTGGGAGTCTCCAACTGGCGACCACGCGCTCCGAGTCTTATCTTCTTGATAAACTCGATGAGGTAGCTGATCTCCGGAGTGATCTCCAACTCCTTTTCAATCCTCTCTAAAGCCTGGGTTGCATTAAGCTCAGATCGGTAGAGGATCTTGTATGCTTTTCTGATGTCAGTTCTGGACTTGGTTGGAATATTATTGCGTCTTAGACCGACCACGTTAATGTCCAATACTCTTCCAGGACGTCCATCAACCATTGAGAACGGTGGGACATCAAGGACTATTTTAGAGAATCCCCCAACCATCGCCAGCTTGCCAACCCGCAGCTTCTGATGTATACCTGTCATTCCGCCAAACACAACATTGTCCTCAACAACAGTATGACCACTGATCCCTACTGTATTTGCCATAGTGATATGGCTGCCGAGTACACAGTTGTGTCCTACATGACAATACGCCATCAGCATATTGGCATCACCAACGACCGTGGCTTCACCTTCACCACTGGCCCGGTGCACAGTCACACATTCTCTGAATATGTTCTTGTTGCCAATCTTTACAAAGCTGATTTCACCTTTGTAACCGTAATCCTGAGGAGGACCTCCTATCACACTTCCTGGATGGAACACATTGTCCTCACCAATGGTAGTGTGACCCTCGATTACAACGTGGGGCTCTATGCGAGTCCGGTCGCCGATCTTTACATCACCACGAATGATGCTGTATGCGCCGACTATCACTCCCTCGCCAAGTTCGACCGTCGGCTCAATAATGGCCGTTGGATGTATTTGCGTCAAAGATTCACTCATGTAGCTAAACCTGCTCTGTTCCTGTGGGAGTACTGTCGCCTTTTCGTCTGGTCGATCTTTCCCGCTCTACGAGAGCGAACATAAACTCACCCTCGCATACTACGCTGCCTTCGACTCTGGCAACTGCACGGACTTTTCCGATATTGCCTTTTCTGGCAAGCAATTCGATATCTGTGACTAGAGTGTCGCCTGGCAACACCGGTTTTCTGAACTTAACTCTGTCCATGCCGGCGAAATAAGCAAGCTTACCCCTATTGCCTTCAACAGAAAGCAACAGCACACCGCCAACCTGAGCCATAGCTTCCAGAACCAGGACTCCGGGCATTACTGCATGACCAGGAAAGTGTCCTTGAAAGAATTCTTCATTGATAGTAACGTTCTTGTAACCGCGAATACTTTTTTCCGGAACTAGTTCTGTTATCCTGTCTACTAATAAAAACGGATAACGGTGTGGTAAAATACCGCGAATTTCCTCGCAATCGTATAGATATTCCATGCATCCCCCAATTATAAAGCCGTAACGGCCTTTGCAAACTCAACATTAAGACGGTGTCCTGATCGCACCGCAAGCACTTCGGCATTCAACCTGCCGCCTAAGAGCGCAAAATCACCAATCATATCCAGCATTTTGTGGCGTACAAGCTCATCAGGGAATCGCAGTTCCGAACTCGTATGATCCTGCCAAAATACTATTACGTTATCAATATTTCCGCCGCGTGCCAATTGCATATCCAACAGAGCAGCCACTTCTTCATACAACACGAACGTCCGTGAAGGAGCGATCTCTCGAGAGAAGTTATCTTCAGAAAGCACATATGTTAGACTTTGGGCACCTATCAGTGGATGATCGTATCGAAGCACATAAGTCATGCGAAACTCATCCGCCGGAACTGCGAGAATAAAAGAATCCCCGGACTGCACACATACTGGCTCAGTCAGATTGATAGACTTGCGAGGGTCACCCAGTTCTATCATGCCGGCAGATTCAATCATCTGGGCCAATTGACAGGCACTGCCATCCATTGCAGGCGTCTCAGGCCCACTCATCTCGATCAATGCATTGTCCACTCCCAAACCACTCAAAGCACCCATTACATGCTCAATAGTCCGGAAACAAACCCCATCGAGTCCTATTGTAGTTCCTCGTGAAGTATCCACAACATATCTGGCCAATGCAGGAACGAGGACATTGCCATCAGTAAAGACAATTCCAGTCCCACCGCGTGAAGGACGTATAGTCAGATGCGTCTTTTCCCCACTATGTAGACCAACTCCACTAAGATGAATACTATCTTTCAGAGTAGTCTGAATCTTTGGGTCACGATATATAGATATGCGTTGTTCGGCCGGTAATACGCAAACGTCGGCTATTGCTGATGTCATTATCTTTCATCCTCCCGCCCGGTAACATCCTGACCTCGCATCAACTCGATTTCTTTTTCCAGTGCGCGAAGTCGTTTCATCATTTCGGGCAGATGAAGCCGCGCTGCTTCAACCCGCATTTCGTGCCTGTGATCTCTAGCCGGAAAACCCGATACGACCGCCCCGCTCTGGACGTTCCCAATCACTCCGGATCTGGCAGCTATAACTGCAGAAGCACCTATATCAACATGGTCCTTAACACCGGACTGAGCAGCAAGTGTAACTCCATCACCTATATGAGCACTACCTGCAACTCCAGTCTGTGCAACTACAACACAGTTCTTACCAATTTTGACGTTGTGCGCTATATGCACAAGATTATCAATCTTTGTTCCGCTGCCAATGACTGTCTTGCCTGTTTTGGCTCTGTCAATGGTTGAATTGGCTCCGATTTCAACATCGTCTCCAATCTCCACCGAACCGATATGTGGGTACTTCAGCAGACCACTCTCGCCGCAGGACTTAAATCCAAATCCATCACCACCGACAACACCGCCAGCATGCAGAGTCACTCTACTTCCAATGCAACAGAAACGGTAGATAGTAACATTTGGATAAATACGGCAGTCATTACCAATCATAACCTGCTCACCAACGTAAGCATTTGGATATATAACTGTTCCGGATCCAATGACACTGCCTCGTCCAACAAAACAGTTAGCGCCTATCGAGACGTTCTCACCCAATTTAACATCTTCTTCTACAACTGCACCAGGATATATGCCCGGTTTAGGTAATATCTCTTCTCCCCCGTAAACCTTCAGCAATTTCATAAAGGCTTCCTGAGGGTTATCTGTCCGAAGAAGGGACTTGCCATTTTTCGCATGACCGCAATTCTGCCCGGTAAGAATGCAGCAGGCAGAAGATGTCATAGCTTTGGAGAAATAAGGATCACGGTCGGCAATTACCAGGTCACCTTCTTCAGCATCCTCGACAACAGCCACTCCGGTGATTAAAGTATTGCATTCACCTTCGACAACTCCGCCAACCATTTCGGCTAGCTCTGCAATTGTGGCAGAAAATTGGTTCATAATTCTCGTTTCATCTGTGTGTCACCACACATTATTGCGAATAATCTGAGCGAAATCTGCAGTCATATCTCTTGCCCCAACTGCTTGAGACCTGTCAAAAACCACTCTTACGCCCATACTCTTTGCTTCTTCCGTTACCACTGTTCGGACGTCATCTCTAACGCGTTTACGAATGTCGATGATGGATTTTGCCATTCCTGACACATCTATTCTTTGGACATCCTTTCGAACAAGCGCAGGTCTCACTCTGACGATCACATCAGTTGCAACGTCTGGTAGTACTACTAGACGTTTCGGTTTCGCACTGTTGACCGATTCCAATCTATTACTGATTCGTGCCCTTGCTTTCTGCACATCCGACTGGATAGCCACTGTCGATCTCACCCTCTCTCTCGACAGGGAAGAGTTAACATCAGCCATAGTCTCACTGCGGACTCTTTCTATTTCGTCCTGCATCCATGCATCAATAGTCTTTTGCTCACCCAGATACTGCTTACCAAGAGCGCTCAACTCCGCCTGGACTTTCTCCAGTTTCGGAGGAATCTCCGGAGGCTTATATCCGTGTATATCACTCGCAAGTTCAAGTTCCTTGGTAACCAGCCGCAAGTTAAGCATGTTGAATCCGTATTTTCGCTCAACATCCATCAGTTGATCGCCTGCACGAGCATAAATATCATTCTTATTGAACCAGATAGCATCCTGAGCACGGCTCATCATATTTTTGCGGTTCCAAGCCAGTCGAACATTCAGTGATTTCTTCCGGTCCTGCTCCCACAAAGTTAATGCTTTGTCCGCTTCTCCGAGTACCTGCACACTCATGGCTTGACGGGCTTTGTCGGCTACTTCGGTACTAATTCCTTCCGGCATCGCATTTTGAGCATCAACTCTTGAATCTACACCGGGAGTTTTAAACTCTTCACCCAATGACATACCAGCTGCCATTTTATTCATATCAGATACTAGCCTGGCCTGTGGATGCAATTCTTCCAACCTGGAAATATCAACATACACAGTCTCCCTATGGATACTTTTTATGACTGGCTTAGGCTGGGAAACGATAAATAGACCCACCCCGATGAGTAAACCAACCATCGTCAATATCAAAGTTTTCATCCAGAGCCGTTTCACAACTCACCCCGGGTTTCTTGCACTAGTCTGTTCATGAAACTGTACTCTTGCCCCGTAAAGGAAACAAAAGCTGAGTAGATCATGGCAACATAAGCCAAACAGCAAAACATCCCTCCGGCAATGCCGGAGGGCAGAACATACAAATCTGGATATTCACTTAATCCACACTATCCTTGAATAACAACTATGCATTTAGCAATGGATAATGAGATCTAATCGGTTTTACTTGGTAAACGTTTTATAACATCGTCTGTCAAATCAATGCCGCCATACAGGAGTGCACCTTTGTCATATACATAATTGAATGACTTTGCAATGGCAGCTTCTTTGACTGCAGCCAGAATATCGGTTTCTATCTTGGCACTGAGTTCATCACCCTTGCCTTGCAATATTCCACTTGAGTCCTTTACGAACAACTCAGCCGTTGCTTTATTTTTCTGAAGGATTTCAGTCAAGGCTTTCTGACGTGCTTTCTGAGTATCATCGAGAGCAGGAGTCTGTTGCAGTGTTTTCAGCTCTGTATCAAGAGCGGTCTGCTTATCATCAAATGTTTTTATAGCTGCCTTGTCGGCATCAGTGGCAGTCTGTCCCTTTTGCTTAAGAGCAATATACTGCTTTATTTCAGCCTCATCCAGCAATAAGTGACTACCCCTATTGTCCAGTTCGGCCTGGAGTTCAGACTGAATTTTTGCGAAATCTGCGTCATACTGCTTCAGCCGGGGAGAATCCTTGCGGATTCGAGTAATATCTACTACTGCAATTTTAATATCGGAACCTGCAGACCATGTTACTGAACAGAGCAATGCTCCAGCAGCAACCAATACACATAACAACGCCAACTTGCGCGCACTCAACATCAAAACACCTCACCTATAGTCCTTGGGCGGTTCTAACTCCGCCGTCAAGATTATACCAGACACTACAATTCGTTTACAAACTAACATATAAATGATGAGTACATAGAAGCAAGCATCCATTTAGAACATGCTGCGTCTCATCTCATGCATTAATATTGCAAGACGTTTGACTCCAGGCATCATTGCCAGAACATTTAATTTTTTTCAAAAAAAGCTGCTAACAACCTGAAGACTCTTTCCGAAGCGCTTTCCAGAAGCTTATCTGCAGTATTTATGGAGTTACCTAGACTCATCGGGCCCGAAACTATTGGAAATGCAGATGTAAGACCGGAATCATACAACTCCGGGACAACATCCACCTTACCCCCGAATGCAATCACCGGAATATGTAAACTCTGAGTCCTTTTGAGAATTCCACCTATCAGTTTACCCGCCGCCGTCTGGCTGTCTATACAACCCTCACCAGTAATAACAAGATCGGCATCAGAAAGCATCTCGTCAAATCCAACGGCATCCAGCACCATATCTACCCCGGACCGCAATTCAGCTTTGAAGAATGCCGCAAGTCCAGCACCCAGGCCACCTGCCGCACCTGCGCCAGGCATACTGACTACACTAATGCGCAACGTGTTTTCAACTACACTACCATAATGAGCAAGAGCAGCATCCAGCTCAGAAACCATATGCAAGTCGGCACCTTTTTGTGGGCCATAAACAGCTGAAGCTCCATTAGGACCTGTGAGAGGATTAGTGACATCACACGCCACAGTCACTGCCGCATCACCAACCGGGAAAGTAAACCCGCTCATGTCAATGCAGCTTAATTTAGCAAGTGATGCACCTCCGCAGGGTAACTCTTTGCCTGACGAATCTAGAAATCTAACTCCAAGCGCAGACGCAACCCCACTCCCGCCGTCATTCGTAGCACTGCCACCTATGCATACCAAAAGTCGCTCAACTCCGGATTTAAGCGCTGCTGTTATCAGTTCCCCGGTGCCGTAGGTGGTAGTCATCCTGGGATCTCTTTCGTTTTCATTCAGCAGACATAGCCCGGATGCTGTCGCCATCTCGACTATTGCAGTCTTTCCATCTCCTGAAAGCGCGTAGGATGCTCTTATAGGACGCATCAATGGATCGTGGACATCTACTTCCACAAAACGTCCACCAAGCGCCTGCAGAAGCACTTCAGCAGTGCCTTCACCACCATCAGCAAGGGGAACCTTGATCACTTCAACAGGGAATGGGGGGGTAGAGGCAAATATACCCCGTTCAATTGCATCAGCAGCCTCAGATGAACCAAGGCTGCCTTTGAATGAATCGGGGCATACGATAACTTTCAAACAATTATGTTGAGCCATTAAAACTCAAAATAAATTGGAGTCTTGGGAGAAGTAGGATCAGCAGCCAGATTCATAACAGCTGCACAAACAGACTCACCAACGGACTTGTTGAACGCACTTGGGATAACACAACCTGGTGCAAGTTCAGCATCACTCACACAGGAAGCAATGGCCCGTGCCGCTGCGGTCATCATCTCCCTTGTAACCATCTTTACGCCTGATTCCATCAGCCCTCTGAAGAGGCCGGGGAAGCAGAGCACGTTATTTATCTGGTTGGGATAATCCGATCTACCGGTTGCTATCACTGCTGCATAGTCACTGATAGCCTCAGGAGGAACTTCAGGGGTAGGATTCGAAAGAGCGAACACAATCGGCTTTTCAGCCATCGTCCTGACATCATCACCTGTCAATAAGTTTGGTCCTGACAACCCGAGGAACATATTAGCGCCTTTGAGGACTTCTTTCAAACTCCCGCTCTTGTTCTCGCGGTTAGTGTTCTCTGCCAACCAGTTTTTGGAAGGAGATAGCCCGTCGCGCCCACGGAATATTGCTCCCTGACGGTCACAGACGACTATATCCCCCACTCCAAGGTCAAGCAGCGCTCTTGTGCAGGCAACACCTGCTGCACCCGCTCCACACACAACACAGGTTATATCCGCCGGCTTGTATCCGGTAACTTTGACTGAGTTGATAAACGCCGCTCCGACAACTACCGCAGTACCGTGCTGATCATCGTGAAACACCGGTATATCGACTAACTGGGTCAGTCTTCGTTCTATATCAAAACACACAGGAGCTGCAATATCTTCCAGGTTAATCCCGCCAAAGGTCACAGCGATTGCTCTGGCAGTTTCCAGCAGGACTTCAGGGTCCCTGGTGTCCACACAGATAGGAAATGAATTGACCCCGCCAAACTCTTTGAACAGGACAGCTTTCCCCTCCATAACAGGCAGAGCGGCCATTGCACCGATGTTCCCAAGGCCAAGAACAGCAGTTCCATCAGTGATCACGGCAACCATTGAACGCCTTATCGTATAATCACGGGCAAGCGCTGGATTTTCCTGTATAGCTGTGCAAACTCGTGCTACACCGGGTGTATAAGCCATGGAAAGGTCAACATAGTCCTTTAGGGGGCTCCTGGAAACCATATCCAGCTTGCCGCCTTCGTGCATTTTAAATGTGCAGTCATCTATAGAAAGCACTTCGATAGCAGCCAACGCACGAACTGCTGTCTCGATGCTCTTCACATGAGCATCTCCGGTGGTGTTAACAGTAACATCCCTGATGATATGGGTTCGTCCGGATTCAACTATGTCGACAGCTCCGACCTGGCCGTCAACTCCGGATATTGCAGACACAAGAGTCGCGAACGATGTTGTATCGCTGGCGTGCCTGACACGAATTTTAATGCTATTACCTGGGCTGGGAGAAGATTTCATATCTATCCTTTCCTACATCGCGAGAGGAGTTGTAAGTTTTAATAAATCCGCATTAAGTGCAGGACTTCCAGAGAGAACTTTTTCAAGGTCAGTTGCAACGATATTACCCGCCTGCACACCAACCATTACGCCAGTCTGACCAGCCATAAGGCAGTCTACTGCGGCAGCACCCAATCGCGTACCAAGAAGTCTATCGTAACAGGTCGGACTACCACCGCGCTGAACATGTCCAAGGACTGTACATCTCGGTTCGTGTCCAGCTTCAGTTACATAGTCCATTAGTAGACTGGTTATACTCTTCTCAGGACAAGATGCTCCTTCAGCTGCAATGATAATAAAGTGAGGTTTGCCACGGAAGAATGCAGACTTTACAGCCTTCATAACAGTCTCTTTGTCCACTATACTATCCGGAAGCACAACCATCTCAGCTCCGCCGGCTATACCTGCTGCAAGAGCGAGATATCCGTGCCGACGACCCATTACTTCAATAATAAAGGCCCTCTGGTGAGCGCTAGCCGTATCTTTGATTCGGTCTACTGCACCGAGTATTGTGTCTAGAGCCGTATCTACACCAAGGGACATTTCGGTTTCTGCAATATCGTTGTCTATGGATGCCGGAATTCCGACAATCGGAAAGCCACGTTTTGAGAGTGCGTTGGCGCCGTTCAATGACCCATCTCCGCCAATAACAACAAGTCCTTCAATACCCCAACCATGCAACACATCCATAGCCTTGCACTGTCCAACGTCAGTAGTGAATTCTTTTGATCTGGCACTGAGTAGAATTGTTCCGCCGCTCCGTATACACCCGCCGACCATTCTGGAATCGAGTTCGACTATATCATTTTCCATAAGTCCGGCATATCCGCGTTTGATTCCGTATACATCGGCTCCAAGTCCCATACCACAACGGACTACTGCCCTCACCGCAGCGTTCATACCCGGTGAATCACCACCACTGGTCATAACTGCAATACGCTTCATTCAAAAATATCCTTTCGCACGCAACTCTACCCAAACCGAACTATATTCACTTTCATCCTGATTGCACGTTGTCATCCTGAATTTAACACGTGTCATCCTGAATGCAATGAAGAATCTGCTTTTAACATCATCGTCAAAATCCTGCTTGGTGAACACCATAAGCAGGCACACGCCAGTAAGCACCATCCGTTCAGCCTTCGACTAGCTCAGGGTGAACGGATGGTGCCTGCCAGAATCATTCACCTATTTCAGCAACCCGAAAAGCACCGATAGCTCGGAATCTGTTATATCTCTGCTCAGCCAGTTCATCAGCAGACAGACTCTCCAGCTCTTCTATGTTTTTCAGAATTGCCTTCTTTAACGAAGTAGCTGCCACATCCGGATTGCGATGAGCCCCACCAAGTGGTTCCGAGATGATCTCTTCAATTACACCTAATTTGAGAGCTTCGTTTGAAGTTATCTTCAAGGCTTCCGCTGCATCGCGTCCACGAGTAGGATCTCTCCAGAGGATTGCAGCGCAGCCCTCGGGGGGAATTACTGAATATACCGAGTTCTCCATCATTAACACACGGTTGGCGACAGCTATACCGATTGCCCCACCACTACCGCCTTCTCCAATCACGACAGCAACAACCGGCACACGCAGTCCGGACATCTCCATCATATTTCGGGCAATAGCTTCGCTTATGCCTCTCTCTTCAGATCCAACGCTGCAGTCTGCAGCAGGAGTATCCACGAGAACGACAATAGGTCGATTGAACTTCTCAGCCAGCTTCATAAGCCTTAGAGCTTTGCGGTAGCCTTCCGGTTTGGCGCTTCCAAAATTCCGGAACTGCCTTTCCTTGAGGTCTCTCCCCTTCTGCTGGCCGACGAATACGACTTGCTTTCCCCCGAGAATCCCGATTCCGCCGACCATTGCATTGTCATCAGCGAACAATCGATCTCCATGGAGTTCCGTGTAGTCATCAAACATCATACGGACATAGTCAAGGGTATAGGGACGTTTAGGGTGCCTGGCAAGCAAGGTCTTATCCCAGGGAGTTAAATTGTCAAATATTTCCTGGAGAAGTCTATCTCTGTCAGCTTCTAAGCCTGCGATATCATCTGAGCGGTCTTCGCCTCGCTCAGCTGTCAGACGTTTGATCTTTATGATCTCTTCGTCTAGTTGTGTGATTGGTTTCTCGAAATCCAGGATGCTCCAATTATCTGTCGACATCTTCAACCACCTCCATTCCACAGAACCCGAGGATTCTGCTGATTGCAGGGCGAATGTCGCGCCTGATAAGCACCTGGTCGATCATACCGTGCTCCAGCTGGAACTCGGATTTCTGGAAGTTGTCCGGCCTGTGTATGACTCCAGCCTGCTGAGCAACCCTGGCACCTGCAAAACCGATCAAAGCTCCGGGCTCAGCCAGAATAAAATCACCCACTGAAGCAAAACTGGCATGGACTCCTGCAGTAGTAGGATCGGTCATTACGACAATATAGGGCAATCCAGCCTGACCGAGTTTATAACAGGCAGCTGTAGTCTTGGCCATCTGCATAAGAGAGAGAATTCCCTCCTGCATACGCGCTCCACCTGAGGTAGTAAATAGTATAACCGGCAATCTCTGTTCGATTGCCAGCTCTATACTGCGTACAATCTTCTCACCGACAACCCCGCCCATGCTTCCGCCCATAAAGCTGAAGTCCGCAACACCGATAGACACTTTATATTCCATTATGCGGGCGGTGCCGGTGATTATAGCTTCATTCTGTCCGGAAGAATTTTTTCCTTTCAGAAGCTTACTGTCATAATCCGGAAACAACAATGGGTTGCCCGGTCTGAGGTCTGCAAAGGTTTCCTCAAACGAACCATCATCCACTGTTATTTGTATACGGTCGTCAGCGCCAAGTCGATAATGAAAACCACACTTGCCGCACACTCTAAAGTTCTTTTGTAATTCCTTGTTGAACAGAATCTCACTGCAGCCCGGACACTTGGTCCAAAGGCCATCCGGAAGTGCATCAACACTCTTGCGTGCATCTTTCCTTGAAGATCTGTCCAACCCAAACAGGGGTCTTGATAACATATTACTTATGTCCTCTCACACTCGCTTGCGCTAGATGATTGCAATGCGGGGGTCTCAAAGTGACAGGTATCATTATAGAGTAAAGAGGAAAGTCTCGACAAATCTAAAGTTAATTCCGACCCCAATTCTCCAATGATAAAATCTCCTGACAGATTTCATATGGAGAATTGGGACAGGATTATTCTGTTCGTTCAGTTATCAACAGACCGCAGGTGTAGTTAAAATACTATACTCACACCCATCTGTTATTTACCTTCAAACACACTATATGGGACGCCCTTTGGACCGCGAATATAAATGCAAGCATGGAAAGTTGATCCATTATAAGGGGCATCTCCCCATGAGTGAACTACTATTACAGGTGTATTGCTCAACGGACTTATGAATGGATCGTTATAAAGGCTTGCACCAGCATGATTGTCGGCATCGTCATTCCAAACATCTCCATGATCAACTACCCAACCATTTTCAAGTGAGTTTGGAGCAAAGAAGACATCATCACGTGTAAAACCGGTGAGTAAACCTGCCGAATGTGTTCCCCAGACCCAGGAACCTTTATCGGGAACAGGTCTGCAACCCCAGGCATCATAAACTGTGTCTGTTGCAAAGTTTGCCTGCTTGCAGTAATCCATTATTGGCTTTACTACATAAGTAACGTTTATAGTAAACCTAACCGATGCAGCCGTCTTCTTCGATTGCCATTCATCATATACACCAAGTTGCCCTACAACCGAATCTGTAATACCCTGCACATCCGGAAGCTGGACCAGAATTGAGTTCTCATTCCACGAAAGAACCTTCCATGTTGTATTCAGATATGCAGCCCATTTAGTCTTTTTGGTTTGTCCCGGATCAGATGTAAAAAAGACCGAGGGATTGTAAAAACCGCTGCCGGTAATTAACAGTGTTTCATTTCCACATGCAGAATAACGGTCGAAAGAGTCAATAGTGGTCGTGTTTGGTGGAGCGCTGCAGGTAACCTCATTGGAAGTCGTGGATGTAGCATCAGAACTTCCCGAATCCGATTTATAAGTCTTTACAACGAATACTTTGACTGGAGTAGTGGCAGTCAGAGAGCAAGTGTCTGGTGTAGAAACCAACAATTCTGTGTTCTGAAAAACGCCACAAGACTCATACTCCGCACCGTTTGCATAAACAAAATGCACCCGTGACCCAGGTAGTAAATTCTTACCATGGATCGCAGCTGGATATCCGGGAGTCACAATATCATGCTCTATCGAAGTTATATAAGGTTTGATATTCTGCCGATAATCAAAGTCGAGTTCTAATGTCTTCACTGATGGATTGCGATCTGTCGCCATTACATACACAGTACAGTCAGTAACCACAAGGCCTGTCGCAGTTGTCGGTACCTTCACATGCAGATCAACTCCGTCTTTAGTCTTTGTTGCTGAGATGATTTTGACCTGAGTTTTCTTGCCTGAGTTTATATTGAACCACACTTGATCGTTTTTGATTTTCGAGCTGATATTCTTGCAGCTCAATACTACATCATCATTATAATATCCGTAGTTGGGACTGACTTTGGTCAGAGTCGGATACCCGTTTCCAGTCACTCGAGTCTGCTGGGTCACATCAGTATGAGGTCCTGTCACTTTATTATCTGATGTTGACCCTGAGGAGATAGTCTTTCCGGTGCTTGATCCTGTTTTGGAACCGGTTGGAACAGCTAACTCTGCGGGTGTATTGATTGTTGTAATTGCCGGACCTTTGAACCTGGCACGCAGGGAATTCTCTAAGGCAGTCAGACGCTGGGATTCAGCCTGCTGAGTATTTGCTTTTTCCTGCGCAAAGCGAGCTGCCACGGTTTTCAGTAAATCGATTCGCTTGCTCTCAGCAAGTGATTTTATACTGGCGGTTGAGGTATCACTGGCAGTCTTTACCTTATCAGGATCAGCAGCGGGAGCTGTGATTGTTATACTTCCACTCGCCACGTTTTCCCACTTTATCCGGATTGTGTTGATATCAGGCATCTCCAGTATAGGCCTTTGCTTGGGATCCACTGGTCTGATATCACGAAGAGACACTCCCCAAAAAACTCCTTTATTTACATCGGCAGCAGTAATGTCATAGTCGATACTGGCTGAAGGTGAACTCTGATTATTGGGGCCAACAACAGGTTTGCCATTAGGGTCAAACAAACTTATAGCCAATGGTACACCGGTCCAGCTTATATCTATCTTAACCTTGCCTGGCTGAGTAATTGGGAAACCAATTGATGCACCTTGACCCAGGGTAACACCGAAATTCTGCGTTGATGTAGATTGTTTCGATGTATCAGTAGTTGTAGTGCTAGTCGTTGTTGTGCCAGTAGTACCCGTTGTTGTCGTTCCTGTAGTGCCAGTTGATGACGAATTTGGAGTGAATGACACATCTATAGTTCTACCGGTATCCTCATTCATCAAGAAACTCTTTAAATTGGTTCCTTTAGGAAGTCGGTATACTATACGGCATTTGACGGTCTCACCTGGTTGAGGTTTGATTTCTACTGGACCCTGCGAGTATGTATCGATAATCCCACTTCTTTCGTAAGTCTGCCCAGTGGAATCTTTAAGCAGCAAATTATTCCCCGAGACATCATATGCACCTTCAGCAAAACTGGTCATTGAAACGGATACAATCGCATATTCCTGGTCGTTTTGCAACTCCCAGTCACTGATCTTCTGGGTGGTCTTCATTAATGATACGACCTTGATGTCATAATCCCCAACCATATAAACAGTGTTCATCACACCGGGAACGACCATAAGTGGAGTTGCACCGGAGGAGTCTGCTGGATCGGCATAGGGTGAAGGAATCGGGCCAACTTTGGGTTTGCCGTTATTATCACCCTCAAGGTCATACCAGGCGTCTGACGTTTCTCCGTGAGCTGCCATTGTAAGTATAGATGCCGTGCTTTTTGCAGGTATTGTGAAGCAAGTATAACAGTCGACTACCTGACCAGTGTGAAGATCCTGATCCAGTGTCTGCGTAGTCCGTTCACCGCAGACCCAGTTCGCTTCGTGGCTAGTGCCATTTGAATCTATTGCCTGCCAGTCAATGCTGACCGCGTTTACGTGAATGTCAGCAGTACCTGCATTCTTGATGGAATAATGCATTATCAGGAACTTCTCATCACGGCCAGGCCTGTAATACCTGGTCGCGACCTGAAATCGCCCCACAGAATAGTTCAAGACATTGACCGATACATCCAGAGGTGTAAGAGACCCAATCCTGCGTGCTTTGTGCAAGAAACACTCATTAGTTTTGGGGTAGATAGCATTATCGGGTTTTGCTTCCACTACGCCAGTTTGCCAGATCATAAGCCAAACTATGGAAATTATTACAAAGAGTCCTCGATTAAATCGGTACATCAAGTAGTTCACAACAATACCTCCGGCAATCTGGACAAAGTAGGAAAACACAAAATCTAGTTCATTTGACTGAATTATAGGAGGCGATTTTTGAATTGTCAATGAACTCCTGTGTCCATATTATCCCATTATCGCCCCAATTTGGTTAGAGTTTAATATAGCACACTTCTTTAAGCACTAACTATAACTATACAGACGTGCCAGCCAGTGCATATTGCTGGTCAAATCCGCGAAACGGTGTAAAATTACAAAAGTTAAAATGAAAAATCCAGCAGGAAAGAGTTCACTCCAACCTCAACCGAGGATTGCGTCCTGTCCGGGAGAAGTAATACTCGTTCCAGATTAGTTCCAACTCTGCCCTGTCATAGTCTGCATGAATATCAGAGCAACGATTCCTTTGTCTACTAGGACAACTACAATTCGCGCGCCTGCAATAATCTTATGCATTCAGTTATCAAAAGAGGGTTGTGAGAGTAGCCCAAATACCAAACTCACAACCCTCTGCTAGTTACCTGCAGTCATTTATATGGAACACCCTTTGGCCCCTTAATATATATGCAGGCAGAGTACATTGGACTATTGTAAGGAGCATCTCCCCAGGAGTGAACTGCTATCTCGGGTGTTTTTGTCAATGGGCTGATAAATGGATCTTTGTAAAGACTAGCTCCGCAATGATCATCGGTGCTGGTATTCCATACCTCGCCGTGATCAATTACCCAGCCATTTTTAAGTGAGTTTGGAGCAAAAAAGACATCATTACGTGTAAAACCGGTGACTAGACCAGCTTCGTGTGTTCCCCAAACCCAAACACCTAATTCGGGAGTAGGCTCGCAGCCCCATTTGTCAAATACTGTATCTTTGGCAAAGTGTGCATCCATGCAGTAGTCCATAATTGGTTCGACGTCATAAGTCATATTTACAGTAAACCGAACCGAGGGAGACGTCTCAAGCCGTTGCCATTCATCACATACAATAAGTTGTCCAACAACGGAATCTGTAATTCCCTGCACATCAGGAAGCTGGACAAGAATAGAGTTTTCATTCCAAGAAAGCACGTTCCAGGATGTATTCACATATCCTGCTGCCCATTTGGTCTTATCAGATTGATTCGGATTAGGTTTAAAAAGGACATATGGGTTGTCAAAACCACTACCGGTAATTAACAGAGTTTCATTTCCAAACGCTGAATAGCGGTCAAATGAATCGATAATGGGTGTGTTTGGCGGAACGTTGCAAGTAATTTCGTTGGATGTCACTGTAACCGCATCGGAACCTCCGGAACTCGAGGCGTATGTCTTGGTAACAAATACTCTGGCTGACGTAGCGGCAGTCAGAGAGCATGGATCATGTTTGGCAGACAACAGTTCCGTTGACTGAAAAGCAGCAATGTTCTTATATTCTACACCGTTTGGGTAGATAAAATGCACCTCCGATCCCGGTAGAAAATTCTTACCACGGATCGTGATGGAGTGTCCAGGAGCCACAGCGTAATTCTCTACAGAAGTTATATATGGCTTGATATCCTGTCGATAATCAAAAACCTTTTCACTTGTCTTCTCCGATGGATCACGGTCTGTAGCCATCACATACACTTTACAGGATATAACCACCATACCTGCCGGGGCTGTCGGTACCTTCACAGTCAGAACGACTCCATCTTTGGTCTTTGTTGCTGAGATAATCTTGACCTGAATTTTCGTCCCACTGTTCAAGTTAAACCACACCTGCGCATTGTTTGATATCGTACTGACATTACGACAGCTGAGCGTTATAGTGTCGCCAAAATAACCATAATCCGGACTAACACTAATCAGTGAAGCCTTCCCATTTCCTGTCGCCTTAGTCTGCTGTGTCACATCAGTATGAGGTCCTGTAACTTTACCATTTGATAAGGTCCCGGAAGAGATGGTTTTTCCACTACTTTTTCCTGTCTCAATACCAGTCGGAACGGCTAACTCCGCAGGAGTATTTACTCTTGCAAATACCGGTCCCTTAAACTTGGCACGCAACGAATTTTCAAGTGCAGTCAGACGTTGTGACTCAGCCTGCTTAGCTATGGCCTTTTCCTGTGTAAACTTATCTGCCACGTTTTTCAGTAAATCGGCTCGTTTGGTCTCTGCTAGTGCTTTAAAACGAGCAGCAGTTGCATCGGTAGCCGCCTTTACTGTATCAGGATCAGCGACCGGAGATGTGATTGTGATACTTCCATCTGCTACGTTTTCCAACTTAATCCGGATTGTGTTGATATCAGGCATCTCCAGTTCAGGCCTTTGCAGGGGATCCACTGGTCTGGTATCACGAAGAGACACTCCCCAGAAAACCCCTTTATTTACATCAGATGCAGTGATGTCATAATCGATACTGGCAGAAGTTGAATTCTGAACCGCAGGACCGTACACAGGCTCACCATTAGGGTCATACAAACTTACAGTCAGAGGTACTCCAGTCCAATTTATATCTATCTTAACCTTGCCTGGTTGAGTAATTGGAAAACCGAATGATGCCCTTTCACCCAGGGCAATGTCGAACTTCTGCTTTGACGTAGATTGTTTCGATGTATCGGTAGATGTTGTATCAGTGGTTGATGTACCGGTAGTGCTAGTTGATGTTGTGCCTGAAGTGCTGGTTGATGTCGAACTTGACGAAAATGACACGTCTATCGTTCTACCGGTATCCTCATTCATTAAGAGACTCTTTAAATTCAACCCCTTAGGTATCCTATATACTATACGGCAGCTAACAGTCTCGCCGGGTTGGGGTTTGACTTCTATTGTTCGCTGCGTATATGAATCGACAATTCCACTTCTTTCGTAAGTCTGCCCGGTGGAGTCTTTGAGCAGAAGGTCATTCGCGGAGTATATATATGCACCTTCGGCAAAGCTCGTTAGTGAGACGGAGACAATTGCATATTCCTGGTCGTTTGGTAACTCCCAGTCACTGATCTTCTGGGTGGTCTTCATCAAGGACATGACCTTGATATCATAATCCCCAACCATATAAACAGTTTTCATCGCACCTGGAACAACCATAAGTGGAGTCGCACCAGTGGAGTCTGCCGGATCGGCATAAGGTGATGGAATGGGAACTACCTTAGGCTTGCCACTGTTGTCAACCTCAAGGTCATACCATGCATCTGACGTTTCTCCGTGAGCTGCCATAGTCAATATAGAAGCAGTACTTTTTGCGGGTATCGTGAAGCAAGTATAGCAGTCGACCACCTGCCCCGTGTGGAGATTCTGGTCCAGTGTCTGCATAATCCGGTCAACACAGACCCAGTTCGCTTCGTGACTGGTACCATTGGAATCAATTGCCTGCCAGTCGATACTCACGGCGTTTACGTGCATATCATTAACATCTGCATTCTTGATGGAATAATGCATTATCAGGAACTTCTCATCACGACCGGGCCTGTAATATCTACTTCCAACTTGAAACCGCTCTGCAGAATAATTCAAGAATTTGACCGTCACATCCATGGGGGTATGCGATCCAATCCTGCGTACTTTATGAAAGAAACACTCATTTGCTGTCGGGCAAATAGTATTGTCAGGTTTTGCATCAACGACTGCAAATTGTGTAATTAGCAACCAAAGCAGAGTAATAATAACCATCAAGCTTCGATTATATATGGTGCCAAAGTGATTCACGTAACTACCTCCACTGATTTAGACACGATGGTAACATATGCATAACAATATAGACGTATTAATTGAATGAAAGATTCCCAAATTTTTGCATTTACAATGACTCCATTTAAGTGCCATTCAGCCAGAATGGAAATGTATAGCCACAGATGTATCTTGTTGACATTTTCCAGTTCATTCGTTTCGGGTTTTATTGTTTTCTTAATATAGACCTACAGATGCACATCTAAGAATATGCTTCACGTGGATCGTCAACTGCATTAGATTCTTTATAAACGATCAGTGTTTCGGCTGAGTTCTTGTCTTGCTCAAGTTTGAGTCTTGATAACGAGGTATTTGGAGGATATACATTACCAGTTGTCGGAATTGTATAGACAGAGTTGCTTTTCACATAAGGTTGAAGTGGTTTATTGATTTTTATCAAGTTGTCCAAGGGAGAAACATGACTTAAGCTTAAGCGCACATAAGTATTGCTCTGGCCAATTGCTCCATGTGCTTGTTCATCCTGTTAGCACTCTTGCTCGATGAATTTGGTGTGGATTGCTTTACCTGATGATCAAAATCTGACGTGGTAATAACAACAAAAAGGATCACCATTGCCATTACTATACAAAACGGCAAATATGTTTCATATCATTCTCCAAATAGCAGATTATATGACCTCGAATGCTTTGCCGAATATCTGTATGTATTTAATTACAATATCACTCACAGGAGTATAGTAATGGCTGTGATTTGGCTTCCATAGACCAAGATTAGTTTCTAATCGAAATAAATCAGCGCCTCAGCTTGCGGTTCAGTATGCCTGGACATATCTCCTCAATAATTCATATTGTCCCGATACACTTCCAGCGCGTATTTATAATCTTCGTATTTCACTGTGGGTGGGATCGAGTGGTCGGAGCCGAAGACATACCTAGCGCCTCGGGACTTCATTCCACTGATAATCCGTAATATACCAGCTTTAATAACATCCCGATCACCAGTTTCCAGGATTCTAACATCCAAACCTCCTATAAATGTCAGCTGGTCACCATATTCCTCGGCAAATTTAAACAAATCGCATCCGGCTTTGACTTCCATCGGATTTAGTCCATCAAATCCGGCTTCTGCAACGAGTTTTACGCCTTCCGATATATTGCCGCAGGAATGTAAAACAACTGGAATACCATAACCATGATAAAAACTGACCATATCTCTGTAGTATGGAAATATCAACTCATCCATTGTCTTTGGTGAACAGAACAAGCCATTTCGATAAGCCAGGTCTTCATATATCCAGACCCCATCAGGTAATCCGGCCTCTTCAAGGAGGATTTTATAATGGTTCTTGTAATAATCCGTATACACTCTGCAATAGTCGTGTATCCACTCGGGATCCAGCGCCATACTCTCAAACATGCAAATATCGCCCAGGCTGGCACGCATTGTCTCCCAGATGAGAGTATGCCCAAAGCAAGCAAAGTTACCTTTCTCTCTGCATAACGCCAGGTTCTTCTTTGTCCCTTCTATATCAACCCTGTTGCGGTCTATTATATCCACAAGGCTGCGATAATCTCTTTCCCACACTTCTCTACTGGTCATACGAAAATCGACGTGTTCAGGAGTACCGCTCTTATGTTTCCAATACTTCAGGACTGCCCCTGCCCCGTTACGCCGGGAAATCCACTCATCAGTTTCTTCTACTGTCTCCAAGAACCCTTGATTCGGCATTGGATCAAGCCATTTAGCAGTATCCCTCATATCCAAACCAAAGTGCTCAATATAGTCAACAGGAAGTGACTCCCCTGCTTCATTTTTGTACGTCGGATATCCCTGCTCAAGCCACGCTGGAATAGTCTCTGGCCAAAACGATTCGAATACTCCAATTCGGCTGGCCTTCTTATGTCTCAGTAAAGCATCAATAACTTCTCTTGATGTCATCAGTCACACTCCATAGTTTGGAAGTTGGAAGTTGGATGCGACTCCAAGTATCTTCCATATTTCTATTCTGCCTTCCATCCACACTCTCCTGCATTCCCTCTCCACGTCTCCAAGTCCCCCAGTCTCCCCATCAACCAAATTCCCCCATTGACACGCTCTCCCAACTAATGCTATAATTCTGCTTGGCTGTTTGAGCTAGTGACAGAGTCAAGCAGCAGCAGACGTTCATTGACAACAATGACCGCCTGTGATAAAATATCTACTGTTTGGTGGCCAGGGAGTCGGGCGAGTAGCTCAGCTGGGAGAGCGCTTCCCTTACAAGGAAGATGTCACAGGTTCGAGCCCTGTTTCGCCCACCAAGTCCACACCCGGGGGTGTAGCTCAGTTGGTTAGAGCGCCTGCCTGTCACGTAGGAGGCCGCGAGTCCGAGTCTCGTCATCCCCGCCAATTTTCCTGAACCGACTCACTGCCAAAGTGGGTCGGTTTGGCTTGAAGACCGCGTGCCGAGGTAGCTCAGCTGGTAGAGCAGTGGACTGAAAATCCACGTGTCGTCAGTTCAACTCTGACTCTCGGCACCATCGGAATGCCGACGTAGCTCAGTTGGTAGAGCAGGGCTTTCGTAAAGCTCAGGCCAAGGGTTCGAGTCCCCTCGTCGGCTCCACCTCACTAAGCTTTCACTTACATTAACTCACCAATTATTACGTCTATCCTAATATCTCCCAATACATCTATTTCTCCACAATTATTTGTCTGTCTTTCAACCTTTCTGTTTGGCATTGCCCAAATACGGGTATTTTCAAACTGGAGTCGTCTGCACTAGCAGCCAGGCTCTATATAATTCATCTACTCGGAGGCTCAGATATGCCCAATTTCACAGACCCTTTCTCACAGGTAGTACCGAATAGAAAAATGACTCTACCGGAACTCGTGAGAGCTATCAGGATGAATACTGCTGCAGAACTTGATGCAGCATCACTTTATGAAGCTCATGCCGAAGCCACCGACAACCCACTGGCAAAGAAGGTCTTTCTAGATATTGCCAATGAGGAGCGAGTTCACGTGGGTGAATTCATCCAACTGCTGAAGATTCTACTTCCGGATGAAGAAGGATGGCTTCAGAATGGTTTCGATGAAGTCCGGGAGATGGCTGAACAAGTAGAACAAGGTGATTTGTCCCTGCCTACTCCCGAAGATAAGGCAGAAATCGAAGATGAAGTAGCAACGTCTGCACAGATTCCAACAATTGGATCGCTCAAGTAAACAATGCAATACAAATTTATGAGAGTTGGATTCTAGTTATTAGTATCTAGCCTCTAACTTCTAAACTGGGAGAACATAAATATGGATAACTTTCTGGGAAGAAATGATGCCCCGTTTGGGGAAATAGTCTGGAACCTGCTTGATCACGTTGTCATCGAAGCTGCAAAGAGTGTACTCACTGGGCGCAGAGTGCTGGATATTGAAGGACCTTATGGACTTGGTCTAAAACAGATCCCACTCGAAGACCGGGTTATAAATGATGGGTCCGTGACTCTATCAGCATCGAAATCAGTCCCGGTTCCGCTAATTGACACAGGCTTCACACTGTCAGCCCGTGATATTGCTGGTTTTGTGGAAAATGGATTCGCAATGGATATGTCTGCTGTTGCCGGTGCAGCACAGGCTGTTGCGGTTATGGAAGACAGCATTATTTTCGAGGGTAATAAAGCCCTGGGAGTAGATGGTCTACTAACTGCTTCGGGAACTCAGTCTGTCAAGCTCTCAAACTGGGATGCAATTGGTGCAGCCGGAACTGATATTATTTCAGCTGTAACTAAGCTGGATGACAAAGGATTTCATGGTCCCTATACACTGGCATTGGCGCCTGGACTATACAATCTGTTGTTCAGATTATATCCGCAGGGTGGACCTTCAGAAATGGAACATATTTCCGGAGTGGTCGGCTCTAAGATAATCAAGGCACCATCACTAAAGAGCGGTGGAGTATTGCTGGCATCAGGTAAGCAGTTTGCATCCATTGTAGTAGGACAGGATATGGCAACCGGATATGTGGGACCAGCTGGATCTGGATATGAGTTCATGATATCCGAAAGTATAGCCCCACGAGTCAGAGTTCCAGCATCTGTCTGTGTATTGAAAGTCTAGAATACAAATCATCCAGCCACCTACCGTTCACCCTTCGACTATGCTCAGGGTGAACGGTTCATATCCTGGTTCGTTCACCCTGAGCGCCGTCGAAGGGTGGTCAGGCTGCTTATGTCCGTTCACTCTGAGCATAGTCGAAGGGTGGTCAGACTCTATAATCTCCGTATTTTGCCGTTCCCCTTCCTCTCATTTTCGTATTAATACTACATTTTCTGGTAGAATACTATTGGCATCCGACAAACGTGATAAATTTTCCTGTTGCGATTTTGCAGATACAGCGTAACTTTTTATCTTCCATTGCGTTGATACTTCTGTAAATACAGCTAAACACCAGGGCAAAAAGCCCTGTGCTGTGTTGACAGGCTTGCCTCTTTGGGGCTATACTTTTGAGCGGGTAGTAGTGTGTCGGTTATATGTAAGGGAGACTCCTTACTCAAAAATCTGTATGTGAGATAACGTTCAGATTCAGCCGGGCTAGATTGTATTGGGAGGGATTGGTTTTTGGACAAACTCATACTGACTGGCGGCGCGAGATTAGAGGGTTGCGTACAGCCTAGCGGCAGCAAGAATGGGGCACTGGCTATAATGGCAGGGGCTTTGTTGGCAAAAGGTGAAACCATTCTGCGAAATGTTCCGGCAATCGCTGATGTCAGGACTATGATAGAGGTAATGCGTGGCCTTGGTGTAAAGTGTGAGTTAGAGAGCGGAGGTGTCCTTCGCATTGATGCCACTGAAATCCCCTTTACAGAAACCTCCTATGAACTTGTAAGGACAATGCGTGCATCTTTCTGTGTTTTAGGGCCAGTACTGGCCAGACGCGGTTATGCTAAAGTTGCAATGCCCGGTGGATGTGATATAGGTGCCAGACCCATTGACTTCCACGTAAAGGGAATCCAAACTCTCGGAGCTCATGTAGTCATTGACCACGGGTTTGTTGAAGCCCAGTGTGATCACCTCAAAGGTACTCAGATTTATCTTAATTTCCCCAGCGCAGGCGCTACACAGCATTTGATGACCATCGCTTGTCTCTCTGATGGTCTCACAACAATACACAATGCTGCTGCTGAACCCGAAGTCTTCGAACTAGCCAATTTCCTGAGAAAGCTGGGAGCCCGGATATCCGGAGCCGGAACCACCACTATTCGCATAAGCGGTGTGGACGAACTCCGGGGAACCGATTATTCCGTGCCGTTTGATCGAATGGAAGCCGGCACATTCGCTGTAGCTGCTTCGATAACCAGAGGCGACGTAAGGATTGAAAACATCGTCCCCGAGCACGTCGAATCTTTCTGTTTAAAACTCAGAGAAGCTGGAGCCATTGTTGATGTCTCTTCCAACGATATGAGAGTGAGATGCCACGAACGGCCTTTGGCTACCGACATAATGACTATGCCCTACCCCGGTTTCCCTACCGATCTGCAGCAGCCATTTGCCGCATTGCTAACCGTAGCTGACGGCACATCAATTGTGACTGAAAATGTCTACGAACGACGTTTCAGATATGTATCCGAACTGCAGAGGATGGGCGCTAACATTAAACAAGAAGGCAGAAATGCTATTATAACCGGTATCCCCAATCTGACCGGAGCACAGACCACAGCCTCCGACCTTCGGGCAGGCGCTGCTTTGGTTTGCGCTGCGCTGGCAGCTGAAGGAAAGAGTGAGATCACCGGTGTTGAGCACATTCGGCGCGGATATGATAACATGGTACCGAAATTACGCGCACTCGGTGCGCAGATAGAACTGGTCAGCACCGAAACAGAAAGGGAACCCGTCTTTGTTTAACCTAGTCCCCGAGTTGGGAATAGATCTCGGCACAACAAATATACTGGTATACCTCAAAGGTAAAGGGATAGTCTTGCGAGAGCCTTGCGTTGTCGCTAAGAACGTATCTACAGGAGGGTTACTGGCTGTCGGCACCGAAGCACAGGAAATGCTCGGTAAGACTCCCGGTAACATACAAGCTGTTTGCCCAATGTCCGAAGGTGTCATTGCAGACTACAGCACTACTCTCAAGATGTTGGAATTCATTATCGCCAAGGTATGTGGACGCAGTCTACTCGGCATTAAACCAATTGTCATCATTGCAGTGCCTTCCGAAGTTACTCCTGTTGAAAAAGGAGCAGTTACCCAGGCTGCAAGAGAAGCCGGCGCTAAGCAGGCATATCCTATCGAAGAACCCAGAGCCGCTGCCATAGGAGCAGGGCTTCCTATATCTAAACCCGGGGGCAACATGATAGTTGACCTTGGCGGCGGAACTACTGACATAGCTGTATTGTCGTTGGACGGAACTGTAATCTCGAAATCCATCAGAGTTGGTGGAATCAAGATGGATGAAGTAATCCAGCGGCACATCAAAAATAAATACAACTTAATGATCGGTGACCGAACGGCTGAAGAGATTAAGTTGAAAATCGGAAGCGCCTCCCCACTTCAGGAAGAGCTCCTGCTGGATGTAAAGGGCCGTGACCTTGTTGCCGGTTTACCTAAAGTGGTCACCATCAGCTCCCTGGAAATAAGGGAAGCACTTGATGAACCAGTAACTGCAATCATGGGACGCATCAAGAATGTCCTGGAACTAACCCCTCCTGAACTGAGTGCAGACATTATCGAAAGAGGAATTGTGCTCACCGGTGGAGTTGCCTTACTCAGAGGGCTGGATCAAAGGATCGCTCACGAGACCGGCATCCATGTAATCGTTGCAGAAGACCCGCTCTCCTGCGTTGCCGTGGGATGCGGAAAAGCTCTTGACCAACTGGACGCGATCCGTGATCAGTTTATAGAGACAGGTTTCGGCTAAACTGATTCAGATTTTATGATACACCAAAAGGCCTCCCATTTCCGGGAGGCCTTTTGAGTTTATTTAGAGTTCCCACAAAAAGGGAATGTCCAGGTTATGTGCATTGTGTATCTATTGTCACTGTCATCATTGGGGTGCTCAAAACCAACAGATGCAGCAAGATTCTTTGAAATGTCCCGGCTGAATCCGATTGCAGAAAAGTTAGCTTGCCCCTGCATATATTCCAGCATCAGAGTACAGCCAAGGACATCTTTATCCAGCCCAACAAACCATTGATTTTCACTGCTGAATTTTCCTACTCCAAAGTGTAATCTGGCGATGGACGCCTCATAAGCTGTAACCACATATAAATCCGGTTTGGACTCATTTGCAACGTTGCAGATTCCGAGGGCAATGGGCATTTTGAGTGTTGCTGCAGCCGGCAATAAGAACTTGGCATTTAGTAGATTGCGGGGAGAAGCTCCATCGCTAAAATCATGATCGACGCCCAATTCAAGCCGATCTGAGAGACCATACTGGCTATTTAGTATCCATGTATCTGACTGCAGTCCATCGACTTTGCCTTCAATCTGCAGATCCAAACTTAATGAGCCTTTGTCCAGCATATCAACTGTAGGTATAAGGTTCAGCCCGGAATAGCAGGCAAAAACCGGAACAGCTACTAATAGCATCAGGATCACACATAACAATATTATGAATCGTCTCAATTTCCGCAACCTCCAAACAAGAGCACTTTTTAATTAGCACTACCTGCGTGATATAATAAACAGGCCAATCGACGCGTTTTTGTCGGCTTTTCAGTTGATAAAATACAGTCGGTGCTCAGGTATTATTACCACGAATTCACTAGTATAAGGATATGTTAATTTGATAAACTACGTAGTTACGGTTATGGCGATCGACCGGGTTGGGATCATACGCGATGTGAGCAGGGCCCTTTCAAACTCCGGAGGTAACATTACAAATGTCAGCCAGACGGTTATGCGCGGGTATTTCACCCTGATATTCTCAGTCCAGATGCCGGATGACACCCCCCAGCTTGCGATCAGGCAAGCAGTAGAACGCTCCGGTGATGTCGGAGAATTTGAGGTAAATGTCAGACCATTTGTCGAGACCCATGCACCTGCAAATACCGAATGCGAAAGATATATGCTGAGCATCACTGGAAATGATAAACCTGGTGTAATTGCTGAAGCCGCCGATGTGCTGGCCAGTCACGGTACCAACATCGACGACCTTTACGCTTATGTTACCCATGAACGTTTCCTGATGCTGGCTCATGTCTCTGTGCCTATCGGCACTGATGTTGAGTCTGTCCAGACAAGCCTGGAAGAGATGGGCAAGGATATGGGATTCCTGGTGCATTTCCAACATGAGAATATTTTTAGAGCGACCAGCGATGTAGCTCCAGTCAATCAACTGGACAGTTCAGCAAGGCAGGTGTCGAAATGATTGGACAGGACGATATCCTCCAAACAATTGAGATGCTCCAGAATGAACACCTGGACGTCAGAGCTGTTACAATGGGACTGGACTTGTTTGACTGTACCGACAGAAACATCGACACGGTCTGCAGTATGGCTCGCGAAAAAATCATCCGCCACGGTGTTCCTCTATTAGAAGCTTGCCGGCAGATTTCCAGGCGCTATGGCATCCCGATCGTCAATAAGCGTATAGCCGTCAGCCCAATTGCAAACGTACTTGCAGGACATGGCATTGATGACTTCATAAAGTTTGCCCACGTAATGGACGAAGCTGCCGGTGAAGCCGGGATGGATATCATCGGTGGATATTCTGCCCTTGTCCAAAAGGGCATGACCAACGCAGATAAGGCACTTATTGAGACTCTGCCGGTTGTCCTCTCTGAGACCAGCCGGGTATGTGCATCAGTCAACGCTGCAAGCACTAAAGCTGGAATTAATGTAGATGCTCTACTGCTGCTTGGACAGATATGGCTGGACACAGCTCAAAGAACTGCACATGCGGATGGATTCGGATGTGCCAAGCTGAGTGTATTCGCCAACATGCCGGAAGACAACCCCTTTATGGCTGGTGCTTACAAAGGTATCGGAGAACCTGAGACAGTTATCAACATCGGCGTCAGCGGGCCTGGTGTGGTCAAGAGAGCCATTGAGCGACTCCGTGCGAGAAATGCATCCTGTGACCTAGGCAGCGTTGCTGAAGAGATCAAGAGCACCGCTTTCCGCGTCACCAGATGCGGTGAACTCATAGGCCGCGAAGTTGCACAGGCTATCGGCGCCCAGTTTGGGATTGTTGACCTCTCCCTTGCCCCAACTCCGGCTATTGGAGACAGTGTGGGAGAGATATTTGAAGCCATGGGCATCAGCGCAATAGGAGGGCCTGGTACTACTGCTGCTCTTGCTATGCTGAACGATGCAGTAAAAAAAGGCGGGGCATTCGCATCCTCATCGGTCGGAGGTCTCTCCGGAGCCTTCATACCCGTCGCTGAAGACTCGACCCTGGCTAGAGCTGTTGAGACAGGAAGCCTATCGCTTGAGAAGCTGGAGGCTATGACCAGCGTCTGCTCTGTTGGACTGGATATGATAGTCCTGCCTGGCGATACTACTGCCGAGACACTGACAGGGATCGCAATGGACGAACTCGCTATCGGGGTAATCAACCGCAAGACGACTTCCGTGCGTCTTATTCCAGTCCCGGGTAAGAGCGTTGGTGACAGGGCAGTATTTGGTGGTCTCTTCGGAGAAAGTCCCATTATGCAGATCCAGTGCCCGGCATCACCTGACTTCGTAAGAATGGGAGGCCGAATCCCCGCCCCTCTCACCAGCCTGAACAATTGAGCTGATGTCATCCCTATGAATGAAGATTCTGCTGTTACTGGATATGTGAAGCGCCGGAAACAGCAGATTCTTCACTGGTTCAGAATGACAGTTCTCCTCCGCATCTCTTCTACCCCAACATATTATCAAATTCCACGTAACTTTTCATGCTTGATAGCGTTATTATATATATAGCATGAACGAGATGATGTATTACATCACTTACAAAGGAATATAGCACGTCGATTATGCCGAATGACGAAGTCCTGATTACCAGGTTCCAGAGGGGGGAGAGTGAGGCGTTTGACCGCCTGATGTCTCTGCACGCCAGTAAGGTTTTTGCCCTGGCCTGGGGTGTTATGCACAATCGGGAAGATGCAGTCGATGCTGTACAGGAAGTCTTTATAAGGCTCCACAAGGCTCTACCTGGGATGTCTCCTACAGACAACCTCAGCGCCTGGCTTTACAGAGTCTGCCTGAACCATTGTATAGACCGAAGGCGTCGACACAAGAATGCGCCTTCTGAATTGACTGATGAGGACTGGGACAGACTCCAGGGACCGGATGTTGACCAGCCTGAAGAGATAACGCTGCGGATGGACCAAAGCCGTATAATACGCGCAGCAGTTGACCATCTGCCGGAAAAGCAGAGAATAGTGTTTGTGCTCAGACACTACCGACTGATGTCTATCTCAGAGATCGCAGATGCACTGGAGTGCTCAGTAGGGGCTGTGAAAGCTCACCAGTCCCGCGCAACAGCCAACCTGCGCCTTTCTCTTAAAGGGATAATCTTCCCACTGACCACGGAGGTGGACAGGAAATGATTTGCAGTAAAGCAAAGAGCCTGATGGGCCCATATGTATTTGGGGATACCAGTGCTGAAGAGGCCAGAATTGTCCGGACACACACCGAACAGTGCTCCAAGTGTCGAGAGGACCTGAATGAGCGGATGGCTATCAGCACATTGATGGATGACACAATCCCTGAACTTTCCGAGGACGAAATCAGCCGTATTAAGTGGTATGTCAAAGGAGCAGTGAGTGACTGCAGCAAACCCAGACAATCCACATTTCGCAGGCTGTTGCCTGCATTCTCGATGATGTTATTTTTGGCATTAGGATTTGCATTCGGCAGGTGGATAGGCATCGAGCATCATATGAATGCTAACCAATCAGTTCTTGCACCTCTGCCTACTATTACCATACAGGATAACTCCAACCAAAGAGTCGGTAATAAGAAGGAAAATACAGCATCGATGCCGAATAAAGCTGAAAAGACAGCAGCTTCATCGGATACAGATAACAGTGGAACGGTATCACCTACTTCACAAGACTATTTCAGGTTCTTGACGAACGCTACCAGGGACATGAGTTCGCTTGGACTTGCGACTGATAGAAAAGGTCGCTCGGGAAAACGTCATAGGGTGATTATTCTCGACCAACCTCTCCCACTGGCATCTGAACCCGGTGCGAATAATTCGGAGGTCAGACCAGATGAGAATAAGCTCCCCGTACCCACAACCCTTAATAACATGGAAAAGACGGAGCCTAAGCCCAGCAATTAATATTATTACCGGCGTAGTGGTTGCCGGACTTATTTCTGCGGGTTCATGTGTCATAGCCCAGCAGGACTCGACAATCAAGGTTACACCTAAGTCACCGCGCGCTTCCGCCAGGCCTTCTGTACGGATTAAGAACACATCCCCGGTTCGCATAAGGCCGCTTACTCCACCATCTACAACTCCCGCACCTTCTACAGCAGCACCTGCTGTCAAACTAGTCCCGAATGCCATACCGGCTGTTGCAAAGCCAGACTCCCAGGTAATTGCACCCGGGGATATCGTCAGTGATGTCATCCTGGTTGTTGACGGCAAGGTAATGAACGCTGGAGCGATCGAGCTTATCCGGGGCCAGCAGGTTATGATCTGGCTCAGGGATCTGGAAAAGCTGGGATGGGGTTCTATCTCCGCCGAAGCCGGTGGGCAGATGTCTCTGGCTGGTAAGAATGTCAAACTGACCTTCAAGAAGAACCAGGACACTGCGATGGTCAACTCACTGGCAGTCAAGCTCCCGATATCTACGTATATGAGAGATGGGAAATTTATGGTCCCTCTGTCATTCGTCTCGAAGTCACTCGGTCATGAGTATGACTGTTCTTACAGGCCGGTTGCGTTTGTGGTAACTGACACAGTTCCGCAAAACAATCCAACAGCTGCCCAGCCAAAGATATCGGTCGGCAATACACTGCAGGGAATTGTCCTCTTCAGCAACAAACCTGTCTCCGGAGTCAAGGTCAGGGCGGTTGATAAAGACCTTATGGAGATTGAAGGTGCCAGAGCGACCACTGATGCTGAGGGCAAGTTTACAATCTCCAATCTGCCGGATGGTGAGTATGCAGCTTATGTATACACCGGTGACAACCCGGACTTCTTCAACAGGGCTACGGAAGTTGCTGCATTGAGCGGTAATCAGGTATTCAAGCTCAAGCCCCTGGCGTTGGGAAGAATACTCAGCGGAGTTACTCCGGCATCCGGAGAGACAGCGACTGCAGTGAACGGTGAGATCGAGTGTTCCTGGGCTGCGCTGGACGGAATCGCAGAGTACAGAGTAAGTGTAAAATCACTCGATGGCACTGAAGTCGCCCCGCAGGTCCGCACAAAAGACTCCAAAGCAGCTATAAGAGCTGACAAACTGGCTGCAGGGACCAAATACATTCTGGAAGTCACCGCATATGACCCCAACGGCGAGTTCGCCGGAGGCACCCCAGGCGCCGGCGGTAAACCCTGGACTTTTATCTACTCTGACAAGTAGGGCTGGAGAGTAGATAAGACCAACAAGATAAACAGGACATAAAGGACAGGGTTTGCACAGCCCTGTCCTTTAATTCGTTTCGACTTTTTGGTCGTGTAAATTTCGGGTTTTTCGCAGAACGAATCGAGCTCATTTTTTAATGATCTGAGCGTGGAATAATTCGTTTTTTCATTCTTAACGAGTGATAATTGATAATTGATAATAATGGGAGATTGCTGTTTATTGTCCTTATATATGAATATGGCAGGTTGGAAGAATGCAGCATGCGTCTGCCAGCTACCCCACTATTTTTTAAATCTACATGATTATAAGACGCCAGGAAGGCGAATTCGTCCCGATTTCCAGGAAATATTTTTTAACATTTTTTATACATCGTTGTATTGCGTATTATTGGAGACGCTGTGTTAATGATAGAGAACAAGCAGACATTGTGTAAATAAGATCTTTAGGATTTACACAATTGTTGTTTGCGAATACTGCTGCCCTTCGACAAGCTCAGGACGAACGGGGGCTAGGGTGGACCAACACTACAAACATGACTTATTCCCATTCCCTCATTATCAACTGTCAATTATCAATTATCCATTGCTAGTTGGTCTTCACTCCCGGTATGGTTCCTTTGGGGTAAGACTTCAGTTGGTTAAGGGTTGGTTTGATTAGCCGGTAATCCATTTTCATTGGGTCTCTAAAATGCACCTGTTCAACGACGCTCCCTTGCTCCAGATTCAGCTCTTTTCTTACTATTTGCAGGTCTGTGTAGCGTTTAGCGTCTGCCCATTTTGGGGACCAGTTGAAGAGTTCCTGCCCCACTGACTGACTGAAAACGTTGTCCCGCATGTTTAAATGGAGATCTTCAAGGGAGAGATCTTTGCTCTTGCCCCAGGCACGCGGCCACTGCCTGCCATCGGCTGAATCGAACCATCCCCACGTCTGCACACCATTATATGCAATTATGTTGTTGCACACGGTCTCGTTGTTGACCCAGACTTTTTCCTCGGGCCCGGATTTGCCAATGCGCGGGGTAGTCCTGTGCTGTTCGCGATAACTGAAACCCTCGGCGTTACCTGCCAGAATATTCCGTTCTATTACGCAGTCCGGTGAACTGGAAAGAGATATTCCTGCAACCGATCCCCAGCTGCCATACGCATCTTCAAATCCATTGCGTATAATGACGTTGTCGTGTGCGTGCAACCCATAGGATATTTCGTAGAAGATACCGGAGAATTCATTGTCGGCGATCAGGCAGTTGCGGACAACGCATGCCTCATTGCCGATATCGAACCATATGCCTACCCCGCGGTTGCCAATAAACCTGCACTTGTTGAATACAACATTTTTGGACATGGAGATTTTACAGCCACCTGCTTCCCATCCACGGGGGAAGTTTTTAGTGTTATTATTGGTAACCAGGCATCCGGTTATCAGCAGATTGGTTCCACTACCGCCAAGACCCATCTGCCCGTTCTCACGAATCTCGCAGTCTTTAATTACTGTATTCCTGCCAACAAGAGTCAGCCCTACTCCATTTGATCTCTCCATCACACAGTCTTCGAGAACACTACTCTCCCCGCCAATTGTTACCATCCCGCTCTGGGCCTTGTTGGCTGCATATCTGAACGTTATACCCCGGGTGTGTACAAAATTTCCCCGCACATCCCAGATATTCTCCCGGCTGGAAATATCTATCCTGGTCTTCGTAATATCATAACCTGCGCTTGGCATCTGCAGATAGAGTTTCTTCTCTGATGTGTCCACAAAAAATGATCCATAGCTAAGGGCATCAAGTGAGAGGACCTGGTGCATCAGATACCCTTCCACTATCACCTGTTCAGCCCGGCCTATTGGGGGAGGAGCACCGTGAGAGAAGTCAGGACTCCAGCCTATAAAAGTAAGTGCCCAGGGAGTACTGAATACATCGGATTTGCCTGGTACCGGGGTCCAGTCCACAACGCGGTCAGCACCTGTCACAACGACATGTTCCAGGTCAGCCGCCTGAAACACAATCGGTTGCTCCATAATCCCGCTGTGTTCGATCACGACCCCTTCCCGGTATATTCCCCCATGAATCAAGACAAGGTCCCCCGGTTTAACCATCCTGGCAGCTTCCGAAATAGACCTGAACTGCAGCTCTATACCTTTCAGTGGCTGCTGACTGACATGGAGAATCCGTACAGGTCTCAACACATCAGGCCCAGTCACGGGTACCGCTCCCCATGAACTAACTGACAGGAATATACCTATAAGCAAAGCAAGTGATTTCATAAGATAGTGTTTTACATACGGTATTAGTAATCCTTCGGGGAATATCTGAACAAGATCGATAGAATATGGGATATATAGGGTTTGCGTATCCGCGTCCTTCGACTGGGCTCAGGACGAACGGAGTTTGCGTATCCGTGTCCTTCGACTGGGCTCAGGACGAACGGAGTTTGCGTATCCGTGTCCTTCGACTGGGCTCAGGACGAACGGAATTTGCGTATTAGCGTCCTTCGACTGGGCTCAGGACGAACGGAGTTTGCGTATTAGCGTCCTTCGACTGGGCTCAGGACGAACGGAGTTTGCGTATCCGTGTCCTTCGACTGAACTCAGGACGAACGGAGTTTGCGTATCCGCGTCCTTCGACTGGGCTCAGGACGAACGGAGTTTGCGTATCCGCATCCTTCGACTGGGCTCAGGACGAACGGAGTTTGCGTATCCGCGTCCTTCGACTGGGCTCAGGACGAACGGAGTTTGCGTATCCGTGTCCTTCGACTGGGCTCAGGACGAACGGGGGGTGCGTATCTGCGTCATTTGACCGGGCTCAGGACGAACGAGGGGTGCGATATTTTGGATTATTTGATGGGATAGCGGGAGGGTGGTGTGTACTCTCCCGCTTATTGTTATTGGTATCCGGTTTTATGCGGCTTTTGTTGAGTTGTGTTTCTGGTGGGTAAGGATTTCCAGGTCGTGGGTGCCCATTACCAGATTTATGTCTAACAGGATGACCAGCCGGTCCCCCTGTTTAGCTATTCCCCTCAAGTATTCAGACTCTACAGAGGCGATCACGCAGGATGGGGGCTCTATCATGTCCGTTGAGATCCTCAGTGTCTCGGCAACGGCATCAACTATCATTCCGACCATAGCTCCATTGGCTTCAACTACCACTATCCGACTGGATTTGGTGGTTGGCTCCTGAGCCAGGTGAAAGCGCTTACGCAGATCAATTACCGGTATTATGCTTCCCCTGAGGTTGATAACACCCTCAACATAATGAGGGGTTTGAGGAACTGCCGTCAAATCCTGCATTCTGATAATCGTGCTGACAGCCCCTATATCTACACCATAGTATTCGTGCGCTAACTGGAATACCACAAGCTGTTCAAACTGCTCATAGCCTATATCATTAGTCTCGCTCATATCTCACTCCATTATTTAGTAGATTTGCATTCCAGCTGAAGGGATTCACATCTCCCCTCCCTCCTCAAAGGGGAATTGGAAGGGAATCAATCCCCCTGACCCCCTTCGCCAAGGGGGAATTGGGTGGATGCTTCGACATGGCTTGTGCATCGGCATCGGCGCTGCGGGGATTCCCCCTTCGCTCTGATACCGATGCATATTAATCTTCAGTTTGAATCAATCACCATTCCCCCTTTTTGGGGGGAATGGGGTTTTGATCTATTTTATGCTGCCTTTCGGCGCCTGGTTGTGGTTTTGTTTGCCATGCTCTGCAGAGTATTATTGTCTGTGATCTTGAATGCAGATACCAATTCCTGCAGGTCTTCGGCCATATTTGACAGGTCTTCTGTGCCCGCAGTCATTTCCTCGGCTGCTGCGGTCTGCTCCTGGGTTGTGGCACTGACCTCTTCGGCAGCAGCTGCATTTTCTTCACTGACTGCAGCTACCTGCTCTATCTGACGTGATACCTCAGAACTGGATGCAGCCATCTCTTCAGCGGCAGCGGTGGTCTCTTCGGTTACAGCAGATACGTTCTCTATAGCTCTGACCACTTCTGTGCTGGATGCAGACATTTGCTGAGCAGCGGCGGCCATGTTGTCTATTTGAGAGACAATACCCTGGACTGCACTTTGAATATTCTTCAATGCATCTCCAGCTTCGCTTGAAAGCAGAGTTCCCTCAGCAACCTGCTTGGCTGAATCCTGCATTCCGGAGACAGCGGCTGTTATCATCTGCTGCATGGAACCAATCAGATCAGCGATCTCGCCGGTGGCCTTACTGGACCTTTCAGCCAGTTTGCGCACTTCATCGGCAACGACTGCGAACCCCTTGCCATGCTCTCCTGCCCTGGCTGCTTCAATCGCAGCATTCAGAGCAAGCAGGTTTGTCTGCTCTGCTATATCGTCGATAGTTTCAACGATAGCACCGATCTTCTGAGATGAATCACCCAGTTTGTCCACGATGACTCCTACCGCCTCAGCAGACTTCTTGATCAGCGCCATACCTTCACCGGACTTAGCTACCTGCAACCCGCCCTTGATAGCGACTTCATTTACTTCCCGGCTGGCTTGAGCTACAACACTGCTGTTCTTGGCAACTTCGTCGATGGCAGCAGTGATCTGCTGGACAAGTCCAACAGTCTGATCGACCTGCTTAGCCTGGCTCTGAGCGCCTGCAGCGACTTCACCGATGGCTCTCATCAGCTGCTCCATAGCTTCGGCACTATTCTGCACGGTCCTGGACTGTTCTTGAGAACCTGTAGCAACCTGATCTACTGTCAGCGATATCTGTTGAGATGAATTCCCAACATCAGTAGCAGTCTTTGAAAGCGCTGATGTAGAATCAGCAACTTTGTTTGCAGCCTCAGCTACCTGACTGATCGCCATACCGACATTCTCCATGGCAGTGTTCAGACTTTCTTTCATCTGTGCTAGGTCACCGGCATATTCGCCGTTCATCCGTGCTGTCAGATCATTAGCAGCTAACTTCTCAAGGACTGAAGCTGCTTCGTTAACTGGCTCAATAACACTGTCAAGAGTATCATTAACACCAGACACGATCTTTCTGAAATCTCCCTGGTGCCTGGAAGCATCAGCCCTGGTATCCAATTTACCCTCAACCGCAGCCTGTGCCAGCATTCCAGCATCAGCTACTAGTGCATCGACAGCTGCAAACGCCTTGTTGAAGCTTTCCTTCAGCCTGATATAGTCGCCTTTGTAGTCAGCTGTAATCGGGTCATCTATAACACCAATACTCAGATGCTCCATGTGCTCTATACATTTCTTGAGCGGAGAGATCAGTGAGTCAAGAGTATCATTGACACCCTGAACTATCTTTCGGAAGTCTCCCTGATGCTTTGATGCATCTGCTCTGGTATCCAGTTGGCCCTCTACTGCGGCCACGCTAAGCATATTGGCATCTGCAACCATCGCACTTACTGCTGCAAAAACCTTATTGAAGCTCTCCTTGAGCCTGATATAGTCTCCCTTATAATCACGGGTGATCATATCATCTACAATGCCTTCTCCCAGGTTCTCCAGGTGCTCAATACTCCTGAGCAGCGGACCAGCGAAAGCGTCCAGACTGTTGTTTACGCCCTGGATGATTTTGTAGAAATCGCCCTGGTGTTTGGAAACATCAGCTCTGACTTCAAGTCGGCCATCAGCAGCAGCTTCGCTGAGCATTATGGCATCAGCTACCATTGCATTTACAGCATCAATACAAGTGTTGAGATTGTTCTTGATCTCATTGAAGTCACCATTGTAGCTGTCTGTGATCTTCGCAGGGATATCTCCATTGGAGATCCGCTCAACATACTCAGCAGCAACATTGAGTGGTCCGATAACTGCATCCAGGGTCTCATTTACTCCCTGAACTATCTTGCGGAAGTCACCACCGTGTTTTGAAGCGTCGGCTCTAGTGTCCAACTTACCCTCTACTGCTGCTACACTGAGCATACCAGCATCAGCTACCAGTGAGTTGACAGCGTTGATACACTTGTTAAGGTTGTTCTTGATCTCGTTGAAATCGCCGTTATAGTTATCAGTGATTTCTGTCGGTATATCACCGTTGGATATACGCTCCATATATTCTGCGGCAACATTGAGAGGTCCGATTACTGAGTCCAGAGTCTCATTGACTCCCTGGATGATCTTCCGGAAGTCTCCCTGGTGCTTGGAGGCATCAGCCCTGGTATCCAGTTTACCATCAACAGCTGCTTGACTCAGCATAACTGCATCCGCTGCCATCGCATTGACGGCTTCGATACACTTATTCAGATTGTTCTTGATCTCATTGAAATCGCCGTTGTAGCTGTCGGTTATCTTGGTGGGAATGTCCCCGTTGGATATTCTTTCCATGTATTCAGCGGCTACATTGAGAGGTCCAATGACTGAGTCCAGAGTCTCATTGACTCCCTGGATTATCTTTCGGAAATCACCCTGATGCCTGGACGCATCGGCTCTGGTATCCAGTTTGCCTTCGACTGCAGCTACACTGAGCATTCCGGCATCTGCAACCAGTGCGCCGACCGAGTCGATACATTTGTTCAGGTTGTTTTTGATCTCGTTGAAATCACCATTGTAGTCATCAGTGATTTTTGCAGGGATATCTCCATTCGAGATTCGTTCAACATACTCAGCAGCCACATTGAGTGGTCCGATAACCGCATCCAGGGTCTCGTTGACACCGACGATAATATCTCTGAAGCTGCCTTCAAACTGTTCGGCATCTCCTCTGGTATCTAAACGCCCTTCGACTGCAGCCTTGTTGAGCATCCCAGCTTCAGCAACCAGACCTTTAACAGATCCGACTACGTTGTTCATGGCAATAGCCAGCACGTCTTTCTCGGATCTGGGTTCAATATATGTGGACATATCGCCTTTGGAGATCTGTTCGGCGGCACTTACTGTGACCTTGATTCCATTGACCATCTGTTCCATTGCACGGGTAAGATCAGCGATCTCGTCCTTACCGCTGGCATTCAAATTTACATCAACTTCACCCAGAGCTAGTTGATCGGCAACATTCTTTATGCCAATAACCGGTTTGGATACGCTGAATGCAATGATCACACCAAATGCCAAAGCCATGAGCAGACCGGCTATCATTGCTGTAATCATATTTCGTCTGCCGGTCAATGCAGAATCGGCTGCTTCTTTCTTGTTGATTACAAGGATCTTATTAATACAGTCAATAGAAGACAAGGCTTTGCCTCTTGCCTCCATGGATGCATTAAATGTTTCGAGGTCAAGTGCCAGTATCTTAGGACTCTGGACTGTTGCTCCTGCAGCAATCAACTCATCTTTCTGCCGGGCAAGCTGTACTACGGCCTCGTGAGACTTTCTCCAGTCATCCCACTGCGGTTTGAGCTCTTTCCAAATAGCTTCTTCTTCTTTGGACTTGGCTGCTGGCTCATAGACCTTCACTGCACTATCAGCAAGCGCCCAAGCACCTTCAATATATTTGTATTGAGCTGCACGGATTTTGGGATCCATCATTCTAGTGTTGATAAGCCCACGCTCACCTACCCATACTTTCTGTTGGGCAAGAGTCATGTCCTGTAGTGCTACAATGCTCGGAAGGCGTTGCCCTCCAATCTCTGTAACTGTCTTCAGGCCCACCATTCCGATCATTATGGCAATTAAAGCCACGATCACAAATGCACCGAGTACTCTCGGCAGTAGTTTGATAGAGTTGATTCGCATGCTTCCACCTTCTGGTCTTTTGGTATTTTTTCTCATAAGACTACTTTTCCTGTAAAAAGAATATGCTAAATACAGAATCAGGAATTAGAGTGTTATACATAACTGATTGTGGGCACAAGAGAGAGAGGACATTATAAGTATTATTACCTACCAAGTGTATTATTTATATGCCTAGGCGCGGTGCAATGATAATTTGTGTGAACGTCCAAATAGCATGTGACAATCGCCCAGATGTGTTCACACACTGGACAAATTACACGCAATAATAGTCATAATGCAACTTTGTGAAATCAATTAACCATTAACTTGAAAATCTGCATGTAAACTGATTTGGTTATAGAAGACCAGTACTAGTACTTACAGTGGATTCTGGTTAACTAAGTGGTTCAGGATTGTATCTGCAGGATCGAATGCTTGAAGCTGTGATATGTGCATAGATTTGATTACTCAAGCATTGATTCACATCCCCCTACACCATTCAAAGGTGAAGGAATGAACATGTTTATTGAGGTTCTTTTTCGAGCGCGATTTTTAATCGCGCCGAGTATCGTTCACAGGTGCGCAATAGCCAATCAGGAGATTGGCGGTCCCGGGATCAATCCCCCTGACCCCCTTCTCCAAGGGGGAATTGGGGTGTGCGCTTTCTCCCAGGGGGAGTAGGGTATGCGCTTTCTCCAAGGGGGAGTGGGATCTATGAGGGAGTTTACAGGATGTTTTGAGAATTGATGTCAAATCACCGATCGCAATGCTGGATGAATGGGTGCCGAAGTTCATTCGGCACCCATCCGCTAATCTCATTGCTTAGGTTAGTGTCTATTACCTTCGCGTTTGTTGTTACCACTGCCAGATCGGCCTCCTGTTGCTGGCGCACTTGCTCTGGCTGATGGTGCATTTCTGGGAGCACTTGTTCTTACTGATGGTACATTTCTGGGAGCACTTACCCTTACTGATGGCGCATTTCTGGGAGCACTTGCTCTTACTGATGGTGCATTTCTGGGAGCACTTGCTCTTACTGACGGCGTATTTCTGGGTGCACTTGCTCTTACTGATGGTGTATTTCTGGGAGCATTTGCTCTTACTGACGGTGCATTCCTGGGAGCATTTACTCTTACTGACGGTGCAGTTCTGGGAGTATTTACTCTTATTGATGGTGCAGTTCTGGGAGCATTTACTCTTACTGATGGTGCATTTCTGGGAGTGTGTACTCTCACTGACGGTGCAGTTCTGGGAGTATTTACTCTTACTGATGGCACATTTCTGGGAGCACTTAGTCTTATTGTCGGAGACGATGATCTTCCATGATCATTGTTTACAACTGTCGGTGAGTGCCTGATTACACTCTGTTTGACTGCCGGTGTAAACCTGGATACAGACTGACCGGGAAACGGTGATCTTCCATGAGCACTGTTTGCAGCTATCGGTGAGTGCCTGGGTGCACTTTGTTTGACTGAAGCTGTAAACCTGGGAGCAGATGGAGTTCTTGTCATAGTTGTTGGTGAGTGTCCAAGTGTGTTTACTCTACTCATCGGTGCATTTCCAGGAGCATTTGGCCTGGTTGTCGATGAAAATCTCGGCACATTCGTAACTTTCCCATGTTGGGTTCTGTTGCTATTTGCACCAAGCATAGCACCTATGGGAACTCCATGCACATTTGGTGTAATCCTGTTGTTTTGATTATTTCCTACAAATTGTAATCCTCTTCTTTGAGGTGCCGCTTGCGATACAGGTATACGACCAAAGCTGTGAAGATTGGTCTGTGAGCGTGGAAGCCTATATGTGTTCTGATTCTGCCTGATTTGCGCTCGATAATCTCCGATGTTTATATTCTCCACGCTTCTGTTTACATACACTGGACGGTTATTGAAGGAATTGTTGACATAGTATCTATTATTCGTATCCACTCTGGATCTGGATTGGCCTACCCAGCCTCCTCCATTCCAACCGTGGTAATAAATGTCATGGTTATGCCAGTTGACATCTCGATCCAGCCAGGATCCAATCAGTAGTCCAACACCAAATGCAACCCAGGGATTTATACTGCTTCCTGAATAGCTTCTAGTGTAGACGACTCCCGGATCGTATGTCGGAGCATACATATATGTCGGATCAGCCGGGACAATTCTCACATATCCACCATCATCATACATTCGCTGATGCCTGTTTGAACGCAGATAACCCATATGCCTTGCTCTGATTCTCAAGCGTTGTATAGAATCCATTACATCATCATTCTGATACACATACGCCTGACCTATAGCAATACACCAGTGCGGACTATCGATCATCAACCTCAACACTCTCGGATAGTGTGCAACAGATTTAACACTGACATCCCAGTTTTGGCTATCTATTAGCCTGCTTCCACCGTTATACCTGGCAAGATCATCTGCCTGGCGCAGTTGGTCCAGATATGTCGCTGCCGGGAGTATCTGTGCGATCAGTGGATCAGGATATAGTGCAATCGGACCCATTAGATTGTCCAGTTCACTTCTTGAGTATGTCTGGTAATTGTCCGCTCGTGCAACCATACACATGGTTGTAATGATGGTCATCAATACTATCAATATAATCGTTCTGCTTATATACATAATGATCACCTCAATACTTATCCATAGGAACTATGACCGAAGTCAGCAGCACCAGAGACTCTGTCTCTGGTATCACCAGTCATAGGCTAGTTCCTATTGTTCTGTTTATCGGTATCCCTTTGTGACTTGCCATTTCTGGCAGGTGTGTTCGTAGGCGGTTGTTGTTTTGCCACAGGTTTTGTCTCTGAGGAGTTTCTGCCTGATCTTCCCGGGGATGAATATCCAGGAGCATTTGTATTGTTCGACGGATTGTTTCGTGGAACCCTTGGAGTTACAGCAGGTTCATTCCTCGGAACATTGGTATTAACCGACGGATTGTTTCTTGGAGCCCTCGGAGTCACAGCTGGTGCTGTTCCTGGTGCCCTCGGACTGACCGACGGAGTATTTCTTGGAACTCGCGGAGTTACCGTCCGTGTATTTCCTGGCACATTTGAACTGCCAGGTTGAGTATTTCGTGGAACCCTGGGAGTTATAGCCGGTGCCGGTTTGTATGTATATGGGTTGTTGGTCGATGGATTTCGTGGAGGGTTGTTTTGTTGCCCTCGTTGATTGCCATTCCTGTTGTAAGTGTTACCAGGTGTTGGGTTTATGGGAGTTCTTACTCCAGGTCCACTAAACTGCCTGTTAGTCCCGGGTTGCAAACCGGTTCTGTGCGGAATTACCTGCGGGGCTGGAATCGTCCCAAAATTGTGCAGATTGGATTGTGGGCGTGGAAGTCTGTATGTAGACCTGTTCTGCCTTACTTCAGTTCGATAGTTCCCTATGTTTACATTCGTAACACTTCTATTTATATACACCGGTCGATCAGTGTAGGAACTATTTACGTAGTGTGAGTTCCCTGTATCGACTCGAGGTCGGGACTGAGCTATCCAGCCTTCCCCTTTCCAGCCATGATAGTAGACATTATGATGAGACCAGTCGACATCACGATCAAGCCATGAACCGATTAACAATCCTATACCGAAGGCAATCACGGTATCAGCACCACTGACACTGCTGCTTCTCGTATATATAGCCTCTGGATTGTATTGTGGGACATATATATATTCCGGATCAACCGGAACGATTCTGATGTATCCATCTTCATCATATATTCTCTGATACTGGTTGGAATTGAGGTTACTCATCAACCTGGCTCTGCTTCTCAAACGCTGAATAGAGTTCATCACGTCATCGGGCTGGTTTACAAATGCCTGCCCTATGGCGATGGTCCAATCCGGATCATCTACCATCATCGTCAATACGGACGGATAATGTGCAACAGCTTTGACACTGACATCCCAATCCTGATCATCGATCAAATTCACATTATTATTGTTACGTGTAAAGTCATCAGCTTCTTGAAGTTGATCGAGGAATGTTGCTGCGGGAAGAATCTGTGCAATCAGTGGATCGGAGTAAATTGCAATTGGACCAAGTAGATTATCCAATTCACTACGGGAAAAAGTTTGTATCTCATCCGTCCAAGCTATCATACAAAATGTTGTCAGAATGACAACCAGGACTACGAATGTAGCCATTCGACGAGTATTCATATTAATCACCTTTTTACGACACACTTATTAGATTTGCAATCTATGCAAGCTAGCTACAACAATCACAACAGTGCCATAATCACACATATACAATATTGTTCATATTTTACATACCCAGCAACACGCTTTGATAAACATTTGATTGCAGACGAGGAAGAGGATGGGGCTTACGGGAGCATTATTCACCGAATGAGGTGCTTGTGTAATTGTTGAATACCGGACTATCAGCGCATATGAAAAGTTATAGTGGTATATGCTGGCGCATATGTACTGTTTTATGAACTTCCAACAATACCTGCAGTCAGATACCGGTCCAGATTTGCGGGTTTTGTCTGCGGCAGGTTTCGAGCACTGCTATTGTATCTCGTGCACTCTCCGGAGTGATTTCTAACGGAGCGCCTTCACAGATTGCATGTGACAGATTGTCATAGAATGCGACAAATCCTCTGGCAACAGGTAACGGTATGATTTCTTCCTGCCAGGGAAGCGCATCGTCATTGTCATAACGTCGGTTTAGAGCAGGTCCGTCTTGCATCACTATCTGCGGAGCCTTGTTTGGATCAAACCACTTCACATGAATACCATCTGCGCAAGACACCAAACCTCCGCACTCACCTGCAACCATCCATTCCGGTTGAGGAGAGAATACCATACTGTTGGATATCTCAGCATCAATGAGTATGCCATTTTCACACTTAATGAGTATCTTGCAGTGATCGTCGGCATCACCGGGGGTGACAGTGGACTGAAGATCACTGAAGACTGCCATAACTGGGCTGGCTGCAAGCTGCAGACACTGGTCAACGGTATGCGAACCCCATACGTTGTGCATTCCTCCACCTTTGGCTTTACGCATTACCCAGTCATTTCTTCGGAAGAACTCACTGCGGTTGCACTTAATCTCCACAATACGACCAAGACGTCCGGAGTGAATCATATCTCGGATGACCAGGAAATCCTCCTTAAATCGGTATGGGTGATAGCAGGTCAGGATAAGATTGCGTGAGTGTGCGAGATTAATGATTGCATCAGCCTCTGCAACACCCTGGCACATGGGTTTATCAACTGCTACATTTAATCCAATTTCCAGACAAGCTAGCGCTTCAGGACCATGCCCACCGCTTGGCGTTGCGATAACTATGAGTTCACCCATCGGATCTACCAGGAATTCCTCGAACGAGGCATATGTGCAGCAACCAATCTCTTCCTGTGCTTCAAGGCGCCTGGATTCCATAGGTTCGATAACACCAACTACTCGAAAATCCGGATGATCCTTAAGCAGTTGCTTCCAGTGTATGTCCCAACCAGCCCGGCCCAGCCCGGTGATAACTGTTTCTATTGGTTTGTGATTTAACATATGTAAGCTCCATGATTACTGCATATAATACATACAATAATACTGATCACATTTGATTGCAAATCATGAGTGAGCGCTGGTTTATTTCGGGATTCTATCGGACGGATTGGTCGGATCGGACGGATCGGACATATAGGCTTTGTTTCCTGGTGTGATTACAAATCACGCCTGAGTGGGCGGTCTCCCCACTCCCCCCGTCTCCAAGACTTCTCCACCTTGTTTGACTCCCGAGCTTTGTCGTGGTACGATGTTTATGTTCAAATGGCATGGATGGAGGCTGGAAAAGCAAGTTGACTATAGATGAACAGCTTCAGCTTATTAAGCGTGGCACAGTAGAGATTATCCCTGAGGAAGGGCTGCGGGCAAAACTGAAGAAGGCGCAGTCGGAGGGCAAACCCCTGCGGATCAAGCTTGGTCTTGACCCCACTGCCCCTGACATTCACCTTGGGAGTGCGGTTGTCCTTCGAAAGATGCGGCAGTTCCAGGACATGGACCACGAAGTATATATTATTATCGGCGATTTTACTGCTTCGATTGGTGATCCCAGTGGACGCAGCGTTACCAGGCCTCAGCTAAGCTTTGAGGAGATCAAGGTCAACGCTCAGACCTATTATGATCAGTTCTGCAAGATACTTATACCGGAGAAGACCAAAGTCGTGTTCAACAGCGAATGGCTTGGGCCATTGGGCTTCGCGGAAGTTATTAAGATAGCATCTAAAGTGACGGTTGCCAGGATTCTCGAAAGAGATGACTTCGCGACCAGGCTGGCTGAGGGGAAACCTATCAGCGTGCACGAGCTGATGTATCCTATCTGCCAGGCTTATGATTCTGTATTCTTAAAATCTGATGTCGAAGTCGGTGGAACTGAGCAAAAGTTCAATATAATGATGGGACGTGACCTGCAGGGCCAGTATGACCAGGAAGAGCAGATCGGCCTGTTTATGCCTATTCTACCCGGTCTGGATGGTGTGCAGAAGATGTCCAAGTCCCTGGGTAACTATGTAGGTATAACTGAGATCCCCAAGGATATGTTCGGTAAAATAATGTCTCTACCGGATGAGATGATGCCTAAGTTCTATGAACTCTGCACAGATGTTCCTCTGGAAGAGATCAACACTATGTGGAGTGATGTCCAGGCAGGCAAGCTGCATCCGATGGATATGAAGAAGAGACTGGGCAAAGAGATTGTAGCGATCTATCATTCAGCGGAAGCGGGACAGCATGCAGTTGCTGAATTCGAACGAGTATTCAGCAACAAAGAGATACCGGAGGATATGCCGGAAGTTAAGCTGGATCCAAGTCTGCTGACTGATGGCAAGATTGTTATTGTCAGGCTGCTTGTATCTGCAGGTCTGGCCCCATCCGGAAACGAAGCCAAGAGGCTTGTGCAACAGGGTGGAGTATCTATTGATGGTACAAAGATAACTGACATCACAGCCGGTGTTTCGATCGGCGATGGGATCATATTGAGGGCAGGAAAACTAAAATTTGCCCATGTGACCTTGTAAAATGATAAAGAAACTGACTGAAGAACAAGTCAGGATGCTGTGGGCCGTCGGCATTGTGCTGTTGGCGGCTCTGGTTGTCTGGGGATTAGTGGAATTTCACAGACTGGGAGGCTCCGTGCAGCCCAGGCATTTGCGGAGTTCGGCTACCAGCACGTCTATATCCACCTCATGCATGATAGCGCAGTCTGCCAGGGTATCACACCCCACACCCATGCATTCACTGCAGGGCATTTCGTGCTTCTCAAATACCTCACAGCACTCGGGATAGGTCCGCAATAAGTATTGTGTGTTGCTCTCCGGAGTTACGTAGAAATTCTTCTTACAGTCGTCCATTTTATTTATCTCCAAATGAATTGATATTTAGTTGTCGAGAAGGGAATCAATCCCCCTGACCCCCTTCTCCAAGGGGGAATTGGGTTGGTGCATTCTCCGAGGGGGAATTGGGTTGGGCTTCTGTATTGTCGTGATTTGGATTGATTGCCTGGTTCACATCCCCCTGTCCCCCTTCAAAGGGGGAATTGGGTTTACTGTGCTTGAATGGTTATTGGGTTTACAGCAGGAAATTTATGTGTAGTAGTTCTTGCAGGAGTAACATCAGACCAAAGGAGACCATCATTCCCAACAGGGTCTGCAGGAAGCCTATGTTCAGGATTCTCTTGAAGCCAAAGGCCTGGTAGCCTGGATTGGTCTGATATTTTTCCATTACTTCTTTTCCGGCTGCAATGCCGCTGGCGAGTTGTTTCTCCGACGGTTTTTTTGTTGTGATTGCAGATTGTAAGAACCCGCCGATTTTTCTCCAACCCAATACGACTACCAGAACAGCTGCAAAGACTGCTGCTTCCGCACCTATCGCTTCCGCCACAATCATGAAAATGCCGGCGATTGCCAATATGTTGGAACCACATCTGGGATGCACCCTCGGCATCTGGCTGACAATTTCCGGAGTGAGAGATTCTCCCCTCTCAATGGCATGCACCGTCATATGTTCTGCTGCATGATATCCGGACAGCGGGCTATATCGAAGTAATGCCAGGAATATCCCTGCCCGCAGCACAGCCGATATATAGTAAGGCAAGTCATATATGCTCAGACTACCAGCAAGAGGAACCGAATCCAACATAAGATCAACCCTGATACCAGTCAGGTGTGTGAATCCCTGCATCAGCCCAAATGTTACAAGAGAGGCGACTGTAATCATCAGGGTCATAGAGACTCCAGTCAGCATCAAGCCCAACGCTCCAGCTCCTCCACTGTGGGATCCTGTGGTCAGGAACACACCCAGTGGAGTAGCCATTCCTCCGACGCTGGGGGGTCTCAAGTTGTCAGTCAGTATGCATATGACGTCTGCTCTGATTATAGCTCCCATGAATGTCCCGTAATCATCGACAACCGGCAGTACATCGGAATCTGACCCACCAAACGCTTCAGCTGCATCCTTAATTGTCGAAGAAGGGTGCAGAACAGCCGATGTAGGTTTTGCCAGCGGACCGATGGGTGCATCCAGCGCTTCCCGTGTGTCATCTTTTGATGCTATAAACGCAGATATCGATTGCTCCGTCACGACTCCCGACACTGAACTATCGAAGCGTACAAAGACCGCAGAGCCTTCGGAGGCTTTGATCAGCCCAGCGGCACGTCTTATGGTGTCATTCTGGGACAATATTGGTGCACTCTTTAGAATATTTAGTATGTTGCTATCTGATTTCATTTGCCTATTCTTGCCATTTTGTGATAGTATATAACCCGTGTTTGCGAGACAATTCTTCAGTGTTTGGCGAACCGCCAAAACTGAAGTGTGAGCTTTATCCAGCTCGATACTTCGCTCTATTTCTCAAAAAAAGGAGCTTCATTGATATGTCCAATATATGCGACTCTTGTGGTAAGGGACCTCAGTTCGGTCAGAACATAAGACACATCCACTCCGGAGCGTGGGCACTGCGTGCACCAAGAACCAAGCGGAGATGGTTACCGAATCTGCAGACCGTCCACACAGTGATCAAAGGCACCCCAAAGACTCTCAAAGTCTGTGCAAAGTGCCTCAAGGCCGGCAGAGTTCAGCGGTCAGCTTAGAATCACACAACATGCTTTCAGTTTAATGGGCGCTCAATTAAGCGCCCATTATTTTTGTACCCTGCATATGCAATTATACTGTGTTCCCTTCGACTCCGCTCAGGGAACGGTTTCTTCATGAAATTACCGCGCAAAAAGCGCGGTCGAATACTCAGGATGACATCAGTAAAGATCCTGAAACAAGTTCAAGATGACGTATCCGCAGGATGATTTGTCCACCGGATGACATGGAAAAGCAGGCTGGAAGCCTGCACCACAATTACAGGTTACAGACATTTACCACAATTGCATGTTATGGACATATACCGCAATTCATGTTATTAGTGATATCTGGTTACTTTGAACCTGAATAGCTCATAGCTTTCTTCTTCGCCTATACCGGCTTTACGCAGGGCTATGGCTATCTGATGCTGTACACTGTCTACCCCATCAAGATCCGGAAGCAGGAGGCCTTTACGGCTGCCTCTGCGAACGATCACTCCATACACTTTTGGATCCATCTCAGAAATATCGGTAACCGGCTCTGCAGCTCCCAGAACATCAACACTGCATTCAAGGTCAGCTAATTCATCCGGCTCAACTGGCTGGAATCTCCAGTCACGAGCAGCAGCGCTGATTGCATTGTTTATGATCTCTTCAGCAATACTGCTGGTAGTTGCCTCAATGGTGCCTATACATCCCCTGAGTTCACCATGCTTATGCAGAGATACAAATACTCCAGCACTGCTTCCAAGGAGTTCATCCGGAGCTTCTGACCTGACATCCAGAATTGTACCGGTGCGGACATACTCATTGATAGTCTGTAAAGCTAGTTTGACGTGTGGACTGTGTTCTTCGTTCATTTAGATTCCTCACTGTCATTCGGCATCTTGACTCTTTGCCCAACGCGGCTCTCTGTTCCATTGAGCAACCGTTTTATGTTTGGGAGGTGCTTTAATATAATCGCCAAAGCAGCAACTACGGCAGTCAGCTGATACATTACTGGTACATGCAGAGCAGTCCAGAAATGCATAACAGTCGGCACGGTAATGGCAGCCACAATTGAGGCTATGGATATATATCTGGTTATACCCACAAAGAGTATCCAGACACCCAAACCGATGAGACCGGCAGTAAGATTCAGGCCCAGAATCACCCCCAGGGTGGTAGCTACACCCTTACCTCCGCGGAATTTGAGGAATATGGAGAAATTGTGACCGGCAACGCTCAGCAACGCCCCTGCAACTACAATCCCGGGGCTGTGAGGGACAAGTATTTCACATATGAGGACAGCGACATAGCCTTTTGCAGTATCCAGCAAAAAGACCAGGAACGCCGGTCCTGGTCCAAGAGTTCGGAGGACATTGGTAGCGCCAATATTCCCGCTGCCAAAATCTCTGATATCAACTTTCTTAAATAACCATCCAGCTAACAATCCAAACGGGATCGATCCTATTAAATAGCACGCAATCAGCGACAGGACGGTATTAGCCAAATCAGCCCCTCGTTTTCTTTGCTTTCCTGAAACTCAGGCGCACTGTAGTTCCTTCATAGGAATAGACTTCTCTGAGTTTGTTTTCCAGATACCTTGCATAAGAAAAATGCACCAGTTCCGGATCATTCACAAACACTACAATATTCGGTGGTTTGACCTCGGTCATTGTAGCATATTTGATCTTCAGATCACGGCCTTTTCTTCCATAAGGATGTTCATCAGCAGCACCCTGGAATATTCTATTCAGTTCACCAGTCGATATACGAAGTGAGTGGTTAGCTGTAACATCAATAGCTGTATCGACAACGTCCATAACGCCATATCCTGTTAAAGCAGAGCAGAAGACGATAGGAGCATAACTGATGAACGGCAGCTGGAGCCGAAGTTCATCTGCAAATACTTTCTTATCTTCCTCTGGTCTAAGGTCCCACTTATTGACTACGATAACGCAAGCTCTTCCGGCTTCGTGAGCCAGACCAGCAACCCGTTTATCTCCTTCAAGAAGCCCCTGACCAGCATCCAGTAGGATAATGGCCACATCGGCTCTTTCCATGCTTCTGACAGCACGCAGAACTGTATAGTATTCAACTGAACCCTGGATCTTACCGGACTTTCTGATACCGGCTGTATCGATCAGGACAACAGTATTGTCGTCTTTCTGGAATACGGTGTCAATAGTATCGCGTGTAGTGCCCGGAATATCTGAAACAATTACGCGCTTTTCACCTAAAACTCTATTGATCAAGGAGGACTTACCGACATTCGGACGTCCTATAATTGCGATGCGGACAGCATCTTCCGGATAATCAGCCAGCGTGGATTGGTCAGGCAGCATCTCTACCATTTTATCGAGTAGATCGGCTATATTGCGACCATTATGTGAGGAAACAGCGAAGACATCACCTGCGCCCATGGCATAGAATTCCATCGCATCCTGCTCACGGACAGTGTTGTCTGCTTTATTGGCAACGACAATGGTTGGTTTTCCGGATGCGCGAATAATATCCGCTACATCGGAATCCAGAGGATGAACTCCCTCCGAGGTGTCTACCATAAACAGGACGACATCGGCTTCCTCAAGTGCAACTTGGGCCTGCTCTGTAACCTGGACTCTCAGGGGGTCCTGCTCATTGAGCAAAATCCCTCCGGTATCCACCAGAGCAAACTCCACACCGGTCCATTCGGCTTCGCAATATATGCGATCTCGAGTGATACCAGCTGTATCCTCTACAATAGCAATACGCTTACCGGCTATACGGTTAAATAGGGTTGATTTACCGACATTCGGCCGCCCAACGATGGCAACCAGGGGTTTAGACATACGAGTTATACCTCTTCTGCAGAGTTAAATGGTAACAGATTACAGGGGGTTTAGGCAAGTCCGCGAGGGGAAAGTATGAATTATGAATTATGAGTTATGAATTATGAAAAGGGAAAGGGATAATGGTTGGTTTGCGAGTAAACCCCTCGGTTGATATGCATCGGTATCAGAGCGGAGGGGGAGTATAAACCATTATGTTACAGTCACACCGAGATCCCCCCGAAGCGCCGATGCCGATGCACAAGCTAACTACGAAGCTCGTATAATTCATATTTTCTCTTCCCTTCCCTTTTCATAATTCATAACTCATAATTCATACTTTTCCTCGTGCATGTCCCTGGCTTGTGGCTACTGTTCTGCCTACGGATTTTATTCTTAGTTTCAGGCAGCCCAGGCATTGCTCGGGGTTTTCGGTTACGCAGCGTTTGTTTGGATAGATCTCATATTTTTCACGGTAACCCATTGGAGTGTAATTTGGCATTACTACATCCGCTCCAGCCATTAATGCCATTTCCCTCCCCAGCTCTTCCAATGAACCTATGGCGGTTGTTGCAGGAAGAAGGGCAGTGCGGGTTACAATGCGGGCAAGTGCAACCATCTTTAATGTCATCTGAACGCTTCCGTTTGGAAGTTCGCCATATGGAGTATCCGGATGGGCTATGAATGGGCCGACCCCGATCATATCGGGCTGGAAATCTCTGTAGAATTCTATATCGTCGGCCAGATGCTCTATAGTCTGCCCCGGGGCCCCAACCATTGCTCCGGCTCCTACCTGGTAACCTAATTCCTTTAGCCAACGCAGGCACTGCATACGGTTTTCGTAGCTGCCCCTCGGGTGGAGTTGTTCATACAGTTCTTTGTTTGCAGCTTCATGCCTGAGTAGATATCTGTCTGCTCCTGCCTCTTTCCAGAGTTTGTAGTCTTCATACGATCTTTCACCTACACACAGCGTGACAGCCAGCGTGGTGTTGGTTTTGATTGCTTTAATGATCGATGCAAGGGCATCGGCTGTATAATAAAGATCTTCACCAGACTGCAGGACTGTTGTGCGGATTCCTTTAGCTTCAAGGCCTTTGGCGACTTCAAGGATTTCGCTTTCAGTCATCCTGTATCTTTCAACGTTGGTATTGTCTGCCCGAAGTCCACAGTAGTTGCACTGACATCTACAGAAGTTGGAGAACTCCAACAGACCCCGGATATGGACATCATCACCAATATTCTCTTTACGGACTTCATCGGCTACTGCTATCAGCCTATCAATATCCTTCTGGTCTTCCAAAGAGAGTAGAGCTATAATTTCTTCTCGGTTGATCTTTCCGGTCTCCCGGCATTTTTCTAATAGTTTGTCAGTGTTCATATTTACTCCAAGATGGTTCTTAGTTGCATTTCATTTTCAGGAACATTTAAATTTGGTAGGGCAGGCTGGAAGCCTGCACCACAATATTGCCTCTCATAGATGACTAAACCAGTCATATAAAATCTTTATCCCAAAACGTTATAAATCAAACCAGGCAGACATAAAAAAGAGGGGTCAAGCTCGTGCCTGCCCCTCTTTGTATATGTCCAACCTGATCAGGCTGGTTTATTTATGAACTGATTACTCAGCAGTCTTTTCAGTTTCTTCGGTTTTTTCTGCAGGAACTTCAACAGCTTCTTTAGCTGCTTCGGCAACGACTTCTTCAGCCACTGGAGCTTCTTCAACGACTTCAGGAGCGACTTCCTCGACCACTGGAGCTTCCTCCACGACCTCGGCAGCAACTTCTTCAACCACTGGGGCTTCTTCTACGACTTCACGAGCGGCTTCCTCGACCACTGGAGCTTCCTCCACGACCTCAACAGCAACTTCTTCCACAGCTTCCGGAGCAGTTTCTTCAACTACTTCTTCGACTACAGGTGCTGCTTCTACTACTTTCTCAGGGATGACGACTTTGTTTACTATGACTGGTTCGTCCATAGGTATCTCATCATCATCGGTGAGGGAATAGTTCAGCTCTTCAAGCTGTGCTGCAAGCAGTTCGCCGATGGTTGTTCTGTCCTGCGGCTGGCTCTTGGAGTAACTGCGATAATCTTGATCGTCGCGTTCTCTTTCTTTCTGAGTTTCAAGCTGCTTGATGGACATAGTTATGCGGCGTTCATCAGGACGAACGTCAATAACTTTGACATCGACTTCCTGGCCAACGCTGACTACTTCTTCCGGATTGCTGACTCTTCTTCTGGCTAACTCGGATGAAGGGATAATACCCTCGACTCCGGGCATAAGCTGAACAAAAGCACCAAATGGAACTACTCTGCTGACGGTAACTTTGATTATATTACCAACGTGGTATTTGAGTCTGACATCTTCCCAGGGATCAGGAAGAATCTGTCTCATACCCAGAGAAACTCTGGAATCCACTCTGTTGAGTTTTAGAATCTTTACCGGTATTTTCTGTCCAACTTTGACAACTTCGGACGGATGGTTTACACGTGACCAGCTCATCTCACTGACGTGCAGCAGACCATCTACTCCACCCAGGTCAACGAATGCTCCATACTCGGTTATTCTGCGGACTGTACCATCCAGGATCTTGCCTTCAACCAGTTCAAGCCATGTTTTTTCTCTCTTGGCTGCATTGGTCTCTTCTTCAGCAAGACGGTTAGAAAGCACAACCTTGCGGCGCTCTCTGTCCACTTCGATAACTTTGAATGCAAGGCTCTGACCAATGAACTTGTCAAGGTTTTTGAGCTTGCCGCTCTGGACGTGGGACGCAGGAACAAACCCGCGGATTCCAAGGTCCACGACAAGTCCGCCCTTAACGCGGTCTGTGACCATCGCTTTAATGGTTTCTTTATCCTGGAAGGCCTTTTCGACTTTGTCCCAAGCTTTTTCGAAATCAGCACGTTTCTTAGAAAGCAGAGGGCCACCCTCTTTGCTGTCGGGTGCAAGGACATAGACTTTAATGGTCTCGTTGATCGATACAGCATCCTCAGGGGCAATGTTGGGGTCGCTGGTGAGTTCGCCCGGTTTGATTATGCCTTCGGATTTAGCACCAACATCCACCAGTACACTAGCCTGGTCAATGTGTACTACAACGCCCTCGATCACCTCGCCAGCCCTCAGTCTTCGGCCTCCCGGGAAGCCACTACCTGGCTCACCCATGGCTGCCATGGCTGCTTCCATCGAATACTGTTCGTCCGACTCATCTACATGTTCCCCACCTGCCTGAGCTGCTCCAAGCGGTGTATCGGACATCTCGTGCTGCGGGGTGGACTGACCGTCCGTTCCCAAAAGTTCGTCTGGCATAATATCACTCCTATAAAGGGCGGCTTCATTTTGAGCGGCCCTGGGTTGGTTGTCTTCCTACGCAAAATATTTCTGCAAAGAAGATTTTAAGGTGGACTTGCCACCTTGCTTGGACTGTCCAATAGCTCTCGCCACACGGACATACTCGGCTCTTGCGAGCACAAAAGAGCACATATCATGTTACTGCATATTCGCCGTTTCGTCAATAGCGAAAATGTAATTAGTAAGCATGTAGTGTCGCTTTAGATACCACTTCGACCAAGATACACCTAGGTATACACACTAATGTTTTTGCTACTATCAGGTATTTCACTCTGAAGATTTCGCCTGTAATACCGATATTTAGTATTACATATATCCAGTTTTGAGCAGCGATAAGCAGTAGAACTGCCCAGAGGTTTTATACAATGTCAATCCGCAAGAAGACCCTCCTCATAATAATCTCAACTCTCGTTATACTAGTCGGAGTTCTCTGGGGAACAGCTCAGAGTCTTGTAATGGGAAGTTTCGACAAGCTGGAACAAAGGGATGCCATTAAAAACACAAACAGAGCACAGAGTGCTTTAAATCAAGTATTAGCAGATATGGATACGAAAGCCTCTGACTGGTCTGCGTGGGACGATACGTATAATTTCGTCAAAGATGGAAATAAAGGATTTGTAAACTCAAACATCACGGAATCAGCCTTTAGTGGGATGAAACTGAACACAATAATTATAATTGATACAGCAGGTAAAATAATCTATGGGCAGGGATTTGATTCTACAACAAAGAAAATAAGTCCCCTTCCATCAGATATGCAAAGCCATCTTGTATCCACTGATCCAATTCTTCAGCACTCTTCTCCGAATGATAGCCATGCAGGGATTCTGATGCTGAAAGACGGGCCCTTAATGCTGGCATCACGTCCAATAGTGAACAGCTCAGGCAAAGGACCTATCCGGGGTTCTCTGATCTTCGCAAGGTTCCTGAATGCGGATGAAGTTGCCAGGCTCTCTGATCTGACACATCTATCGCTGAGTGTTTTTCCTGCAAATGACCTGACTGGGCTCTCCACCGATCAGCAGGTAATCTGCAAGAATCTTGCTCCAACTAAAGCGTCTGTTTGTCCAGTTGATAACAAAATAATCGTAGGATATTCACTGTCTGACGACCTTTACAAAAAACCGGCGGTTGTGTTGAGTGTAAACATACCCAGAGAAATTCACACCTATGGCCTGGCAGCGATGAAGTATCTGCTGACTTCACTGGCACTTGCCGTCATACTCTTTGCCGTTGTAATGGTGCTGGTCATTGACAGGCTGGTGCTTGTGAGGATAGCACAGCTGAATAAGTTTGCGCACGGTGCTCTGCAGCAGTTGGGGATTGAATAAGGCTCGAAGGGAAGGGAGAGGCTTCAGGCTTCAGGAAGGGATTTTGTGCGGAGACGGGGGGGAAATTATGAGATCGGAAGGGAATCAATCCCCCTGGCCCCCTTCTCCAAGGGGGAATTGGGGTGGGTGCTTCGGCGTAGGCTTCTTTCGGTTTTATCATGCATGGCAGGCTGGAAGCCTGCACCACAATTTGGCCTGTCGAAACTTACAGGGTTTCTATTCGAAATCAGTTGGCAGCACCAACTTGGGGGCTCAGAATGTCAGGTTTGCAGGTCATTCGTTATTCAGGATTACACTAGTTACCTGCGGATGGTGTAGGCTGGAGGGGTTTCGAAGTATTCTACTCTTGTGTTGTCGAGTTTGTTTCTGAGCCAGTCGGCGAACAGGGCTACTCCGGCGTTTTCGCTGGCTTCGTGACCTGTCTCTATCATGGCTATTCCGGACTCTCTTACGAAATGGAATGTATAGCTGTCAGATTCCCCTGCTATAAACGCATCACACCCCATGTTTACCAACTGCTGCATGTATGGGATATTCACAAACAGGCTCATACCACCCCAGGGAATACCGATTCTTGATATAAGCCGGTTGGGATCTTCGGTGGAATAACGCAGTACAGGTAATCCGGATTTCTCTACGTGCTCTATCAGTTTGCCATACGGCATTGGTTCATCGAGTGCATAGACACGAGCCCATTCACCATCATCTGCTACCAGATTCTTCAGGTCCAGTATCTGAGCTGCTGTGTCCAGAATTGTCAGCTTGTCCATAGAAGGGTGCACCCTGGCGATGGTGATCCCATGCTTTGCCAGGGCAGCAGTCCGACGATAATTGGCCGGGAATGAGAGGAAATCCCCCAACCCTTCGGTATATTCAACTAAATAAGGTAGGTAGAACGCTTCATGGCAGATGATCAGGTCTGCCTCTACCTCGACTGCGTGCTGAATGGCTTCAGAAGTCGCCATCCAACAAACCATTACGGTATTTATTTGCCTTAGAGCATCGCCAAAGCAGCAGAACTCTTCAGGTCCCTTCATACCGGATTCCTGGTTTATCAGCCGAAGTATTTCAGAAGTGTTCACTTGCCTAAAACCTCATCTATACCTTCTTCAAAGACCTGAATTGACTCCCGCAGGGCGTCCTCAGTTATAGTCAGCGGAGGAGCAATTTTCAAACACTCCCCACCAATCCCAACAGGTGCAAACATCAATAGACCTTTGCAAATACAAGCCATGTTAATGGCTGTTGCAGTCTCAGGATCGGGGTCTTTGGTGCCGGGTTTCACAACCTGGATTCCTGCGACCAGTCCCATGCCGTGCAGGCAGCCTAGTGCTTCCGGATATTTCTTTTGTATGCGGTCGAGTTCCGGCATCAGGATTTTGCCCATCTCGGCTGCGCGCTCGGTCAGGTGCTCATCTAACAGGATTTTCAGGTTAGCTATGCCAGCAGCAACAGGTAAAGGTGAAGCTGAGTGGGTGGAAGTCATTGAACCAGCGGGATATAAACCGAGTATGTCCTCCCTGCCTATTACTGCAGATAATGGCAGTGACGACGATATACCCTTGCCACACGCAATCAGATCTGGTTTGACTCCATAATGCTCGAAACAGAACATTTTACCTGTTCTTCCGAAGCCTGACTGGACCTCATCGAAGATCATAACTATATCGTGTTCCCTGCAGAAAGCCTGCATTCTTTGAGCGTATTCTACAGGCAGGAAGTTAGGACCAATACCCTGATAACTCTCTACCATGACTCCAGCGATCTGATCTCCGGTGATACCTTTGTTGGCCAGGGTTTCAAGGAACAGGTTAAAACTTATATTCTCATTCCGGTAACCATCGGGGAAAGGCACCTGAACAAAGGTCTGGTCGCGATCAACCATCCAGGTTTTGAGCTTCTCCATTCCACCGGCAAGCTGAGAACCCATAGTTCTGCCGTGGAAACCATTTTCGAATGAGACAAAATACTTCTTTGTGGGGCCATGCCTGGTGAGTCCATATGTTTTTGCCAGTTTGATGCAGTTCTCAGTAGCTTCTGAACCGGTGCTGAGCAGGAATGCCCTGTTTTCCTCAGGCTCAGGCAGAAGAGCAGTCAGCATTTTAGTAAGCTCTGCTCTCTGTTCGTGGACAAATACATATGTTGAAAGCAGTCCCTGATCAATGATCTCAGATAATGCAGCTCTGATTTCAGGTCTGCCATGCCCTACGTTTGAAACCAGCACGCAGCTGGACCAGTCGATCCATTTATTGCCCCATTTATCGCTGACTGTAAAATCCTCGGCGCTGTACCAAACGATGGGGGGCTGTCCCATCATGGACTGCGGTTCTGACTCTTTTAATGCTTCAAATATTGGAAGAGACTCCGGAACCGGTATTTGGGTCTGGATATTGCGATACTTTGTATGAACGTGCGGAACCTCTTTAGGCTCCATGCTGTAAATAGCCATTAGAAAACCCCCTGGTTATATTTTAAAACGATCCAGTAATGATAGAAAGCGTTAATTATGTTCTTTCACCCTTCGGCCAGCTCAGGACGAACGAACTACACGAGAGATAGAACAAACGCTAGTGTTATAATTCAGCGTGACCCAGTTCTACTCTTGGGTTATCGCCGTATATGATTCTGGCTACGTCTCCATTGTTGGTTATGGAAAGTCTGGCTGCTTCTACAACCAGTTCGTTTATGCTGCTGTTTGCCGGTGTGGCGATTATGCCTTTGTCATCGACTTCTTTTATGAATGCGCGTCGTTTTTCGATTGTATCGGCTTCATTCTCCATATTGAAGATGCAGTTGATAGTAGCCGATACTGAATCGGGTCCATATCCGCTGGGCCTGTATCCCCTGCCCTCCCATGGAACGAGCTTGTAGAAATCCGGGTTGATGTAGTTGTGATATGTCCCGCCCATTCCGACTGGTTCGACATAACTGTGGGTAACACCGCGGAACTGGTCATCGTGCTTTATGAACCCTCCACGATCATTCCCTTCACAGAACATAGTAAGGCACTGCTCATTGCTGCCAGCGCCTTCATCTGGATAACCCAAACCATCTGACACAGATAAAATTGCACCATTTTCATACAGCACCCGGCCATTAGCCCACATATAGGCCATGTTACCATTGGGGAATGCGCCTTTGACACCCTGCACTGAAACCTCGACTGGTCTAATACCAGTAATGAACCAGACTAAATCGACATAATGACAACCTACATAAGTAAATGGATCGGTCTTATCGCATGTAAACCAGTTCTGGAAGTTGGAGTGCCTATAGAGATAAGGCTCTACAAGCTTGGCTTCACCCATTACGAACCTGCCGAATTTACCGAGGGCATAGTCCCGCTTGGTGATCAAGGACCTGCGGTCGAAACGCTTGTGGTATTCAATTCCTATAAACAAGCCTTTTTCATACGCAATTTTTTCGATCTCAACTGACTGCTCATATTTGAGGACTAAAGGTTTTACACAGAGCACGTTTTGATTGTTATTCAGAGCTTCCATTACAACTTCATAATGCAGATGGTCGGGCATAGCTACAACAACAGCCTGCCTGGGTTTCATTGATGCCAGGACCTGCTTGTAGAGATCAGGAAATATTTTGCTGTCGTCTTCATCAAGTGCAGGATAAGCTGTGAAGCTCTGGCCAGGAAATGCGCTTGAGAATTCCTCACTCTCCTTGAGGGCTTTCAGCGGAGGAGTATTCAGTGCACATACACCAATCTCTCCTACTACCCCGGTCCTCTGGAGGTGGTATATGGTCGGCAGCAGGAGATCATAGGTGATCATCCCTCCTCCGACTATGGTTACATCGATTTTATTACTCATTATTATCTCCCGATGCTACGTTGCATTCAGTGTTTCGGTAGGAAAACTGCTTGCTTTAGTTATTTCCAACCGCGAAGTCCATTCGCACTTCGACAAACTCAGTACGAACGGGCTTTGCTCACATGAAACGAACCGAAATGGACGGACTTTGCTCAAATATACTAGACCGAATGGAACGGGATCTACTCAAACAACACTGAGTTTATTTACTTTGAACTGGTTATCTGTGTAGTCGATCCCATCCGGCACTTGCGTTATGTCATCCACTGAGCGTCCGATAAGCTCCAGCGGGTTATGCAATCCGACTCTAATCAGTTCATCCCACGTTAATATGTTCAGCGAAGCCAGGAAGTTGATACATTCCATCATTGTTGAGTGTGAACCGGACAGTGAACCAGTCTCAGGGCAGAATATCCTGCCTGACGCTTCTACTTCTACTTCTTTCCCGAATGATCCGTATACTCCAACGGGCATCCCGGCTAATGCAGCTGCATCACTTGTGACTACGAATCTATCCAGCCCTTTTGTTCTGAGGGCAGTTTTTATGAGGGGCACAGGTAAATGGTGACCATCGGTTATAAACATTCCCCAGAGCCTATCGTCAGAGAGCTGTTTCCAAAGTGGGTTATTGTGCCTGGGGATCATATTTGGCAGACCATTGCCTATGTGGGTGCAGGCTTTTGCTCCTGCGGATATTGCTGCATCTATGAAGGAATCCTCTGCAATGTGGTGTCCCATTGATACAACGACACCCAGTGAGACGGCATATTCTATGAGCTCAATCGCTCCTGGTTCCTCCGGAGCAATAGTAAGAATCGACACATTGCCCGCTGCCAGGTCATACATCCATTTGAAGTAATCGATAGATGGCTGACGAATACAGTTTTCGTCGTGCACTCCCCTGGCTCCTGGTTGAGGTGAAAGAAAAGGTCCTTCCAGATGCAAGCCCAAAAACCGACCTGCATTCTCCGGCCAGGACATAATATCAGCAATCAACGGCAGATTGTGCCTGTAGACATCATCAGAAGCCGTGACAACCGTAGGACAGTATGCTGCAGTTCCCTGCTCAACTAGAGCAGTTGTAGCGGTCATAAAATCATCAGCGGTCAGGTTGATGCTGGTGAAATCTATGTCCATGAAGCCATTGACCTGTAGGTCAACAAAACCGGGCATTTCGTGCAAGTACATCGTTTTAGAACCTCGTTAAACTAACTGCAGAATTAGTTTACCACGGCGGCTATAGTAAGGCAAGCGAAGGGAGGCTTTAGGCTTCAGGAAGGAGAGGGGAATTATGAATTATGAATTATGAATTATGAATTATGAAGAAGGGAAGGGATGGGGTTTGCTGCCGTCCGCACTTCAAATTCTAATGCGGACGGTTTTTTTGATTTTCCGGTGGTTCTATTTGTTGTCGAGTTTTATGATGGTTCCGCCGCCGGGTGTTAAGGCGCAGGTTATTGTGCCGTTGTTGGAGAGTTCTGTTTTGGTTATCAGATTTGTTGCTTTGTAGTTATTCATTGACTCAGGCAGACGGATTTTGGCTATGGATGCATCCACTGTGTTGACTGCGGCGATTATTATGTATAGCCTGCCCGATTTGTCTTTGAACTCGCCGTGAACGAAATCATCTCCGATTTTTGCACCAATCTTCGCGGGACGCAGTTCCAGTATGAGTTTTTTGTATGGATCGATGGTTTTTGATATACGTGAGAGCTCATAAAACAGTGGAGTCGGATTGCCATACATATCGATTACAGCTTCTTGATCGCCATTTTCGAATGACTGGTAAAGGTATGTTATGATTCCTTTTGCTCCTCCAGCCAGAGCAATCCAGCATTCAGCGCGAAGCTCCTGAATGGTAGGCATCCGATGATTTCCATACTTTGGTTGAAACGCCTGTGGCATTATCCACGTGGGACGGTTCCCGGCAACAGCTGCCACCGATTTGACCTCATCAAAGTATCCTTTCAGTACTTTACGAATATCGCAGTCTTTCATAATGAAATATATATCAGTGGTGAGGTTATTGAGCTGAGTGCGCTGCGTTGCTTTCTTTGCGCAGTTGAAATCGTTAAATACTGTTGCTGAAATCAAATTGGGTGCAACATTGTATAAAGACCTCTGCATAGTAACCCAGCGGTCCAAGACGTTGTGCGTGGGTTCATCATAGATAATAGGACCCATAAAAGCTGGATACTTCTTGTAATTCTGCTGCAGTTCTACGACAAAAGGCATTGCGTATGTCTCGGTGAGAGTCTGCGGTGTCTTTGGATCACCACCAGCCCATCTGAACAACTCATTCATTGCTATTTTGATACCGTATTTTTCAGCGGTCTCAAGAATGACCTTATCATGGCCTGGTTTCCACCACACGATCCACAGGTTGTTGAATCCATATTCTTTTAAACGTGAGAAATGCTTTTCATACCACGGGATAGCTGCTGCGGGATCATTCGGGATGAAACCACAGTTGGAACCATCCATAAAGAAACCCATCGGGAAGAAGTTGTTTTCATCCGGATAATTTACAGGTTTTAGCTTTGGTGTGTTTTCCAGGAGAATAGTATCCGGATAGTCGATGCTTTTTCCATTAATGGTAATTCTGACTCCATAATATCCCGCAGGGGCAGTATCTTTACCGATTTTGCCATTCCATGAAGCATCCAGAAGCATGTTCTTCTGCTCCTGCTCATCAAATAAAGAAGTAATAACCTTGCCACTGGAATCAGTTATTCCTACACCAACCCTTTTACCCGGATTGACAACCAAACGCATATCGCTGGTATCATTCAAGCCATCTCCATTCGGAGTAAGATAACGGCCAATGCGAGGAACGGCCTCATAATCGCTGGTAACAATTATCGCCCCAATTTTCACTGGCGATGAATTGAAGAATATACTGGACTGATTTGGGTAACATTGTCCCAACCGGACCAGTGTCCAATCGTTAGTTCTTAAATGGCTGCAATCGAACACACTCTCTGTGTTTCCAAACTTTGCAACATCCTGTGCCGGATAAAGTCCCCAATCAAACTGGAACTTGTCCTTATCACGATCAGTTTTCTGTATCAACAAATATACAGTATGCGGTTTGTCCTTTTTCAGGAACTCTTGAGACTCAGTGCAGTCCCAGGCAGCGGGTGAGTATGATGGAAACTGATACTGAACAGCCCATCCTGCATAAGTATCCAAACTAACAGTAAAACCGGTGAGAGAAGTCTTATCTTTAGTAACATGCGAACTGCAAACCAGATAAAAATCCGTAGGTGGAGCCACATAAACAACGCTCTCCTGCGCAGGAATTGCGTTCCTCAGATCCTGCCAGTTCTTGATGGCCATGGAAGCCTTCGCAGCCTCAACTCCGCCGGCAACTAAAAGCATGAACACTACTAAAATTGATAGGGTTTGAAAGAATGCTGTCTTATTCAACTTGAATACCTCTTCTTATGATATAACCAGGTCGTGATAGACGGATTATACCATAATGGTTATTTGGAGTCTGGCGGGATGTTGGAATGCTTTTGCAAATTTGCTGATATACTAACGGATAATAAGCATTTACAAGAGGAACAGATGGAACCGACTTACCCTATACTTGAATTTGATAACTGCCGCGAGGCTGTGATCGAACCATTATGTGCTAATCCTGAGATAAATGTGCCTGAGAAAGCAGTCCTGTGCTTTTTCAACGATGTTATTAATACCCTCGTAGAAGACGGTCAAGCAAGCATCTTGTTCTCCTGTAAAAGTGAGATGGGACAGCATCCTGTATACGAGATCGAATGGGCAGGTCAGAGGATGTTGTTGTTTCAGCCGGGAATGGGAGCTCCATTTGCAGCAGCTTTTCTTGAAGAAGTAATTGCACATGGTTGCAGGAAGTTCATAGTGTGTGGAGGTTGCGGAGTTCTGGATAGAGAGATAGCTTTAGGACATGTAATAGTTCCGACAGGAGCAATCAGAGATGAGGGCACATCCTATCATTACCTCCCGCCAGGACAGGAAGCTGCTCCTACTAATTCAGCGCTGCTCGCTATTGAGAACACACTCAAAGATATGGAGGTCGAGTATCTCAAGACAAAAACCTGGACTACAGACGGAGTCTTTCGAGAAACTCGTGCTAAAGTGAACCGTCGACTCGCTGAAGGATGTCTGACAGTAGAGATGGAAGCTGCAGCACTATTTGCGGTTGCACAGTTTCGGGGAGTGGAACTTGGGCAAGTGTTATACGCAGGTGACGACCTGAGTGGGGATTTGTGGGACTCAAGGAATTGGACTAAATACAGCTCCGGACGTGAGAAACTTTTTCGGATTGCGGTAGGAGCGTGTGTTAGATTATGAGTCTGCTATAAGCGATTAATACAGATTTTCGCGGCGTAGAGCTTCATCGGAAATGCTCAGACTGTTTATCGGGTGTAGTTTAATCCACTCCCATGCTTCATCAGCCTTGCTTGCATCCCATTCCAGATATGTCGGTGTTGGTCTGAGGTCAAACTCTAAAGGCTCATTTACTGGCAAATCCGCTGGCTCATCTAAAATTATAACTTTCCCATCGAAGTGTGCTTTTATCACAATGGACATGTCACCCACCTCCAAATTTATTATACCATGTCAGGATATGAAGAAAATCAAAGATATGCATCCTCAAGATACTTATTATGATTGACCGAAAGGTCGCGCTCATTTGACGAACCTGAACCTATAAAGGTAAAGCTTTCTTTTGAAACAGACCCCATCGGCTTCTGCGGCTGGGTCAGGATATTCTTTAGCATTTCCCCTGCAACTATCGATATTGGCTTCTTCTGTTTATCTGCGAATTTCCGCAGCGCCTCAAATGTATCTTCATCTACCTGAAATTGAGTCGTTACCATAATCTGACTCCTAAAACATGTCGAGGATTAGCGACTAAAATTCCATTATACCAACATGATGTGAGCAGAAATCCCAGCAAATTCGACTATCTGCACACGCTAAGCGGTCATTGCATATTCGATGGAACGTGGGTCTTCTATTCGTTTGGATGCGTCGAGTATCTCAAGTGCAACTATATTCCCATTGCGGTCATAATCCAGGATTACTCCAGGTTTCTCTTCATCACTTTCTTCGATTTCGACATCATTCAGCAGAATGCGAAGGACATCAACTTCAGAATCGTATATAACTTTCATTCTGATCTCCAGTATTTATTAATCTTGCTTGTCCGATACACAGTGACAACAACAGCAGGTTCAACACTGTCCACTACTACTACTCTGAGTAGGAATATTTTCCCTTTACCGAAGTCCATTTATGATTGATATGTGTTTCGTCCAAATTGTTCAGGAACAACCTGCATAGGATTATTAAGAACTGACTCAACCATCTCGACCGGTATATCGCGACGTTTGATTTCTGATAGAGCATGACCAGAGAATATGTATAGCATATCATCACCAAACAAATGGATTGACTAACTACATCCCTATTATACGCATAACCTGTACTAATGTCATCGAAACACATTGCATTATGTGTGCACCTAAGTTACAATTGCAGGGATTACTTTTTTGAGGTGTGAAATGGTGAATACTCAGGCATTTTCTGATTGTTTTTTATCTACTGATCCGGCTCAGACTGTATCGTTTCGGAGCGGGTTGACGGTTTATGTGGAATCGTTGACTAACGGGCAATATGTGGGAAGGCAGTGGAATGCTCAGGGGCAGGTTCCTCCGCTGGATTTCTCCCCGGATACCCACCCTACCCCACAAGCATTCTGGCTGGAAATTGATGGGCAGCTTTTGAACTCTCACTGGAAGTGGGTTGATCTTTCACAGGAGCGCGATGGAGAAAAGCTGCATGTGAGGATCAAACTCAAACACGGTGTCAGACCGGTTGAGGTTTGTGTTCATACGCTTTTAGACGGCACAGGGATTATCTGCCGATGGCTGGATATTACAAACACCGGAACCCAGAGCGCGGCTTTGTCTGCTGCTTATCCGTGGAGTGGCGTGCTTAATTCCGGTTGGCAGTGGCACGTGGTTCGTCCTGCAAATGATGCGCCTATTTATTCACTTGGATATATGCAGGACTGCAACTGGGGGGATGAAGGCAACTTCCAGTGGACTACTCTTCCCCGGGCTGGATACAGCGTTACCGGCAGGTATATCAGCGACCGGCACCGGCACCCTATGTTTGTTATCAAGAATGAGATGACCGGTGACCATTTTATTGGCCAGCTTGCATGGTCCGGTGGGTACAGGTTCGATTTTGAACTATCCGGTGAAAGGCATGCCAATGTCTCTGATACCAAACTCTTCTTCAAGGCTGGACCTGATGCTCCAGCTCCAATGAGAATGATCGAACCCGGAGAGACTATTACAACCCCTGAGATGAGTCTTGGTTTGATTGCAGGTGACTTCGATGAGACAGTGCAGGCCATGCACGACCATATCCGGACTACCTACCTGCCTCCGCAGCCCAGAGGCAGAGGCTGCTGGGTAGAGACAGGGATCGGACCAGAATTTGAACTGACCCCTGAAGTTGTACATCACGTAATAGATATCGCAGGGCAGACAGGGGCTGAGATATTCTGGATAGATGCCAGCTGGTACAGCGACCCTAACACAAACTGGGGAGATACGGTTGGTGACTGGAATGTAGGGAGCAGGTTCCCCAATGGCCTGGCAGAGTTCCGGGAACACGCACACAAGTGCGGAATGCTCTGGGGACTTTGGATGGAATGCGAGAGGCTTGGGTCAACCAGCCAGACTATTAAGGACCATCCAGACTGGAACCAGGTTGGATATAACGGCGCCGGTATGCCCTTACTTGATCTCACACGTCCGGAGATTTCAAAGTGGATGGAGGACCAGATATGCAGAGTTATAGATGAGCACGAGCTTGAGTTCTTCCGCCTTGATCACAATGCAGCAATGTTTACCGGCGGGGTCAGAATGAATGGCGGGTTTGTCGAGAACACATACTGGCGATACTACGAAGCATTCTATGCTATCTTCGACAGAATCCGCGAGAAATATCCGAATGTAGTGCTTGAGAACTGTGCTGGAGGGGGCGGACGGACTGACCTCGGGACTATGAAACGATTCAGCCATACATGGGTAACCGACATGCAGAGTGCTCCCAGGTCATTCAGTATCGGAAACGGTATGACTATTGCTCTGCCTCCGGAGTTGGTGGACAGGCACGTAGTTGGTGTTGGTCAGCAGACATATACTGCGGGAGATATCGATTTCCAGGCCAGGCTGACACTGTTCGGAAAACCGACTGTTGGTTCTATGCTCTGGCAGACAGGTGCGCAGCCTAGTCCCGTAGTGCTGGAAAAGATCAAGCATGTTGTAGGCATATACAAGAACTTCGTCCGGGACTTTATGCCAACAAGCAGGTTCTACCATCATACCCCTACAATCAACGGCCGGACTCCTCAGGGGATCGGGATAATGGAAATGGCCTCGAAGGACCGCAAGAAAGCAATTGCCGGGGTTTTCCGGCTGGAAGGGCTGGATTCGGACTGCGTGCTCCGGTTCAAAGGGCTGGATATCTCAAAACGATATAGAGTCACCAGTGAGAATAACCAGTCGAGTTGTATTATGGATGGGAAAGAGCTTGTTTATACGGGGTTACCGATCCATTTGGGCTCTCCGATGATGTCCGAGATTATATTGTGCGAGGAAGCTTGACAGGATAGGCCAATTGAACATGGATATACAGGATGAACAGGATATTTCTTTATCCTGAATACCATGTCTATCCATGTTCGATATAGCTCATTGTTTTGCAGGATTATCAGGAAAATAGTAAATGAAAAAACTTAACAAAGCTATTATGTCTTTTAGAATTGGGCCTCAGAAATGGATTGAGGATGGGCGGTTTGAGGATCTGATGGAATTGTTCTCTCAGTATCCCAGTGTCACGGATGAGATTGCGTTTTTTACCCATGACACCCATTCTCCGCTGCCAATTGATGTTATAACTGAGCGGGCGTTTATACTGGCGAAGAGGATAAGCGTGGTCCGGCAGAACGGTTACAGGGCGGGAATAAATCACCTGGCAACGCTCGGGCATTTGAATGAGAACCTGCCTAACAGTGTTCCTGCTGATTATGGCCGGATTGTCGGGATTGATGGGACTGTTGCCCAGGGGTCTCTGTGTCCGAATGACGAGAAAGTCAGAAAATATGTGGAGCAGACATATCGAGTCCTGGCTCTGGCGAACCCGGATTTCATATGGACGGATGATGACATGCGGCTCTCCAATCATTACCCGGTGATGGTAGGGTGTTTCTGCGACAACTGCCTGTCTGAGTTTGCAAAAGAGACCGGCACTTGTTATACAAAGAAGTCTCTGAGGGATGCATTTAACAGTGGTCCATTGGAAGATAAACTTGACGTGCGGAATGCCTGGATCGAGCATCATAAGAGCACTATGGAAAAGCTGTTCGCTCTGGTAGAGAGATCAGTGCACGATGTGAACCCGGGTGTGGTTATCGGGGTTATGCCTACGGAGCTGCTGTTCGATGGATACAACTATGCAAGGACTACGGAAATTCTGGCAGGCACTGATAAGGCCGATGTCATCTGGCGGCCTGGAGAAGGGTTCTATTTTGACGAACGTCCAGCAGGACTGATGAACAAAGCCCACTCTCTTGGTAGGCAGGCGGTCATGATACCGGATAGTGTCAGTTCTATACAGGCTGAGATAGAAAACTTCCCCTATCAACCCCTGAAAAAGAGTAAGCACATGAATGCGCTGGAAGGCGCCACTTATATTGCGGCAGGATGCACTGGCGCTGCATTTAATGTGCTTCCGATGTGCGATGAAACTCTGACCGAGTATGCCCCTATTGTAAGAAAACTTGCTGATACCAGACCGTTTTATGACCTGCTGGTGAAGAACGTGCAGCGCAGTAAAGCGTCCGGAGTTCATACAGGCTGGTGCCGGAACAGTGTCATTACTGAGAATTTAATGGAGGGTGACTGGCTCAGCAGGGACGTCCTGGGGAATTCATTCAGCCATGCTGACGAGATACTTGATCTGGGGATACCTGTAGCTTACGATCCTGCTGCATCACAGGTGACTCTGCTATCCGGCAATTCAGCTGCTGCTTTGAAGGAGGCCGACATACTGCGGATGTTGTCATCAGGAGTTTACATGAACGCTCAGGCGTTAGATAGACTTAATGCAATGGGGTATGGTGAACTCACAGGATTCGTCAGTGGGCAGGCATTTGAGCACGGCACCCAGGAGAAGCTTGCGAAACATCAGCTCAATGCTGGTTTCGAGGGCCATAAGAGGGATGCACGGCAGTCATTTGCTTGGTGGGGAGTGCCTGTCAATGCAATTGTTCCAACCAATGACAACTGCGAGACACTCACGGAATTGATTGATTACAATGGCACTGTGGTAGCTCCGTGTGTGATGGGACTGTTTGAGAACCGCCTGGGTGGCAGAGTGTGTGTGGCTGGATACTACCCATGGACTTTCCTGCAAAGTCTGGGCAAAGCCTCGCAGATAAAGACTGTTCTGCGCTGGTTATCGAAAGATGGACTCCCGGCATATATAGGTTCGTTCCAGAAAGCTGCTATGTGGTGCCGGTATACGGAATCCGGAGACCCGGTGATTGTGTTGATCAACTCAAGCCTTGATGAAGCAGAGGATATGACTCTGATGCTGAAGACTACAAGCAGGCAGGTCCGGGTGTTTGATATGAGATGCAGGGAAACGGTTATTGAATCATCCGGGAGTGATGGGGATTATGAGAAGTTCATACTGCCTGTAATCAATCCCTGGGATATGAGGATGATAAAGGCATAACCGATAAGCACTACCCCCAGCCGCTTCCGTCCGCACTTCGACAAGCTCAGCACGAACGGAAGCGGCTGAATAGCACAATTAGATGCATTCGCCCTGGACTTCTTGCCAATTACTCGACTAGCAGTGTAATGAAAAGGATAAATTTATACCAAGTGGACCCTGTAAAATTTAATCAGTTTATGGGGTGCAGGAGGTCAGTAGAATGAAAAGTAAGATATTGATTGCGATAGCCGGTGCATTATTGATGCTTATGGCTATTCCTATACAAGCACAAACTCAACCGCTTACTGCAGACGAACTAGCCGGTCTCATTAATGTGAGATTGCTGGATAAATTCGTCAGCGATGTATATATAGACCTTTCTGACACGTGGGATGCGCCGCTTTTTAGCAGCATTTCAGATGCCGAAGCAGACCACACGAACAGCATTCTTGGACTGTATAGCATATATGGTGTCTTTGATGAACTAGGTGATCTGACAACGGGCGATTTTCACAACTACCAGGTGTCACAGTTCTATGAAGCGATGACAGCACTGAGTAACGCATCTTTCATTGATGCCCTGTATGCTGCTGGTGAGACTGAAGAGATTAGAATTGTTGGTCTGATCTACTGGTTGACTCAGACCAACGTTCCTGAGTTATTGACAGTATACAACTACCAGCTGGCGGCTTCCGAGAACCACCTGCGTGCAATCGTATCGGAGCTTGCGATATATGGGGAAAAATATGCTCCTCAACACCTGTCATTTGAAATGTATAACACAATCATATTTGGATGACGCGAGAAGCATGTATAAGACTACTGTGAGAGGGTGAAATAGAATGATGCACCGGAGTCTATTTTACCCTCAGCCCATATGTTTCCGCCGTGGCGCTTTATTACTCTGGCTACTGTTGCAAGCCCTATTCCATTACCTTCGAACTCTTCAGTGGTATGAAGTCTTTGGAAGGGTATAAAGAGACGGTCTGCATACTGTTGGCCAAAACCGGCACCGTTATCTCTTATGCAATATACTGTGTGCCCATCTTCGTTAAAAGTAAAAAACTCAATGATTGGATTTGCTGTGTTTGAAGTAAACTTCCAGGCGTTGCCCAGCAGATTATCCATCAAGAGCTTGAGCAACTGAGCATCTCCATCTGCCACAACACCTTTCTCGATGTGACAGACCGGGTTACGATTCGAATCACTGGATAGATCCTTGAGAATCGTATCAGCCTGAGCTGACAAGTCCACTTTCTGAAGATTCATGTCATACTCGCTAACACGAGAAAGTCTCAGTAGATCGCTGATCAGCTCCGACATCCTGGTGCCTGCCCGGATTATGCGGTTCAGATAGTCATTATTTTGCTCATCCAGGGAGAGTCCAATGTCCTGTTTAAGAAGCGATGCAAATCCTGTTATAGCTCTGAGAGGAGTGCTGAGGTCGTGTGAAACGGAATAGCAGAAAGATTCCAGCTCTTGAAGAGCGGTCCTGAGTTCATTAGTCCGGAGGTGAACTCTTTGCTCCAGTTCAGTATTGAGTGTCTTCAGTGCCTCTTCAGCCTTTTTACGGTCGGTGATATCGTTTGAAATCGAGAGCAGGCATTTACGGTCTTCTATCTCGATAATATCGAACGAACACAGGCAATCGATTATGTTGCCATTCTTTGCTGTAAATGCGACTTCGCAATTTCTGAGCGGGCAATGCTGATTGAGATGTGCTACTATATCCTCTCTCTGTTTCGGGTCTGTCCATATACCCAACTCCAGTGCACTGCGTCCTACTACTTCTTCCTCGCTAAATTTGAGCGTTTCAATAAAGCTATCATTGACATTCAGATAAACACCATCATCTAAACGGCTAATTGTAACTATTTGCGGCCCATACTGGAAAGCTTTTACAAATTTATTCTCAGATTTACGTAGTTTATCTTCCACACGCTTACGCTCGGAAATATCCAGGAAATACACTGAAATCCCGTTGGGATGAGGCCAGATGTGAATATCACACCACTTACCCCATGGCTGGGAATATATTTCAAAGGAAGAAGGCTGTCTGTTTTGAAGGGCATTAATAAATGTAATTCCAAACTCTGTGTCTTTTATCTCCTCAAAAGCATCAAACAATTTCTTTCCCAAAACTCTGCTCCGGGGTATGCCCAGAATTGATTCGGCTGCCTTATTGAAGTGCTTAACCACAAGATCATTGTCCAGCGAGAAAAAACACTCAGTCATACTGTCGATTATATCTACAGTTAATAAGTTGGCTTTCTCGGATTCATTGATGCCTTTGCGAACCAGGAAATAGATGAGGACTGCAGAAAGAAAGACAAAAGCCCAGCCTTTGTAAATGGATATTTTTGTTATAAGATCAGAATTATGCACAATTTGAGAAAGAGTTTCGTCGGAGAAGACTATCCAGAGGGCACTCACAACGAAATATATCGCTGCTATACGAAAAGCTGCTGTTCCAAAACCGGAATACCACGTTTTCCGCATAAATACACCCCCGCTTAACATTAAAACTTGTAATTAGCGCAAACCAGTCCTACATTCCACTAAACCCACGTCCAAAACTGCCTAAGTCAATAATACAGCAAATTAAGGTTTAGAACGTAGTTATTGCTTACTGCTACATCATTAGCAGACGTGTTTCCTTCCAAAAAACACGTAATTCTTTAATTATCGTGACAAGTAGGTGAAATCAAGCAACCAGTCAATCAGTCATTAGCAGATTCAACAGTGTTGACAATGATGGTATTGCTGGTTATAATCCTACTGTCTTGACAGTTCGCTGTGTCATGACAGTGCAAAATGTATGCAAGATGAATTAACCGAAAAGTCCAGGTAAGAGAGTTATGAACCTAAAAACCCTAAAAAGTGAAACAACTGAAACACTGTATAAAGAGTTTGTAGAGAGCGGCAAGTATGAAGCCGGCGGTAAACTGCCATCAATCCGTGAACTCGAAAAGTCCTTTTCTACTTCACGAGGATCTATAGAACAGGCACTAAATGCTCTCGAGGCCCGCGGTATCATTTTTAAACGTCCCGGAATTGGCTCTTATCTGGCTAATTACATTGAAAACAAGGACCAATCACCTAAACAGCTTGGACTGGTGACACACTTCGGATATGAAGTAATGATGCATGTGGCTGAAGGGGTCCATTCTTATGCCAGCCGCAATGGTTACAACACCTCTTATGCCAGCTCTACTGCATCTTATGAAGACGAAAGAGAACAGGTCAAGCACCTTGTTGACACAGGATGTCAGGCCATCATTATTACACCTGCAATCCGCACCCGCCAACAGCTCAAAAATGATTATCTGAAAACCGAATTCCGGGATGCTGCAATAGCCCTGATAGACTGTGCATTTCCAGAGCAGGGGCGTATCCAGGTAGTCTTTGACAATCACAAAGCCGGATATGATATGACCCGGATGCTGATTGCTGATGGGCATAAAAGGATTGCATTCATCGATGTTAATCAGCACGATATGAATGCATGTGTGTTTTCCACTTCACAACGTTATAAAGGATATTGCGATGCTCTTCGAGATGCCGGAATTGAATATAATCCCGAGGATTACTGGTTGTCTATTGCAGACAGAATTGACTACCCCAAACGTGAAGATATCCTGCCATTTCTGCATCGTTGGATAGGACAGTCGGAAAAACCGACTGCTGTGATTTCACTGGAAGATACGACGGCAATAAATCTTATAACTCTTGCACAGGGCATGGGAATATCTGTTCCTGATGACCTTACGGTTGTAGGTTTTGATAATCTGAATGCGGCTAAGTTCTTCCATCCATCGTTTCCTACCAGTAATCCCAGTTTTTACAGGGCGGGAGAGCTGGCGGCGCAGCTGGCCATAGATCAGGCTAACGGGGAACAGATAGAACCTAGAATATACGTATTAGAGTGTCCAATCAAGCTGCGTCACTGGGAATTACCGGAATTAGTGAGCAGGGAGTTGTAGGGAAGTGGCTTCGAATACCGTTTGGGGTGTTTTGAAAGAAGGGAATCAATCCCCCTGGCCCCCTTCTCCAACTGATCCTTATATGCATTGTCTAATATGTGGCCGTATTCAAGCCTTATTCGCAATTATTGTTCAGCAACAGTTTTGATATGCACGATAAACCGCATTTTTGCAGTTTTCATCTAGCAGA